>Ga0075436_100000993_pt1 | contig 19033 bp, 20 predicted proteins | sample RhiMethybrSRZTD5_FD_75303 | JGI IMG/M metagenome (GOLD analysis project Ga0075436, IMG submission 75303) | Populus rhizosphere microbial communities from Tennessee, USA - Rhizosphere MetaG P. TD hybrid SRZTD5 | ecosystem: Host-associated > Plants > Roots > Rhizosphere > Soil | place: USA...
GAGATGGGCGCACAGCTCGATGCGATCAGCGCCGCCCGCGGCCGCCGCCACCGCGGCTTCGAGCGACTCGACACAAGCCTCGATTTGAATCACGCCGCAACGTGCTCTCGTTATGTCTAGAATTCAACTATGAGCCCCACACTCCTCGCCTTACTGATGGCGGCCATCTCCCTCGTCGGCCTGGCGCTCGTCGCGCTCGGTTTGCCGGGGCTTTGGCTGATCGTGGCCGCCGTCGTGGCGTTCGGCGCGATCACCGGATTCAAGGGCATCGGCCTCGCGACGGTCATCATCGTCGTGGCGCTTGCCGCGATCGCCGAGGTCATCGAAGCGTGGCTCGGATTTGGGATGGCGCGGCGCTACGGCGGATCGAAGCGGGCGGGGTGGGGGGCGCTGCTTGGTGGATTGGTCGGCGCGATCGTCGGCGTGCCGGTCCCCGTCATCGGCAGCGTGATCGGCGCCTTTGTCGGCGCCTTCGCCGGCGCCGTGCTCTTCGAGTATTCACGCTCCGACGCCGGCACCGCTGTCCGGGCGGGGTGGGGCGCGCTCGTCGGGCGAGTCGCCGCCACGGCCGCCAAGATGAGCGTCGGCGTCGTTATGGCTGTTGTCGCCCTCTTCGCGGCGCTGCGGGGATAGGGCTCGTCGCCGCCACGGTGAACCCGATGCAGGTCTGATTCCCGGTATTACCGGCTGTGTCGCGGCCGCGCACGCACACCGAATGGCCCCCGACCGCCAGTCCCACCACCAACCGGTTCACGCGCTCGTTCTGCTGATCGAAGGCGCCGTCCGTCGGGAACATCGGCACGAAGCCGCCGCTGTCTACGCGCATCTCCGCCCCGGCAATGTTCGACCCACCGGTAAACGTGTCACGCACCTCCGCCCTGATCATGATCGAATCATGCGGCGCCGCGGAGTCGGGCGTGGCGCTGACGTTCACGGTCACGGGCCCGAGGTATCGCCGCTGCTCCCCGTTCCCACGGTGACCACGATGCACACAAACGAACCGGTGTTGCCCGCCGAGTCCCGTCCCCGCACGCACACGAGGTGAGTGCCCGCGCTGAGCCCAAACAGCGTACGGAAGACCAGCTCGTTCTCCTGGTCGAAGGCGCCGTCACTGGCGTTCATCATGAGGAACGGACCGCTGTCCACTTGCACGTCGGCGCCCAGGATGTTCGAGCCGCCGGTGAACGTGTCGCTCACCTGAGCTCTGATCGTCACGCTATCGCCGGGCTGCGACGGGTTCGGAATGGCGACGACGTTGGACGTGACCGGCGGTATCGAGTCGCCGCCTCCTCCGCCGTTCGTCACGAGCAGGAACGTGCAGTCGGGGAAGCCGATGTTCCCCGCGGCGTCGCGGCCGCGGACGCACACCGAATGCCCGCCCAGGGCCAGTCCGAACAGGGTCCGGATGACGAATTCGTTCTGTTGGTTGAAGGCACCGTCTCCGGCCTGCATCGCCAGGAATGGACCACTGTCGATCTGCACTTGGGCGCCGGCAATGTTCGAGCCGCCGGTGAAGGAGTCGCTCACCACGGCCGTGACGATCACCGAGTCGCCGGGCGCGGCGGGGTTGGGAAACGCGTTGACGCTGAAGGTGACGGGCGGGATGCTGTCCGGGATTGTCGCGGTGAAGACGGCGAAGGTGAGCGGGGCTCCCGTCGCGGGATCAACGGCCCGGGCCTCGACCCGCTGCAGACCGCCGAAGCCGAGGGTCCAGCGCTCCTGCACGAGGCCATTTCTGTTCGAGATCGCGGCACCTGCGAACACCGATCCGCCACCCGACACCACGCGGAAGTTGACAATCTGCCCGACCACTGGCCGGCCCCTCGAATCCTCGACGCGCGCGACGAGCGGAGCCGGCAGCTCGGCGCCGGGCGTGCCCACTTGGCCGTCTCCCGAGACGACGGACATCGTCAGGGGCGGGATCACCTGGTTGGTGTCGGTGGGGCCGACGCACGCGACGAACAGCGAACACGCGATTGCTGCAGACCAACGAGACACGCGCATGGTTTGGAAAGTGGTGACCGGTCCCGGTGGCGGCAAGGTCTATTCGGGCGTCCCTAACCAGCTTCGCACAATCCGCGACACCTGCTCGGCCGCTGGTGGATCGGGGCTCGGCAGTACGATTCCGTCGTAGCAGTTGCCGGATCGTGACGCGGCGTGCTACGTCTTGGTTGGAGTGAGGACCGAGACCACCACAAACCGAAGGGAGTTTGAAATGCAAACAAAGATGCGCGGTGGCCTCGGAGCGTGGCTCTTTCTCCTGGCCGCTCTCGGTACCCTAGGGACGTCTCCTAGCGCAGCGCAATTCGTTCGCACGCAAGTGGTGGACGTCGGTCAAGGAGACGGGATTCTCGTTCGCACGCCGAATCAGCACTGGGTGCTGATCGATGCCGGCCCCGACCGCTCGCTGGCCGATTCCCTCGGTCCCCAGTTCGGGGTAACGCGCTTGGCGCTGGTCATCGTGTCGCACCGTCACGGCGACCACTACGCCGGCATCGAACAGGTGCTGCGAACGCTGCCTGTCGACCGCTTCGTCGGTAATCTCGCCGACTGTCCGAACCGGACCACGGACGACGGCATTCGCGCCGCCTTGAACGACCGTCACATCCCCGCCCAGTCCCTCGGTGCGGACACGATCGACGTGGACGGCGTGCGATTCATCGTGTTGCCTCCCGACCCGATTGACGACGCCTGCCCCCTCGACGAAAACAACAACTCTGTGGTGGTGCGCATGGAGTACGGGAGCTTCTCGATGCTGTTCCCCGGCGATGCCGACGAGGAGGAGCGGGCCTGGCTCGTCGCGAACGAGCGCGCCCTCCTCGACGTCAGCGTCCTGAAGGCGGCGCACCATGGGGGGAACAACGGCACGTCAGCGGATTGGCTGGCCGCCGTGACGCCCCAGGCGGTCGTGATCTCGGCGGGAGTTGTGCCACGCTACCAGCATCCCATGCCGGAGGCGGTCGCGGCATACAAGGCAGCGACGGGAGGGCGAGTGTACTGCACGAATCGTCATGGCACGATCCGCGTGTATGGGTATCAGGATGGCCACTTCACGATCAGCAAGCAACGCCCGACGACGAAGTCGTGCGTGTACGACGGTACGCACTACTAGTGCTGTAACACTTTGAGCACCCGCTAGCGGGTGTTGCGGCGGAGCGACATATTCGTCGGCTTCCTGTCCTTGCGCCCGCAATGCTCGGCACGCCTCTCTCGGCGATTCGCGCGGCCCGTCCTTCCATGACGCTCTACCCTCGCGCCGTCGTGGAGGCCGTGCTCCTCAGCGAAGGCCCCATCGGCACCGCGGAAACGGTCGCGCGGCAGCTGGGGCTCCCCAACAGGTTCAAGCTTGCCCGGCTGCTGAAGCGCGAAGGCCTGCCTCCCCTCCACCGTTTGGCGGGCTGGGCCACCGTCTTGTCCTGGGTCATTACGTCCGAGCGTCAGAGCGTGTCGTTGTGCTGGATCGCGTTTCGCTCACATCGCCACCCCAGTGCCTGTTACCGGCTTGTCCGTGAGGTGACCGGCCTGCCCTGGGAGACGGTCCGGGAAAAGGGGTCGGCGTGGGTGCAGCGCCGGTTCCTCAAAGAGCTCCGGCCGCACGGGGGTGGACTCAATGGCGGTACTGGGCGATCAGCTGCCCCCAGCGCGTAGCCTTGGCGAAATCGAGACCGCTATACGCGACGTGCACGTCGCCGACGAGCGGGAAGTAGATCGCGGTCCCGGTCGCGCGCGTAACAGTCCCGCCCTTGTGGCCTTCGGCCACCACGTACGGCTGCGGGCCCTGTAGCGTCGCGAGCACGTGTTGGGCGGCCTGCTGCACCTCGGGGCGCGCGGACCGGGCGGTCAGCTGGCGGCACAGGTCCCCCAGGTCCACGTAATCCTTCATGTCGAACCGCTGCGCATTCGTGACTGCCCGCCCGAAGGCGGCATAGTCGGCGGGCGTCTGCAGCGTCGGCATGCAGGCCCCCGCCAGCTGGTCCACGGCCTGCGCGACGACGTTCACCCGACTCACATCGACGGCCGAGTCGGTGACTTCTTCAGAGGCCGGGTAGGAGGCCAAGTAACGCCGCACGATCGCCTTTGCGACGTCGGCACCGCTCGCCTTCGGGTTGGCGGCGAGATCGGCGATGACCTTGTCGTAGGGCCAGCCGTCGCCCGGCTCCACCGCCTCCGAGGCCACGATGTGACCCGCCAGGCCGCGTAGCTGGTACCCGATCTCGACCATGCTCATGAGGCAGGCATCGAAGCCGAGCACGTCGATCGGGCGCTTGGCCGCCTTCGCGACTTGTGCGAGCACGCGCTTCAGCTCGGCGTTGTCGAGGAAGTCGCGGTTGGTGTCGTCGTACGCGATGGCGCGCAAGCGGATTGCGGAATCGAGCGTCGTGGAGAAGAGAGAACGGCGCAGCCCGTTGTTCGCGATGGCGCGGGCTTGACTGCGGGGGCGGGTCTTCGCGCTGCGGCGCCCCCGGCGCTGCACGTTGATGCCGGTCTTGCGTGCGCGGGCGTACACGTCGGCCTCGTCGATGCCGCTGCCGTGGTTCCAGATGATCGCGAGCACTTTCTCAGACGGATATGTCTTCATCCCCCACGTGAAGAAATCGATGGCGACAGCGGGATCGCCGGTGTTCGTCTCGCCCAGCTTGCCGACGACGTCGGAAGCAAGCGTCGTTCCTTTGCGCAGGTGGTAACGATACGTTTTCCCGTCACCGCGGCGATCGAACTGCACCACCACGTCGACCGCGGCGGTCGAGCCGGTCTTCTTCATCTCCTTGATGTCAGCCAGCCCGTACTCGTCGAGATTATTGTCGCCGGCGATCCAGGCCAGCACCGTCCAGTGTTTCGGCGTAACGGTTCGTGTCGTTGCCACGGGTTCCCCCTAGGGACTTGGACGCGGAGTTCTCATACTGGCCGATCGCCCCGGGTCCGCAAGACGCCGCTCAAAGTGTTATAGCCCTCACGGACGCCGAGTCTACTGTTGTCGGTTCATGATTATTTCTGTCGTCAACCACACGATGGGGAAGCTCGTCGACGAGCAGGTGCTGCACGCGATCCGGGCGATCAACCTCCAGATCACCGAGGATTTCGAGCCGTATTGGAGCATGGGGGCCCGGTTGCGCTTGGAACGAAAGACGGGGCGGAAGCCCGATCCGCAAACGGCCGCCGACTTGCGGGGCGACGCGATCATCTACCTCTGGGACAAAGTCGCGCCGGATGACGCGTTGGGTTACCACGACAAGACCAACCACGGCCTGCCATACGGGTTCGTGTTCACCGAGCTCGCCGACCAACTGCACGAGGACTGGAGAACCACGCTGTCGCACGAGGCGTTGGAGCTGGTCGCCGATCCCGAAGCCAACCTGCTCGTCAAGGGGCCGAACCCGAAGGCGGCCGACCGGGTCGCGTACTACTGGTATGAGATGTGCGACCCCGTTCAGGAAGAGCACTACAACATCGGCGACGTGCCCGTCTGCAACTTCGTGCTGCCGCTGTACTTCACGAGTGGGGACGAGACGAACGGGCGCAACGACTTTCTCGGGCGCGCCTACGACGGACACACCCTCACTTCCTTCGGCGTCAACCCGGGCGGGTATCTGGGCTATTACGATCCGGATACCGGCAAGCCGGCAATGCTGACCCGCCCCGGGGACCGCCGGGCGAAGGAGCGGCTCGAGATCAAGGCCAAAGCGCTCGAGGAGCGGCGCGCGTCGCGCTCGCATCGGCGCGGCAGCCCGCCCGGGCGGATGAGCAAGGATGGGCGGTAGCGCGCGCGAGGTTTAGACCCTGCCGTAGTTCCCCTCTGGATCCAAATCAGATCGGTCGGTCCATTTCGCGGCGCGCCCGCCGCGGCCAACATCGTACGCACGCGAACAAGGCGCACCCGTGCAGCGAACCCGGGTTCTCCTCGTGGAGATGCCGCGGATGCTGGGCGACATCGTCGAGCAGGTCGTCTCGGAGCAACCCGACATGGAAATCGTCGGGAAACTCGCTGCGCGAGCGTCCCTTACGGAGGCCGCCGCGGATCTGAGCGCCGACGTGGTGATTGTGGGCCTCGAAGCAGTGGAGCTGCCGGACGTGTGCGAAGAGCTGGTGATCTCCCATCCGCAGATCAAGGTCCTCGCCGTCGCCGGCGACGGTCGCGGGGCGTTTCTCTACGAGCTGCGCCCCCAGACGTCGCCGCTCGGCGAGGTTTCGCCGGAGGGGTTGGTTAACGCCATCCGCGCCGCCGCCGCATCCTCGCTCCGCATATGAGCAACGTCCTCGCGATTCACTCGGTCGGGCAGTCGCTCATGACGTTCCTCCAGAACGCCTATCCCGCGGACCTGCGGGATCATGTCCACACGTGCGACTTCAAGTTGGTCTCGAGCGGGGAGCTGGCGAAGAACGACAACCTCGAGACCTCCGTGACATTGTTCCTTTACCGCGTCACGATGAACGAGCACCTGCGCAACACGCCGCGGCGAAACGACCTCGGCGGAGAGCAATTCCCGCTGTCGATCGATTTGCATTTCCTCCTCACGGTCTGGGCTGGGACGCCGCTAGTCGAGCAGGTGATCCTCGCCTGGGTCATGCAGCAGTTGAGCCAACGCCCGCTGCTCGACCTCTCCGCGCTGTCGCCGGAAGCCGACTGGAGTACGTCGGACTACGTCCAGGTAATTCCGGCGGAGCTCTCGACCGAAGACATGATGCGGATCTGGGACGCGCTCGAGCCGCCGTATCGCCTCAGCGTGTCCTACGTCGGGCGTGTCGTGCGCATCGACGCCGAGCACACGCCCGACACACGGCGCGTGCTCGCCACGCGGCTCGCGGTGGGGACGGCGGGTGCCGTATGACGGCGGAACTGCTCGACCGGCGCGTGCTCGGCGGCATCCGCTTCGTGGATGGTGTCACCGGCCTTCCCATCCAGCGGATGCTCGCGGTGAGCGCCCCGAACGTGCGCTGGATCCGCAATCGCAGCGGGGACTACGTGGTAGCCGGGGCGCCGGGCCTCGAAGCCCACGTGGCCGCGTTCGCGGCGGCCCCGGGCGCGCCACCGCCCGGCACTCTGAACATGACGCTCACGGTCAGTGACCCGCTTGGAGAGTATCTCCCGCGCCGCGCGACCATGGAGCTGCCCCGCGACCCCGACCCCACGCATGGCGACCAACCAGGGTCCCTGTTTCGGCCCGTGGCCGTCGCCTTGTACCCCGCGCCTATCGCGCGCACGGCGCCCGGATGGGCGGTGCTGCGTGTTTCGGCCCCAGGACGGCCGGGCGCACTCCTGAAGGTGGTCGAGGACGACACCGACCACGTGCTCGCGCGCGGCCAGACGGATGCGCGGGGCGAAGCGCTGGTCGCCGTGCCCGGAATCCCGGTGACGACGTTCAACACGGGGACGGGTCCGGTCCTTGCGACCGAGGTTGCTGCCAACGTCCAGCTCATCGCTGCGGAAGACGGCGCGAAGCTGAGCGACCCCGATGAGTTGGAACACGGTGACATCTCGAACAGCGCGCCGGTGCAACTGGCATCCGGCCGCAGCTTGTCCCTGAGCCTCTGAGCGGAAGGAGTCCCTGCCATGCCCGAGTATCTCGCGCCAGGCGTCTACGTCGAAGAGACCAGCTTCCGGTCGAAGTCGATCGAGGGCGTCAGCACCAGCACGACGGCGTTCGTGGGTCCGACCCGAAAAGGGCCGATCTTCGATCCCGAAGCCGTGAACAGCCTGCCTCCCGAGTTGATCACGAGCTTCCTCGACTTCGAGCGGATCTACGGCGGCGTCGGCGAGCTCACGTTCGGGGACGCGAAATGGGTGAACCTCGTCGCGCTCGCGGTCGACGCGTACTTCAACGAGGGTGGGTCGCGGCTCTACGTCTCCCGCGTTTTCAGCAAGGGAGACAAAACGGGCATAGCCAGCACCGAAGCTGTGGACGGCGTGAGCTGGTCGGCACGCACGCCCGGCAGCGGTGGCAATGGAGAGATCTCGTTTACCCTGTCCTCCGAGGCGGTGAGCATTCGCACCGCCGAGACGGCGCCGCTCGGAAGCCTGCTGAAGGTCCCGAGCGCAGACGAGCACGGGGAGCCGACGCTCTACGTGAAGGCGAACGACGGATGGAAACCCTCCGAAGGTGAGGACGGTCCCGAAGACATCCGTGCCGGCAGCCAGCTTCTCACCTTCACGGTCGAGGCCACGGACGCAGACGGCAACAGAATGACGTTCGAGGGGTTGGGGTTCGGAGCCGCCCACCCCCGCTACGTGGGCAAGGTCCTCGCGCAGAATCCGACGAGCCGCCGCGAGGCGCTCGAGAACGCGTTCGCCGTCACGCTCACGGACGCCGTCACGCCATTCACCCTGTTCGACACACTGTTCGCAGACCACGCGGTGAATCCCGTCAGGCTCACGACCGGCGACGACGGGGCCGAACCAGATGAGCAGGCCTACATCAAGGCCCTAAACCCCATCGCGCGCACCGACGAAGTGTCGATCGTAGCCGCTCCGGGTCACTCCGCGTTCACCGCACGGGAGGACATTCGGAACACGCTCGTCAGCCACGGCGACGCGGACCGCTCCTATCGGATCGTCGTGCTCGATGCGCCGCCGAACCAAACCATCAGCCAGGCGCAGGAGTACCGGGGTCAGATCGACTCGTCCCACGCGGCGCTCTACTACCCGTGGGTGCAGACGTCGAACCCGCTGGCGCGGCCCGGCGATATGTCGCAGCCTCGCGAGATCCTCCAGCCGCCATCTGGTTTCGTCTGCGGCATCTACGCTCGTACCGATGTGCAGCGAGGTGTCTACAAGGCGCCGGCCAATGAAGTCGTGCGCGGCGCGCTGCGCTTCGAGACCGACATCAACTCGGCCGAGCAGGCCGTCCTCAACCCTCGCGGCATCAACTGCCTCAGGTTCTTCGAGGGTCGCGGCTATCGCGTGTGGGGGGCGCGGACGGCAAGCTCGGATCCTGAGTGGAAGTACGTGAACATCCGCCGGTACTTCAATTACCTCGAGCGCTCGATCGACCGCGGCACCCAGTGGGCCGTGTTCGAGCCGAATGGTGAGCGCTTGTGGGACAACGTGCGACAGACCATCAACGACTTCCTGTACAACGAGTGGGTGTCGGGTGCGCTGCTGGGTGGCAGTCCCAAGGAGGCGTACTTCGTCCGTTGCGATCGCAGCACCATGACGCAGAACAACCTCGACAACGGACAGTTGATCTGCTTGATCGGCGTGGCGGCGTTGAAGCCCGCCGAATTCGTGATCTTCCGCATCGGCCAGAAGACCGCCGATGCCCGCTCTTGAGCCGGAAGGGAGCCTGACCCATGCCAGATCCCCGCACTACCCCCTACGGGGCGTTCAACTTCCGCGTCACGATCAACGGCGACGAGTTCGGCGGCTTCTCCGACGTCTCGGGGTTGTCCAGCGACATCACCGTCGCCGAGTACCGGACCGGCAAGGACCGCGAGCACCACGTTCGGAAGGTCCCGGGCATGCACAAAGTGGCCGACGTGACGCTGAAGCGCGGCATCGTCAACTCGGCCACGATGTGGAGCTGGATCACCGAAACGCGGCAGCTCGGTGCCATGGCCCAACGCACGGTCCTCATTTCCCTGTTGAGCGAGACCCACGACCCGGTTCAGACGTGGGAGCTCACCGGCGCGATCCCGCTGAAGTACACGGGGCCGACGCTCGCCGGCAAAGGCGGCGCCGACGTCGCCATGGAGGAAGTCGTGATCTCGGCTGAGAAGCTCGAGCTCCGCGTGCCCTGATCGCGATGACCGTAGAGCTGCTGTCGCTGGGGCACGTCGGGTTCGAGGTCCAGTCGCCGGTAGCGCCGAGCGCGCCGACGCGCGCCGACATCGCCTGCTTCGTGGGCTACGTGCGGCGGCGGGAGGGACCGATTCCCGATCCGCTGCGCCGCTGGCTCGGCGAGCGGGGCTGGCTCGCCGGACCGTACGCGCGAGCCGCCGACGCCGGCGACCTGCTCGATGTCCCCGTCCCCGTGGAGAGCTGGGCGACGTTCGACCAGCTGTTCGCCTGGGAGCGGCGCACCCCGACCGACGACGCCTCCACATATCTGGGCGCGGCCGTGCGCTCATTCTTTGCGCAGGGCGGGCGCCGTTGCTACGTCGTGCGCGTCGACAAACCGGTTCCCCTCGGCAGCTCGCGTACCGACCGCGCCCCCCTTGTCGCGCCCCTGCTCGGCATCCGGGGCGGCGTGCCCGGCGGCCCCGGCGACCGTGAATCCTGGGGAGGAATCCGCCACCTCTACGGGCTCCCAGATGTCTCCTTTGTCTGCGTGCCGGATCTACCGGACCTGCTCGGGGCCGATCCGCGGCCCGCGCCGCCATCGCCGCCGTCCCCTCCGCCGCAACCTCCGGCGTTCGAGCCGTGTTCGTCCAAAGAGCTACAGGAGATCTCCGCGAAGGAACGGCCCCGCGTTGGCGTGGCGCGCATGGGCGCAGCGGAGTACGCGGAGTGGGCACGCGTGGTGAACTCCATTGCGCGACTCCTGAGAGACACGCTGCGCGAAGTCCAGTTGATTGCGTCGGTACCGCTCGCGGAGCTCGAGGAGCCGCTCGAGCACGCTCTCCCTCGGCTGCTCGCGCGGGAGTTCCTGAACGCGTCTCTCGAGGGCGGCATCCAGCCCACCGGTCTAGGCACGTCCTTCGTCCAACTGGCGTACCCCTGGGCGGTGACGCCGGGCGCGGCTGGGTTACCCGAAGGCGTCGAGCCGCCGGACGGGATCCTAGCGGGGATGATCGCGCGCCAGACTCTGCTCGCCGGGGCGTATCACAGCGCGGCGGGCACGCCCCTTCACGAGGTCAGCGAGCTCTCGCCGCGCGTGACCCGCGCCGACCTGGCGGTTGACGACGGCCGCGAGCGCGACCTCACCGTCCTGCCCGACCGGATCTCCACGCTCGGGCGCTCGCCGCGCGGCCTCGAGCTCCTGTCGGACACCACGCCCGCCCTCCTCGAGGCCTATCGCCCTGCGGCGGTGCATCGTCTCGTGTCACTGCTCGTGCGCGGCGTGCGACAGATGGGCGAGACGCTGGTGTGGGAGCCCTCGGGAGAAAAGCTGTGGGTGGAGATCCGTCGCCGCATCGAAGCGGTGCTCGAAACCCTGTGGGAAATGGGTGCCTTGAACGGTGGGTCGTCCGCGGAAGCATATGAGGTTCGCTGCGATCGGAGCACAACGACCGACAACGACCTCGAGAACGGCCGCCTCATCGTTACCGTGGCATTCACGGCCTCAGCCCCCATCGAACGGATTACGGTGACGCTGGCGATGGACGAGAGCGGGCAGGTGTCGGTGCTCGGCTCGCTAGGGGCCGCCGCATGACCGATAACAAGGGGCCCGAGCGGCCGCTGCACGTCTTCCGCTTCGGCCTCTCGTTCACCGACGGGACGTTGCCGAAGGGCAGCAAGAAGCCCCCCGTGCGGGAGATCAAAGACGTCGGGTTCTCGGACTGTACTGGCCTCGAGGCGACGATGGAGCCAAAGGTGATCAAGGCAGGCGGCCGCAACTACGGTGCCGTGCAGCGGGCGGGCCCGGTCACGTTCAGCACGGTGATTCTGAAGCGCGGGATGCTCCGCAACCTGACGCTGTGGAAATGGTTCACGGAGGCGACGAGCCAGGGCCTCTATGCGAGACGGCGCGACGTCGTGATCACGTTGTACGACACGATTCAGCCGTATCGGGCGGCCATGAGTTGGCAACTGAAGCGCGCGCTGCCCATCAAGTTCAAGACGGCTGACCTGAACGCGAAGGCTACGGAGGTCGGCATCGAAGAATTGCATCTGGCGCACGAGGGCATGCGCCTGGCCATCGAATGACAACGCCCTTGATGCAGCCGTTCCGTGATGAAGTGGACGTCGCTCCCGCGACGTTCACGCCGCACGATGCGCAAGGCAAACCGCGGACCCAGGACAAGATCACGGTGCACTTCAACCCGGCCTCGCTCCAGCTGCAGTTGAGCAACTCGCTGGACGACAAGGGCGGGAAAACGACCGAGCACGTCAAGACGAGCTCCGCGAAGCTCACGATGGACCTGATCTTCGACACGACGGACACACTCAACGACGTGCGCGAGGACACGCAGAAGCTCGTCAACGAAATGACGCCCAAGAAAAACGTGATCACGCCGCTCTTGTTCGAGTGGGGCACGTTCACCTTCAAGGGCATCATCGAAACCTACAAGGAGACCCTCGACTTCTTCTCCGCCACCGGTGTGCCGCTGCGGGCGAGCGTGAATCTGACACTGTCACATCGCGATCTCGCCTTCGGCGACGAGAAGGAAACCGCCGCTGCGCGCAAGAACCTGGCGGGGAACGTGAGCGGCGAAGATGAGCCGGTGGAGACAGAACTCCCGCCGCCCGGCGCCGGCGTGACGTCGGTGGCGAAGAACGGCGACACCAACGGCACGGACGACACAGGACGCGATCTCGCCGCCCACAACGGCTTGGAGAGCATGCGCTTCCCGGACGGTCCCCTCGTGGTCAGTCCCGGCGTCACCCTCGGGCCACCCGTCGCGTTCGCAGCCGGAGGCGCAGGCATCGCTGCCGGCGCCGGTGCCGGTGCGGCGTTCGGTGCATCCGCCGGGGCGGGGGCCGTGGCCGGGTTTGGTGTCGGGGCTAGCGCGGGAGTCGGCGCGGGCGCGTCGGCGGGCTTCGGGGCCGGTGCGGCGGTCGGAATCGGCGCCAGCGCCCGCGCGGGCTTCGGAGCGACCGCGGGCGCCGGCGCGGGGGCCTTCGCCGGGGGCAGTGCGTTTGCGGGGGCCGGCGCGTCGGCGGCCGGAGGTGCGTTCGCGGGTGCTGGTGCGTTCGCAGGGGCAGGCGCGTTGGCAGGGGCGGGCGCGTTCGCGGGAACCGCCGGGTTCGCGGGAGCTGGGGCGTTCGGCGCGACGGGGTCCATGACTGCGAGCGGCGTGTGGGTGGGGGCGGGGGAGGCTCCGATCTTCGGCGCGCGGGCATCGGCTGGCGTTCCTGCCAGCTTGGGCGCCTTCGCGGGCTTGCGCGCGCCCTTGCCGCGCGCGCGCCCCGTGCTCGACGCAAGCCTCCTGCTCCCGGGGCGGCCGACCGCGGCCCTCACGGTCGACGCCAACGCAACCTTCGACCTCGCCGGTCGGGCCCACTTGTCTGCGGGAGCGGGTTTCGCAGCGGGCGTCAACGGGCGCACCTTCGCCCGCGGTGGCGTGTCCTTCGAAGAAGACTGGTAGGGAGACATGGGCGTACACATCCAGGAAGTCGTCGGGACAATCCAACGGGCCCCGGAGGGTGGATCCGGTGCGGCGGGGGGACAGGGCCGCGCGGCTGGGCAGCAACCCCTGACTGACGAAGCCGTGCGCGCGTTCCTCGAGCGTGAAGCGCAGCTTGCCGACCGAGTCCGGGCGGACTGAAGGCGACGATGGCCCCCAAGACCGCTGCGTTCGTCGCTCGTCCCACGGTGCGCGTGGATGGCGAGGAGTTCGCCACCGTGCGCGAGCTGCTGACGGGGATGGACATGCTGGAGGTGGAGGGCGGGTTGTCCCGCCTCCAGCTTCGCTTCACCAACTTCAAGAGCCGGCAGCGGGGGCGCGCCGCATACGCGTTCGAGGACAATCAGATTCTGAAGCTCGGCGCCGCCATCGCTGTCTATTCGGGGCGCGAGACGGAACCGCAGGAGATCTTCCGCGGCCTCGTTACAGGACTCGAAGGCGAGTACAGCGACCGACCCCCCGAGCTCATCGTCCACGCCGAAGACGCATTTCAACGCGCGCGGCTGGCCCGCCGCACCAAAACCCACACGCGTTTGACGATCCACGACTTGGCGGAGCAGGTGGCGCGTAACTGCAGTCTCACGCCAGTCATCGACGGGTTCACGGATCAAATCGGTCCGCAGGTTCAGCTGAACGAAAGCGATCTTGCGTTCCTGCGTCGCTTGCTGAGTCGCTACGGCGGCGACCTGCAGGTGGTCGGCGAGGAAATGCACGTGTCGGCTCGGAGCGCCGTGCAACGCGGCACCGTTGACCTCGAAATGCACGAAGACTTGCGCCGCGCCCGCGTGGTCGCGGATCTCGCGCACCAGGTGAACGAAGTAACCATCACGGGATGGGACGCCGCACAGGGCCGGCGTATCAAGGTGACCCATCAAACGACGGCGACCGGTCCCGGCCGCGGCTCCACGGGTGCGAGTGTACTCGGCGCCACGCCGTTCAACAGTCGCTCGCACCACATCAGCCACCTCGGCCTCAGCGACGACGCGGAAGCGCGCGCGCTCGCCGCTGCCGTCGCCGACCGGCGCGCGCGCCGCTTCGTCACGATCGAAGCCACGAGCGCCGGCAAACCGCAGATCCGCGTCGGCACCCACGTGAACGTCGCGGGCCTCGGCGACCGCTTCGACAACACGTACTACGTGGTCGAGGCGCGGCACCGCTACGGAGTGCCCACCCCGGGCTACGTCACCGACTTCCGCGCCGAGTGCGCGTACTGGGGCGTGTGATGACGGTCGAGCGCGACGTGTTGGAGCCGACCGCGCCGGGGCACTTGGTCGGCGCCTACTTGGGAGAAGTTGTCTCCGTGAAGGACGAAGATCAGCGCAACCGGGTTCAGGTGCGCCTCTACAACTGCGACGGCGTTCCCGATCAGGATGGTCCGATCTGGGCTCGCGTCGCGACGCCGTTCGCGGGCGGCGGGTACGGCGCTTTCATGCTGCCAGGCGTCGGCGACGAGGTCATCGTGTGCTTCGTGAACGCCGACCCACGGTTCCCGGTCGTCGTGGGCTCGCTCTGGAACGGGAATGCGGCGGCACCAGAGAAGTTGGGCGGCGCCGGCGACCGCGTGGACCGCTGGACCATCGTCGGAAAGCGCGGCACCCGGCTCGCCGTCGTCGAAGAGCAGACCGGTCAGGCGACGATCAAGTTGTCGACACCCGGCAACGTGAGCATCACCATGACAGAGGCGAGAGGCGGAAAGATCGAGCTGCAGGCCGGAGGCTGCACGGTCACGCTCGACACCCAGGGCTTCTCGTGCCAGACGAGCAACAAGGTCAAGATGCAGAGCAGCCAGTGGCAGTGCACGGCGGGCCAGGTGACGGTCAACGCCGCGATGTCCGACTTTAGCGGCGTAGTGAAATCGATCATGGCGCAGGCGACCACGGTCGTGGGCAGCGTCTACGCGCCGGGCCTGGGGAACATATGGTAGCCAGTCACGGCGTGGTACTCCGTGGGCCGCAAGCGAGCGGGAAACTGGCGGCGCCCGTCATCCTGCAGCGCGTCGACGAGGATTTCATCGGTGCGGTGCTCGAGGAGCTCGCGGGCACGCGTGGGCTGGAGGAAGTGCTGAAGCCTGAGAAGGTCGCCCGCGCCCGCGACCAGGATGGGCGGCTGAAGCTCTATGCGCCGATCCAGCGCACCTTCCACGTGGTGCTGGTCGAAGCCCTGTGCGACGTGTTCGGCGAGCCCCGTCTCGATCCGGCACAGATCGAAAGTGCCGGCCTGGTGATCCGCCGCTGCGTCCGCATCCGCGACGGCCAGCCGAAGCATGGTAGCACACCGCGGCTGCCGCCGGTGGACGATCCGAACCGCCTCGAAGGGTGGCGGCAGGCGGGAAAGCGCTTCCGCGCGTGGGTGCCCTTCGCGAACCAGACCGAGGCGAGTCTCGATCCCGAGCCCGAGCGGCGGCCGCCCGCGCTCCGCGCCGGACATCCCCACATCGACCGCGAGCTGGCGCGGTACGGCGCCAGTGTAGATCAGCTGCTCGAGACGGTGGTGCCGCTCTTCCCGGCGCCACCGGCCGTGTGCGCGGCCCTCGGCAGAACGGTGCTGTACGGGGTGCTCCCCACGGCGAGCGGCGAATTGAGCGAGGCGCCGGGCGACCTGCCGTACAGTGTCGACGACGTACGGGGCATCGTCTCCCCCTACCTCTTCTCGCAGAAGGCTCTGGCGGTTTCGCCCGCCGGCGAGTGGGTCGCGCGCGGTGACGTGGAGGCCCTGCGTCACGTGCCCGTCGACGCCGCCTCCAGCGAACGGACGCGCCACCAAACGTTCGCGCGCATCTTCACCGCGGTACAGCAGGCCACATTCCAGTTCGGGGCGTTCGACTCGAGCTCCACGACAGGACAGGCGCTACTCGCGCTCTGGAACCAACACACTCTTCCTTTCCCGGGTCCAACGACGCGGCGCCTCGGCGATTGGCTCGCCGACGCGTCGCAGGTGTTCGTCGTGCAGGATGAGGACGACGGCCCGCCGTCGCTCCAGATGCCGACCTCATGGCCCGCGTTCCCGACCGCACTCCGCCAACAACTCCTGGCGAAGATGCAGGCGGCGCTGCGCAGCCGAGTCGCCGATGTCCGCCCGCAGATCGCGCGCTTCGACGACAGCAGTCGTGCGTACCGGTTGCGCGCCTTCGTCCGGCTGCGCGATGAAGGGGGCTGCCGCCACGGACCGACCTGGACCGATTACAGCGAGCCGTTCACGATCGCGCCGTGGTACGACGGCCCGGGACGTCCGCCGGTGAAGATCGAGCTGCCGGACATCGACAAGGACTTCCTGAAGAACTTGAAGCCCAATGTCGCCTTCGCCGTGCCGCCGAAGATGCTCAACATCCTCAACAACCTGAAGCTCAAGAAGTTGATGGACGGGTCGAAGCCGAGCGACCAGGGCACCACGTTGCAGTGGATCTGCAGCTTCAACCTGCTGATCATCTTCATGGTGGCGTTCATGGTGATGTTCGTGTTCCTCGTGATGTTCAACATCATCTTCGGCTGGCTGTTCTGGGTGAAGATCTGTATCCCGGTCCCGGGCCCGTCGCCGTCCCCTCCCGACCCCACCGGCGCATGACCGCGGCGCTCGTCCCCGGCCCCCGCATTGGGTGGCCGCTGCTTCCGGTGCCCGACGAGGGCGGACAGCTCAACTGGCCGACGCTCGAGGACAGCGTGCGCCAGTCGATCCAAGTCATTCTTCTGACGCGCCCGGGCGAGATCCTGATGCACCCCGAGTTCGGTGCCGGGCTGCAAGACTTCGTGCACGAAGAAAACACGCTCGTCACCCGCCGGCGCATCCACGAGCGAATCGTCGAGTCATTGGGGCAGTGGGAGACGCGCTTGGAGCTGGATCGCGTCACCGTCACGCCTGACGACGACGAGCCGTCGCATCTGCGGATCGACATCGCGTACCGCATCCGGCGTACGGGCGCGGCGAAAACCATGCGCGCCAGCGTCCAGGTGGGGCGTTAGCGGATGCCGATCCCCGTCCCGGCCCTGGACGACCGCAGTTACCCCGACCTGGTCGAGGAGCTGCAGGCGAGGATTCCCGCGCACACACCGGAGTGGACGAACGTCCGCAAGGGCGATCCGGGCGACGCGATCAATCGCTGTGCCGCGTGGTTGATCGATACGCTGCTCTACCGTGTGAACCTCATCCCGGAGCGGCAACGTCTCGTCTTCCTCCAGCGGCTCGGCATTCCGCTCAAGCCCGCGCGCGCCGCCCGGGGACTCGTCAGTCTCCGGACGGAGAAAGACGACGTGCCCGTGGCCTTGGGGCTGGCGCCGCTCGCGAGCGTCAAAGGCCCCGTCGACTTCGAAACCCGGAGCGAAGTCACGGTGCTCCCCATCCAGCTCGAAGTCTTCTGCAAGCGCAAGCTGGGCGAGGAGGAGCAGAAGAAACTCGCCGGCGTAGTGGACGGCCTGTTGCAGGTCTATCAGGTCAAGAAGGCCGAACCGTACGTCACGACGCCGGTATTCCCCGCGAGCCGAGCCGACACCGCCGGGTTCGACGTGGTGTGCAGCACGGTCGACAAGTCTCTCTGGCTCGGACTCTTCGCTGGGGACAAAGACAAGGTGGCCGCCGTTCGCGCGACGTTGAGCCACGGTATTTCCGGCGGGCCGCAGTTGCTGAGTGTAGGTGTGGCACCGGCCGTCGAAGTAGCGGAGAATCTGTCGGAGCAAGTCAGCGCCCCGGCTAGCATCCCGATGGTTTGGGAGATCAGCTTCCGCAAAGAAACGGGCGAGGCTGACTACCTCACCCTCGAGGCGGTGGCCGACTCGACCGCGGGTTTCACGCGACAGGGCGTGGTCCGTCTCGCCCTGCCAGAAGAGCGGTTCATCGGCGCACCAGAGGACGATCCCCGCGCGCTCCTTGGCGCCGGCGTCGGCGACCAACCCCCCCGGCTCGACGCACCCGACAAGATCGCGCGTCTGGTGTGCTGGATCCGCCTGCGGCCCCGCGAGGCCGTGAACACGCTCAAGCTGAGTTGGCTGGGCGTAAATGCGGTCGAGGTAGACCAACGCCAGACGGTGTTCAGCCGCGTGATCGGCAAGAGCGATGGCTCCCCGAACCAACAGTTCCAGCTCCCCGGTCAGTCGGTCGAGGAGGAGAGCCTCATCCTGGAGGTCGAGGAACCGGGCCTCGGTTATCAGCGCTGGCGGCGAACCGAAGACCTGGCCCTCGAAGGACGGGATGCCCGGGCGTTCGTGCTCGATAGTGAGGCCGGTCTGGTGCGGCTCGGCGACCGCGTGCGCGGCTGGAGCCCCGATCGTGGGATGCAAGCGCGGGTCGTCACTTGCCGGTTCGGAGGCGGGGAAGCGGGCAACCTGCCCGCCGGCAGTCTCACGAAGGTGACCGGCGCCTTGGACGTAGCTGGCCACCCGGTGGAGACGGCCTTGAAGGCCGACCAGATGCTCCCCACGACTGGAGGTGGTCGTGCGGAAACCATCGCGGAGGCGGAGCTGCGGATTCCGTCGTGGATCCGCAATCAGAACCGCGCCGTCACCCCCGAGGATTACCGCCGGCTCGCAGCCGAAACCCCGGGCGTGCAGTTGGGGCGCGTCGAGGTACTACCGCGCTTCAAGCCGCAACAGACCATGAGCGGCGTTCCCGGCGTCGTGTCGGTGATGGTCCTGCCGTACCAGGCGTTCACCACGCCGCCGTATCCACGTCCCGACCGACCGCTCATCGAAGCGGTTCACGCCCACCTCGAGGCGCGGCGCCCCATCGCGACGGAGCTGTACGTGATCGGCTGTGCGTATACCCCGCTCGGCGTGAGCGTCGGCATCGACATACAGGAGGGGCACGGTCGAGAAGAAACGTTGAA
>Ga0075436_100000995_pt1 | contig 19027 bp, 17 predicted proteins | sample RhiMethybrSRZTD5_FD_75303 | JGI IMG/M metagenome (GOLD analysis project Ga0075436, IMG submission 75303) | Populus rhizosphere microbial communities from Tennessee, USA - Rhizosphere MetaG P. TD hybrid SRZTD5 | ecosystem: Host-associated > Plants > Roots > Rhizosphere > Soil | place: USA...
CCTGCTTCGATGGTGGATGTGCGGCTCGACTTCAAGGCGCTGGCCGACGCTGGTTCCATGCTTGGCTCCGGTGCCATCGTTGTTTGTGACAACACCACCTGCATGCTGGACATGGCGCTGAACGCCGTGCGTTTTTATCGCAACGAATCGTGCGGGAAGTGCGTCCCCTGCCGCGTTGGATCGCAGAAAATGACCGACCTGCTTGTGAGATGGACGGAGGGCTCTGTTTCCGAGCCGGAGTATCGCGCTGATCTCACGCTTCTCGACGATCTTTCTCAGGCCATGAGCCAGACCTCCATTTGTGGCCTTGGCCAGATCGCTCCGGCTCCCATTCAATCCGTGCTGAAACATTTTCGCGCGGAAGTCGATGCTCACGTTCTGAAGGGACAGTGCCCGAGCGGAATTTGCTTCACCGCTGCGTCGCGCGCGGGAGAAGTGCAGCGCGTGGGTATCCGGCCGTGACGACTTCTGGCGCACCTCCAGGAATGATCGACATCAGCATCGACGGGAAATCCGTGCGCGTGCCTAATGGAACCACCGTTTTCGACGCCGCGCGCATGAATGGCATCAGTATTCCCACACTGTGCCACTTGCAAAACCAAACTCCAGTCGGCGTCTGCCGTCTCTGCGTCGTGGACACTGGCGCGCGTGTGTTGTCCGCATCGTGCGTACGTCCTGTGGAATCAAGCATGAAGGTGGTCACCAACTCAGAAAAAGTCTTGAGCGCGCGCAAAACGCTGCTCGAATTGCTGATGTCCGACCATCCTTCGCCATGTGCGCGGCAGGAGAAATCCGGTGACTGCGAACTCGAAGCGCTCGCAAAAGCCGCTGGCATTACTCAGCCGCGCTTTGCGAAACGCACGGTCGCCCGCGGCGAAGATGACTCCTCCCTCGCAATCGCCGTCGATCACGATGCTTGTATCCTTTGCGACCGATGCATTCGCGGCTGCGACGAAGTCAAAAATAATTTTGTGCTTGGCCGCATGGGTAAAGGCTATTCCGCGGGGATCGCTTTCGACTTGAACGCACCGATGGGCGATTCCACGTGCATCTCCTGCGGCGAGTGCATGGTTTCCTGCCCCACTGGCGCACTGACCAATAAAGGACTCGCCGGAACCGCAATCGCCGCTGGCACGAATGCAGAGATTTTTGAAGCCGGAGAACTGTTGCAGATTCCAGTTTTCAGAGGCGTTTCTGGGACATTTCTTGAGCTAAATCGTGGCGCCATCGTTAAGCGCCACTTCCGCCGGGGTGAAGTCATCTGCCGCGAAGGCGAGTTTGGCTCCACAGCGTTCTATATCGTTGAAGGTCGCGCGCGAGTTTCCATCTCTTCGCCGATTGCGCACGTTAAGACCCAAGGCGGTGCTAAAGGTTTCTTCAAACGGCTGACCAGCACGCTCGTCGGGCGCGAGGAAGACAAGCGCGAAGATGAAGCCCGCGACCGCACGATTCCCATCGATGCTTCCGTGGATCTTTCTTATGGCAATCCCGTCGCGGAGTTGGGCCCCGGCGATTTGTTCGGCGAAATGACTTGCATGAATTTCTATCCGCGCTCCGCCACGGTCATCGCGGAAACGGATGTGATCGCCTACGAAATGCTGCGCAATGTTCTCGACATCATGCTCAAGAACAAGACCTTCCGCGCGCAGCTCGACGAAACCTACCGGCGCCGCGCCCTCGAAAACCACCTTCGCGGCGTGCCCATGTTCGCGGACCTGTCGGCAGACTTTATCGCCCACCTCAAAGAAAGCGTGCACCTGCAAAGGTTCGCTCCGGGTCAAACCATCGTCCAACAGGGCGAAGCCGCCGACAGTTTTTATCTTGTTCGTATCGGCTTCGTGAAAGTCTCAGAAAGTTATCCCGGCGGCGAAATGGTCCTAGCCTATCTTTCTCGCGGCGACTATTTCGGCGAAATTGGATTGCTCGGCGGCGGCGTGCGGACTGCAACGTGTACGGCGCTCGATCATGTCGAGCTGGTGCGAATTTCCGGCGACGATTTTCGCGATATGGTGGCGCGCTTCCCCAACGTTCGCACCGGCCTCGAAGCTATCGCGGCGGAACGCAGTACTGCCAACCAGCAGCGCCTGCAAATGGTCCACAGCGTTCCCATCGATCAATTCCTATCACAAGGGTTAATGGAAGCGCAGAGTCTGCTCATTCTCGATCTGCAGAATTGCACTCGCTGTGACGCCTGCGTGAATGCCTGCGCCGATGCGCATGATGGCGTTACGCGCCTCATTCGCGACGGCCTGCGCTTTGACCGCTATCTCGTCGCCACCAGTTGCCGCCAATGCCGCGACCCGCTTTGCATGGTCGGCTGCCCGGTCGGCTCGATTCGGCGCCGCAATTCGCTCGAAGTCATCATCGAGGATTGGTGCATCGGCTGCGGGCTCTGCGCGCGCAATTGCCCTTACGGCAATATCAACCTGCATCCGTTTGAAGTGCTGGCGGACGATCCGGAAAATGCCGGGCGCAAGAAAGCGGTCATCAAGCAAAAAGCAACCTCCTGCGATCTCTGCACGCACTTGAAGGAACCAAGCTGCGTCTACGCTTGTCCCCACGACGCAGCGCATCGCGTCGACCCAAAAACGTTTTTCGCTGAAATGCTCGGCCAGGGCGGTGCGAAATGAGGATCGACCGCACGCATCGTGCCTGGGCGATCGCATCGCTAGTAATTCTTGCTGTTTCTGCGATTGTCTATGCAGTCTGTGCGTTCAACGCTTCGCAAGGTCCGCGCGGCGGTAGCCCGGTTGGCCTTTTTTTCGGCATCGTCGGCTTCGGCTTCATGATTTTTGCCGCGCTGCTCGGCGCAAGAAAGCGCGTGCCTACTTGGCGTCTGGGCCGCGCTCAAGCCTGGATGCGCGGGCATCTGTGGCTCGGCTTGCTGGCGCTGCCGATGATTCTCTTCCATGGCGGTTTCCAATTTGGAGGCACCCTCACGCGAGTGCTGATGTGGCTGCTCATCATCACGATCGCCAGCGGCGTCTTTGGCGCGGCGTTGCAGCATTACGTTCCGCGCATCATGACCGGCGATGCCCCCCTCGAAACCATTTACGACGAAATTGGCCACGTCCGGGCGCTCTTGCGGGAAGAAGCCGATCGTGCGGTCGAGACCGTGTGCGGGAATCTCGACTTTTCCAAATCCTCCGTGGAAGAAACGCAGCGTGCCGGCGGATTTACTGCTTTGCGTCCGATCGCCGCTACCGCCGTTCCCTTGCGAACGTCCGCGGCAGTCAGCGCCGGCGCCAGCGCCGCTGTCGCTGCCGCTCCCGAGAGAATCTTATTGAGCAAAGAGCAAAGCGCGCCGCTCCGTAGTTTCTATGGGAACGAAATGCGTCCGTTTCTCGAACGTCCGAAACGCGGCAACCGGTTCGCGGACATTGCAGCTGCGAGCAGTGCCTTTGCAGGGCTGCGCACTTTGCTGCCCGCCGCGGCGCACGCGACCCTAGCCGATCTCGAAGACATTTGCGACGAAGCGCGGCAGCTTGCCCGCCAGGAAACGCTGCATCGATGGTTGCATGGCTGGCTGCTCATGCACATCCCGCTTTCGCTCGCGCTGATTCTCCTTGGCGCTGTCCATGCGGTCATGGCGCTGCGCTATTGAAGAAGCGGGAGGCGGCGAGGGCCCCTTCGAGGATCAAGGTAAACGAGTGGCGAGAACAAGAACAACCAAGAAACTGGCGCAGCGAATCGACCTCAATTATTTCAAGAGGCCGACGCCGCTCAAGCGCGCCAAATTCTGGCTCAGCCTCGTTCTGCCATTACTCGCTCTGTCCTGGATCACCTGGCGTGGATTCTCAGGCGATCATCGCGTCTATTCGAGCGGCCGCATGTCCCGCGCACACGCCGTCCTCGAAAAGGAATGCGCCGCATGCCACGTACAAACCGCTAGCGCGTTCTCCGCCAAGGCCGCCGACAGCGCCTGCCTCGATTGCCACGACGGCCCCATTCACCATGCCGTCAGTCCGAGCGGCGGAATCCGCCTCGCTTGCGCGGAATGCCACACCGAACATCGTGGCCGAGTCAAACTCTCAGCCGCCACCGACCAAGCCTGCGCAAAATGCCACGGCAATTTGAAGGCTAGCCATCCCGACACTCGTTATGCGTCACGAATCGAAAACCTCAAGGGCAGCCATCCCGAATTCGCACCCTTGCGCCCCATGGCCGGCCTCCCGCCGATGGATCCCGGCACGATCAAGTTAAATCACGCGATTCATATGAAACCAATCCGCCGCGGGCCGAATGGCGATCTCGTGAAACTTGAATGCGGTAATTGTCATCACTCGACTGCCGCTGCTCCCGACTTGACATATTCTGATGCGAAGCATCGCACCGCTGCTGTGAGCTACAAGGATGGCGAAGAGCATCTCCCAGCCCCAATCGAAGGTCTTAAGCCCCCCAAGCCGGTTACCGGCCGCGAGCTAATGGCGCCTGTAAAATTTGCAGACGCTTGCGCGGGCTGCCACCTGCTCACATTCGACAAGCGCTTCGACGAGGGCGTTCCTCACGACAAGCCGGAAATCGTGCATGCGTTCTTAGTCAAAAAATTCCAGCAATACATCTCCGCATATCCCGCTGAGGTCCGCGTGCAGCGCGATCCAGGCCGTGACCTGAGCGGCAAGCCACTGCCGCCACAAGTTCGTATACTCACACCAGCTCAATGGGTCGCGGAACGAACCGCCGATGCGGAAGAACTTCTCTGGCGCAAGACCTGCAAGCAATGTCACGTTCTTACGACTTCACAAAACAGCGCGCTGGCCCAAGTGGCATCGGCCAATGTAAGAACATCATGGATGCCACACGCCAAATTCGATCACGACGCGCATCGCGGATTTTCTTGCGTGAGCTGTCACTTGAAGACTCTTACGAGCACGGAATCCAGCGACATCCTGCTGCCAGGAATTGCAACCTGTAAGGCTTGCCACGCGCCGGGGCCCGGTCACGCCGATTCGCGATGCTCGGAGTGCCACACTTACCACGACTGGTCGAAGCGCAAGGAAGTCACACCGAAGTTCACACTCCCCGCGCTGCGCTCAGGCGGTCAGTGAAAACATCCATCCTTCTCTTTTGCAGTTTGAGGATGATTCGGAAGATAGTTGAGAATCTCGCGAGGAAATCAACGCCCCACTAAAGCCATCATGTGTTCGGGATAACGCGAGCCCGAAGCTGCCCCATGCGGCGCTACTTCGTCGATACGTTTCAGGTCGCCCTTCGACAGCTTGATGTTCAAACCGCCCGCATTCTCCTCCAGATACTTCCGCCGTTTCGTCCCCGGAATCGGAATAATGTCCTGACCTTGCGCCAGTAGCCACGCCAACGCAAGTTGCCCCGGCGTGCAGCCTTTCTCTTTCGCAATCGTCTCGACGCGCTTCACCAGATCCAAATTCTTCTGGAAATTCTCTCCCTGGAACCGCGGCGAATTTCTCCGGTAATCATCGGGCGCAAAATCTTCGAAACGCTTGATCTGTCCGGTCAGGAATCCGCGCCCGAGCGGGCTGTAAGCGACGAACGCAATGCCAAGTTCGCGCGCGGTGGCAAGAATTTCGTCTTCCGGATCACGCGTCCACAGTGAATACTCCGTCTGCAGGGCAGCGATGGGATGCACTTTGTGTCCGCGACTTATCGTGGCGGCGGACGCTTCCGACAATCCCAGGTAGCGCACTTTCCCCGCTTTCACCAACTCGGCCATCGCCCCAACGGTCTCTTCAATGGGCACATTCGGATCCACGCGGTGCTGATAATACAAATCGATTGTGGCAACACCCAACCGCTTTAAACTCGCATCGCAACTCGCACGCACATATTCCGGCCGCCCGTTCACGCCACGCACCGCGGGATTGGTCTTGTCGCGCACAATCCCAGACTTCGTCGCCAGAAAAACCTTTTCGCGCATTCCCCGAATCGCCTGCCCCACCAGCACTTCATTGTCGCCATACCCATAAACGTCCGCTGTATCCAAAAACGTAATACCCAGCTCGATCGAGCGATGAATCGTCGCCGTCGACTCGGCGTCGTGCCGCGGTCCGTAAAATTCGGACATGCCCATGCACCCTAAACCCATGGCCGAAACGAGCGGCCCGTTCTTTCCCAGTGGACGTAATTGCATCACCTTCTCCTTAATACGGGATATTGTCTTGGATGACGATTTTGCGGCTTCGGATACTATCGCCTCTCCAGACTTACATCCTCCGCTACAATAAAATAGCTTTCTAGCCCACGTGTCGCGCGGCTGCGTAAGACTCTGCAACATGGGAGCATAGCGCGCGGGCGAAAAGCGCAAAAGACAAACATGTTTCGCTACATTTCGTCAATCGCCCTGAGTCTGGCTGCCTCCGTAGCGAGCGGCGCGATCTTCTTACTCTCTCTTATTCATCAGTTTGCATTGGTGGAAATTGCCGCGAGTCTCGTGACCGCCCTGCAGGTTTTCTTTCTCAGCTCCGCAATCGCCGACCTGCTGGAAAAGGCAAAACGGCCGAGCCATCGAAGAAACTCTTTGGTTGTCTTGTTTACGGTCCTTCTAGTCGCGTTCTATTTTTTTACGCGATATTTTCGATGACGCGCGGAGATCTTGAAGCAAACGGGCAGGGGCAGAGCAAGCCTGGAAGAGGTGGAGCATTGCAGTTTGCGCGACTCCACCCTTTGATTCTGCGAGGTATTAAGCAGCCACCAGCGTCGGACCTACTTTGCCGCGCGGCTTACTGTTTCTCTCCATGAGCTCGCGCTCGGCGCGCGTCCAGTCTTCCAAAGCATCGCCGGAAGCTCCTCGGCGTTCCAGATAAATCTCATAGGCGCGCAACGCGATCTCTTCTTGTGTCGGCGCGGCATTCGTGGCACGCGATTTCTTTTCGGCTGGCAACGAACCCTTCAGCTTCTTGGACATAAACCCTCCCATTTCCACTGCGGTCCTATTTTACGTCCAGGAAGAGTCCCTGGCGCAGATTTTCACGAAAATTGCCGCGAAAGTTTCAATCCTTCGCATCAAGGAAATCGCTAGATCAGCCAAAGTTTATGGTTACGGATGGTAAACTCCCTTGCTTGTTAAGCCGCATCGGAGGCGCGCGCATTGGCTCCTGTATTAGCCTGTGATCAGCACCCTTCTTTAGAACTTGCACCGCAGGCGAGGACAGAGAATGCTGCACATCAAGGGCACCGCCGTACTGGACACGCTGGAAGCAATAAAGGTCCGGGCGGGAAAAGCGGAATTGGACAAAATTATTTCCCACTTGGACCCGGAAACGCAGGAGATTTTCCGGCGGCCCCTTTCGCCTTCCTCGTGGTACTCCTGCGACGCATTTTCACGTTTTCTGGAAGCCGATATCCGCGAAACGGCCGGCGGAAACGAACAAGAATTGGTCAAGCGCGCCGAAGCCGTAATCGAAAAGCAGCTCAGGGCATTTATAAGATGTTTGTCCGGCTTGGCTCGCCGGAGTTTGTCATTCGCAGGATTGCCGCAGTTCACTCCACCTATTTCGACGGCGTCCAGATCATTCCCGAAATGAAGGGATCAAACAGCGCAACGATCCAGTACGTCGGCTTTTCCCGCAATCACCGGATTATGGGATTTGCCATTCTTGGTTTTTTCAGGAAGGCCCTGGAGATTTCCGGTGCAAAGAAGATCGACGTACACTTCACCGTTCCCATCGAGGCGGGAGAGAAATTCTGCGAACTGGCGTTATCTTGGGATTGATAGAAAGCTGCGTTAATAGCCTTCCGTCTCCGCCAGGATAGCTCGCGTATGACGGTTCCAGAGAGTGAGCTTCGTGCCGGGATACTTCGCCGCTATCGAGGGAAGCCGAAGAAGCGCGCTTTCTGGGTCGCCGAAACTGTCGAGTTCCAGGTGCCGACCGTCCGCGTCGCGAATCAGAATGTCATAGACGGCATTTTCGGTAGGAGAAACCTGTTCCCGCATGACACTACCTCCAAAGAAGTAGTGCGCCTGCCAAGCAAATCGTTTCAACAGAGCTGCCTGCCGACGCGTCTCCAACTAGGTTGGGACAATTCCTTACTTCTCATCGTGCCGAAGCTTTCTGAGGTTGCCCCACCGCGGGAATCGCGCCGAGTTGCTGCATCATGCTCCACAAGTCCAGGCTCACATAGGAATCCATGATCTTGCCGTTAGACAATTGGCTAATCGTGATTCCGTCAACCGAGACCTTCTTCCCCGTCGGAACGATTCCCCGGAATTCCCCCTTATGTGTTCCGGAAATGTTCCAGAGGGCCACGACTTTTTCGTCCTCGGCAACCATGTCCAACACTTTGAACTTTAGGTCGGGAAACGCGCGCACAAATTGCACCACGTTTCGCGCGTAAGCTTCTGGCCCAACTCCTGAGTCCGCTGCATCAAAGAGCTGCACTGCATGGCTCGGCGCAATCAATTCCTTGGCGACTTCGAGATTCCGTTTGTTCCACACCTCTTCGTACATGCGCCGCACAATACTTTTGTTATCGACGGGCATAGCGCGCTCCTTCTCCGGTTCTCTTCCTTCGGCCACCTTGGAGACGCCTTTTGCCTCACGGCATCCGGATTTAATGCGGGGTAGGAGTGAGGCTCGCCCGAGCCTACTCTCAACGTTTGTGCTTTGCAATCCCTCGCCGCTGTGAAACGAAATCGCCATTCGGTACACTATTCCAATAGGAAAACAGCCCGGCCTGCACCCTCGCCACAGCTTGGTCACAATTCGCAGGATTCCGGTCAGCTGCCTCCTTGCGGAGGGAAATCATGTCCTATATGGACGATTCGCTCGCTCATCTGGAAATCTTCGAAGGCACGGTGCCCTGGATGTATCTGGACACCAGAGGATTCGTCACAGTTGGCGTCGGCGAATTGCTTGCCAACGCCGACAAAGCGGAGACGCTTTCTTTCGTTGATCCGGACGGGGAGGTGTCCACGCAAGACGCGATACTGGATGAATTTAATCGCGTCTCCGCACTCGTGCCCGCAAAAGTGGCAGCCTTCTATCGTTCTTCCACCTCCCCATTACTGCCGCACGCCGCCATCGACACGCTCCTGATGAATCACCTGAATCTCTTCGATGGACAATTGGCGGCACGCTTCCCGAACTACGCGAGCTTCCCCGATCTAGCAAAGCTCGGCCTGCTGGACATGATCTACAATCTCGGTCAGCTTGGCTTGTTCCAGCATTTTCCCCACTTCATGGCTGCGGTGGACAAACAAGATTGGCTGGGCGCAGCTGCCAACTGCCATCGCGTCGGACCAAGTCAGGCCCGAAACGACTGGACACGGCAACAATTCCTCGCCGCAGCCGCCGCGTCTGATTCAGGTGCAGCGCCCGCCAGCTCGGTCACCACCACAGGTTGATATCGACGATTTGCACCTTGCTTTCAAGCGCTCCCTCGTCTCTGCCACTCGGGCACTCTCTCAAACTCACTTGCCCTGCGGACCCGCCTCCGCGGTCTCACCTAGCCTTTCTTCCAGGTCCGATCCTAGCCATTTGGCGGATGTAAACGCTTCCACACCTGCGGCATCTTGTTCATGGAGGTTCCTCAAATGTCCGCAGAACTCATTGCACTATCCAACGCCCTGGCGCAGGCCACCGATCGCGCCGCCGCAAGCGTGGGCGCCGTACACACGGAGGCTCGCGGCTCGTCTAGCGGGGTCGTTTGGCGCCCCGGCGTCATCGTTACCGCCGAGCATGCGCTCCGACGCGACGAAGACATTCAAATCACTTTGCCCGACGGCCGCGTTGTCGCTGCCACTCTTGCAGGCCGCGACGCTTCCACTGACCTCGCCGTTCTGAAATGCGCCGAGGCCACTTCGGCCGTTGCGGAAACGAGCGATGTCTCCGCGATCAAGCCCGGCAGTCTCGCGCTGGTTGTCGGCCGCACGCGCGCCAGTGGTCCGGTGGCTGCCCTTGGCGCCGTTAGTCTGGTTGTAGCGGAGCGACGCACTTGGACGGGCACAGCGCTTGCTCCGTACATTCGGCTCGATGTCGGCGTGCAACCCACGACTGTTGGCGGCGCGGTCATTGACCCACACGGCCGAATCATGGGCATCGCTACTCCGCGTTTCGCACGCTTTGGCGCGATTGCCGTTCCTGCTCCGACGGTAAACCGCGTCGTGGAAACACTTTTGCAGAAAGGCCGCATCCCGCGCGGCTATCTTGGCGTCGGTTTGCAGCCGGTGCGTTTGCCGGATGCGTTGCGAAAAACGCTGAAGCGCGATGACAAAACCGCCGCCATTGTCCTCGAAGTCGAACCCGAAGGTCCCGCGCAAAAGGCCGGTATTGTCATTGGAGACATTTTTGTGGCGCTCGCCGGCCATCCCGTCACTCGTCTTGAAGACGTTCACGGGCAGCTTGGCTCCGAATCCATTGGCAAATCGCTTCCACTCAAGTTCATTCGTGGCGGGGCGCTCCAAGAGGTCAACATCGTCGTCAGCGAGCGCGCCCATGGGGCCAACTGACATGGCCATCCCTGGGTTCGGCGAAATCGCGGAACAGCTCCGCCGCTCAACGGTTCTCATTCATGCTGGTGGCCGCGGCTCGGGCTCCGGAGTGATTTGGTCAAGCGACGGCACCCTGGTGACCAACGCGCATGTTGCTCGCAGCACGCGGCCCTCGGTACAGCTGTGGGACGGCCGCGAATTCGAAGCCACCCTCCACTCGCGCGATTCTCTGCGCGATCTCGCGCGATTGCGTATCAACGCCAGGGATCTTCCTGCCGCTTCTGCGGCAGACTCTTCTCAACTGCGTCCCGGCGAACTTGCGATCGCCATTGGCAATCCGATGGGCTTCGTCGGGGCGCTCGCCACGGGGGTCATTCACGGAGTTGGCCCGCTTCGCGGACTGGGCCCGCACTCCTGGGTGCAGGCTGAAGTGCGCCTCGCGCCCGGAAACTCCGGTGGGCCGCTGGCCGACGCAAATGGACGCGTTGTCGGCATCAACACAATGGTCGCGGGCCGGTTAGCGCTGGCGATTCCCAGCAACGCGGTACGCGATTTTCTTTCCGCTACGCCCAACGACGGCCAGCTCGGCGTGACCGTGCATCCGGCCGCAATTCCTCAGCCGGCTTCCCGCGGCAAGGGCTTTGGCCTCGTTGTTCTCGAAGTCGAGCCGGAGAGTCCCGCGGCCCTGGCCTCGCTTCTGCCCGGCGACATTCTGCTTGGCACCGAAGAAAGGCGTTTCGCTTCGCTTGAAGATTTGGCGCGTTCCCTTCAGGGAAGTGGCCCTCGCGTTTTGCGGCTCGAATTTCTCCGCGGCAATTATCAGCGGATTCGCCGCGTGACGGTGCAGCTTGGGAGTCCGCTGCAGGCAAGGAGCTCCGTCGCGGCGTGATCTCCGTTCTTATTGTCGCAGCTTCCCCGCTGGCGCGGTCCGGCTTGGAGAATCTTCTTGTTTCCCGCAAAGTCGCAATCGCGGGCGGCGTCGCGAATCTTAACGACCTCGACCATCGTTTGGATGACGTACCCGCCGATGTGATCCTGGTTGACTCAACTGGTGAACCACTCGAGACTTGTCTCGACATGCTCAATGCTTCGGGCATCGCATCCGATTTCAGCATCGTCGTCCTCGTGGAACCTGCGTCACTTGCCACCTCTTCGGTGGCCCTTCGCGAAGGTGTTCGGGCGGTTTTGCCGAACGACGTTTCGCCTGAGCAACTCGTTGCCGCGCTGCAAGCCGCCGCAAACGGCCTGCTCGTGCTGCATCCCGCGCAAGTTGCAGCCCAGGTCCACAGCAATGGCTTTGTCCCTCCGCGCTCGCCGCTGCGCGCCGAAGTTTCCGAAGCGCTTACGCCGCGTGAAAGCGAAGTTTTGCAAATGCTGGCGAGCGGACTCGGCAACAAGGAAATTGCCGCGAAGCTCGCTATTTCCGAACACACGGTCAAGTTTCACGTTGCCTCCATCCTAGGCAAGCTCGGCGCCGCCACTCGTACCGAAGCTGTGTCCCTTGGCATCCGGCGGGGCCTCGTGCTGCTCTGAGGGACCGTCTGGATCTGATCGGACGCACGGCATCTGCCGTTAGACAGATTCGGTCTACACAACGGATTCGACCTTCAGGGATTAAAAGCGACTACGCCGCGGGGGTTTGGGCTTCAAGGATGTGCGCGGGGACTTTGCGGAGGTCCCAGACAATGCCAAGCCAGGACATGACTTTCAGCGTGTAATAGGTGATGTCAATTTCCCACCAGAAGAAGCCCTGGCGCGCCGAAGCCATGAAGTGGTGATGGTTGTTGTGCCACCCTTCGCCGAGGGTTAGCAGCGCGAGCAGCCAGTTATTGCGGCTGGTGTCGCTGGTCTCATAGCGGCGCGAACCGAACAGATGTGAAAGCGAATTGATGGTGAACGTGTCGTGCCAGAGCAGCGCGGTCCCCAGGCAGAACGCCCAGATGAATAGGGGCCATCCGCCGATCAGCCAAAGCGCAACGCCGAGCGCGGCCGGCGGCACCATGTGATACTTGTTCAGCCAGCGCAGCTCCGGAAATTTCGCAAAGTCCCCGATGTAATCCATGCGCGTGTCGTTGTATTTGTCCGAGAGGATCCAGCCAATATGCGACCAGAAAAAACCGAACAGCGTGGGCGAATGCAAATCCAGTTCCTGGTCGGAATAGCGGTGATGATGCCGGTGATGCGCCGCCCACCAGAGCACGCCTTTCTGTGACGACGACATGGCCATGAAAGCGATGATGAACTGGAACGTGCGGCTGGTCTTGAACGAACGATGAGAAAAATAGCGATGATAGCCGGCGGTGACGAAAAACATGCGCACGACGAGCACCGCCAAAGTAGTCACCAGGTAATACCAGTGAAAGGGCATGAAGAAAATCAGGAGCGCGGCGACGTGCACGAGAAAAAACGGCAGGGAGTGGAGAATCGAGATCCGCGAGCCATTCGGCAACGGGATAGTTAAATACCGTGGGATTGCAGCCATCCGGCAGAACCCTCCGCTTCGAAATAAAGGCGCTCTTGAATCGCGTCATTCCGCAAGTTGAGATTCAGCCAGAACTTCGCGCCTCAAACCTGCAACTTTAATCTTCGGGCGCGGTTGGAAAACGGTCAAGCACAACGAAGTACAGGTGACATAAACTAGGATGTACCGAAGGACAGTGGGCTTGTGAAAATGACGAGTTTTTTGTTTTCGTACGAATCCCGCCGACAGAGACCGTAGGATACGCGCTGACGGAATGTGATATCGTCACTCCCGGCATTGGCTTTTTGAGGAAAAATCAAACCGGACGCTGTATCTTGACGGAAGGACAAAATGGCGGAACGCCCTGTTCTCGTAGGACTCATTCCACAAGCGGTGGTGCTGGACCCCGGCGACCAGGTGTCTTGGATTTCCGATGCGGGAAATTTGCGCGTGGAGTTTGACGTGAATCGCTGCCCTTTTTCCTCAAACGTATTTCAGGCGCCTTCCGGCATGCGCCTGCTTAGCGGCCCGGCTCGCCCCGGAAGCAAAGCCGCAACCTACAAGTATCGCTTGTGGCTCAACGATCAGCTTGTGGGCCAGGGCGAAGTGATTCTTCGCGAAAAATAGCCAACAAACTCAAAAATCCCAACGCTCTCTTGTCCGCGCACCGGGAACTTTGCAACGATTCGAGAGGAATGAGAAACAGGGGTATTTTCCGCCGACCACGCCCTCCGGGAAGCGGTTACTTTTGCCCCGGCGGGTACGTCTCAACAGTGGGTAAGTGTCGAAGGAGAATGCGGGCATGCGTACAAAACACACGTTTAGCGGGATTTGGGGCCGATTGGCCTTGAGCCAGGGGATTCTGGGGCTTCTGCTGGCAACCACCCCGGTGCTGGCGCAAGAAGCCGCTCCTCCACAAGGGGCGGGCCAAATGCAAAGGCCGGACGAAGGACGCGGCCGGGGCGTAATGGGGAAGATTACAGCGATTAAAGATGGCGCGTTGGAGCTGGCGCGGATGGACGGAGCCACCGTCACGGTGAAGCTGACCGACAAGACGGAATACCGCAAAGACCGGCAAAACGCCAAGCTTTCGGACTTCAAAGTGGGTGATCCGGTTTTCATCCGCACGGAAGGAACTGGGGATCAGGATCTGACAGCTGTCGTTGTCGCAGGACGCACGGGCGCTGGACCGGGCGGTCCCGGTTTGGGCGGCCCCGGCGGCGGAATGATGATGGGTGGCGGCGAACTCGGCAAAGATTTCGTTTTTGGCGAAGTGAAATCCCTAGATGCGCCAAAAATTACCGTGCTCCGGCCAGACAACGTCACGCAAACCCTCGAGTTGAACGAAGAAACTTCTTTGCGCAAGGGCCGTGACAGCGTGACGATGGCGGATATCCAGGTGGGGGATCACGTATTCGTGCGCGGAGCCGTCCAAAACAACGCGTTCGTGCCGAAGATGGTCATGGTCATCGGACCAGAACAGTGGAAGCGGATGCAGGAAATGGGAATGGCGCCGGGATTGTCCAAGCCGCAGGGCGACAAGAAGCCTGATCCTCCACAGCGGTAAGATTCACCGGGGAGTCTTCGATTTGAAATTCATCAGGCGCAGCATATTCATTTTTTGTTTCGGCGCGATTCTGTTTGTGCTTGATTCGGCTGCGTCCAACGCACAAGAAACGCCACCTCCTCCCGTGCCTGCGCAGCAGGACACAACGCCACCTGCGCCGTTGCCCCAGGTCCCAGCCACTCCGTCTGCGCCCACTTCCGTCACGTTTGAAATCACGGGCTCAGCGCGCAGCGGCAAGACCCCGCTGCCCGGTGTTACTGTAACCGCGGCGAATACCCTCACAGGAAAGAAGTATGTCGCGGCGACAAATTCGGAAGGTAAGTTCAGCCTCTCGGGACTGGCTCGCGGAAGATACGTCGTGCGAATCGAATTCATGGGATTCGCAGCGTTCACCCAGGAAGTGGTGCTGAACCCGGAGAATCCCGCAGGGAAGGTTGACGCCGAACTGATGCTGGCTTCGCGTCAACAGGAGCAGTCCAACAACGCCATGGCGGCGCTGGCTGCAGCCGGACGCGGCTTCCAAAGCCTGGCGATGGAGAATTCGCTTTCTTCACTTGGCGGAACGAACGGCGACTTCGGCGGAGCCAATGGAAATGGCGGCGCGCAGAACAATGGCGACGTCGCGAGCTTGCCTTTAAGCGGAGCAGGAGCCGAAGGTCCGACCGAATCCGTAAGCGTCAGCGGCGCACAAGGACGCACGCAAGATTTCGGCATGGGCAACGAAGACGAGCTGCAGCAGCGCATTCAGGAATTCCGCGATCGCATGCAGCGCGAAGGTGGCGGCTCGTTTGGTCCCCCAGGCGGAGGCGGATTCGGCGGCGGGCAGGGAATCGTGATGATGGGCAGGATGCCCAAGGGCTTCAACATCAATCAGCCGCACGGCGTGTTCTACTACACGGACGACAATTCCAGCCTCGATGCGCGGCCGTATTCCCTGACGGGAATTCCCGCAGCAAAAGCCGATTACAACCAGGCGCGCTTCGGCTTCAATGCCGGCGGGCCGCTGAACATCCCCAAAATTTTTCACGGCGGCAACAAGTGGTTTTTCTTTGGCGGCTGGAACGGTTCGCGCGGCAGCAATCCTTACGACGCGTTTTCCACTGTGCCAACGGGCCCTTCGGGCACGTCGCCCGGTGAGCGCGGCGGAGATTTCAGCCAGGCGGCCTACAACGATGGGAATCCCGTCCAGATCTTCAATCCGCAAACGGGGCAGCCATACCAATTCAACGGCGTTGCGAATGTATTGGACCCTTCGCTGATTACGCCGGCGGCGCAGGCGCTGCTCAATTACATTCCGCTGCCGAACATGGCCACCAACGCATTCGGCCAGAATTTCCATTATGTGACTTCGGCCGACAGCAGTTCCGACATGGTGATGTTCCGGCTGGTTCACAATTTCAACGCGACTGGCGGCCCCGGCGGAGGAGGACCGTTTTTTATTGGAGGAGGCGGTGCTGGCGGAGGCGGGGGCCGACGGCGCGCCCAAAACAACCTCAATTTCGGGCTGAACTGGGCCCGCAGTTCCAGCAGCATCGTCAATCCTTTTCCCTCGCAGGCGGGCGGCAACGGCACCCAAGGCTTGAACGCCAGCGCAGGATGGGTTTACGGCAAAGGCCGGGCCACCAACAACCTGCGCGTGAACTACAACCACAATCACGTGGCCACAACGAATCTTTATTCCAGCGTGACGAATGTCGACGGCCTCGCCGGAATCAATGGAGTTTCTACAAATCCGTTTGACTGGGGCCTGCCGGGAATCAGCTTCACCTCCTTCGGCGGCCTGAGCGACCCCACACCGCGGCGCGAACTTGATCAGACCTACACGCTCTCCGACACAATTTCCTGGAATCACGCGAAGCACAACTTGCGCTTTGGGGCCGACTACCACCGCATTCTGCAAAGTTTCCATTCAGCGAGAAACTCCGCGGGCAGTTTTGTATTTACGGGATACGCGACGTCGCAATACGCTTCGGGAAGCACGCAGCCGGCGGCGGATACGGGGTACGACTTCGCGGATTTTCTGTTGGGCTTTCCACAGCAGACGTCGCTGCAATTTGGAACCACCGCTTATAATTTTCGAGCGAACTCTTACGATTTCTTTGTGCAGGATGACTGGAGATTCCGGTCCAGCCTCTCTTTCAATTTGGGCTTGCGCTACGAATACAACGGCCCATACACGGAAGCAAACAACCGCATTGCGAATCTGGACGTAGCTCCGGGGTTCACGGCGGCTGCGCCCGTTCTTCCGGGCGGCACAGGCCCCTACAACGGAGTTTTCCCGAATTCGCTGATTCAGCCCGATCGCAACGATTGGGCGCCGCGCGTAGGCATCGCCTGGAAGCCGCAAAAGAAAACCGTGGTGCGCGTGGGATACGGCATCAACTACAACCTCTCGCAGTACGGCGCGATGATTCAAAATTTTGCGTTTCAGCCGCCATTCGCAAATACGGCAACCAACGCGACGGATGCCAGTGCGCTCATCGCCGGAAACCCGCTCACGCTCTCCAATGGATTCCCCGCAACCTCTGGCACGGTGACGAACAACTTTGCGGTGAATCCCAACTACCGCCTCGGCTACGTGCAAATCTGGAATCTGGACATTCAGCGGGAGCTGCCCGGCGGCGTGGTACTGAACGCGGGATACAACGGCGCTAAGGGCACGCGGCTGGACATCGAGCGAGCGCTGTTGGTCGCGGGCAACCAGCCGTTTACGTACGAGTCTTCCGAAGGCAATTCGATTTTACATGCAGCGTCCGCAAGAGTTCGCAAACGCATGGCCAAGGGCATCGGTCTAAGCGCGCAGTATGTTTATTCCAAATCGATTGATGACGCCTCCTCGATTGGCGGCGGTGGCAGCGTCGTGGCGCAAGACCCTTTTGACATTTCCGTCGATCGCGGGCTTTCCAGTTTCGACCAGCGCCACAAGTTCACAGGGAACTGGATTTACGACCTGCCCATCGGAGAAAACCGGCACTTCGTCGCAAAAGGCGCCTGGGGTCACCTCTTCGGGGCGTGGCAATGGAGCGGTGACTTCACCGTTGGTTCAGGACTCTACTTCACGCCGCGCGTCCTTGGCGGAGCGCTGGACATCGGCAGAGGTGTAAGCGGGTCGCTCCGCGCGAATGCGGTCGCAGGTCAAACGGTCGCCCTCAGCAATCCGACCGCGCTCGAGTGGTTCAATACCGCGGCATTTTGCGCGCCGAGCGCCACGTGCGTCAATCCGAGCAGCACAGTCTTCGGTGACGCGGGGCGCAATATCATTGAAGGGCCGGGGCAAGTCACGCTGAACATGTCGCTCAACAAAACGATCACCATCAAGGAATCGCGAGCCCTGGATTTGCGGCTCTCCGCCAACAACGTCTTCAACAACGTCCACTTCACCTCGATCAACACCGTAGTCAACTCGTTCACTTTTGGCGAAGTCACCGGAACCGGCAGCATGCGCCGCGTGACCATGACCGCGCGCTTCCGCTTCTGAGAGCGATGAATATGCGAAACACCAAACGAAACTTTCTGGCGCTGGTCATGGCGATGCTGTTGTCGCAGGGAGCGATTCCACTTTCAGCCCAGCAAGCCCCCCAGCCTCCGCCGCCGGCACCGGCGAGCAGGGGGCAAATCCGGGTAACCACGGAGCTAGTGCTGGTGAACGTGGTAGCGCGCGACAAAAAAGGGAACCTCGTCCGCGATTTGAAGAAAGAAGATTTCACCCTGCTGGAAGACGGCAAAAAGCAGGACATTTCCACATTTGACTTCGAAAATGTAGACCAGCCTTTGACCGCGGGAGCAGCGGAAGCCACGGTCTCAGGCGCGGCCGGCGAAGGAACCCTTCTGCGCTCCGGCAAAAAAGCTCCGGCGTCGCTGGACGCGCGCGACCGCCGCCTGATGCTTTTCTTTTTTGATTTTTCCGCGATGGACCCGGAACAAATCGATCGCGCGGTGGACGCGGCAAAGAATTTTGTTTCGACCAAAATGCAACCCGCGGATCTGGTCGCGCTAGTCTCCCTCGCCACCAACATGCACGTTGATTTGGACTTCACCGATGACAAGTCCAAAATTACAGCGGCGCTTTCCTCCTACACCTCCGGCGAGGGCCAGGGATTTGACAACGGCGCTACCGGCAGCGCGGAAGGCGCTGCGGAGACCGGCGGCTCGTTCTCCGCGGATGATACCGACTACAACACCTTCAGCGCCGACCGCAAACTCCTTGCGCTTCAGTCGCTGATGCAATCGCTTGGAAAGCTCACACAAAAAAAGAGCCTCATCTATTTCAGCAACGGCATCAGCCAATCCGGCATGGACAATCAGTCCGCCCTGCGCGCCGCCACGGCTGCTGCGGTAAAAGCCAATGTCTCCATCTATTCGATGGACGTCCGCGGCTTGCAGGCCTTTCCACCGGGCGGCGAAGCGCAATCCGCCAGCTTGCACGGCCAATCAGCCTACTCCGGCGCGTCCGTGCTGAATGACCTGACCAACAACGCCTCTTCCCAGGAAACGCTCGCCACGCTTTCCTCGGACACCGGCGGCAAAGCCTTCTTCGATTCCAACGACTTCAGCGGCGTCTTTTCCCAGGTGCAGAAGGACACTTCGGCGTATT
>Ga0075436_100000997_pt1 | contig 18988 bp, 11 predicted proteins | sample RhiMethybrSRZTD5_FD_75303 | JGI IMG/M metagenome (GOLD analysis project Ga0075436, IMG submission 75303) | Populus rhizosphere microbial communities from Tennessee, USA - Rhizosphere MetaG P. TD hybrid SRZTD5 | ecosystem: Host-associated > Plants > Roots > Rhizosphere > Soil | place: USA...
ATCTATCCTTACGCACTTAGTCGCGAGCGATTGGAGCGCGCAATCTCTGAACTTGGCGTGCCGGTCGCGCTGACAAATGACTTGAGAGACGCCGATGTCCTGCTGACGTTGAAGTCTCACGCGAAACGACAATCACAGAAGCTACGTGAAGCGCGCGGACACAACGTTGAAGTCTACGCACTGCGGAGTAATACGCTCACGCAAATGGAGAACTTCCTGCGCGAAACCTTCGGCGCCGCCATGCGAGCAGGCAATGAAGACGCTGCGATGCAGGAAGTCGAAGACGCGGTAATCGAGGCTGTTGAGCGCCGGCGGCCTGTCGAGTTGTCCCCTCAACCCCGGCACATTCGCCGAATGCAGCACCTCTACATCGAGCGCAGCGGCTTGCTCTCAGAAAGCAAAGGGCAAGACCCAACTCGCCGCATAGTAATCTACCCGCATTGATTCGGTTCTTTTTTGTAGCTTTTCTTTAAGCGGTAGTGCTAATCTTTTTGCTACCGCGTAGGGTCCCGTTAGGTTAAGCAGGAGGAATATCACAATGAAGTTAAGAGCTATTGCGCTCGGCTTGTGTTTTATCGTCGCACAGTCCGCTACAGCCTCGCTGGCTAGAGTTGAATTCTCAGCGAATGACTCTGGTTCAAGTACGGCTTCGCCAGGCGACGACAAGAACTCAAAAGCCAATTCTGATCCGATTTATACGAAGCTTCGCACTATAGGCTTCAGTGGCGAGTACTCGCCGGTCGAAAACTTCACTCTCAAACGCGATGTTGCAACGATAACCTTCAAAGAAGGGCAATTATATTTTCTTACTGCGGTTGAAGGAGTGGTTACCGGCGCAGTCTTTATTGGGCAAGGTGAGTTTCAGATGACGCCGATCTTGCCCATCGAACAACGACACCTCAGCATACTGACCGGCGCCGGCTCGATCACTGAGAAGTTCACCAAGATGGTCGTTCGTTTTACGGACTCGACTTACGAAGAGATCAAAAAGACAAACGGGATAAAGTCAGGGCCGCCCAACTCCAGCGCTCGGTCGATACTCGATGACAACGAAAAAATGCTGCGCAAGGGCAGGACCTACATGCGGCCAAACATCGGGCTCGTTTTCCTCAGATACAATCTTGACGAGCGCATAATGATCGACGTCACATCGGCGAATCAACGCGGACTGTTTTCAGCCTTTTTCGACGGCAAGCACTACGGCGATATGATGTACGCCAACGATCCGCTGGGCGCGCCCTTCGTCACACCCGAAGAGGTTGTGCTTGTGTGCTTCGCCGATGACGCTCTCGGAATCTGGACTTCCGAGCATATGCGAGATCACTACCGTAACCCCGCAGTGTTTGATGAGAATCATCAATTGATTCACGTCGATCATCAAAACATTGAAGCGAAAGCCAGGGGCAAGCGGCTTGAAGCAGTCGTCCAAACCAAATTCAAATCAATGTCTGACGGAGTGCGAGTCGTGCCTTTCGATTTGTTCGCGCGTCTTCGAGTTAAACAGGTTACCGATGAGAAAGGCCGAGACCTCAGCTTCATTCAGGAGAACAGAGACGAAGACGCCGACTTCGCGGTGATTCTGGATGAGCCTCTCAAGAAGGGACAGGAATACACTCTGAACTTCAACTACAGCGGTGATGATGCAGTCTCCGACAGCGGCGGCGGAAACTACACGCTTGATGCCCGCAGTAATTGGTATCCGAATACCTATTTCGGCGATCGAGCTACTTACGAGATAACGCTCAAGGTTCCCAAAGGGCTCACGGCGGTCGCCACCGGTCAGCCGATGGGCGAGAGCGAAGAAGGCGACTATACCGTCACTCGATGGAAGAGCGATGTGCCGCTTGCAGTGGCGGGCTTCAACTACGGCAAGTTCAAGAAGACTGCGACACAAGACGAGAAGCTGAAGTACGCAATCGAAGCTTATGCGAATAGAGACATTCCCGATTACCTTCGCGGACTTCAGCAGATGATCGAACAGGCAGAGAGCCAGGGAATGCAAACGGATACTACGCTCGGTTCCATCAGCACTGTCAGCCTTATGGACAAGGCAAAGGCCGAAGCGCAAGTGGCAATCGGTCTTTATTCGGACCTGTTCGGCACGCTGCCCTACGGTCGAATCGCAATGACTCAGCAGCCCTACTTCAACTTCGGTCAGGCCTGGCCGATGCTTGTTTACCTGCCGGTGATGGCGTATTTGGACAGCACGCAACGACATCAGATGGGATTGGATCGCGCTTCCAACTTCGTCAAGTTCGTAGCCGCCCACGAGGTGGCTCATCAATGGTGGGGTCACGTGATCGGGTGGAAATCCTATCGCGATCAATGGATGAGCGAAGGCTTCGCAGAGTTCTCAGCGTCGATGTTCGCGCAGATGATTTACAAGAACGATAAGTTCATCGAATTCTGGAAGGAGCAGCGCGAGCTTATAACCAACAAGAACCAGCTCGGCAAGCGGCCGTCGGACGTCGGCGGAGTTTACATGGGATACCGGCTCGATACTCCGAAGACCGGCAGCGTGACGCGAGCGATGATCTATCCAAAGGGAGCCTTCATACTTCATATGCTGAGGATGATGATGTGGGAGCCGAAGACCGGCGACAGCCGCTTCTCAGCGATGATGAAAGACTTCGTCCAAACCCATTACAATCAGAACGTCTCGACCCAGGACTTCTGGCGCATCGTCGAAAAGCATATGACCAAGGAAATGGATTTGGATGGCAACGGTAGAATGAACTGGTTCTTCAACGAATGGGTCTACGGCACCCAGATTCCAAATTACAAGTTTGACTATCGCTTCGAAAACGCCGATGGCGGCAAGGTCAAGCTCATAGGCAAGATTACTCAGAGCAACGTTGAAGATTCGTTCAAGATGCGAGTGCCGATTTACCTCGACTACGACGGCAAGTTTCGAAGATTGGCAGCCGTCAGCATCTACGGCAACAGCACTACTGACGAATTCACAGTGATCCTCGACAAGAAGCCAAAGAGGGCGATGTTGTGTGGGTTCGAAGATGTGTTGTGCACGATGAGCGATAGATGAGAGAGCTGACTGCAGGTCTTATTTGATCGGGTTGAACGCGTCCCAGTCGTAGGTTATGCCGAGTGCAAGCCCCGTTTTCGGAGCTCGCTTCGAAACACCAAACACTCCAGCCGCATACCATCGAACGCCGAGCGCTCGAATCTGCGCGCCGAGTCTCGCTTCCGAAAAATCCTCGGTGCCCAGCGGTGTGCGATTGCGCGTCGAGTGAAACCCATTCACCTCGCCCACCAGGTTCACTCGCTCCGAAGCCTGATAGGTTCCGGCCAGCCCGTACAACAACACGTCATTCTGCGAAGTGGCCTCAAGAGGAGCGGTCAATATCGCAAGTCCGAGGTTGCCGAAAACGTTTAGCTTGTCACCAAGGTGCTTGCCGGCCGTGACCATTCCGTAGAAGTTGGTCGTGTTTAAGCCGATGCCGCGAGCCTGATTCGAGTTTGGAAGTTCAACGCCGAAGCGAAATCCAAGCGCGGGAGCCACGCGAGATTCGTTTCGAAGCTTGATCTTCATCCACAACCTGGCATCCCCGACATCGCTGGTGCTCGCGTCGGTCGGAGCCACTCTGAGTGGAATGGCTGACGGGACACGACTCTTGATTGAGAGAAAGTTCTGAAGGGTCCACTCGATTTGAAATTCGACGTTTGGCGCGAGTCCGAAACTTAACTTTGTATCGCCGAGCCTCGTCACATCCCCGCGCAGCCCGGAAAGAAAAAACCGTTGGTCCTGAAGGAACTCAAAGCCCGTTTCGATTCGGATGACTCCCGGCTTGATGATGTCGACGTCTTCAGTGACGAGCGGCCGCTGTTGCGCAACCCCGACCCCCGCGCATAACGCGATGGCTGTCGAGACAAAGAAGATTTTAAGGAAGGCTCGCGTCATTCTGTCATTGTCAGCGCCAAACCGCATTGGTCATTCATATCCCTTGCGCGCGGATTGTATGGCCCGAAGCGCCGCTTGTCAATTTTTTGGAACGTCATTCGGTTTGTTTGCGTTCAGCGGAGCCCTTCAATCCGTCGCGCGCTCCCTTGTTCGCAGTTTCGGCCTGTTCGATAGCATCGCGCAATGCAGCCAGCTCTTCATCAGTTTTCATCTCGCGTTCGAGAGCTCGCAACGCCTGCAAGTGTCGGTCTGTAGCGTCTCGCAGAATCGTTAAGGCTTTCGGAAGAAGAGAGCTTTTCGGATTGCGCTCGTAAGCGTCTTCGAGTTTTGACATGCACTCGGAGATCGCGCGCGCGTAGTGCCGGAGCAGTTCGGTTCGACTTACGTTTGGCACTGCGCCCCAGTCGTGCTCTTCGTCCTCGCTTTTCTTTTTGTCCTTCTTCTCACCCGTAGAAGGCGCGGCAGGCTGCCCCGTAATAGCTCGTATTCGGCGATCCGCAATTCTCACGAACACCTTGGCGCGTTGATCCGCCGCTTGAGCTTCGCGCACTTGATTGTCTTCTTCTTCCGTCAGATAGTCGCCGGGCATTTGCGGCGAGCGACTCGCAAGCAATGCTGAACCACGCCGCGCGCCGCGATCACTCCGAAGTGTCGCAAAACTAATTCGCTCTTGAATCATCTGCTTTCGCAGTGAAAGCGGCGGCTCCGGTCTCGAGTCCTTCTCGGGAGACTTGGTGGGCGGGTGCTCGTCAGGTTTTTTTTCTTCTTCGGGATCTTTGAGTATCTCGCCCGAAGCAAACGCCTGGTTCAGCGCCTGCACCCGGAGTTGTCGCGCATGCTTGAGCGCGGCATCGGCGAACGCCTCACGCTCGCTCGGAAAGAGCCGGTCAATCGACTCGAGCGTTTTGATTTGACGAAATAAAGCCTGCTCGACCTTCTTTGAAACTGTTCGCTTTCCTTCCGTGAGCGCCAATGTATCTTTTGTCGCTTCGGCAACAGCCTTGTTGTAGACATCCAGCTCGCGTTCGGACGTGTTGTTGTCGTTGACCTTGATAGAGTCGAAGGCTGATTGCAGATGTGTGTCGGAAATTTTCAAGTATGCTTCGATGATTTTCTTAGGTCCATGAGCTTCCGCGAGCACAACTCTATCGCCGTCAGATAGAAGTTGAGCGATTGGTCGTGGATCGACCGGCAGCGGCGGTTCCGGAAGCTGCAGTCCCTGCGCCCGAGCGCTCACGGCATTCCAGGCAAGCACACAGATCGTTATCGCGACGACGCAGGAAAGCACGACGCGAAAACTCGCGCTTGAATCGCAGTTGTGACGATTCATTTCTCTTTCGTTTTGACTGGCGCTTTGCACTTGTGTTCTTTGATCAGCCTTTGCAACTGAGTCGATCTCATATTGGCTTCTTCGACTTCGTTCTTGTTCGCGGCAGGATCTGCTCTGCGCACATATTCCTGATAGCTGCGATAAGCTTGCTGGCAATCACCGAGATGATCCAGCGATATAGCCAGGAAGAAGTAGCTCGCCGAGGCCTCAGGCCGCGCGTGTATCACCCATATGAATTCATTCGCGGCTTCGGGATAACGCTTAAGCTTGAACAGAGCCGTTGCGAGACTAACATGCGCTGAATAATTGTCGGACTCACGCGCGATCGCTTCAGCGAGCACGGCTACCGCAGCCTCATACTGCATTGACCGAAGAAGCGAAGCGCCTAACTGGGCTCGCACGTTGTTGTCTTTCGGATTTGCATCGAGAGACCTCTTGTAGTAGACCACCGCGATTGCAGGCTTGGTCTTGAAATAGAAGTCGCCGGCACTCGCCAGGAACTTAGCGTCGCCAGGTTTTGCGGCGACCACCCTGGCAATCTCTTTCTCGGCGTCTTCCGTCTGACCGTTCTCGCTCATCAATGTAGCCATCTCGAGTCGAAGGGCCAGATCATCGGGCCTCTCTAAAATCAATCTTCGATAGAGCTGAATCGCCGCTTGAACCTGACCCGCTCGTCGGTGCAACTCGGCAAGTCTTATCGCAGCCTCGCGCGAAGGCTGATGTCGATAAGCGATCGAGTACTCTTCGATCGCCTTCGCGATCTCGCCGCGAGCCTCGTACAAACGTCCGCGCCCCTCGTGAGCCGTTGCATTGTTGGGCTCCAACTCGATCGCGTGATTGTAATCGGAAAAAGCTTCTGAAGATTTGCCAAGCCGTTCTTCCGCCACTCCGAGAAGCGCATATGCGAGCGGCACCTCTTCGTGCTGTTCGATGGCAATGTGCAAATGCTCGATTGCAAGCTCAGGTGTTCCGGATTTGAGAAGGGCGCTGGCGTACAATATCCGCACGCCGGTCAACTTCGCATCGGACTCAATCGCGCGAGCCAGCTCACGTTTTGCGTCTTCGGTTTGTCCTCGATCGAGCCACATCTGTCCAAGCGCGCGATGCGCTCGCGCGAAATCAGGCGCGATCTGTGTGACCTTTTTCAGATCCGCTTCAGCCTCCCGCTCGCGCCCAAGCCCGAGCAGCGCGATGGCGCGTTGATAATAAGCCTGGAACAGAGTCGGGTCCGAAGCGATCGCCGCCGTGTAGAGCTTCAACGCGGAATTGAGATCGCCTCGTTGCTGAGCATTCTGTCCCTCATCGAACGCCGCCGCAGCGCTGCGCTTGTTGTCGGTTATCGTAGCCCGATTGGACTGCGAAGCAACGGTCCGTGGAAGTGGGAATAGAAGGATAAGAACGAAGACTGAAGCGAAGAAACGCATTGCGCTTACAACCTCGGAGTCGATCTTAACATTTGCATTATTGACCTTCAACGCAACCGCCTCCGCTTTCAATCCATTTCATCGCATCATGAAGCCTGATCGTTAACGCCGGAACTATCTTCTGCCAATCTTCAACTATTCCGATGTCCGCTGTTTGGAAAATTTCCGCGTTGGGGTCGCTGTTGATCGCGACTATAGTGCGCGCTTGCTGGATCCCAATCGTGTGATTGAGCGCGCCTCGCACACCGATTCCAACATAGAGCTGCGGCGCAATGACTTTTCCGGTGAGTCCAATCTGTTGATGCCGCGGCAGCCAACCCTGATCGACCACACGACGCGTCGCACCGATCTGTGCTCCCAACGCGAGCGCGAGAGCTTCGATCGCCGACAGACTTTCCGGTCCGCCGATTCCGGTGCCGACACAAATTACTCTCTCAGCCTCGTCCAGCTCGGCAACTGCAAGCGATACTTCTCTGCGAACGGCAACAATTCGAGATCGCGAGTCTTCAATGAGCGGGGTCAGCTCAATTACTTCACCAACCCGCGACTTATTGGGAGCGACCGAGCGAAGCATACCGGGTTTCACCGTAGCAATTTGCGGAACCGTTCGCGAGCGGATCAACGCGACAATGTTACCGCCAAATGCGGGCTTATGTTGAACAAGCTGACCTCGATCGTCTATTTCGATATCAATGCAATCGGCAGTCAGCCCCACCTGGAGTCTTGCCGCAACTCTCGGCGCAAGATCGCGGCCGTTCGCTGTTGAAGGAATCAACACGACCAGAGGCGTGTAGCGACGCAGTGCATTCGCCAACACAGCCGTATGCGTCAAAGTTTCGTATCGAGAAAGCGTCTCGTGTTCGGCTGCGTATACTTTGTCAGCTCCGTGCGCGATGAGAGTTGTCGCGTGAGCACTTGCGTTTGAACCGACAATAAATGCTGCAAGCCGCGCATCGAGCTTGGCCGCCAACTCGATTCCCTTGCCGAGCAATTCGAAGCTCACACGACGAAGCTCACCGTCCATCAACTCGGCGACTGCCCAAACTTCACGTTCGCTGCGGTCATCCGGTTTTGAATCTGGCGCCGTCGCTAGCGAGTGTGGCTCAGTTCCGCTTTTCAGCGCATCGCGAGCTTCGAGAATTTCAATCAACCTCGCGGCTTTTTCCTCGGCATCGACGCCTTCGAGCATTTCGATCTGTCGCGATCGAGCGAGCGAACGAATCTCTGCGACCGAAGTCGGCGAACCGGCAAAACCAAAGATGCTCGCATCCTCGCACAAGTTCGTGGCGCTTATTTCAAGAATCGGCTTCGTTCGGCCTATTTCGAGTTGCGGCTCTTTTACTTTGATTGGGCGAATCAATCGTTCGGCGGCAGTCAATAAAACCGGCAACGTGCATTCAATTGTTTCGAAGCCGTCGTCCGTCTCGCGCTCAACAATCAGCCGTTGTTGATCAGCGCTCAACTCGAGTCGCGTCGCGCCGGTGACCTGCGGGATATCAAGCATCTCGGCAAGCTCAGGACCGACTTGGCCAGTTTCCGCATCGACGCTGTACTTTCCGCAGAGAATAAGATCGTAGTGTCCCCTACTAAGAGTCATCGCCAAGGCCCGAGCTGTTGCGAGCGTGTCAGAACCCGCAAACGCACTGTCGGCCAAATGTATTCCCCGGTCCGCGCCCGCCCCCAGGCATTCGACTAGCGCTTCACGAGCTTGAGCTGGGCCCATCGTCACAACTACTACCTCGCCGCCGTTCGCATCTCGCAAGCGAATTGCTTCGGCGAGCGCCCGTCGATCAAAGGGATTCACGACGTTGGGCACGCCTTCCCTGACTATCGTTTTCGTATCAGGATTGAACTTGATGTCGGCGACTTCGGGAACTTGCTTTATGCAGACCGCGATTTTCATTGAGGGACAACTCTGAAACGTGAATCGTGAATCGTGAATTGTAAATCGAAGTGCCCGGTCACGGATCACGTTTCGCGCTTCACGATTCACGATTCACGTTTCACGATTCACGTTTCACGATTTACGATTTACGATTCACTTTCCACTCTTCTTTTTCTCTCGCTTTCCAGGTTGCTGCGGCGGAATGACTCCGGGTTTCAAGAATTCTGCGATAGGCATTCCTTCGGCGTTCGAAAAGCTTAATCCAAGAACGGCCGCGGCGGTTGGTCCTATGTCGAGCATTCTAGCGAGCGGCATCTTCGCGCCAACTCGCGCTGTTGCTCCCCATACAATGAGCGATGATCGCATTTCCGCTCGCGAGGGAAGCTGGCCGTGAGTTCCGCGGTAGTCTTTGGCATCATGAGTGTCGGGCCCGGTCAACTCTTCGCCGAACGAGAAGCTGGGCGCGGCATCCAACATGAGAAACGCGGTAGGAATCGATCCGAGTTTTTTCAAATCGGCCTGAGTCAATACGCGATTGATTGGACCCTTCGTTGCAGCCTTTTTGGTGAAGATCGCCGTAACTTTGTCCGCAGTCTCTTTGTCATTTGGGTCTCTTAAAACGATCGCGCACGAGCCGCCTGCCGGCCACGCCGCAGCCTGCCAATCCGTCGGCTTACCATCGGCGCCAAGTGTAATGAGCTTCTCTTTGACAAGCACGACACCAGGTTCGTATTTGGTAGTCACCGGCGCGAAACCGTGATCTGAAACCAGGAAGAAAGTTGTTTGCTCGAAGATGCCAGCCTTGCGAGCCGCTTCGATTATGCGTCCGATGTAGCCATCCATTCGTTCCGCCGTCTGGAGTGCGGCCGGAGTTCGTGGTCCGTTTTTATGATGCGCATCGTCGAGCGCGACCAGATGAATCAACATCAGATTCGGCTTGTAGCTCTGAATCACGAATTCGCTGATCGCAGTCCGACGACCGTCAGTGCTGTTGTCGCCTCCCGATCCGTTCGCAACCGCCTTTGCAAGCAAACCTGGAGTAGCGTATTGAGCCGTGCGCTTGCCCGTCGGTGGATTCTCTTTCGGATCAAAAATCTCGGGCACGTTATAATCTATCTCCGCGCCCACGGTCACAGGCCAGCCGACGCTTCCGGTTACCAAGCCTGCTTTCTTCGCCAGGCTCCAAAGCGTTTCAGTCTTGAGATCGTTCGAGAACCAATACCACTCTTTTGTTTGAGGCGCGGTCGGCGCTTCGAAGATTCGGTTCTGAACAATGCCATGCACGGCGGGGCGAACTCCAGTGATCAACGTCGTATGAGCCGGGTAAGTTACCGTCGGATAGATTCCCTCGACGCCGTCCGCATATGCGCCTTCCAGCTTCATCTTTACGAGGTTCGGCACGTGAAGACCGAGCCGCGCAGGTTCGAGATAATAGTCAGGCACTAGTCCGTCGATCGAAATCATGATGACGTGAGCATCGCGCCGTGGCTGAATCGGCTGCGCAGCCGGCCCCTGCGTCTTTTGTAGGGCCAGCGACGGAAACGTAGCGAGTAGAAGGCAAATGAACGCGATAGTTAGTCTGCGCAAATGTCGTCGATCAAGCATCGATTGTTCCACCTTATCGGGTGTTTTAAAATTCGTAGCCGCCAAGCTAATGCGTTGAGCTGAATTCCGTCAACCCGAAGCATCACTTGGATTCTGAGAGCATCAATCAACTTCAACGCTCAATCCGTCTCGCCCGATTATCACCTCGCCGTCGTAGCCTCGCTGCAACTCATCCTTCAGCTCTCTCTCATCCACTTCGAAATAGAAATGAGTAACGATCAATCTAGCTACGTTCGCTTGAGAGGCAAGCCGCGAAACTTCGGCGACCGACAGGTGCGCCACCGTCTCGCGCGCCTCGCGGAAGGAACATTCGGAAATCAGGATGTCCGCTCCGCGAAAGAAATGCGCCAGGTGATCGTCGTACACAGTGTCACCAGTGTAGCAGAGTGAACGTCCTCCGCTTTCGATCCGAACCGCGAGGCTCTCTCGCGTGTGAGGAGTCTTCACGGCCGCGAGCGTTGAACCCGGCGCAAGCTCCAGCTTCTCGCCCGGTGCAATCACTCGAACCGCAGTCGGAAACTTGGTTGTGAATAGCGCCGCGCCGTAAGCGAGTTTTAGTCCTTCGATCAGTCGATCAATTCCGTCCGGGCCAATGATTGTGAACGGACTATCACGCTTTGCCTTCATACCGTTGCGAAACGCAAACATCAGCGAGGCGAGCTCGCCGGCGTGGTCTACGTGAAAGTGGCTCAAGAACAAATGTGTGATTCGCTCCCACGGAAGACCGTATCGCGCGAGCGCGTGAAGAGTTCCGGCTCCGCAGTCCAACATAATATTGGCGTCCGCAAGTTCAACGAAATAGCCTGCCGAATTTCTTGATGCGGTCGGAACCAGCGTGCCCGAACCTAGTATCGTGAGCTTCATTGGTATTTGTATTGAAGTGAGTGAGGATTTTAGCACGCCGCAGTTCGATCACACACCGCGCGGCTGTTCTCGCATGAGAGACTTTCATTGACACATCAACTGCCGCTCCTCTAGCATCGGTCGAGTCTCAAACATCACCAGACAGTTGCCAGGGAGCTAATGGCGGTAACACAGAGCGGAAAGACCACAACGCCAAGTGCTCCTGCGCGAGCCGGCGTGGTGATGGCAATTCTTTTCCTGATTTTTTTCCTCGGCAACAGTGACAACCAAATGATCTCGCCTCTTCTCCCGCTGATAGCAGGAGAGTTCAAGCTTGATGTCGGACAAGTCGGAGGGATGATGATTCCCGCGTACGCGCTGGCTGCCGCGACGGCCGCGCTGCTCATCGGCCCGATCTCCGACAAATTCGGCCGGCGAAGATTTCTGCTTGCGGCTTCCATTCTGTTTGGAGTTTCAGTTCTTTCGGTGTTTTTCATTCGCGATGTGCGGCTGCTGGCTTCGATCAGAATTCTTACCGGACTTGCCTCAGGCACTTTCTCGACCTGCTCGATTGCATACGTCGCCAACTACTTTCCCTACAGCCGGCGCGGAGTCGCGATGAGCGTAGTGCAAGCCGGTTACTTTGCCGCGCTTGTGGTGGGCGTTCCCGTCGCCTCGGTGCTCGCGCAATCTCGAGGCTGGCGATCAAGCTTCGCCTTCTTCGGCGCGCTTGCGGTGATTGCTTTCCTCCTGGTTTTTTTCCTGCTGCCCGAGGACAAGCACTCGTTGAAAGAGCATCTGTCGGAAAGAGTCGCTCGCAGGTTCGACAACATTCGAGTCGTGTTCGGAACGCGCGAAAGAATTGCGGCCATCGCCGCGGCGTTTCTGGTCTCGGCGGGCTTCGTAGGCTTCTTCTCTTATCTCGGTTCGTGGCTGCAAAACAGTCTCGGTTTGAAAACAAGAGACGTGGGATTGTTTTTTATCATCGTGGGCGTCGCCTCACTAATCGGAGCTTTTGCAGCCGGCCCGCTTGCCGATCGATTCGGTAAACAGCTTTTGTCGATTCTCAGTACTGTGCTGCTTGCGATGATGCTCTTCATTATTCCGCGAGTCGGATGGGGACCGGTACTGTTCGGCAGCTTTCTCGCTGCAAGCCTCGCGTTTGCGTTTCGGCAAGGGCCGCTGCAAGCGCTTGCGACTCGTCTCGTGCCGCCGCGAGTGCAGGGCGCTTTCGTTGCGGTGCGCAACACCGGCTCGCAAATCGGCATTGCCGCTTCTGCAGCTATCAGCGGCTTGCTCTATAGAGCTTTTGGCTACGGCGCGGTTGGTCTGTTTAGCGCAATCACAACTCTCGGCGCGGCTGTCTGCATACTGATGATGAAGGAACCCGTCCCCGACAGATCAGCCCATAAGCAACAACCGCACGACGCTTAACGAAAGAGGAATCTCCGTGACAAAGCACCAAACCGAACCGCCAATAGAAAACGCACAAAAGAAGCCTGCACGATGGCGTCGCATCTTGAAGCGCGTCGTCATAACCTTGATCGTCCTCGCAGTGGTTTTAGTCTACGGCGTATTTCCGTGGGGCCTTGCGAGGCTGGTCACCGGCGCTGGAACTCGCCCGATGGATCGAAAGCTTACCCAGACTCCCGCGGACTTCGGCGCGCAATTCAAAGATGTCGAATTCAAGACTGCAGACGGCGTGACCATAAGCGGCTGGCTCGTCGCCAGCGGCGACAAACATATTACGATTGTCTACTCTCACGGGCTCTTCAGATCGCGGCGGGAGTTGCTCGAACGAGCAATGGACCTATGGAAGCTGGGCTGCGGCGCTTTGCTTTACGACTCGCGCAATCACGGCGCAAGTGGATCCGCGCGCGTGACGCTGGGTTACAACGAGCGGCTTGATTCGGAAGCTGCCGTGCGTTTCTTACGCGATGAAGCTCATTCAACCGATCGCATTGTTTTGTTCGGTATCTCGATGGGCGCGAGCGCCGCGTTGATGTCTGCAGCCGAGACCGCTGACGTATCCGCGGTTATCTCAGACAGCTCGTATCTCAACTTCAGAGACACTGTGGATCATCACGTAAAGATGTTTCTGCATCTTCCGGCATTCCCTTTCAGCAATGAACTGAGATTCTTTATTGGGCAGCGCGGAAACTTCGATAGCTCGCAAGTCGACGCGGTGGATGCAGTGAAGCGAATCGGCGACAGGCCTATTCTGTTTATTGCAGCCGCTCACGACCGCCGGATGCCTCCCGAGATTGCGCAGCGACTTTATGAGGCGAGTGCAAGCAAGAAGAGTGATTTGTTGATTGTCGATGGGCCGGGCTCAGAAATTCACGGTCACGCTTATCAGGCGAATCCGAAGCTCTACATCGACAGCGTCGCCCGTTTCCTTCAGTCTGCGCAATAGGACTCCGCAGCAACGCGGCCCGACAGTTCAGGCTTCTGCATTCTTGAACAATGGAGAGTGTCGACGGGCTACGACGCATCGGTGTCTTATCCGGCGATCGCGTTATAGAAGCCGTTATTGCCTTCACTAGCGGCTTTCCGTAAGATCTACACTCTCGAGCCGAGCCTCAACAGTGACCAGCCTTTACCAGGAGCAGAGCACGAAACGACGTGGCGGAAACAAACAGCAGAACCGTACTTGACCACGTTGTGATCGTCTTGCCTACATACAACGAAAGGGAGAACATCGGTCCGTTACTGGATGCCGTTTTGGGGCAGCAGGCCCGCATCGACGAAGCCACTCTTTCGGTACTTGTGGTCGATGACTCGTCACCTGATGGCACCGCAGATGTCGTACAAGCGTTCTCCGCGCGGAATCCAAACGTTCATTTGCTCGGCAAGTCTAAAAAGCGCGGGTTGGGGACAGCTTACAAACGGGCTTTTGCACACGCCATCCATTCCCTCAAGGCCGACGTGATCTTCGAGATGGACGCCGACTTTTCACACGATCCGAATGACATCCCGCGTCTATTGACGAGGCTCAGCGATCACAGTGATTTTGTGATCGGCTCGAGATATGTTCCGGGCGGCTCGATCCCCAAAGACTGGGCATTCTGGAGGAAGGCGAACAGCAAGTGGGGCAACGTCTTTGCCAGGTACGTGGCCGGACTACCTCAGGTCAAGGACTGCACCAGCGGGTATCGCGCGATTAGAGTCAGTAAGCTGCAAGAGATCGATCTCGACGGACTCGCTGTAAGCGGATATGCATTCCAAATGAGTTTGCTTCATGAGGCAGTAGAAGCAGGAATGCGAGTCTCAGAAGTCCCAATCAAGTTTACCGATAGAGTCAACGCCAAATCCAAACTGGGGATTGGCGACATCGTGGAATTCATTATTGCTGCCTTTCGCATCAGACTGTCGCTTGTATTCCACAAGCGACGACACAGAGCATCTACATTTAGGGAATAACGATACCACGAAGCCACAGACGGTCCGCCAACACTAGGTCAGCAACGCAAAAGCGGCGGAATAATTCTGTCGGCTCCCCAACTGTTCCGAGTTCGATGCGCCTCGACCTCGGAATTTCCGCACTTGTAGCCTTGGTGGCCGGTATCGTTTACGGCTTGAACTCCCGTGCGAATAAACAAGTCAGCCGCAGAATTCTGAAGATCCGTCATCGCAGTTCCAGCTATCGCGTCGGGCGAAAAGCTGACGCCAGGAGCAAGGAAGACCTCATTGAGAGGTCTTCCTTGCTCCTGACTCCTGACTAACGACTTCTTCAGTTCCCGTTGATCCTCTTACCGGGGTCGGGCTTTTCTCTCGGGATCGATTGTGGCGGTGAAGGCGAACACTGGCACGTGTTGTTAGTCAAGTTCCTGTCCGTTATCTGAATCACCATATGCCCATTAGCCTTCTGGATCACCGCATTGCCCGCCCCCAACCCGTTGTTGGCGCTCGTGTCTCCGCCGATGATAACCTTTCGGTCACCCTTTATCTGCTCGATCCCGAACTGACATCCTCTCACTGTCAACGTTCCTCTCCCGCTCGCGATCTGTACTCCTCCCGAGCAGAACAGGTAGTCTCCAGTTGTCGCGTTCACGAACACCACGTTGCCAGGACTCGAATCATCCTGCAGACAGAAGCTGAACACGTTCACCGCGAACGAGCACTGCGCGGTATTACTTGCCGCGTCGGTAGCCGTGCAGGTCACGGATGTGGTCCCAACCGGGAACATCGAGCCCGAAGGCGGATTGCACACTACGGTCACCCCGGAACAGTTGTCTGTGGCCACCGGTGTAGCAAAGTTCACCAGCGTGCTTGTCGAGAACGGACACGAAGGTTGGCCAGCCACGGTGACAGGAGGGCAATTGGTGAACGTCGGAGGTATCGGGTCTACCGTCGTTGTCGTGGTACCTGTGTTGTTACCCGGCGCCTGATCCGGTATCGAGCTCGCAGCAGTGGCCATGTTAGTGATAACCGTGTCGTGCAGCGTGCCGGAGTTGACTTTCACAACTATCTGGAAGATAGCCGTCTCACCACTTGCAGTTGATGATTTTGAGAAGACCACGTTTCCGGTATTCCCCACTGCCGGAGCGCTGATGCTCCAACCTGTTCCGCTGGTCACTGAAGCAGAGACAAACGTCGTGTTCGCCGGCACAGCGTCGGTCACGGTAGTGTTGATACCCGGCCCCGGTCCATTGTCGACGAAGTTGATTGTGTAAGTGATGTTGCCATTCACACACACCGGATCGGGCGAATCGCTCTTGGTCACCGCAAGGTCCGCCTGGGCAAGCACGGTAGTCATCGCCGTACCCGTGTTGTTGCTTGAGTTGGGGTCGGTAGTTGTAGTTGCAGCCGTAGCCGAATTGGTGATTATGGTGTTGTTGGGAGTGTTGACACCGACATTGACCACGATGGTAAACACCGCTGTCTCTCCTCCCGCCACTGTAGCCTTGGAAAATACTATGTTGCCGCTGCTGGCGCCGACTGCCGGAGCACTGACGCTCCATCCGCTTCCGGTGGTCACCGTAGCCGACACGAATGTGGTGTTAGCAGGAATGGCGTCGGTGACGGTCACTGTCTGAGCATCACTTGGCCCGTTGTTCGAGAAGTTGATTGTGTAAGTCAGGTTCTGACTGGCTATGACCGGATCGGGCGAGTCACTCTTGGTCACCGCCAGGTCGGCGCTGACCTGCACCGTTGTTGTAGCCGAGCCGGTGTTGTTGCCGGGCGTTGGATCGCTCGTCGTACTGGCCGCCGTCGCCGAGTTGCTGATCGTTGTACCTGTGGTGGTGTTGGAGTTGACCTTCACTACCATCGTGAACACCGCAGTCTCACCGGCAGCGACGGATGACTTGGAGAATACGATTGGGCCGGATGTGTTCGTGCTCCACCCAGTCCCCGTCGTCACCGTAGCAGACACAAACGTAGTATTAGCAGGAACGGCGTCCGTCACCGTCACCGATTGAGCATCGCTTGGCCCGTTGTTGACGAAGTTGATCGTGTAGGTGAGATTGGCTCCCGCCGTGACTGGATCTGGCGAGTCACTCTTGGTCACCGCCAAATCGGCCGAGGTCTGCACCGTGGTCGTGGCCGTTCCCGTGTTGTTGCCCGACGTTGGATCAACCGTCGCGGTAGCAGCCGTAGCGCTATTCGTGATTGTCGAACCGCTTGCCGCGCTCGAGTTCACCTTAACCACTATCGTGAAGACGGCTGTTTCTCCAGCGGCAACCGTGCTCTTCGAGAACACGACGTTGCCGGTTCCGCCGGGTAACGGTGTCGTGCTGCCCCATCCGCTGCCCGTCGTAACCGTAGAGGACACGAAGGTCGTACCTGCAGGAACAGCGTCGGTCACAGTGACGCTCTGCGCATCGCTCGGCCCGTTATTGACGAAGTTGATCGTGTAAGTCAGGTTGTTGCCGGCGGTCACCGGGTCTGGTGAATCACTCTTGGTAACCGCAAGGTCGGCCCTGGTCTGAACCGTAGTAGTAGCAGTGCCCGTGTTATTGCTGGAGTCCGGATCGATGGTGGCTCCCGCGACAACGGCGGAGTTGGTTATCGTTGATCCGTCGGCTGTGTTGGCGTTGACCTTCACGACTATGGTGAACACAGCCGTCTCGCCGTTGGCAACGGTAGCCTTGGAGAAAACGACGTTGCCGGTATTTCCAACTGATGGCGCGACGGTGCTCCAACCGCTGCCTATTGTCACCACTGCCGACACGAACGTTGTGTTAGCCGGAACGGCGTCGGTGACAGTCACTGTCGAAGCGTCGCTCGGCCCGTTGTTAGTAAAGATCAATGTGTAAGTCAGATTGCTGCCCGCAGTCACCGGATCGGGCGAATCACTCTTGGTTACCGCCAGATCGGCTTGCGCTTGCACACTAGTCGTCGCAGTCCCGGTGTTGTTGCCAGGCGTTGGATCGGTCGTAGCGCTGGCAGCAACGGCGTTGTTGGTGATCGTCGTTCCGGCGGCTGTGTTCGAGTTGACCTTAACCACCACCGTGAAGACAGCCGTCTCTCCGGCGGCAACCGTAGACTTGGAGAACACGACGTTGCCCGTGTTTCCAACTGTCGGCGCGCTTGTCGACCATCCGCTGCCGGTCGTCACGACGGCTGACACGAACGTTGTATTAGCGGGCGTCGCGTCGGTTAACGTCACCGTCTGTGCATCGCTCGGCCCGTTGTTGACGAAGTTGATCGTGTAAGTAATGTTGGCGCCCGCAGCCACCGGATCGGGCGAATCACTCTTGGTCACCGCCAGATCGGCCGAGGCCTGAACGGTCGTCGAAGCCGAGCCGGTGTTGTTAGCCGAATTCGGATCGGTTGTCGCGCTTGCGCCAACCGCGCTGTTGCTGATGGTCGCACCGCTTGCAGTCGTGGCGCTTACCTTCACCACCATCTGGAAGACTGCTGTCTCTCCGGAGACGACCGTGCCCTTTGAGAACACTACGTTGCCGGTTCCACCGACCGACGGCGCGGTCATGCCCCAACCGGTGCCGGCGGTCACCATCGCCGATACGAACGTCGTGTTAGCCGGAACCGCGTCGGTCACCGTGACCGTCTGGGCGTCACTCGGCCCGTTGTTCACGAAGTTGATCGTGTAAGTCAGGTTGTTCCCGGCAGTCACCGGGTCGGGCGAATCAGACTTGGTAACAGCGAGGTCGGCTGATGTTGTGACGTTGGTCGTCGCGGTCTTCGAGTTGTTGGTGCTATCGGGATCAGTCGTCGTGGTCGTAGACGACACGGTGTTGGTGATGATCGTACCGCTCGCCGTGCTCGAGTCCACCTTCACCACAAGGATGAAGTTGTACGACGTGTTTGGATCAGCCGGTACCGACGGCGCCGAGATCGTCACCGTCCCGTTCGTTCCAACGGGCGGTGTCATCGACGAAGTAAACGGACCTCCGACTCCCGCCAGCGACACGAATGTCGTGCCTGCAGGCAGGACGTCGGTAATCACCACGTTCTGAGCATCGCTCGGGCCGGGGTTACGGAAGGCGATCGTGTAGGTGAGCTGCGCTCCGGCATTCACCGGGTCGGGCGAGTCATTCTTGTTCAGCATCTGAATATCAGCTTGCGTGTTCACCGTAGCCATCGCCGTCGCGGTGTTGTTGCTCGGGTCAGGATCAGAGTTAGTTGACGCCGCAGTAGCAGAGTTTGTAATGACTGTGCCGCTTGCCGTGTTCGAGTTCACCTTCACGACGATCGTGAAGACAGCAGTCTCGCCGTTCGCGACCGCTGCTTTGGAGAATACGACGTTGCCGGTCCCGCCGACTGATGGCGCTGAGGTGCTCCATCCTGTTCCGGTGGTCACCGTCGCCGACACGAACGTCGTGTTCGCTGGAGTAGCATCGGTCACAGTTACGTTTCCGGCGGTTGTCGGACCGTTGTTGACGAAGTTAATCGTGTAGGTGAGGTTGTTCCCCGCCAGCACCGGATCGGGTGAATTACTCTTGGTCACCGCCACATCAGCCAGCGCATGGACCGTAGTTGTGGCAGTCCCGGTGTTGTTGGCGGAGTTAGGATCA
>Ga0075436_100000998_pt1 | contig 18983 bp, 17 predicted proteins | sample RhiMethybrSRZTD5_FD_75303 | JGI IMG/M metagenome (GOLD analysis project Ga0075436, IMG submission 75303) | Populus rhizosphere microbial communities from Tennessee, USA - Rhizosphere MetaG P. TD hybrid SRZTD5 | ecosystem: Host-associated > Plants > Roots > Rhizosphere > Soil | place: USA...
ATCTTCCCGTTCTCGCCGGCGGCGGGGACGACGCCTGCGCTGTGGGACCGCGTCTTTGCGACGAACCTGCGAGGGGCGTTCTTCCTCGCGCAGGCTGCGGTCGAACCGATGCAGAGGGCCGGTGGCGGTGCGATCGTCAACATCGCATCGATCGACGCGATCCGGCCGACCGGGAACCTAGCGCACTACGACGCCTCGAAGGCGGCGCTCGCCATGCTCACCCGCTCGCTCGCCCTTGAGCTGGCGCCCGTGGGGATCCGGGTCAACGCCGTGGCTCCGGGAGCGATCGATACTCCGGGCGCCCGATCGGCGCTAGGCACCTCCGGCCCGATGCCCCCCGAGCTCCTAGAGCGGTTCCTGAGCGGGATCCCCCAGCACCGGATGGGCACCCCGGACGAGATCGCCCGGGTCGTGCTCTTCCTGTCGGCCCCCGCGTCATCGTACGTCACGGGATCGATGGTCGTCGCCGACGGCGGCTACCTCCTCTCGTAGGCCAGGCCCCGCTGGCGGTTATCTGGCCGGTCGGGTTCGAGCATCGCCGATGAGCGGGGCCGACGTCATCGTCGTAGGCGGAAGCTTCGCCGGCCTCTCGGCGGCGATCTACCTAGCTCGGGCCCGAAGAAGGGTCCTCGTGATCGATAGTGGGCTACCTCGCAACCGATTCTCGGCCCACTCCCACGGGGTGCTCGCCCTCGATGGCCGACCCGGCTCAGAGCTCCTCGGAGCCGCCCGCGCGCAGCTCGCCCGATATCCGACTGTGACCCAAATCGGCGGGGAAGTGCAGCGGGTCGTCGCAGACGACCGATCGCTCTCCTTCGAGGTGCATACGACCGCGGGAGAGCGGTTTGTGTCGCGCCGGCTCATCCTGGCCACGGGCCTTGTGGACCAACCGCCCAACGTTCCCGGCCTCCCCGAAAGGTGGGGAAAGTCTGTATTCCACTGTCCCTACTGCGACGGGTACGAGTTTGGGTCGGGCCCGCTCGGCGTCCTTGCGACCGGACCCCTCTCCGTCCATTTCGCCACGATCGTCGCGGATTGGGGTGCGACCACCCTGTTCACGAACCAGGTCATCGAGGTCGACGAGGCCGAACGATCACGCCTGGCGAGGAGGGGGATCCGTGTGGAGGACGGCGCGGTCGCTGCCCTGGAGGGGAGCCCGGAGGGCGGTCTCGACCGGATACGACTCAGGGGCGGTGGGTCGGTCCCGGCCCGGGCCCTCTTTGTCGCCACTCTCTACCGGCAGGGGGCGTCGTTGGCCCGCGAGATGGGGTGCGAGATCGTGGAGGGCCCTCGGGGACCGCTCGTGAAGACCGACGAGGGGAAATTGACCTCCGTGCCCGGGGTCTACGCAGCGGGCGACATGGCCCGGCCGACCCACAGCATACCTTTCGCCGTCTCCGACGGAGCGACCGCCGGCACGAGCGCCCACCAATCGCTCGTGGCCGAAGAGCCCCCGGCCTGACCAGCGGCGGCGATATCCCGGGACCTTCGAGCGTCGCCGGGAGCACCCGGATCCGTCCACAGCCGACCGCCTTGGGTCACGGGTGGGTCGTGCCGACGGCGAACGCTCGGCAATTGCGTGGCATTATATAGAAGCGCTCGCTCGGCTCCGATGGTGTAACAGATGCTACAGGGCACACCGATCCTCGTACTGCGAGAGGGCACCGAGCGCGACCGCGGCAAGAGCGCCACCGGCTCGAACATCGCCGCCGCGCGCGCGATCGCCGACGCCGTCCGGTCCACCCTCGGGCCGCGCGGCATGGACAAGATGCTCGTCGATTCGATGGGCGACATCACGATCACGAACGACGGCGTCACCATCCTCAAGGAGGTCGACGTCGAGCACCCGGCCGCGAAGATGTTGGTCGAGGTCGCGAAGACCCAGGACCAGCAGTGCGGCGATGGAACGACGACGGCCGTCGTGCTGGCCGGCGAGCTCCTCAAGCGCTCCGAGTCCCTCATCGAGCAGAACGTTCACCCGACCGTCATCACGCGCGGCTTCCAGATCGCCGTCCAGGAGGCGCAGCGCCTCATCGACCAGGAGATCGGGATCCCCGTGAAGGCGGCGGACGACGCCGTCCTCCTCGACTGTGCCAAGACCGCCATGGGCTCGAAAGGGGTCTTCGGCGCGCGCGATGAGCTCGCGCGGATCGCCGTTGACGCCGTGAAGAAGGTCGTCGAGACCCGCGGCGACCGGACGATCGCCGACGTCGACCAGGTGAAGGTCGAGAAGCGCCACGGCGGGACGCTCACCGACTCGAAGCTGATCGACGGGATCATCATCGACAAGGAACGCGGCCACCCGAGGATGCCGAAGCACGTCAAGGGGGCCAAGATCGCGCTCCTCAACTCGGCGCTCGAGATCAAGAAGACCGAGATCGAGAGCAAGATCGCGATCAAGAACCCGAGCCAGATCCAGAACTTCCTCGACGAGGAGGAGCACACGTTCAAGCGCATGGTCGAGGCCGTCAAGGCGTCGGGCGCGAACGTCGTCGTCTGCCAGAAGGGGATCGACGACGTCGTCCTCCACTACCTCGCGAAGGAGGGCATCTTCGCGGTGAAGCAGGTCAAGGAGAGCGACCTCCAGAAGCTGGCGCGCGCGACCGGCGCGAAGGTCGTCACCGGCATCAAGGACCTCACTCAGGCCGACCTCGGCTGGGCCGAATCCGTCGAGGAGAAGAAGGTCGGCGAGGACGACATGACGTTCATCACCGGATGCAAGAACCCGCGGTCGGTGTCGATCCTCATCCGCGGCGGGACCGAGCACGTGACGCAGGAGGCCGAACGGTCCCTCCAGGACGCGCTCAAGGTCGTTTCGAGCGTCATCGAGGACGGGGTCGTCTGCCCCGGCGGCGGCGCCACCGAGATCGACCTCGCCGTGAAGCTGCGCCGGTTCGCCCCCACGGTCGGGGGCCGCGAGCAGCTCGCCGTCGAGGCGTTCGCCCAGGCGCTCGAAGTGGTCCCGTGGGCCCTCGCCGAGAACGGCGGCTACGACTCAATCAACACGCTCATCGAGCTGCGCGGGGCCCACGAGGGCACCAGCGCGAGCAAGCTCGTCGGCGTCAACCTCAAGGACGGCAAGGCGGCCGACATGTGGGCAATGCGCGTCATCGAGCCCGCCCGGGTCAAGAAGCAGGCGCTCTCCTCGGCGGTCGAGGTCGCGACGATGATCCTTCGGATCGACGACATCATCGCATCCAAGAAGAGCTCCCCGCCGCCCCCCGGCGGCGCGGGCGGCCACGACCACTAGACCACTTCGGTCGACCGGGCCGAACCCTTTCCGCCGCGCACCGGCCGTTACTCGTGCCGCTCCCGAGCGAAGGCTTCTTAACGAGGGGCGGGTAGGCGCGCCCCGATGCGCACGAAGCAGGTCGATGGCGTCGTCCGCCTCGACGTCGTGGCCCTCGACCCGCGCCCGGCGATCTACCTCGCGTACGACGGGTTGGGCGGTCTCTCCCAGCGGCCGCTCCTCCGCGACGTCGTCGAGGAGATCCAGCGGAAGGGCGCCGACTCGTTCACGTTGTTCCTCGACGCGCTCCGCCGGCACCGCTCCGGCCAGGTCCACGTCTACTTCTCGGACTACGTGAGCTACGGGATCGGCGGCGGCGACGCGACGGCCGAGTTCTTTTTCGGCACGTTCCTCCTGCTCCACGAGGTGGCCCACGAGACGCCCGACGCGCCCCCCGAGGCCGAGCAGCTCCTCCTACTCCGCCCCGGCGGCGTCGAGCGGCTGTCGCTCGACGGCCTCGCGCACTAGGTCGAGCGGCGGCGGGCCCGGAGAAACCTTTTCGGCCCCGACCGGCCCTCACCGTCCGAGTTCATGGCCGACGACGACTCCCCTCTGCGCCGTGAACGTCGGGCCAAGCTCGAGGCGCTGCGGAGCCGCGGCGTGGAGGCGTACCCCTACCGCTACGGCGACCGCGTCCCGTCGTCAGCGGTCGTCGCGGCCTGCCGGGACCTGAAACCCGGCGACGCCCTCGCCGACCGAGCGCTGCGCGTCGCCGGTCGGATCGGCCCGGTCCGATCCCACGGCAAGAGCTCGTTCGTCGACCTCGTGGACGGCGCGGGGTCCCTGCAGCTGCTCCTCCGCGTCGACGAGCTCGGCGAGGCCCCGTATCGCCAGTGGCTCTCCGACCTCGACCCCGGCGACATCGTCGGCGCCGAGGGGGCCCCGCTGCTCACGCGCCGCGGCGAGCCGTCGCTGGCGGTCCGAAGCCTCACGATGCTCGCGAAGGCGATCGCGCCTCCGCCGGAGAAGTTCCACGGTCTCAAGGACCCGGAAGAGCGCCTGCGTCGACGCTACGTCGACCTGTTGAGCTCGGCCGAAACACGGGACCGGTTCCGCGCCCGCGCGCTGCTGACCCGGGAGGTGCGCGGGTTCCTCGACCGCGAGGGGTTCCTCGAGGTCGAGACCCCCGTCCTGGCCTCCGTGGCCAGCGGCGCCGCCGCGCAACCGTTCCTCACGCGGTCGAACTACCTCGACGCGGAGGTCCAGTTGCGGATCTCCCTTGAGCTGCCGCTCAAGCGCCTGCTCGTCGGAGGTCTCGAGCAGGTGTACGAGGTCGGCCGGATCTTCCGCAACGAGGACCTCGACGCGACCCACTCGCCCGAGTTCACGATGCTCGAGCTCTACTGGGCGTACGAGGACTACGAGGCGATGGCGCGCCTCGTGGAGCGGCTCTACGCTCACCTGGCGGCGCGCGTCGCCGAGCTGCTCCCCGACTCCGAAGCGGCCCGAGGGGCCCCCGAGCGGTTCCGCCCTCCGTTCGCCCGCGTCGACTACGTCGCCGAGCTCGAACGGCGGAGCGGGATCGTCGACCTGCTCGGGAAGTCCCGCGAGCAGCTGCGCGACCTCGCGCGATCGATCGGCGCGACGGTCCCGGACGACTCGACGGCCGGGACGTTCCTCGACAAGCTGTTCGGCCACTACGTGGAGCCCCACCTCGACCGCCCGACGTTCGTCTTCGACTTCCCGGCGGCGACCACGCCGCTCGCCAAACGGCACCGCTCGCGCGAGGGGCTCGTCGAGCGGTTCGAGCTGTTCTCGCGGGGGTTCGAGCTCGGGAACGCCTACTCCGAGCTGAACGATCCCGACGAGCAGGAGCGGCGGTTCCGCGAGCAGCTCTCGCAGCGCGGCGAGGAGACCGTCGCCTACGACGCCGACTTCGTCGAGGCGCTGCGGTTCGGAATGCCGCCCGCCACGGGCCTCGGCATCGGCGTGGACCGGATGGTGATGGCCCTCGCCGGGATCCCGTCGATCAAGGACGTCATCCTCTTCCCGCCGACGCGGGAGCGGCCGGGGTCGCGGGCCGCGTAGCGGCCTACAGCTCGGACCGAAGCCGGCGTTCGCGCTGGCGGTACCAGAGCACGCCGCCGATGGAGGCGCCGCCCGCGATCAGCAGGGTCGCGATGAACGGCAGGGCCGCCCCGCGGAGCACGACCGGGGCGAGCGGGGGCAGGGGCGCCACCAAGGAGAAGACGACCGAGCCCGACACGCTCGACGTCGCGCCCGCCGCCGCGCCGAGCACGACCTCCGCGGTGCCGTTGCCGGTCGCGAACGCCCCTACCGCGTAGCCGGTCTCGGAGCCGTTCGCCGCGAGGGCCGTCGGTGACCAGGCGATCGACGCCTGCGGCCCGTCGGCCCCTTCGGTCTCGATGCCGCTCAGGGTCGAGTCCCACACGATCGCCTGGTCCGGGAACGGAGCGCCGACGCAGTGCTCCGCGTCCGGGGTGAGCGCGCTCGAGGTCGTGCACGCCGTAAACGTCGCGCTCTCGGACGCGCCGAAGCGAAGCTCGATCGCGAGGAGGTCGTGGGGCTGCATCCACGGCCAGTCGACGATCGACCAGTTGACGAGGACGCCGGTGCCGGGCGATCCGGGCGACGTCGCCCGGTAGGCGATGTCGAGAGTGGCCGGACCGACGTCCCAGCCCCCGGCGGGGGTCACGCCGGTCGACGTGCTCCAGAGCCCGACGCTCGTCGTGCGAACCTCGAGCGCGGCCGAGAACAGGAACGGCGCCCCCGTCAGGTTCGCGGGCGGCGTCGCGTTGAACGCCGAGACCTGCGTCGGGAGCGCGGCGGCGACGATCGTCGGGTGCGGCAGGTTGCCGGGGGCGAGCTCGAAGATCCCGTCGACCTGGAGGACCGCGTTCACCGACGCGTTCGCGTCCTGGTACAATACGACCTGCGGGACGGCCGCGGGGAAGACGACGCTCACGCGGCCGGTATCGTACGTCGCCCACGCGGGGATCGGGGGCGAGATCTCGGTCGCCGGCGCGGCGACGGCGGTCGGCCCGCCGCCCGCGACGAGGGCCGCGATCGCGGCGACGGCGATCGCCGCCGCCCATCCTCGAGCGTGGTCACGACCGCCCCGCGCGTGCTGACGAGTCATCGGCTCCCTCCGTCAGACGAACGAGCCCTGCCGTAGGGGTATATCCGTTCCCGAACAGGCGTTGAACGGGCTCATGGGTGGAGCTCCGTCCAGAACCGGAGGAACCGGTCGACCGTCGTCTCAGCGAGCGGCGGGTAGTCGAGGAGCACCTGGTGGACCTGCTTCGCGTCGAGGAGCCGGACCTGACGGGCCGCGCCTTGCCCGTCGCGGACGAGCAGGCCCGCGGCCTCGAGCCGCTTGAGGTAGTAGGAGAGGTTGGGCCCCGTCGTGTCGAGCGCCGCACCGAGCTGCGACGGCGTCGACTGGCCTTCGATGTACAGGTGGAGGAGGAGCGCCCGCGGTAGCGGCTGGCGGAGGAACGCGAGGAGGACCTTCTGGCCCTCGGGGATCGGACCCCGGGCGATCTCGGACACCGAGGGATAGCAGCACTTGTAGCCCCCCTGGAACCGGATCGCGACGAGCCCCTGCCGGCCGAGCCGGTAGAGGTGGTAGTCGAGGGTGCCGATCGGGATCCGCAGGCGACGGCGGATCTCGCGGAGGTGCACCCCCGGGTAGTGCTGAACGAACGTGAGCAGGGCCTCGGCCCACGTACCGGCGCGCGCGATCTCCGACATCCGACCGTTCGGCCTCCTACCGTACTAGGGTCGCGATGAAAAGGACGACGAGCAGGGCGGCCTCGAACAGGGCGGAGACGAGGAGGAGGTCCGAGGGGTTCCACCCGACGGTGAAGAGGCCCAGACCGACCGCGACCCCCTGGAGCGTGATCAGCAGGAACCCGATGGCGACGAGGGCCATCCGAGGGGACGGGACGCGTCGGACCGCTTGAACGGCGAGGGCGGTGAGCACCGCACCGAACACCGCGATCCCCGCGAACGCGACGCTCGTGATCGTCGCGGCGTCCATCGTCACGAGCCATGGAGTCGACCCGATTTATACAACGCCCGCGCTCCTACGCCGTATGGGAGCGGCCGGACCCATCGCCGGCCTAGGGTCCCCGCCCCTCTCCGTCGAGGGGTTGACGGTCCGATACGGCACGAAGGTCGCGGTCCGCGCGCTCACGTTCACGGTTCGTCCGGGCGAGGTGTACGGCCTCTTGGGGTCGAACGGGGCGGGGAAGTCGAGCACGATCCGGAGCATCGTCGGTCTCGTCACGCCCTCCGAGGGGCGGGTCCGCGTCTTCGGGCACGACGGTCGCGAGGGCGGCCTCCGCGCTAAGGAGCTGATGGGCTACGTACCGGAGTCGACGCTCTTGTTCGACGCGCTCACGCCGCGCGAGTTCCTGGAGTACATTGCGAGCGTCCGGCGGTTGCCCGCCGCGACGGTCTCCGAACGGACGGCCGACTACGCCCGCGCGTTCCAGATCGTCGACGAGCTCGACCACCCGCTCGCCACGCTGTCGAACGGCACCCGACAGAAGGTGATCGTCGTCGCCGCGCTCCTTCACCAGCCTCCCCTGCTGATCCTCGACGAGCCGCTCAACAACCTCGACCCGCGGTCCGTGCGGATCGTCAAGGAGCTCCTGGCGCACTACATCTCGGACGGTCGCCGCGGCGTGCTGTTCTCGACCCACACGATGGAGGTCGCGGAGCAGCTCTGCCACCGGGTCGGCATCCTGGACCAGGGGACGCTCCAGGGGGAGGGTTCCGTCGCCGCCCTCCGCGAGCAGATCGAGGAGGGCGACGCGACGCTCGAGGCGATCTTCCTCCGGCTGACCCACGAGGAGGAGGGGGTCCGCGATGCGGTCCGAACGCTCACGAGCCGCTGACGGGTCGTGGCGCGAGGCGTGGCGTCTCGCCGACCCCGCGTACACCGAGCTCGCCTTCCAGGCGATCTACGCCGTGCGTCAGGGCAACCTCCCGCCGGACCTCCCGTCGGACCAGCTCGCGGCCCGCGCGCGCTCCCGAGTGCGCCAGAGCAAGCTGATGGTGAGCTTCCTGCTCGGATTCCTCTCGCTCGGGAGCCTCCTCTTCCTGAACCCGATTGCCCAGCAGCTGTTCGTCGTCCTGTTGCCCCAGGGGCTCTACGTCGGAACCGTCCTCGGCGCGCTCGTCGTGCTCGAGCTCACGCTCCTCTGGTGGACCGGCCTCCAGGTCCTCCCCGCGTTCCTCTCGTCGGGGATCGTACCGCTCCTCCGCAGCCTCCCCGTGAACGCCCCGACCCTGCGGCGGGCGGCGCTCCTCCTCCTCCTGCGCCTCTTCGACGCCCCCGCTATCACGTGCCTCGTGCTCACGCCGCTCGCGGCGGGGATCGCCCTGCACTCGGTGGTCGCCGGGCTGCTGCTGATCCCGGCCGTGCTCGCCGCGATCGTCTTCGCGATCGCCCTCGCCCTCGTGAGCGGTCGTTTCTTCGTCCGCCGGGTCCAGGGCGCTCAAGGTGGGAGGCTTCGCTCGGCGGTCCGATGGGCGTACCTCGTCCTCTGGGCGATACCGGCGTTCGCCATGTACGGGTTCATCGTCGTCGCGCCCGCGTTCCTCCGCTACATCGCCGGCCTCGCGCTCGTCGGGCCGACCTCCGTGCTCGACCTCGTCTTCCTCGCCTTCCCGTTCCCCCTCACGATGCTCCCCGCGTACAGCGCGGGTCTCCCGACGGCCGGGGTGCACGGCCTCGACGCCCCGGTCGTCGTGGCGGGCGTGGTCGTCTACGGGCTCCTGCTCGCCGGCACCGCCTACTGGCTCGTCGGCGCGCCCCTGCGCCTCGCCAGCGACACGCCGATGGCCGCGCGCGTCGGGCTCGGCGGGATCGGTCGGTTCCGGGTGACCTCGATCGCCGTCGGGGTGCTGCGCAAGGACCTTCGCACCGCGTCGCGCACGCCGGGGTTCGCCTTCCTCATCCTGCTCCCCCTCCTCGACGCCGCGGCGCTCGGCATCTGGACGTACGTCGCGACGCCGTCGACGGCGGACGTCTTCTCCCTCGCCTCCGGGGCCGTCGCGTCGGCCGCGCTCCTCGCAACCTTCTTTGGCCCGGCGTTCTTCGCCATCGAGGTGATGGGCTACTCGTACACGCGGAGCCTTCCATTGCCGGGCCGGTCGGTCCTGCTCGGCAAGGTCACCCTCGTCGCGCTGGTCTACGTCCTCGCCTCCGTGCTCGTCGTCGTGCTCACGCTGCTCCGCATCTTCTCCCCGGTGCTCTTTGTGGGGTTCGTGGCCGCCGAGCTCCCCGCCATCCTCGCGGCGTCGCTCCTGGAGTTCAGCATCCTCTTCCGCCGGGCCCAATCGAAGGGGCTCCCGATCACCAACCTGTTCGCGGGCGCGTGGTGGGCGGCGGCCGTGTCGATCCCGGGGCTGATCTACGCCGGAGCCCCGCTCCTCCTCTACGACCTCCTCCACGACGGCGCCGGGACGACGTGGGCCGTCACCGCCATGGCGGTCCTCGCGCTCGCGGAGCTCGCCGTCGTCGCGCCGTGGGCGTTCGCGGTCGGACGGGGGGGAACGGCCTGAGCGTTCCGACGTTACCGCCCCGGTTCGACCCGGCGGAGATCGAGCCGAGGTGGCAGCGCTTCTGGGACGAGGGACGGTACTTCCGCGCGCCCGACCGGCCGAGCGCGCCGACGTTCTCGATCGCCCACCCGCCCCCGAACGTCACCGGGGTGCTGCACCTCGGACAGATGCTCGGCAACACGATCCAGGACACGCTCGCGCGCTGGCATAGGATGCGGGGCGAGCCCACGCTCTGGTTCCCCGGCCTCGACCACGCCGGACTATCGACCCAGGTCGAGGTCCGGCGTCGCCTCCAAAAGCAGGGGATCCGTCTCGAGGCGCTCCCGAAGGCGGACGTGCTCGCCCACATCGAGGCGTGGAAGCGGGAGCACGAGGCGCGGATCCTCGCGCAAATGCGCGCGGGGGGGTTCTCCGTCGACTGGTCCCGCTACCGCTACACGATGGACGAGGGGGCGACTCGAGCGACCCGCAAGGTGTTCCTCGAGCTCTACGAGCGCGGGCTCATCTACCGCGGCGAGCGGATCGTCAATTGGGACCCCAAGCTCCGCACGGCCGTGTCGGACCTCGAGGTCCTCCACTCGGAGGAGCCGGCGGAGCTGCTGTACGTTCGGTACCCTTGGGCCGACGGCGCCCCCGGGGGGCTCGTGGTCGCGACGGTCCGACCGGAGACGATCTTCGGCGACGTCGCCGTCGCCGTGCACCCGGACGACGCGCGCCACCAGGGCGACGTCGGCCGCCGCGTCCACGTTCCGCTCACCGACCGGACCGTGCCCGTGATCACCGACCCGGGCGTCGACCCGGCCTTCGGCAACGGGGCGCTCAAGGTGACGCCCCGCCACGACGTCCTCGACTACGAGATCTTCCGACGCCACCCCGACCTGCCGATGCCCCCCTCGATCCTCTCACCGGACGGGGCCCTCCAGAGCGAGTGGGTCCCGGCCGCGTTCCGTGGGGAGGACCGCGACGCGGCGCGTTCTGCCGTCGCCGAGGCGCTCCGCTCAGGAGGGTTTGTCGAAAAGACAGACCCGATCGTCCACGCGATCGGACGGTCGGAGCGGTCGAACGCGGTCATCGAGCCGATGCTCTCGACCCAGTGGTTCGTGAAGGTCCGCGAGCTCGCCGCCCCCGCCGTCGACGCGGTCCGTTCCGGGGCCATCCGCCTCCACCCGGAACGTTGGACCCTCACGTTCTTCCGTTGGATGGAGTCGCTCGAGGACTGGTGCATCTCGCGGCAGGTCGTCTGGGGCCACCCGATCCCGGTCTACTACTGCGACGCGTGCCGGGCGGCGACGGCGAGCGAAGCGCCGCCCGTCCGGTGCCCCAAGTGCCACGCGACCCGCCTGACCGCGGACCCCGACGTGCTCGACACGTGGTTCACCTCGTGGCTCTGGCCGTTCCTCGGGCTCGGGTGGCCGGAGCCGACGGCCGACCTCGCCCACTACTACCCGACGAGCGTCCTCGTGACCGGGCGCGACATCATGTTCTTCTGGGTGGCCCGGATGATGATGGCCGGCTACGCGTTCCGCGGCGCGCCGCCGTTCGCCGACGTCGTCTTCACCGGCATGGTGCGCGACGCCCAGGGCCGGCGGATGTCGAAGCACCTCGGGAACTCGCCCGACCCGCTCGACCTGATCCACGAGCGCGGCGCCGACGCGCTGCGGTTCGCCCTGCTGTTCCCGAACCCGGTCGACCAGGACGCGTCGTTCGGCGCGGGAACGCTCGACAGCGCGCGCAACTTCCTCACGAAGCTCTGGAACTTGGTCCGGTTCACCCTGCAGAGCCTGCCGGTCGGGGCCGAACCGCCGGCGGCGGCGCCCGCGGTGGACCCGGCCTGGGCGCTCGAGGACCGATGGATCCTCTCGCGATGGGACCGGACGCTCGAGGAGTACGAGGCGGCCCTGGGGGCGTTCGAGTTCACGCGAGCGGCCGGCGCCGCCTATCAGTTCCTCTGGCACGAGCTGGCCGACCGGTACGTCGAGGTCGCAAAGGAACGCCTGCAGGGGAAGCGGGGGGAGGAGGAGCTCCGCGCCGCGCGCGCGACGTTATTGTTCGTGGTGGACCGGCTCCTCCGCCTCCTCCATCCGATCGTCCCCCACGTGACCGAGGAGCTATGGCACGCCCTGCCCCACGACGGCGACACGCTCGTCGTCGCGGCGTGGCCCCGCCGGGGTGAGGCGCCCCGCGACCCCGAGGCCGAGGTGGCGATGGAGGTCCTGTTGGACGCCGTCCGGGCGCTCCGCAACCTCCGCGCCGAGGCCCGCGTCCCCTCGGCGGAGCTCCCCGAAGCCGTGCTGGCGCCCGCCGGCCCGGAGGAGACGGCCCTGCTGCGTCGCGAGCTCGCCACGGTCCAGCGGTTGGCGCGGGTCCGCTCGATCGCGTTCCTCGCCCCGCACGATCCCCGACCGACCTCGCCGGCCAAGGCGGTCACCGCACACGGGGAGTTCTTCCTCCTCGTCGCCGCCTCGGCCGAGGCCCCTGAGTCGCTCGAGCGGGAGCGCGAGAAACTGTCGATCCTGCTCGCCAAGACCCGCGCGCGCCTCGACGACGCGGGGTTCCGGTCCCGGGCGCCGCCGACGGTCGTCGCCGAGGCCGAGGAGAAGGCCCGCGACCTCGAGGAGCGACTGCGCCGGATCGCGAGCGCGACGCCGACGGCCGCGGCCGTGGAGGATCCGCCGTGACCGCGCGTCGGTCCCCCACGAAGCGATCGGGGAAGGGTCCCTCGGCACCCCCGTCCGCCCCCACCGTAGCTTCGATCCCGATGGGGTCGACCGGTCGGGCGCACCCCGGACTCGGCCTCGGGCTGTGGGCGCGGGGCCGTTGGACCCACGACGACGAGACCCGGACGAAGGCGACGCTCCAGCACGCGCTCGGCCGGGGCGTTCCGTGGTTCGACACGGCCGAGGTCTACGGCACGGGGCGTTCCGAGCGGTTCCTCGGCGATGCGCTCGCCCACGAGCCGCCGGCCACGGTCCCGTTCCTGACGACGAAGGTCTCTTGGGAGCACCTGCGACCGGCCCAGGTCCGCGCTGCGCTCCAGGCGAGCCTCGGCCGGCTCGGCCGAAAGTCGGTCGACGTCTACCTGGTCCACGCGCCCGACGCGAGCGTCCCGATCGCCTCGACGATGGAGGCGATGGAGGGGCTCTGGAAGGAGGGCCGCATCGGAGCGATCGGCGTGAGCAACTTCTCGGTCCCCGAGATCGTCGCGGCGCGGGCGGCCCTCCGAGAGGCGCCGCTCGTCGTCAACCAGGTCCGCTACTCCCTCATCGACCCGCGCGACGGGGACGCGGTGAACGAGTACTGCCGGGCGAACGGGATCGTCGTCGAAGCGTACTCGCCGCTCGCCCGCGGACTCCTCGTCGGGCGGTACCTCGACGACGACCCGCCCCCGCCCGAGGTGCGCCGCGTCGCGCGGGACCTGTTCGACGTCGACCGGTTCTCCGAGGTCCGGGCAAAGGCCCGCGCGATCCGCGACCTCGCGAAGGACGCCCGGGTGCCGATGGCGTCGATCGCCCTCCACTGGCTCCGCCGCAAGGGCGCGGCCCCGGTGTTCGGCGCGAGCACGCCGGAACAGGTCGATGCGATCCTCGCGGCGTGGGCGTCGGTCCCCACGGACGCCGTCCTCGACCGGGCGGACGCGATCGCCCGGGGGGACGCGTGATCCGGCTCGTCGCGTTCGACATGGACGGGACCCTCGTCGACGTGAAGAGCTCGTGGGCGGCCGTCCACGACCACTTCGGCGACTCGAACGCGGAGGCGGTGCGCCTCTTCGAGACCGACCAGATCGACGACGTCGAGTTCATGCGTCGGGACATTGCGCTCTGGTGGAAGCACAACCCGCGGATCACCGTCGACGACCTCGAGGCCATCCTCGCGCGGGTCCCGCTGATGCCCGGGGCCGTCGAACTGTTCCAGGGCCTGCGCGAGCGCCACGTGCTCACCGCGATCGTCAGCGGCGGGATCGACCTCCTCGCCCGACGGATCGGCCGCGAGCTCGGCGTCGACTACGTCCTCGCGAACGGGTTCCGGGTCGACAGCGGCGGTCGGCTCACGGGCGAGGGAACGGTCCGGGTGCCGATCAAGGGGAAGGAGGAGGTGCTCCGCGGGATCCAGGCGCAGCTCGGGGTCGGCCCGGACGAGACCGCGTCCGTCGGCAACTCCGACATCGACGTCGGTCTCTTCCGCCGGAGCCGGATCGGCGTCGCCTTCCTCCCCGAGGACGACCGGGTCCGCGCGCACGCCACCTCGATCGTGGAGGTGAAGGACCTCCGCCGGGTCCTGCCGCTCCTGTTCCCGCCCGCCCGACCGTCGTGAGCGCGCCGACGCGGCGGCAAGGCTTTTGAGGCGACCTCGGCTCGTTACGGTCCCTATGGAAGCGTACAAGACTCTCCTCGAGCGGGCGCGCGAGCACCTGCCCACGGTCCAGGTCGCGCGCGAGCGGCTCCAGGTCCCGGAGCCCGACATCATGACCGACGGGAAGACGACCGTCATCCGCAACCTCCAGGAGATCGCGGAAGTGCTCCGCCGCGAGCCGGCGCACCTGATCGGCCATCTCGCCCGCGAGCTCGGCTGCCCCGGGGTCCTGGACCTGCCGCGCGGGGTCCTCAAATCCCGCGTCAGCAAGGACGCGATCGCCCAGCGGATCCGCGAGTACACCGAGAAGTACGTGATCTGCTCCGAGTGCAAGCGGCCCGATACGCACCTCTCGAAGGAGGGTCGGTTCACCGTCCTCATCTGCGAGGCGTGCGGCGCCCAGCGCCCGGTCACGGTCCGGCGCGTCGTCGAGCCGGAGAAGCCCAAGACGCCCGTCGTCGTCGGCGAGGTCTACCGCCTGACGATCGAGGACCTGGGCCGTCGCGGCGACGGGGTCGCCAAGAAGGAGGGGTTCGTCATCTTCGTGACGGGGGCAACGCAGCGCGGCATCACCGTGAACGCGAAGATCACGAAGGTCCTCGGCAACAACGCCTACGCGGTCGTCCAGCCGTAGGCCCGCATGCGGGGCCTGCGGTCGTTCGGCCTGCTGGCGCTGTTCATCGGGGCCCAGATCGTCGCCCTCGCGCTCGCGCTCCCTTTCAAGACCGCGGGCCTCGCGACGACGTCGAACCCGAACTCGGCGGCGAACCCGCTCTACCTGATCGCCGTCGTCGTCGCCGCCCCCCTCGCGATCCTCTGGGTCGCGCGCCGCAGCGGCGGGATCGCGACGCTCCGGGTCGTCATCCTCCTCGGGATCGCCGCGTCCCTCAACATCACCCTCTACGCGACCCTGTCGCTGTTCACCCCGCCCGCCGTCTACCTGACCCCGCCGGCCGCGAACCAAGTCCTCGACCTCGCGCTCCCGATCGCGTCGAGCGCGGCCGTCGCGCTGTTCCTCGCCCTCCTCATGAACCCTCAGTGGTACGTCGTCGACCTCGCCGGGTTCATCGCGGGCGGCTCGCTGATCGCCCTCCTCGGGATCTCGTTCGGCATCCTGCCGGCGTTCATCCTCCTCATCGCCCTCGCCGTCTACGACGCGATCGCCGTCTACCGGACCAAACACATGATCTCGCTCGCCGACGTCGTCGTCGAGATGAAGCTCCCGATCCTGATGGTGATGCCCGAAGCGCCCGCCTACGACTACACGAAGAAGACGTCGTTCCGCGCCGAGCGGAACATCCCGGCCGAGGAGCGCGAGGCGATGTTCATGGGGCTCGGCGACGTCGTCTTCCCCGGTGTGCTGATCGTCTCCGCGTTCGTCTCCCTTCCGGCCCTCGGGGTCCTACCCGGCCTCGGGGGGAACTTCCTGGTCGCGATGGGGACGCTCGCCGGGGCGCTCGTCGGCTACGGGTTCCTCATGCGGCTCGTCAACCGCGGCAACGCCCAGGCGGGCCTCCCGCTCCTCAACGGCGGGGCGATCGCCGGCTACGTCGTGAGCTACCTCGCCCTCTTCCACAGCTACACCCTCGGCCTTTCCTGGAGCTTCTAGGGGGACGGGAGCGGTGCCGCGCGTCGTGAAGGACCTCCGGGTGGACGACGCCCCGAGCCTCGACGTCCTCCTGCGCCGGATGGACGACGCCGGTGGGTTCAGCGCGAAGGGCGTCGCCCAGGGCGTCGACCTCCTCGTGCGGATCCTCTCCGACGAGGAGATGACGACGTTCCTCTCGTTCCCCGCCGATATCGTCGCGACCGGAACCCGCGGCGTCCTCGAGACCCTCGTCCGCGGTGGGTACGTCGAGGCCGTCGTCACGACGTGCGGGACCCTGGACCACGACATCGCCCGATCCGTCGGCGCGTACTACCACGGCGACTGGAACCTCGACGATGCGAAGCTGTACCGTCAGGGCCTCTACCGCTTGGGCAACCTCGTGATCCCGCGATCGCACTACGGACGACCGGTCGAGCGGCTGATGCAGCGGCTCCTGCAACGGCGGTACCGCGCGGGGGCGCGGAAGCTCTCGACGCGCGACCTCGTCTGGACGATCGGCGAGGAGCTCGGGCCGAAGCGCGGCCGCGGGAGCCTCGCGCGCGCGGCGTTCGAGCGCCGCGTGCCGTTCTTCGTGCCCGGGATCACCGACGGCGCGGTCGGGTCCCAGCTCTGGATGTTCTGGCAGACCCACCGAGAGTTCGCGATCGACCTCTTCGACGACGAGCAGAAGCTCTCCGACCTCGTCTTCGAGGCGAAGCGGTCGGCCGCGATCATGATCGGGGGCGGGATCTCGAAGCACCACACGATCTGGTGGAACCAGTTCCGGGACGGCCTCGACGCGGCGCTCTACATCACGACGGCCGTCGAGTGGGACGGCAGCCTCTCGGGGGCGCGCACGCGCGAGGCCGTGTCGTGGGGGAAGGTCAAGACCACTGCGCGCCACACGACGGTCGAAGGCGACGCGACGGTCCTACTGCCCCTGATGGTCGGCGCCGCGCTCGAGCGGCTCCGGCGTTAGCGCGATTCCCGGCGTGACCTTAATAGGGAGAGGCCGGCTCGGCCGCCTCCGTCCGATTGGGCCCGTAGCTCAGGCCGGTAGAGCAGGCGGCTCTTAACCGCAAGGTCAGGGGTTCGAATCCCCTCGGGCCCGCGCCGGCGGGCCTCTCGATCGACGGTGCTCTCCGATCGTTCGCGCCGTGGGGCGGCCGGATCCAGGCCACGCCCCGGGCGGCGCCCGGGCCGGCGCATCTGGTTCCAGCGCGAGGTGCGCGGCGGAGAAGGGCTCGGGCACCGATGGATGGAGCGCCACCCGTCGGAGGTGCCCGAGCGGTCGGAGGCGGTGACCGTCCCCACTCGCATCATTGAAGGTCCGCGGAGGTTCTGCCGAGAGATGCTGAGGCGGGACGAACACCGGGTTTCGTCCCCACCCCGCGTCGGTGGCCGGCCTGCGCGGAGGGCACCGGTCGACCGAGGTTGCCTCCCCCCGGCGCGAGGGAAGGCCAATATGCACTACATCCATGATACCCCCAGAGAGCGCCCATGGAGACCACGTCGATCGCGATAGACCGAGAAGCGTACGATCTTCTCCGAAGCCTGAAGCGACCGGGGGAGTCGTTCAGCCAGGTCGTCAAGCGGTTGGTCCGGAACCGCCGGCCTCTGGCGAGCTTCGTCGCGGGGTGGAAGGACCTACCGGGGAAGACACTCCGAGAGATCCAGGCGAATCGGCGGCACATGCGCGATCTCGATGACCAGCGGTTCCTACGGCTCGCGACGGGCGGGCGCTGACCGGTTCGCGCCCTCGACACCTCGCTCCTGATCGACCTCCTCCGGGGACACTGGCGTGCCGCGGCCAAGGCCGACCTCCTCGATGCCTCGGCACAAACCCTGACGATTCCCGCCCTGGCCGAACTCCTCGATGCCCCGCACGGCGCGGACGGGGCGCACCTCGGAAGGGCGCTCCAGCTGTTCGCCGGACGCGAAGGCCCGCGCGGACCGGCGCGCCTACGCCTGACCCTCCCTAGGAGAGACCCAGGGCCCAGGCACCCCACGCCGGTACCACCAGGAACGCCACGCCGATGATCGCGAGCGTGCCACCCAGAGCGGCCGAGACCCGGAACCCGGTTCGGTCGGGAATGATCTTCTCGACGAAGATCATCACCGCGATCAGCGCCATCCACGGGAGCGCCATGAGACCGACGGCGAACAGGACGCCGAACAGCAGCCAGCAGCAGCCGACGCAGTAGGCGGCGTGCCGCGCCCCGAGCCGGACCGCGCCGCGGAACCCCGGCCGCCAATCGGTGAGGAGAAAGGACAGGGGGGTCCGGCAGCCGCGCAGGCACGTCTGTTTGAGGGGCGTGGTCTGGTAGATCCCTGCGGCGATCAGCACCGAACCGGCCAGGGTCACGCCGAGCGTTCCGGTGCCGACGAGGACCGAGAGCTCGGGCGCGAGCAGGACGTACGCGGCCGCGACGAGCACGCCAACGCCGGTCCAGACCGAGACGTACGTGGCCAGGAAGGCGGACGTCAGGGCCGCGCGCGACGGGGCGCGATCGGTCGCTCGAGCGCTCAGCGCGGAGTACGCCTGGGCCATCGGGGCGGCCGCGGGGAACATCATCGCGACCATCATCACGAGCCAGATCGCGAGGAAGAACGCGAGGCCGTCGAGCGTCGAGACGGAGGCGAGCAGCATCGCGGAGCTCATCCCGCCCCCCATCCAGACGACGAAGGCCCACGAAGCGACGGACGCGACGAGGAGCGACGCGAGGAGGAGGAGCGCCGCCCACCCGCGCTCTCCCGAGAAGACCGAGAGGGGCGCGGCCGGTGCCGCGGCGACCTCCGCCGCCGTCGCCATCGTTACGCGAGACAGCCCTGCTCGGAGAACTTCACGCGGGCGACGTGGCCGTTCCGCGCCTCGTGGTAGGCGAGGAGGCCCTCGTCGCGCATCCACCAGCGTTTGATGCTCGTCACCAGCCCCTGCTTGAAGATGATGCCCCCGGGGAGAGAGACCGACCCCTCGAAGGGGGTGTCCGTCACCGGGTTGCGGATGTGCTCCGAGTGGACCTCCCCGATCCCCTCGACCTTGAACCAGCTATCGTACTCCTTGTACTCGAACTGGATCGGCGTGACGCGCATCGGGTGGAACGTCGAGAGCGTCTTCGGGAAGATCTCGAAGACGCCGCCCCCGTGGCGTCCGCTCGTGATCTCGGCGATCGCATGCTGCTGCGCTTTCGTGGCCGAAGGGTCGACGTACACGCGGCC
>Ga0075436_100000999_pt1 | contig 18979 bp, 14 predicted proteins | sample RhiMethybrSRZTD5_FD_75303 | JGI IMG/M metagenome (GOLD analysis project Ga0075436, IMG submission 75303) | Populus rhizosphere microbial communities from Tennessee, USA - Rhizosphere MetaG P. TD hybrid SRZTD5 | ecosystem: Host-associated > Plants > Roots > Rhizosphere > Soil | place: USA...
GATAGAGAAGGATCGGCACAGACCTGGCGCACCCTGGCCTGGGTCTCCTGCTCGATGCCGCGGCGCCGGGCGATGACCTCGGGCGAGATGCCGGCAACTTTCCAGCAGGGCTCCGGCTGGGGTGGCTTCGCGTGTACGGTTTTGGGGAGAGATTTCTTACCAAAAGAACGGATGACCTTGCGCTGCTGAAGGGCGGTCGGTCGAAGTGGGAGAGGAGCAGTTGCGCCCTGCGCCGACTCGCCCATCAGACAAGGTGAGGCAAGAAGCACGGCAGCCAGGAGAACGAAGGCGAGCTTTCTTGTGGCCATATCTGGGACCTCGCATTTCTCAGAGAGTACAGCCCGCGGCCGTAGGCGCATCGCAATTGTAATCCCATTCGGTCGGCCGGCAGGAGCGCGCGAGAGCTGGCAAGCCAGCGTAGGCTAACACAAAAAGATGATACCCCATGGGGGTATATACTATCTAAGAAGGCAAGGAGAAGAACGTGGCCAGGAAATCGAATGGCAGCCGGGCGCGGCACGCCGCCTCCATGAACGAGGCGCTGAAAGGCCGCCTATTGCTGCGGCTGAAGCGCATCGAAGGGCAGGTGCGGGGGCTGCAGCGCATGGTGGAAGAGGAGCGCTATTGCCCCGACGTGATGGAGCAAGTGTCAGCGGTACAGGAATCTTTGCGCGCCACCGGGCAACTGCTGTTGCGCAACCACCTGCAGCACTGCGTCACCGGCGCGGTGCGCTCAGGGGATGAGGCGCGCTGCAATCAGGTGTACGACGAACTGGCGTCGCTGTTCTTCAAGCATGCGCGCTGAGGTGGGTTATGGCGGAACTGGTGGAAGATCCTGTATGTCACATGAAGGTTGACCCAGGCCGGGCGCGCTCCCAGGCCGAGCACCAGGGCAAAGCTTATTACTTCTGCTGCCCGCAGTGCGCGCAGAAGTTCCAGGCAGAGCCGGAACGCTATCTAACGCCAAAACCAGCGGCCGGCGCCGGGCTGGTTCCATTGGGCTCCGGCAAAAGCACCGCGGGAGCAGGCGCACATTCGGCCCTGCTCAGCCTGGGAGCTGCGCAGAACAGTGCTGCTCCGCCCATCGCCAAGGATCCAGTGTGCGGCATGAGCGTGAATCCGGCCACGGCGAAGTACAAAGTCGAGCACGGCGGGCAGACCATTTACTTCTGCTCGCCTTCCTGCCAGCAGAAATTTCAGGCGGATCCGGACAAATATTTGCGGCACGCCGCCGCATCGTCCGCGCCAGCCGTGCAGGTTGCGTCGGCAAAAGTCGCCGGAATTACACGGGTGCCGACAGCCAATGCGACCGTCTACACCTGTCCCATGGATCCGGAGGTCCGCCAGCCGGGTCGAGGCGCCTGTCCCAAGTGCGGCATGGATCTGGAGCCGGAGTTGGTTGCGCCGCCGCCGGTCAAAATCGAATACACCTGCCCCATGCATCCGGAAATTGTGCGCGACCAGCCAGGGGCATGCCCCATCTGCGGCATGGATCTGGAGCCGCGCACCATCACCGCCGCGCCGGAAGAGAATGTCGAATTGCGCAAGATGAAGCGGCGCTTCTGGGTGAGCATGGCGCTTACCGTGCCGCTGCTGGCCTTGGCGATGACCGGCATGGCGGTGCATGCCCTTATGGGAATGCGGATGCTGAACTGGGTTGAGCTGGCCCTGGCCACCCCGGTGGTGCTGTGGGCGGGTTGGCCCTTCTTCCAGCGCGGGTGGGCCTCAGTGGTGAACCGCAGCGCCAACATGTTCACGCTGATCGCCATGGGTATCGGCGTGGCTTACGCGTACAGCGTGGTCGCGACCGTTGCGCCAGGAGTTTTTCCTCCATCCTTTCTGGGAGCCGAGGGCGAGGCGCATGTTTATTTTGAGGCCGCAGCGGCCATCACCGCGCTGGTGCTGCTCGGACAAGTAATGGAACTGCGGGCGCGCAGCCAAACCTCCAGCGCCCTTCGTGCGCTGCTCGACCTTTCTCCGAAGATGGCCCGCCGCCTGCGCCCGGACGGCAGCGAAGAGGACGTCACCCTCGATCAGGTTCATCCCGGCGACCGGCTGCGCATCCGCCCGGGAGAAAAAGTTCCGGTGGACGGCGCGGTGGTGGAGGGAAGAAGTTCCGTGGATGAGTCCATGATCACGGGCGAATCCATTCCGGTGGAGAAGGAGCCGGGCAGCCGGGTTGTGGGCGCCACGGTGAACGGCACGGGCTCGCTGGTGATGCAGGCAGAGCGGGTGGGCAGCGAAACCCTGCTGGCGCAGATCGTGCGCCTGGTCAGCCAGGCGCAGCGCAGCCGCGCGCCCATCCAGAGAATTGCCGATCGCGTTTCGGCCTGGTTTGTGCCGGCAGTGATTGTGGCTGCCGTGCTCACATTTATCGGCTGGGCAATATTCGGGCCGCAGCCGCGTTTCGCCTACGCCATTGTCAATGCGGTAGCGGTGCTGATCATCGCCTGCCCCTGCGCCCTGGGCCTGGCCACGCCCATGGCCATCATGGTGGGAACCGGACGCGGCGCGCGCGCCGGCGTGCTCATCAAGAACGCGGAAGCGCTGGAAATCTTGCGGAAGGTGGACACGCTGGTGGTGGATAAAACCGGCACGCTCACCGAGGGCAAGCCGCGGGTCATGTCCGTGTTGCCCACGGCTGGCCTGGAGCAGGCGGAATTGCTGCGCCTGGCCGCCAGCCTGGAGCGAGGCAGCGAACACCCCCTGGCCTCGGCGCTGGTGCATGCCGCGGAGGAGCGCCGGCTGGCCCTGACCCAGGCGCAAGAATTTCACTATCTCACGGGACGTGGCATAACCGGGCGCGTGGAAGGCAGGGAAGCGGCGGTGGGCAACGAGCGCCTATTCGCCGAGATCGGGGTGGCATCCGGCGAGTTGGTTTCGCGGGCTCAGTCGCTACGCGCGGAGGGTCAGACCGTGGTCCTGATCGCGGTGGACCTTCGGCCCGCCGGAGTAATCGGCATCGCCGATCCCGTCAAGCAGTCCACGCCGCAGGCGATCAGCGAGTTGCGTGCAGACGGCGTGCGCGTGGTCATGCTGACGGGCGACAGCCGGGCGACGGCCGAGGCCGTAGCTCGCAAGCTGGGCATCGAGGAATTCGAGGCCGAGGTTCTGCCGGAAAAAAAATCGGAAGTGGTGCGGCGCCTGCAATCGCAAGGCCGGGTGGTAGCCATGGCGGGCGACGGCATTAACGACGCGCCCGCGCTGGCCCAGGCCGAGGTCGGCATCGCCATGGGCACGGGCACCGATGTGGCCATGGAGAGCGGCGGCGTCACCCTTATCAAAGGCGACTTGCGCGGCATTGTGCGCGCCCGCCGCCTGAGCCAGGCCACCATGCGCAACATCCGCCAGAACCTGTTCTTCGCGTTTATTTACAACTCGCTGGGTGTTCCCCTGGCGGCCGGCGTGCTGTACCCGTTTTTCGGCTTGCTGCTGAGCCCAATTATCGCGGCGGCGGCCATGAGCTTCAGTTCCGTCTCTGTGATCAGCAACTCGCTGCGCCTGCGCAATGTGGATTTGTGAGCAAATCCGCCACGGAGACACAGAGGCACAGAGAAACGCAATGAAAGTAGAGGCGCCGCGGACCGCTCGCTTCTTTCACTGCTGGGGCTCAGCTTTGGCCCTCAGCCGATTCCAAACCCAAAAGAAAGCTGCCGCCCAGGCCAGGCTCGTGACTGCCAATATCAAGCTGCTTAATACCACCCAGCGATCGGGCGCGTTTCGTACGCCCTTAACCAGATAAATTTCTGGCAAGTCGAACATCAACAGGAGGTATCCCGGAACCTGTAGCCAGTCGGCACGGCGGAGCCCGGCGGAGCCGAGCCAGAGCGCAGTGAGTCGCAGTGCTGCGATCACGCAGGCCAAGCGCCACACTCCAGGCCAGCCAACCCGATACGGGGTATTCGACGTCGAGAGGCGGAATACGCCATAGATGCAACCGACCAGCACCACTGCAAGACCCAAAGTAAGCATATGAGCAGTACCGGGAGTGTACAGTAGCGCAGGGCTGGCCGCATTTCTAGACTCCTGAGGGATTTCAGATCAAAAGGCGTCATAATCAACCTGAGCCCTTCAAAATCCGTACGATCGCAGTGATCGTGTTCCAATTCCGTGTCGTCGCCGGCACGCCGTACAGCTCATCAATTCGGCCAAGATAGCCGATTGTCTTCATGTGACGACGGTATATGCCAAACACGAATTGTCCTTCCGACGCCATTACCTTCACCAACCACTCTCCGTGTGACGGAAATGTAACTGGAAGCAACGCCCGGACACCGCCGGTCTTAGACAGAATGCTCACGAACCGGACAATATCCGGGGATGGCGGCTCAGTTGCAAACGGGTTCTCCCTCTCCAGGCGGATGAGATCACGGCCATCGCACAGCACAACTTCCGCGTCGAATGGCAGCTTCCGGCGCAATTCAGCACGGAGCTTTGCTCGAGAGGGCGGTTTACGAACGATAAAGGTGCCTGCTGCGCCGACGTTCACGACATCATAGTGGCCCAGTTCTCTTGCGAGGAGGCTTGGGCGAAATGTTCGATGTCCGCCAACGTTGACGCCTCGCAGGAAAACAATGAGAGCCATACCGGGAGTATAGGGAAAAACCGGCGACGTACCCAACCAAGTGCTCGAAACCGCGCAAGCTCCCGCCGGCGCAAATGTGGGCGGGTAACGGTGATAAATCCCCTTAGCACGTTTGCTTCGGCCGAAGGTTCGTAAAGGTGGCAAGGAACTGCTATCAGCAATGATCTTGCGGAGCTCCATTATGTGACAAGCACGATTTGGGTAAGGCACAATGTCGACGGCAGCCAGGCGCTTGCGAGCTGCTGCTGACACGAGGAAGCGATTATGAAGCGATTTGCCGCCCGCCTACTCCCTGTATTGCTGCTCTTCACTTCCGCTGCTCTCGCCACTTCGTCACCACAGGACGAGGCCGATGGCACCGCCAAGACCATGGTCAACCGCTTCGTCGAGTCCTGGAATGGTGCGGACGGCGGCGCCTATGGCGAAAACTACTGGCCCGACGCCGAACTGGTTGATCCTTCCGGTGTCGTCCTTACCGGCCGCGCTGCTATCGTGAAGGAGCACGTTGATCTCTGGGCTGGAATCTTCAAGGGCACCCGTCAGAAGGCCACGATTCGGCGCATTAAGGTGCTCTCCCCGGAATACATCGTGGTGGATTTCGACGCCCACCTTTCCGGCGTGCACGCTGTGCCCCCGGGAGCCACGCCCCCACCCGGAGGCGTTCTCGTGGCGCATCTGAAGCACATCTTGCAGAAGCGCCAGGGCGTGTGGAGGGTCCTATTCGCCCAGAACACCTTGGTCGCCACGCCCCAATCGGCCAAGTAGGTGGTCCGTCACATTTATTCAGTGTGGTTGGTGCCGGACGATGGTCGTGAAGACCTTACCGTAGGTTTCATTTGCCCGGCATTGCAGGCATGATGAACTTCCTAGGCCAGGAGTTTGGGTTCCACCGAACAGCCCTCTTTACTTTACTTTCCACTGCGAGCCGAGGACCGTCTCCTTCTGGCGGCGCTGGCCGGATGCAGCCCGGCGCTGGCGCGGACCAGCGATTCAATCGGCGCGGTCACCATAAGCAGCAACTGCGCGTGCCCGGGTTTCATCGCCTCTTGCAGCATGGATAACTGCTGTGTAGTCCAGGACTCTGGCGGGCGCTGGCCTCCCGTGAGATAGTCAATCGCCTGCAGGCCGGTGGCGGCGCACGCGGAAAGGTTGTGCGAGAGGGGCGCCACCTCCTTCAGCAAAAACGAATGCTGCAGCAAGGGCTGAAGTCGAGGGTCATTCGCCCGCCACAAGGTTAATTCGGCGCGCATCTGCGCATAGAGGCCAGGCGTAGCTTTGCCGGCCACCACTTGCTGAACCAGGTCCGCGAATTGCCGCGCCTTCTCGCTCTCCGGCGGAACGGCGTCTACCAGACGGTTCAGCGGGGTGAGGCTGGTGGCCGGGGTGGAAACCAGGTCTTCGCGCGTATAGTCCTTCACCGGCTCCACCACGTCAGCCAGTATTTTCAGCGGACCCATATTGTCCTGGCCGGCCAGGCGGTGCAGCATCAGGTAATAGCTGGAAACGTGGGTGTTGCCCAGCCACTCCAGCCAGGTACGCATGGCCTCCAGGCGCTGGTACATAGAGTTCACATCCCGGACGCTTTGTGCCGACCAGAGGCGCTCGGCAACGGCCGCGGCGCGTGGCCACAGCCGCGAATCAAAATTCTCCGGCGAAACGTATTCCGACCACAGGCAGGCTTCGCCGCCCAGGATCAGCTGTTTTTGCTCTGGCGTGAGGTTGGCGGCATCGCCCGAGAGCGGGTCCACGTTGTAGTGCATCACCGCCGGCCACATCAGGTCGAGGTAGTAGCCGCTGGAAAGCAGCCCGCGATAGCCCTGTTTGGCGGCTTGCGCCAAAGAGGCCTGCCCGCGCCAGGACTGGATGACGATCGTCTGCGGCATATCTGGCCGCAGGATTTCATCCCAGCCGATCATAAGTTTGTGGTGTTTGCTGACAATCTTTTCCAGGCGGGAGTTGAAGTAAGCCTGCAAGTCCTGGTCGTTCTTGATGCCATGCGTGTGCATGAACTCCTGGATCTTGGGATTGACGTCCCACTGCTTGCCATTGACCTCGTCGCCGCCGATGTGGAAATAGTGGTCGGGGAATAGCCCCGCCATTTCGTCCACGAATTTGTCCAGGAACTTGTAGGTGCTCTCCCGCGTGGGGTCCATGGCCGGATTGTGGATTCCCCAGGTGCGCTCGATCTTGTAGGGACCGGGAGCGCTGGCCAGGTCGGGGTAGCCGGCAAACCAGGAGATGCTATGCCCGGGCATATCGAATTCAGGAATAACTCGGACACCGCGGTCGGCGGCATAGGCGATCAAATCGCGGATGTCATCCTGCGTGTAGTAAAGGCCGTCGGAACCTTTCTCCTGCAGTTTGGGGAAATTCTTGCTTTCCACCCGGAATCCCTGGTCATCAGAAAGATGGAGGTGCAGGACGTTGAACTTCAGGGCCTCCATGCCGTCGAGGGTGCGCTTGATGGCGCTGATGGGCTCGAAGCGCCGGGCCACATCGAGCATCAGTCCGCGCCAGGGGAAGCGCGGCTGGTCTTTTATGACGAGGGCGGGCACCGCAAAGCCGGCGGGCGAGGGCTGCACCACTTGCAGAAAAGTTTCGAGCCCATGCATCGCCCCCAGCGTCGTGGGCGCGGTAATGCGTGCGCCGGAGGGGCTCACCTGGAGTTCGTAGGATTCATCCTCGTCCAGTTCGGGATATTGCTTGCTGGCATGCTCGACCGCGATGACCAGCGTGGCCTTGGCTCCGTCACTGGGGCGGGTGTCCAGGGGTATGGCTGTCTGGCGCGACAGGTGCTGCAAAAAACGGCCGGCGGCCGCCTGCAGGCGCGCGTCTTTATCGCCGGTGAAACCCACAGAAAAGGACTGGTTGATAAGCAACTGCCCGCTGCCCAGTTGAACGTTCTGTGGCAGCGGCATCAGGTCGAGTTGCGGTTGAGCAGCCAATGGAGAGATGGATGATAGGAGCAGGATCAGGACAGGGAGCGACTTCGGCATGGGGAAGTAGATCTCCAGGTTCAAGCGGCAACTCAGCAGAATATAGAAGATGCGACCAGCGGGGCAACAAAACTTCGGTACCGTGCCGTTTGAATCGCCGGAAAAAACAAAAAGGCGGCGCGGGAGCCGCGCCGCCTCGGACTATTCTGGGACAATCAGGATCGCTGGGGCTTCTTGAGCAGGATGCCTGCGATGAAAGCCACCGCGGCGCCCAGCAGCCACTCCAGCCGCCACACCTGCAGGGCTTGCCAATCGAGTACCGTGGCCGCAGTGTAAAAGACGCCAAGGAAAACCGCCGCCAGGATACAGCCAAGGCCGATGGCCAAAGCCACCAGCGATGCCGCGCTCAAACCTATGCCGCGCCTCACTGATACGAAAAAGGTGGCAACAGGACGCAAATACCGGCCGACCGCGCTCGAGGAATGCGCCCGCGCGCCCCGGGTTTCGCCGCACACGTGGCAATACCGGGCACCCACGACGAATTCGTTACCGCAACGGTCGCAGACTTCTACCATCCGTCCGGGCTGCTCCTGTGCCTGGGTCTGGGACGGCGGTTGCCAAAATTCCTGTGTTGGGCTATGAACGACTCCTGCCATACGGTAGACTCCCACGGTTATTGCTGTTGTCCGCACGATAATGACCAAATGTCAGGCTCACAAGTGCCTTTGTTTGTTCGAGTTGTACTTTCAATTCTGGCGGCCGCTTCAGAGCCGGGGAGCAAGAATTACCCGCACCCGGAAAGAATGGCCCAAAAGCTGGAAAGCCTCTACCTGCGTGACACGGGGCCTCGCCCCGCGCAGCCCCGGTTCGGGTAAACTGGCTGAGTACTCCTCGTGAAGCGACCGTACCGCACCTTAATCATTACCCTTTGCATAGGCCTAGTGTGCCTGGTGTCAACTGCGTCGGTGGCGGCCACGATGCCGCCCCAGCAACCGCCCGCACCTGTCAGCCCTCCGCCGGAAGACAATCTGGCGCGCACCGGCTTCGATCATTTCTACAATCTCGATTACGAGCGCGCCATTCGCGATTTTGAGAACGACCTCCGCGGCCACCCCGACGATACCTTCGCCATCAATCACCTGCTCACGGCGCGGCTTTTCCACGAGCTCTACGGCATGGGGGTGCTCGATACCTCCTACTACTCCAACAATAGCTTTCTCAGCCAACCGCACCGCAAGCCCGATCCTAAAGAGCAGCAGCAGATCAAGCAGCTGATCAACAGCGCCCTCAAATTGGAAGATGACCGCCTGGAGCACGACAGCAAGGACGTGAACACGCTATATGCCCGGGGCGTCACCCGCGGACTGCGCGCCACCTACACGGCGCTGGTGGAACGCTCCTGGTTCGCTGCCCTGCGCAGCGCCCTGGGGGCGCGCCGCGACCACCAGCGCGTGCTGGAACTGGCTCCTGCCTACACCGACGCCAAAATGGTGGTGGGCATTCACAATTATGTCGTTGGCAGCCTGCCCTGGGGCGTGAAGGTGGCGGTGGCGGTGGTTGGCATTGGGGGCAACAAGAAAAAAGGGATTGAATACCTTTACGACGTGGCTAACTGCTCCGCCTGCCAGGCCAGTGCCGACGCCAAGGTAGTGCTGGGATTATTCCTGCGCCGCGAGGGCCGCTATCCGGAAGCTCTGGAGATCATGCGGTCGCTGGCGCAACGTTATCCGCGTAACGTGCTGTTTGCCCTGGAGGAGCCCAATATTTTGCGCACCATCGGTAAGAACCAGGAAGCCGAGGCCTCCTATCGCCGAATTTTTGAGGCAGGCAGGCAGGGACGCTTCAACGGACATTATGAGCTGGCGGCCTACAGCCTGGGCGAGATGCTGCGCGCGCAAAAGGACTACCAGGGGGCGGCGGACGCCTACAACCTGGTGGAGACGGTGCGCGGTCCCGATCCGGAGGTCCAGCAGCGCGCCAACCTGGCTGCGGGCGAACTGTATGATCTGATGAAGAAGCGTGACCTGGCCCTGAAGAAATACCAAACCGTGATCGCGGAAAATTCGGCTACCCAGCCGGCGGAGGTGGCGCGCAAGCACATCAAACAGGCTTATCACGCGGACTGAGCCGGGCCCCACCGTCAAAACCTTTAACGCCTGGGACGCAGAGAAATCCAATCGAACTATCGGTGTTCGCTCAGCTGGGAAGTGAAAAGGCTTTGGCGGGAGACTAGAATAAATAGGGAACTTCTGTTTTCCGTGAACGTATCTTAAGCAGAGGGATAGTTATGTACTGCAACTACTGTGGCAAGGTGATTCAGGATGACGCCAATCTGTGCGCCTATTGCGGCAAGCGGGTGGGCGCGGTAGTGGCGCGCAAGCGGCTGGTACGGCCCCGCGTGGGACGCAAAATTGCCGGCGTTTGCCTGGGTTTCTCTGAATTCTTCGATATTGATATCGTCCTGGTTCGCCTCATCTGGCTGATCGTGGCGGTGGCTACCGGCGGCATGGGCGCATTGGCCTATGTGATCGCCTGGATTGTAATGCCCGAGGAACCGCAAGCTCTGCCCGCTGCCGTCCCCGCCGCAGGCGAACGGGTGGCCAGCAGCTAGCCCATGCGACGCGTCATTATGGCGTTGGCCCTGGTCGGCGTGTACCTCGCGGTGCGCGCGTTGCAGATCCATTACAGCACCGGCCTGACTCCCTGCAGCATCAACGACGTGTGGGATTGCGGCGTAGTGAACCGCGGTCCCTACTCGGTTATTCACGGGGTGCCGGTGGCGCTGATCGGCATTCTCGGCTACATCTTTTTGTTCATGATGGAAGGCCTGAAAAAGTGGCGGGTGATGGCTGCTGCCTCGCTCGGCGCCCTGGGTTTTTCCCTTTACCTCACGCACATTGAAGCCAGCATCCTGCAGACGTGGTGCGAGTACTGCGTCGGCTCCCTCATTACCATCAGCCTGATCACCCTGCTGGCTATCATCCAGCTGATTGTGCAACGGCGAAAGCGCGCGCCCGGCCGGGAAGCTGCGGCAACCATAGCCCGGTAACCTCTAGTCTCCCAACAACTAGTTTGCCAATGATGTGCTGAGCGCAGCGAAGCACCTGCTTTTGTAACCCAAGCAGATGCTTCATTCGGATGCAGCACACCCGAACTCAGGATGAGAATCCTTAAACTTCCAACAAGCCACAGAGCACGCCACGCCGACGCGGCGGGCGAGGCGCCCGCTGCTAACGGCGGACGGGCGGGGCGAAGCCGCGCACCATGCAGCGCACCAGCGAATCAATTTGCGCCGAATTTAGCTGGTCTCCAAAGCCGGGCATGCCGCTGTCGGTGCCGTTGGTGACTGCATCCATGAGTTGTTTGTCGCTGTGCTGCTGCTGCCAGCCTGAGTCGACGAAGTTCGGCGTGTGGCGCGAGCGAACACCTGTGCCGTCGGCACTGTGGCACGTGGCGCAACGCTGCGCGAAGACTTGGCTGGTTTCGCCGCACTGGGGTACGACGCCGGTGCTCGGCACGGAAGCTGGTGCGGGCGTGGCTGCTGCCGATGCGGGGGTCGCGGAGGCGGGCTCAGCGTAGCTCCAAGTCTTGGCGGCGGGAGCGCCCGGTGTACGCACGGCAAACGCATACACCGTCCCATCGCGCGTGGTTGCGAATACTTTGCCATCGCCCACTGCTAGACCGGAGAAGTGAGTCCAGCCCGTTATCGTATTGGCGCTCGACCACAACTGCTGTCCGGTGCGCGCGTCCAGCGCATAGAGGATGGCATGGCCAGTATTGCGCTCTGCCCGGTTGTGCAGCAGCTTGGAAATGTCGCCGTTCTCCACCTGTTGTGGATTCTCCCCGGTGCCGACAACGAAGGCGACGCTGCCGGCAATGGCCACAGGATCGGGCACGACGATCTCGCCGGAAATCCACGCCGGCTCCAGAGTAGGGCTGCCATCCTTGCCGCTTGCCACTTTGAAAGCCATCACGCTGCCAAACTTCACCGGCCCGTGGCTCTGGGGAAATTGCGCTTCAGGAGTCGGTTCTCCCCAGGAGGGCACGTATAGCCAGGTTTCTCCCTGGGAATCGTGCCAGGCTGTCATCACGCCCCAGATGCCGTTGGCCTCAAATGTCTGCTGCCGGTTGGTATAGCGGGGAGAGATGTAAGCGGCGATGCGGTGCTGGGAACTGGACATCTCCGCCGTGTCCACCAGGTACACGGCGCCTTCCTTGCCGCCGACGGCGGTGAGCACGCGCTTGCGCCAGCGGAATATCACCGGCGTGGTAGTGCCCATGTCGAGGTCCTTGCGGGTCAAGTACTGCCAGTCAGCGGGCGTGTAATAGCCAGCAAGGTCGAGGGTGCCGGGAGCGAGCTTGAGCACGGTATCGCCAAACATCTCGGCGGTAGGATCAAACGGGGCGTCGCCGGTAGCGCTATAAACAAATCCGGCAAAGTCCACCGCAGGCCCGCCACGTCCCCATACTCCGCCGCCACAAAATGACTTCGCGCAGGCCCCGACTGTGGGAAAGAACACCACGGGCTTGCCGGGGGCGTCCGGATTCAGGGCCACGATGCCGGAGCGCACGTTGTTGCAATCCTGAGACAGCGTGGTGTAGAGCACGCCGCCGGAGTAATTCAGGCTCCACATCTTGGAGTAAGGCGGCACAAAGCGAGCGGGCGGCATAAGTTGCTGGCCATCAGCCAGGGACAGGGTGAGCAGGCGTCCATCGCTGGTGATGACAAACAGGCGGCCCTTGAGCGGGTCAATGACCGGCGTGTCATTCAGCGCGTTAGGGCAGAGCCAGTCGGGCGAATCACTGGCTTTGACTTCGGCGGGAGAGTCGAACTTCCACACCAGTTCGCCGCTGTCGGCATCCAGGGCAAAAACGTGGTTGGAGCTGCCGGCCACCAGGACCAGGTTGCGCTGGCCGGAAGAAGTAGCCACTCCGCGCACCACCAGGGGAGCGGTGAGCCCGTTCAGCACCAGGGGCTGGTTGGGAACCACTGTCTTCCATGCCAATCCCATTTGCGAAACGTTGGCCACAGTGAAAGCGTGCTCATCGCTGGCTACTCCGGAGCGCTGCGGATCGTGCGCGTAGGTGAGCCACTGGCCGGATTGGGCGAAACTGAACGAGCAGGACGAGCACGCAAGAAGAAGGACGCAGAAATACTTCGACATATGACTTATCACCAATCAACGGTAGCATTCAGTTCTGGCGAGTACTGCAACTGTCAGCCGCGGCGCCCACGGCGCTTAGGCGGCGTGGCGGGAACTTGTTTGGGTTCAGGCGGAGCTGCCTGCAACGGAGCAGCCAGTGTCTGCTGCACGCTCGCGGGGAGCTTGTCTGCATTGGCCAGCAACAGGCTGACTTGCCACAGTTGCGTGGTGGAAAGCGATTTATCAAAACCAGGCATGCCGGTCAGGCGAATGCCATTGGATGCCTTCCAGTAGGTTTCGCCGGCGGGGTCATCGGTCACGCCCTTGCCCTGGAAAAGTTGGGGCGGCGCCGGATATTCGCCGGTGGCAATGCCGGTCTTAGGCTGGTTGGGCAATCCGTGGCACACGGCGCAGTTGTCGCGGTAGATCTGCGCGCCGGCGGCGTAAGCGGCATCATCGGCGGCGATGGGCACGGTCTTGGGCATTTCTTTCTCCACCCGCGCGTGCAGCGCCTTATTCGCCAGAACTTTCTCGAAAGGCATGGCTTGGGCTGAGGTGGCCACCGGCGCCATGCCGTTAGCGAAGTAGAAGTAAACTCCCGCCGCCAGGACGACTAGCGTGACAATAATGCCGAATATGAATGCTTTCACGTGCACTCTCCCGTCATAGCGTTTTACGCCGACCGAACAGCTGATTTTCGATTGGGGACACTATATCGGGAGAACCGTCCCCGAGACAACCGCTGTAGCTGCTTCGCTCGCATTTGGAACCAGCATAGTTGTTTGCTTTTTTCGGGTGACACGCAAACCTCTTCATGTTGTGAACACCTCTCGCCCTACGATATGATTCGCGGTTCTGTGTCTTATCCTGGAGGTAGCTGCCCTGTGCGCCGCTGCTTGATCGTTCTTCTGTTCTGTTCCACTCTCCTTTTCGCTGCTGATGCGAACGAACATCCGGCCCCGATCTACGGCTATTCGGCGGCGGGTTCGCAGGCGGAACGCCAGTGGGAAGGGAAGTTCCGCTCCATTCCCGATCCCAACATGCTGCGCGCCAACATGCAGCTGCTGAGCGCGCGCCCTCACCACGTGGGCTCGCCCTACGATAAGCAGAATGCGGAATGGATTCTGGCCCGTTATCAGCAGTGGGGCTGGGACGCGCACATCGAAACCTTTGACGTGCTGTTCCCCACGCCCAAGCAGCGGCTGGTGGAGCTGATAGCGCCCACGCGCTTCACCGCCAAACTGCAGGAGCCCCCGGTGGCGGTGGATCCAACCTCCAAGCAGCAGTCGGAGCAGCTCCCCACCTACAACGCCTACTCGGGCGATGGCGACGTGACCGGGCCGCTGGTGTACGTCAACTATGGCTTGCGCGAGGACTACGAACAACTGGACCGCATGGGGATTTCGGTAAAGGGCGCCATCGTGATTGCCCGCTACGGGCGCTCCTGGCGCGGCATCAAGCCCAAGGTGGCGTGGGAGCACGGCGCAGTCGGCTGCATCATTTATTCAGACCCGCAGCAGGATGGCTACGCCAATGGCGACGTGTTTCCCAAAGGCGGCCTGCGTCCTCCTGAAGGCGTGCAGCGCGGTTCGGTGATGGATACACAGTACCCGGGCGATCCGCTAACCCCAGGGGTCGGCGCAGTGCCGGGCGCCAAGCGCCTGGCCCTCAAGGATGCGGAAACCATCCTGAAGATTCCGGTGCTGCCCATTTCTTATGCCGATGCGCAGCCGCTGCTGGCCGCCATTACTGGGCGAGTGGCGCCGGAGGACTGGCGCGGTTCGCTGCCTGTCACCTATCACATTGGACCGGGGGCCGCCAAAGTACACCTCATCGTCAAACAGAACTGGGACACGAAGCCGGTGTATGACGTGATCGCCAAAATTCCTGGTTCCACTTACCCCGATCAGTGGGTGCTGCGCGGCAACCATCATGACGCCTGGGTGAATGGCGCCGAGGACCCGATTTCCGGCCAGGTGGCGGAACTGGAGGAGGCGCGCGCGCTCGGCAACTTGCTGAAGCAGGGCTGGAAGCCGAAGCGCACCATTATTTATGCCTCCTGGGACGGGGAGGAGCCCGGGCTGCTGGGCTCAACCGAGTGGGCCGAAACCCATGCCGACGAACTGCGCCAGCACGCCGTGGCTTATATCAACTCCGACAGCAACGGGCGTGGATTTTTCTACGCTTCCGGCTCGCACAGCCTGGAACACTTCATCAACGGCGTCACCAAAGATATTTCCGACCCGGAAAAGGCGCCCATGACGGTTTGGGAACGCCGGCGCATGGTGCTGGAATCGCGCGCCAAGCCGGAGGAGCGGGACGAATTGCGCAAGCGGCCGGACAACCGCATTGGCGCTCTGGGCGACGGCTCCGACTATGCGCCCTTCCTCGACCACCTCGGCATCGCCTCCATGAATCTTGGATTCGGCGGCGAGGATGAGGGCGGCATCTACCACTCCATCTACGACGATTTCTACTGGTACACCCATTTCTCCGACACCAGCTTTGTGTATGGCCGCGCCCTGGCGCAGACTGCGGGCACGGCGGTGATGCGCCTGGCGGATGCGGACCTGCTGCCGTACGAGTTCAGCGATGTGGCGGATACGGTGCATCGCTATGCCGGCGAGTTGGAAAAGTTACTCGCCGACCGACAGAAGGAAGCAATGGAGCGACAGAGAGAATTGAAAGATGGCATGTACCAGGCGGTGAGCGATCCCAAGGACCCGATGGGCCCGCCACCGGCCTTGCCGCCCGTGCCCTATCTGAACTTCGCGCCCCTGGACAACGCTGTCGCCGCGCTTACCCGCAGCGCTCAGCATTACCAGACCGCGCTGGTTGCAGCCTCGGCTGCTGGTTTGCAGTTGCCCGCGAGTACGGTGCGCGATCTGAATGCCAGACTGCTGCGCAGCGAACGAGAACTCACCAACGACCAAGGCTTGCGCGAGCGCCCCTGGTTCAAGCACCAGATTTACGCTCCCGGGGCCTACACCGGATATGGAGTGAAGACCCTGCCTGCCATCCGCGAGCCCCTGGAAGAAAGAAAGTACCAACAGGCGGAGGAGGGCATTCCCGTGGTCGCCAAAGTAATTGCTGACGAAGCCGCGCTGGTGGATTCATTGGCCGCAGAGGTGGACGCGGCACAAGGAGGAAGAGCATCCGGGAAATGAGAATCTAGCAGAAGCTGCTCGCGCCCGGAACGGCGCGAGCCCTGGGGCTGCGAAGAAGAAATAAATGGGCCGGGCGGGCGCGCCGACGGCCGCTCCGGTTGGCCTCTCACAGCCAACCCGTCGCCGCGCACCCGCAACGCCCGGCCCGCCATCAGCAGGCAGCCTCGCCTACTGAACAGCCTTGATGCGGACCGAGCCGTCGCCCACTACCGTCCAGGCCGTGCCCAACTGAGCATTGGCATTGGCCACCGCGTTCTGTACCGACTGCCCGGCTACCAGGTTCTGCGCGATAGCCGCCCAGGCCTGCGCCGCCTGCTGCAGACTCACAGTGGAATTCGGCGGCACAACCAGCGCCTGGTGCGCAGTTGTTGCATCAATTCCCCACAATTCTTCGAAGATGGCGCCATCATCCGCCGAAGCCACAAACACCACCTTGGTCCTGCCCGCCAGCAGGGAAGCATCCACCAACCCGGTGCTCAGCCCCGCCGGTGTGACGAGGGGATAGCTCGGATCGCTCGTGCTGGGTGTCTTCTCCAGGCAATCCGCGGAGAAGCACAGCCCAATCGACTGCGGCCCGCCGCTGAAGTTGTAACCCAGCGAATTGCCCAGGAACGCCACCGCGTCGTTGGGCTTGTCCAATTGCTCCAGGAAGGTGGCCACGCTGGCCTGGCCCAGAGCGTAGAACTGGTTGTTGGCCGCGGTGCCCTGCAGGGCGGATTCAAACTGACTGATGGGATATTGCCCGCTGGGCTGAACCGGCAGGAAGTGGCGCAGTTCCGGCAACGGCGGCGCTTGCTGCTGCGCCAGGTTGCCCGTCAGCATCGGCCAACTGGTGACGCCCGCATCCATAGCTGGGCCCACCGCGGCTTCCAGCGAACTGTCGTTATTGTTGTACCCCAGCCACGTTTGGCCGGAGTAGTGGCTGACGCCGTAGACGCCTAAAGCATTGGACAGCACAGCCGTGCCGCCCGTCGAATCCACGGAAAGGATCTGGTTGTTGTCCGCCAGCACCGCCCCGCCGCCGGCCAGCGCGCTCACAATCTGCTCGTTGCTGGAAGTAGCCGGGTTCGCCGTCCCGCTGTTCACGTCAAAGGTCAGGATTACCCCGGAGAAGGCGCCCTGCTGCGCATAGGCGATTCCACTCTCGCCCAGGGCCATCACGAAGCTAATGGGAAATCTGGAAGTCCAGGGCAGCCCGTAGTCCGCCTGCGTTCCGTTCAACAAGTGGGAAACGAAAGCCTGGTTGCTCGAACCTACGCTCACCAGCCGGTTCCATCCTGCCAAGATGCCGCCTTGTCCGTCGGGCAGCACCTGGCCAGGCTGGCCGTGGGTCTGCGTGTTCGAGTCGCTGAACTGCTCCAGGACGATCAAGCTGCTCGTTCCGGAGGTCTGCACTTTTACCAGTTGCAGCGTGTCGGAATAGTTGACCAGGCTGAAGCCGCTCGTCTGGCAGCCCTGCAGCACAGTATTGGTGGCTTCCACTTCCATGTAGACGTTGCCATCCGGCAGCACGGCCAGCGGGCCATGGCTGGGCAAGCTCTGCACCACCACCGTATTGCCTTGCTGGCACACCAGGTTGCCGTTCGCGTCGTAACCGGTGTTTTGGTACGTTTGCGAAGAGAGCGGCACCGGGACGCTGAACTTTACCTGTCCCGTCGCGCCGTTCAGCGCCAGCACCGCCGCCGAAGCCGTGGTTTTGCTGTTATTGGTTTGCACCGCGTAGATATCGCCGTCGGGGTGCACTGCCAATACTGAAGCCATCATGCTGGGGCTGTTATAGGTCCAGGCCACCGCCTGCGACGCGGCGTCCACTTTAATGACCGAATACTGCGAGTACTGGACGCCCCCGCTGTTGAACGACTGGCTATCCAGCACGGCCAGGCCGCCATCCGGCGTTCCTGCCTGAACTCCCTCGCTATCCCATTGGAACGAGCTGTTTGAAGTCACGGAACTGGATAGTAAAGGCGTGCTCCATAACTGGTGTCCGTCACCAGCCAGGGCGCGGGCCAGGGTACCGGTAGGCGTGCTCTCCAGAACATAAATATCAGGCGAGCCCGGAGCCGCGGGCTGCGCGTTTACAAAGCTGTTGATCCAGTTGTTCACCACGTCCAGGGGCTCAAGGTCCCAGCGTTCGGTACCCACCGCCAGAGGCCCGGCGACACTGACCGTAATCAAGGTCTGCGCCGTCAGTTGCTGGTAAGTGGCCGTAACCGTAGCCGTGCCAGGCTGCAGCGCAACCATGCTGCCGTCCGAGTTCAATTGCAGCACGGAACTGTCATCCACGGCCCAACTCGCGGGTATGCTGCGCCCCAGGCTGTCGGTGGCCGAAACCGAGCGCCGCTCGCCCACGGCCATGGTGATGGCTGTCGGAGTAATTTGAATCTGCGTCGGAGGCGGATTCAGAGACGGCGGCGGAGGCGGCGGCGGAGGCGGAGACGACACGTTGTAGGTAACGCTCAGGTTCGCCGAAGTGCTGTTCCCGGCGGCATCGGTGGCAATCACCTGCACCGTATTGCTTCCGGCATTCAGAGTTACATTGCAGCTGAACGCGCCGCCGCCAAAACTCGCGGCAGCGTTGTTGCACAGCACCGAGGCCAGGCCCGAAGAGGCGTCGCTCACCGCGCCGCTCACCGCCAGCGAACTGTCGGTGAGTATGGCGCCATTCGCCGGCGAAGAGACGGAAAGCATCGGCGGCACGCTATCAACGTTGACCAAAACACTCGTCTGGCTTGAGTTTCCCGCGTTGTCTACAGCGGTGCCGTTCACCTGGCTGGTGCCTTGCGCCGTCACCGTTACCGGTGCTGGACAGACCGCCATCCCAGAGAGCGAATCGCCGCAAGTGAAGGTGACCACGGCGTTGCCGTTATTCCATCCCCCGGAATTAGGCAGCGGGTTGACCGACGTGCTGATGCTCGGCGGGGTGAAATCCAGATTCAAAGTGACACTGGTACTCGCGGTCAGCCCCGCGGTATCAACAGCGGTGCCGCTGACCACCAGATTAGTTCCCTGAACGTCCTCCGTTACGGGCGACGGGCAGGTCACGGTCATAAATGCGTCACTGCAAGTGAAGCTGACAGTCACGGGCGTGTTGTTCCAGCCGGCCGCGTTGGGCTGCGGCGAAACTGACGCCGTGATGCTCGGCGGATC
>Ga0075436_100001000_pt1 | contig 18964 bp, 16 predicted proteins | sample RhiMethybrSRZTD5_FD_75303 | JGI IMG/M metagenome (GOLD analysis project Ga0075436, IMG submission 75303) | Populus rhizosphere microbial communities from Tennessee, USA - Rhizosphere MetaG P. TD hybrid SRZTD5 | ecosystem: Host-associated > Plants > Roots > Rhizosphere > Soil | place: USA...
TGTCGATCCTGGTCGGCAAGTTCCTCGGCGTCCGCCAGGAGCCGATCCACTACCGGGAGGAGAACGGCACCCGCCATTTCCACATCCCCGGCATCGTCGACGGCGTGGTCAGCCCCGTGCGCGGCAAGGAGGGCGGCGAGCAGGTGGTGATCAAGAACAGCGAATACTGGATCGCCCCCGACGTGATCGTCTCCCGCGCCGACAAGAGCCGCATGCGCGCCTTCGGCCGCAACTGGAACTTCGCCGGCCGCAGCGCCGAGATTTGCCGGCTCGATTGGGGCAATTGAGCGTGGCGGAAGCGCCGCCGCCGCCGCTCGCGCAACGCCCGGCGCTGCTGCGCGCGTGCGCCTTTCTCGTCCATATTCTCACCGCCTCGGGCGCGGCTTTCGCGCTGTTGGCGCTTCTCGCCGCCATCGAGCGGCATTGGCCGCAAATGTTCGGCTGGCTCGCGGTGGCGCTGTTCGTCGACGGCATCGACGGCACGCTCGCGCGCAAGTTCCGCGCCGCCGAGACGTGGCCGCGCTATTCCGGCGAGATCCTCGATCTCGTCGTCGATTATCTGACCTACGTCCTCGTTCCGGCGCTGGCGATCGCGACCGGCGCCATCCTGCCGCCGTCGCTGGAATTGGCCGCGGCGGCGGCGATCCTCGTGGCGAGCGCGATCTATTTCGCCGACCGCCGGATGAAGACCGAGAGCTGGTATTTCCGCGGCTTTCCGGCGGCCTGGAACGTGATCGCCTTTTATCTGTTCCTGCTCCGGCCCGAGCCGCGCGTCGCGACCGCGGTCGTCGTCGCCTTCGTCGCGCTCACCTTCTTGCCGATTTTCTTCGTCCACCCGCTGCGGGTGAGGCGGCTGCGCGCGCTCAACATCACGCTCGGTTCCGTCTGGGGCGCGCTCGCGATCTTCACGCTCTGGCGCGACTTTTCGCCGCCCGCCGTCGTGACCGCCGCGCTTTGCGTTATCGGCATCTATTTCCTGCTCGCCGGATTGTTGCATCCGCGGCGCACGCGTTAGGTTTTCGCCATCTTTCGAGGCCTCGCTGCGCTCGGTCACCTCAGGATGACGCTCATTTTACCGCGATCGTCTGGGATATATGCTTAAGGGCGGAGAGGGACTTTCCTTCTTGCTCACTTCCGAAGGAGTTTTAGACAATCGCTTCCACTCAATTATTAGCTGCGCAGGTCAACTAGGCTGGAGAACGAAAATGCCATTTAAAAGACTCGGTGCGATCCGATTTGAGCATCGTGGCCAACCCGTAATTTCACGCCGGAAGTTCCTTGCGCGAATGTTTATTGCAATCGGATTGTGGATGATTCTCACAATCGTGGGCTTAGCAATCGGAATTGCAGGCTATGCAAGATTTGAGGGCATGTCCTTCGTTGATGCGTACGTGAATGCCGCCATGATCCTTTCCGGAATGGGCCCGTTGGGCGAACTGAAGACTGCGGCCGGAAAAGTATTTGCCGGCTCATATGCAATTTTTTCTGGCCTGGTGATCGTCATTGCAACCGGATTCGTACTTGCGCCAATTTTCCACCGCATATTGCATCGTTTCCACGTTGAGAGTAAGGGCGACTAAACCTGCGGCTGCACTGGCGCAATCGGTGAGGGACAATGGGCGATCTTTATCAAGAACAGAAACCCAATAAGCAGATGTGGAAAATCGTGCTGGCCGCCTGCGTTGTCGCCATTGTTTTCTTTTTGATATACCGCTCGTGATTGCGACAAATTACCGCCCTCGCTACAAAAAGCCCCGGACGTCGTCGATCATGGGAATGGATCAATCGTTGTCAGCTCCGCTGCCATCTTTACCGCAGTCAAATGCCGATCTTGCCGCGCCGCTATCAAATGCTGATATCCCTCCGTCGTTCCAGTCAAATCCGACGCCCAAATAATTAAGCGTGGCCTAAAAAGTGTATTGTTCTTTGTCGGAGCCATCTTGTCCTTGGGTTCGATGCTGGCACATTACCTAGTGATCAACAGCTTCATCACGCATCCGACAAGCGCGAATGCGAATTCAGGAGAAACGATTCCCTACGAGGTGAAAGGAAAAACGGTCTATATAACTCAACGTCAGAAGTATGAAACGATTGCGATCTTCGCCGGCGAGAGCACCGGTCTTTTCATCTTGTTGATTTATGGAATGCTTGTGGTCTACCGTCGCAAATGATTTGATTTTCGCACGCGGGCGACGCTCATCCCCGACATCCAGGGCTCGGTCATCGGCGCGCTCGACTCGAGCGCGGGCGCCATCACCAAGACAGGCTATCAAGCTTTCGGCGAGAGCGGCTCGATCACCGGAACCTTCCGCTACACCGGCGCCCGCATCGATGCCGAGACGAATGGGCTTTATGATTTTCGGGCGCGAATGTATTCGCCGGCGCTGGGTAGGTTCCTGCAAGTCGATCCGATTGGAACGCAGGGAGGCATGAATCTCTACGCCTACGTCGGAAATGATCCGCTGAACAATACGGATCCCAACGGAACTGATACGCTTCAGATCGGCTTGGCCGGAAACATTGGTATCCCCTTCACTTCCATCTCAATACCAATTGGTTTTGGCATAGCGGTGGACACTCAGGGTAACATAGGCACGTATAAGTACGGAGGGGTTGTCGGGCAGTTAGGCGCAAATGTAGAAGCAGGATTGAGTATTCAGGTGTCAAATGCTCCGACCATTAGCGATCTATCGCAATATTTTTATAATGTTAGTGCCCACGGTGGTGCTGGCTTCGGCGGATCTATAGATTACTTTTTCGGCAGCGGTTCGAATGGACCGATCCAAGGTGGCGGCGTTACCTTAGGTGGCGCCGTCGGAGCGTCAGTATCCGGTGGTTTTACCTACACCTGGATTACTCCCATATTTGGAAATTCTTCTGCACAAGCCCCCCTGATCCCCTCGGAACAGACGCCTTCCTCAGGCAACAACTTTTATCCCAGTCCGGGATTTGATGCAGAGCCTATCATCTCGCCACCGTCTTCAGTAAGCAATTCATTTCCCGCACCTAGTAAATGAGTTTTCGGAACATATGCAAAGAAGTGCACCAGTGCTTCCACTGATTAGAAAAATGGTTCTTCTGGTCTCAGCGGTAGCGTTCTTTATAGCGTTCGGAATAAACGCCATTCTTGATAATCAATTTATCCATTATCCAAAAATATTAGATCAAAGCACAGGATATATAATACCGTACGAAGGAAAGTATGGGGTCGTATACATAACAATCCAACAGCATTTAATTATGGTATTGCTTCACATAATTGAAATTGTGTCGGGAGGATTTGTTCTGATTAGCGCAATTCTACATTGGTTATGGCCCATCAAGATACAAAAATGAAACGTTCGCCGCAGCTACACACGCTGACTCTTGCCCAGACATTAGCAACACATTCTATCATCACCATTGGTCTGAACTGTCCTAGAAATCCATGTTTGGACTTCCCAACGTTAGGCCAAATTGGAATTGATGCCGAGCGCGTCCTCACCCGGAAGCCAGACCATCACCTTCACCTATGACACACTGAATCGGCTCGTCGGCATCACCTATCCGGGGCAGACCGGCAAGGCGACCGCCTTCAGCTATGACGGGCTTTCGCGGCGCGTTTCGATCGCCAGCACGCCGACCGGCGGCGGCAGCACGGTGACGACGAATTACCTCTGGTGCGGCACGCGCATCTGCCAGGCGCGGAACACAAGCAACTCGCCGACGCGCGGCTATTACGACGAGGGGGAATTCGTTCCCGGCTCGCCGGCGCAGCCCTATTACTATGGCGTCGATCAGCTCGGCTCGGTGCGCCGCGCCTTCGCCAGCACCACGAGCGCCCCGGCGTTCAGCTACGACCCCTACGGCAAGCCGTTGCAGGGCGCCGCACCGCTCACCGATTTCAACTACGCCGGGATGTTCTTCAATCCCGATAGCGGGCTTTATCTCACCCAATATCGTGCCTACGACCCGGTTCCCGGACGGTGGTTGTCGCGGGACCCGCTTGGAGAGATGAGCCCACCGAATAGCTCAACAATATCCGTTCCGATCTCTAATCCGCTTGGCTCGACATTAGTGTTGATGGATGGCTCGGGTACCGTGCAAACGAGCTTAGGAAATGGTCCCTATCTAGCAGGCGCTTCCGAGGCTACGAGCAGCAGCAATCCGTATTTCGCGGGTCGGCAGAATAGTCGGCTCTTCATGGCATTGGGGCAGTCACCCTCTGTGTGGGCAACCGAGCTAAATGGTGGGCTCAATATCTACGAGTACGTATTCGGCAATCCACAAACGAACGTCGATACGAGCGGACTTGGCAGTCCATTAACTGGTCCCGCATGGAGCATGTGGACCAACGGCAGGACATATCGCTTCTTTGACGGGAACGGCAACGCGGACTTTGATATTGATATACCAGGGCATCACTCCTGTACCGAGTGGCATGCGTTTACAAAAGGAATCCGAGGCCCCGCTATTCCATTTTGACAGGCAATCAGAATGCAAAACACTATCGATGTTGGACGCAACGTTGGTGACTGTGAAATTCGATCTATATCGTTCATGGACGATTCTGCATATCTTAAGCTTTTCGACCCGCAAGACGTTTCCTATTTTACAATCGTATTTCATAAAATCATATATTTTAGTTTTGAAACCGGTCACGCACAAAACGTCATCGACTCGATCGTCATTTTCAACTCGGTAAACAATAAAGACGCCAAAGCAGTAACTTCACGTTTCGTGGAACGCGTGGAAAACAAAATTCCAATTCACGCCAGGCTCGCCCACATTCGACCAATCACCGGAGGAGAATCCTTCATTATTTTCGAGGAATTTGAGCTTCAAACTTGAGGGCCCTATGGGCGAGGCCGTAGTGTATGAACAATGTACCTTCATTGGGCACAGCAAAATCCTTGCTGAAAGAAAACCGCTTTCAAGAGGCAATCGCTATTTTTGAGCGAATAACAAATGATCAATCAAAAGATTCCGCAGAAGCAGCGTATTGCTTAGGTATTCTCTACCATTCGGGGAACGGTGTTCCGAAAAATGTTGATGAAGCAGCAAAGTACTACCTGATCGCAGAACAATCCGGACATCCGATGGCCACTTATCGTCTCGGAGGTATTTACCATAGACTTGGCGAACTTCAGAAAGCTTATGATTCCTTTCGGTCTGTCGCGCGAAGCAATCCCTCGGCTGCATTTTGGTCGTATCGACTCTTAACGACTGATAGACACCTTGATAGCGATCCAGATGCGAGCGAGAAATACCTAAATAGTGCGGCCGAGCAAGGTCACGTTCGTGCCCAAAGAATAATAGCGATGAGATATATCTTGGGAGAGGAAGGATTGCTAAAGATACCATATGGATTGCAACTGTTCTTCAACGTAGTACGCAATGCATTTCGCGTGGCCAATAAAGGTGAGAAAATGAAATATGACTAAGGCGGCTACTCAGTTCGTTAGTCGGAGCAATGGCGTATAAAACAACGTTTGCCCTCCTTAAAACGAGGTGACATTAAAGCTATTGTCATAAGCCTCATCCTCGGCATTTTTTTCTTATTTGCTGCTTTCAAGTTTCCGGATGCGTTTCGTACCACTGGCTTCGGGCCTGATTGGAATTGCAGTTCGAAAGGGTCAATGTGCATAAAGAAACCGTCGGCCAATTCCAACGATAGAACCGCACCATAAAACGGGACGCCGAGAACCGGCTCATTGGCATCACCTATCCGGGGCAGACCGGCAAGACGACCGCCTTCAGCTATGACGGGCTTTCCCGCCGCGTTTCGATCGCGAGCACGCGCATCGCGCGACGGTCGCTACCTCGAGGAAAATCCGATTTACGCAATCCCGATCTTTTGCCACGATCGTGATTTCTCGCACCGCCATCGCAAAAGGGCGTTTCGATGCACGGCAAGGACAAAATTGAAACCCTCGTTGACGGCCTGACCTTTCCCGAAAGCCCACGTTGGCACGGCGGAAAATTGTGGTTTTCGGATTTCTATACCTTCCGCGTGCTCAACGCGGGTCTCGACGGCAAGGTGGAAACCGCCGCCGAAGTGCCGCAACAGCCTTCCGGGCTCGGATGGACGCCGAACGGCGACCTCTTGATCGTTTCGATGCTCGACCGAAAATTGCTGCGGCTGCGCGGAAGCCGGCTGGAAACCTTCGCCGACCTTTCGCCGATCGCGACTTGGCACTGCAACGACATGGTCGTCGACGAATCGGGGAACGCCTATGTGGGCAATTTCGGCTTTGACCTGCACGCCGGCGTTCCGCCACGCGCGGCCGCGCTCGCGCGCGTCGATCCCGAAGGAGGCGTCTCGGCGGCGGCCGACGGGTTGATGTTCCCCAACGGCACGGTGATCACGCCGGACGGAAAGACGCTCGTCGTCGCCGAAACCATGGCCAACCGGCTGACCGCTTTCGATCTGACGAACGAGGCCCGTTTGACCAACCGCCGCGTGTTCGCCCAACTCGATGGCTATTTTCCCGACGGCATTTGCCTCGATGCCGAAGGCGCGATCTGGGTTGCCGATGCGCGCGGCATGAGGGTCATTCGCGTGTTCGACGGCGGCCGCGTCGAACGCACGATCTCGACGGGCGAGCGGCGCCTCTATGCTTGCATGCTGGGCGGAGAACGCCGCCGAACCTTATTTCTTTGCACCAGCACCGGCTCGGGGCCGGAAATGGCAAAGAAGCGGGACGGCAGGATTGAATTTATCGAAGTCGACGTGCCCGGCGCAGGCCGGCCGTAACGATCAGAGCGCGCCGGCGCGCTGCTCGACGGGCTTGGCCGCGCGCGTGAGATTAAACGCGGAATTGACCAACGCAATATGCGAGAGCCCCTGCGGAAAATTGCCCGTGAGCCGGCCCGTCAACGGATCGCATTCCTCGCTTAACAAGCCGACGTCGTTGCACTTGGCGAGCAATCGTTTGAATAATCGGGTGGCGTCGTCGTGGCGGCCAAGCAGCACATAGGCGTCGACGAGCCAGAAGCTGCAGGCGAGAAAAGCGCCTTCGCCGCCGGGCAATCCGTCGGCCGATTGCGCCGTGTTGTAGCGCATGACCAGGCCGTTGGCGCAAAGATCGCGCTCGATCGCTTCGACGGTGCCGCCTATCCGCGGATCGTCGGGCGGCAAGAACCCGACGCTTGGAATAAGCAATAGGCTGGCGTCAAGTTCGCCAGAACCGTAGGAGCGGGCAAAACTGCCGAGTTGGGAATTGAACGCGCGGCGGCATATCTCGCCGTGAATCTCGCGCGCGAGCTCGCGCCAGCGATCGACCGGCCCGCGAAGCTTGAATTGCTCCGCGCTCTTGATGGCGCGATCAAATGCCACCCAGGCCATGACCTTTGAATAGGTGAAGTGGCGGGCTTCGCCGCGCACTTCCCATATGCCCTGATCGGGCTCCCGCCAGATTTCGGCCAGATGTTTCAAAACGGCGATCTGCAGCGCCCAGCCCGATGCACTGATCGTCAAGCCGCCGCAGCGCGCGGTGTGTAGCGCGTCCATCAACTCGCCATAGACATCGAGCTGAAGCTGGTTGTGCGCGGCGTTGCCGATGCGAACCGGGCGCGATCCCCGGTAACCGGGCAACCACGGAACTTCCCATTCCGTCAGCCGTCTTTCGCCTGCGATTCCGTACATGATCTGCAACTGGCTCGGCTTGCCGGCGGCGGCCCGAAGCAGCCAATCGCGCCAGGCGCGGGCTTCCTCCTGATATCCGGCGTTCATCAGCGCGAGCAGCGTGAGCGTCGCATCCCTGAGCCAGCAGAAACGATAATCCCAGTTGCGTTCTCCGCCGAGCAGCTCGGGAAGCGAGGTGGTGGGCGCGGCGATAATTCCTCCGGTTTCGGCGAAATTGAGCGCCTTGAGGGTCAGGAGCGAGCGATTGATGGCATCGCCCCATGGCCCCTCGGTTTTGCCCTTGGCGCACCATGTCGTCCAGAATTCTTCCGTGTCGCGCAATTGCCGGATGGGATCTTGGGCGGCGGGCGGCGGCAGGTGAGAGGCCGTATAGGTCAGGACAAACGCGACGGTTTCGCCGGCACCGACGGTGAAGTCTCCAACCGTTTTGAAATTCTCGCCGCGCAGCGGGACGCGGGTCTGCAGCACCACCATGTCGGGCCCGGCGATGGCCCGAAGGGTCTCCTCGTCGAGGCGCGTGACCCAGGGAACGGTTGCGCCGTACCCGAAGCGAATTGCCAACTCCGTGCGCATGTTCACGCGGCCGGACTTCCCCATCACCAGGCGAACGACGCTCGAGCCCCATTCGCGTCCCGGCATGAAGTCGACGACGAGCGCCGCGCCGTCGGCGGTCTCGAAGCGGGTTTCCAAGATCAGCGTGTTCGGCCGATATCGCCGTTCGATCCGCTTCGCTTTTTCATGCGGCGCGATCAGCCAGCGGCCGTGATCCGGCGTTCCCAGCAACGCCGCAAAGCAGGCGTCGGAATCGAATCGCGGCCAGCATAGCCAATCGATCGAGCCGTCGCGTCCCACCAACGCGGCCGCCTTGCAGTCCCCGATGATCGCGTAATCTTCGATGGCCAGCGGCATGACGTCTACGCCGCGAAATCAAGGACGACCTTGATGTCGTCAGGCCGCGCTTCCAACGCTTCGCTCCAACGACCGAGAGGAACGCGACGCGAAATCAATCCCTGAAGCCAATGCTGGTCCGCCCGCGCCAGCGCTTGCGCCGCCGCTTCGTAGTGGCCGCGGTTGGCGTTGACGGTCCCGAACATAACCGTGTTCTCGAGCACCATCGATCGATTGTACCTGCCGACGTCGAATTTGATTTCACGCCCGCCGGTGGAAACCCCGGCGAGGCAAATGATGCCGGCCGGCGCCACCCGTTCCACCACGTCCAGAATGACGGAGGTGGCGCCGGTACATTCCATGACGAGGTCGGGTTTGAGATCGTTGAGCCGGCCGGCATGGTAGGTCGCCCCCAGCGCGCGTACGAGTTCGGGTTTTGGACCCGCATCGACGCGATCGTAGACGTGAAGTTCGTAGCCGCGCTGCAAACCGAGCAACGCCGCCAACAGCCCGATCGGACCGGCGCCGGTGATGAGCACCGTGCGGGGTTGCCACGACGGGCTTCTGCGGCCGATGCGTTCGATCTGTTCCCAAGCCTTCGCCACGATGCTTGCGGGCTCGAGCAGGACCCCGCACCGCCCGAGACCGGGCTCCACCTTGATTGCGAACTCCGGCTCGATGCGGAAGCGTTGGGCGGCGTAGCCGTGTCGCTGCTTGATGCCGCGCTCGGTGTAGAGGCCGTTGCGGCACATATCCCACTCACCGTTGGCGCAAGCCGGACACGGAACAGGATCGGGCCGCCGCACGATGCCGACAACGTGATCACCCGCCTGCAGTTCCCCCGTCGTGGGGGCATCCAACACGCGGCCAAGGGATTCGTGGCCGATGATCAGGCGCTGTGTCCCGGCGGGCGGCCAGCCGTAATTCCCGGCTACGATTTCGCGGTCCGTCCCGCAAATGCCGATCGCGAGCGTTTCGACAACAACCGCGCCGTCCGACGCCGGAGGATCCGGCACGTCGTCGAGCCGGGAGGAGTTTTTGGAGCCGGGAGTAACGGTCAGTGCAAGCACGAGTTTTGCGTCTCTAGGAAGTCGTCGCCCGCACCCATTCTGCTGGTCCTGATCACTCCAGTTAAACGCGCCAAGCCCGCTTAGGTTCGCCGCGCCGTATCGACACGGCGTCGCATCGCCTTTGCGTCGAAACCCTGGACCCATTCGTGCGGTTGCCCGTTATAGAGGGACGGAGGCTCCGATGAGCACGGGCGAATTTGGCGTGATCGGCCTCGGCCGCATGGGCGGGGGTTTGGCATCGTTGGCCTTAGAGAAGCAGTTGCGCGTGGCGGGCTTTTCCCGCGGCGGAGCCGCGAAGGAATTGACGGCGGCCGGTCTTATCGAAATTAAACAATTGGCCGATTTCCGCGCGCGCTTGAAGCCCCCGCGCATCGTGCTCCTGTACATTCCGGCCGGCCCCGGCGTCGACGACGTGCTCACCTCCTTGAGCGAGTGTCTCGAAGCCGGCGACGTCATTGTCGATGGCGGTAATTCATATTGGGGCGATTCAATTCGGCGTCACCGCCAGCTCAAGGATCGTGATCTCGACTTCGTCGACCTCGGCACTTCCGGCGGCCAGTCAGGAGCGCGGACGGGCGCGTGCTTCATGGCGGGCGGTGAAAACCGAGCCGTCGCATTGATCGAGCCCATCCTCCGCGTTCTCGCCGTGCCCGGCGGATTCGTGCACGCCGGCCCGCCCGGCGCCGGACATTTCGTCAAGCTCGTGCATAACGGGATCGAGTTCGCGATGATGCAGGGTATTGCCGAAGGCTTCGAGCTATTGACCAAGTACAATCAGCCTTTGGATATCCGCGCCGTCCTCGAATGCTGGCGTCACGGCTCGGTGATCCGCTCCTGGCTTCTCGATCTGTTGTCGCAGGCCTACAACGACGACCCGCATTTACGCAAACCGACCTCCTACATCGAGGACACCGGCGAGGTGAACTGGCTGGTCGCCGACGCCTTGCGCATGGAAGCGCCGATCCCCGCGATCGCATTGTCGGTCATGCAACTCGTGGGCTCGCGCGACGAGCGGAGGAACTGGGCGAAAGCGATTGTCGCGATGCGTCACGGATTCGGCGGACATCCTTTTGGCCGAGATGAAAATGTCGCACGCGAAAGACGCGAAGGCAAAGTGGGCGAACGGCTTCAATCAAAGGCTCGATAGCCGGCGGCTTTGCGACATCGACAATATAGGGCTATCGCAAAGCCGGTCTTGTCCGATACAGCTAATCCATGAGCGAAAAAATCCTCTTGGTGACCGGCGCAAGCCGCGGCATCGGCGCGGCGGTGGCGCGGATGGCGGGGCGCGAGGGCTATCGCGTCGCGGTCAATTACGCGCGCGACATTGCCGCCGCCGAAAAAGTCGCCGTCGACATCGAAAAGGCGGGGAGCCGGGCGCTCATCGTCAAGGCCGACGTATCGCGTGCCGACGAAATCCGGCGCCTGTTCGAGGAGATCGACAACAAGCTCGGGCGGCTCACGCATCTCGTCAACAATGCCGGCATTGTCGGCCGCTCGAGCCGCCTCGCGGCCGCCGATCCCGCGATGATCCGCGAGGTCATCGATCTCAACGTCACCGGCGCAATCCTGGTCGCGCGCGAGGCGGCAAGGCGCATGTCGACGGCGCAGGGCGGCGAGGGCGGCGCCATCGTGAACCTGTCGTCGGCGGCGGCGGCGCTCGGCTCGCCCGGCGAATTCACCTGGTACGCCGCCTCCAAGGGCGCGATCGACAGCTTTACGCTGGGGCTCGCGCGCGAGCTCGCGCGGGAAGGTGTCCGCGTCAACGCCGTCTCGCCCGGCCTGATCGAGACCGACATCCACGCCGCGGGCGGAGACCCCGGCCGCGTCGCGCGCCTCGGCCCGGTGATCCCCATGGGCCGGGCCGGGACCGCGGAGGAGGTGGCGGAGGCGATCCTGTGGCTGTTGTCGGACAAGGCCTCCTATGTCACCGGCGCCAATATCCGTGTGTCGGGTGGAAGGTAGGATGCCTTGTTTTAAGTCATTGCGCGGGGCCGCACACCGTTCACCCTTGTCATTGCCGGGCTTGACCCGCGCATGTTCCGTCATCCTGAGGTGCGAACGAGCGGAGCGAGCGAGCCTCGAAGGATGACAGCGACGAACGAGCAAGCGCGCCATCCTTCGAGGGGCGCACGCGCCCACCTCAGGATGACGCTCAACGGTATAAATTCGGCCATGACGGGACAAGGAGGGCGGCCGTTCGTCGCGCTTGGCCGCAGGCCCAGGCAAGGCTAAAACCGCGTCCCAACCCATTGGTCCAGCAGCAATCGATAATGACGGGAGATTAAACATGGTCGCGGCAGTACGGGTGCATCAGACCGGCGGTCCGGAAGTGCTCAAATACGAGGACGTGCCGGTGAAGGAGCCGGGGCAGGGCGAGATCAAGATCAAGCAGACCGCGATCGGCCTCAACTACATCGACACCTATTTCCGCAGCGGGCTCTATCCGGCGCAGCTTCCCTTCGTCGCCGGCAACGAGGGCGCGGGCGTGGTCACGGCCGTGGGTCCGGGCGTCAAAGGCATCAAGAAGGGCGACCGCGTCGCCTATGTCTTCACGCTCGGCGCTTACTCCGCCGAGCGCCTTCTGCCGGCCGAGCGCGCGGTGAAAATTCCGCCGAAGATCGACGACAAGACGGCCGCCGCGATGATGCTGAAGGGCATGACCGCGCAATATCTCCTGCGCCGCACCTATAAGGTGAAGAAGGGCGACACCATCCTCGTCCACGCCGCGGCGGGCGGCGTCGGCCTGATCCTCTGCCAATGGGCGAAGGCCCTCGGCGCCACCGTCATCGGCACCGTCGGCACCCAGCAAAAGGCGGAGCTCGCGAAGAAGAACGGCGCCCACCACGTCATCCTCTACAACCAGGAGAACTGGGTCGCGCGCGTCGCTGAAATCACCAAGGGCAAGAAGTGCGACGTGGTCTATGACGGCGTCGGCAAGACCACCTTCATGGGCTCGCTCGACTGCCTGCGGCCGTTGGGCATGCTGGTGACCTACGGCAACGCCTCGGGGCCGGTCGAGCCGTTCAATCTCGGCATCCTGTCGCAGAAGGGCTCGCTCTACGTGACCCGGCCGACGCTCTTCACCTACACGGCGAGCGCCAAGGATCTGCAGGCGACGGCGAAGGATTTGATCGACGTCGTCTCGAAGAAGAAGGTGAAGATCGAGGTCAACCAGACCTATGCGCTGCGCGACGCGCAGCAGGCGCACCGCGATCTTGAATCGCGCAAGACCACCGGGCAGACGGTTTTGATTCCCTGACTCAGCGCACCTCTCCCCAGCGGGGAGAGGTCGGTCGCGAAGCGACCGGGTGAGGGGGAAACCTAACTCGGATAAGTGCGAACCCCCTCACCCTAACCCTCTCCCCAAAGGGGGAGAGGGGACGAGCATGACGAAACGAGAGAAGGCCGTGCCGATCAACCTCGACCCGGAAGCGCTCGGTCGCCGCGCCGAGGCGATGCTGTTCAAGCTCGCGGCGATTTCCGCCGAGCCCGAGCGGCTGGTGCGGCTGTATCTGACGCCCGAATACCGCCGCGCCGCCGATCTCGTCGCCTTGTGGATGCGCGAGACGGGCTTGCAGGTGTTCGAGGATCCGCTCGGCAATGTGCGCGGGCGCGCGGGCGAGGGGCCGCGGCTCTTGATCGGCTCGCATATCGAGTCGGTGGTCGACGCCGGCCGCTATGACGGCACGCTCGGCGTCGTGGCGGCGATCCTCGCCTACGACACGCTCGCGCGCGCCGGCGCCAAGCCCGCCTTCGGCATCGAGCTCGTCGCCTTCGGCGACGAGGAAGCCTCGCGCTTTCCGACGACGCTTTCGACCTCGGCGGCGCTCGCCGGCCATTTCGAGCCGAACACGCTCGCGCTCAAGGACGCCGCGGGCGTGACTTACGCGGAAGCCTTGCGCGCCTACGGCAAGAACCCCGACGACGTCGCCGGCGTCGCGCTGCAGCCGCAGGACGCCGCGGCCTACGTCGAGCTGCACATCGAGCAGGGCCCGGTGCTGGAAGCGGCGGAGCAGCCGCTCGGCATCGTCACCGCCATGGTCGGGCAGACGCGGCTTTCGATCGAAGTGAAGGGCGAGGCCGGCCATGCCGGCACCGTGCCGATGAATCTCCGCCGCGACGCGCTCGCGGGCGCGGCCGAAATGACGCTCGCGGCGGAAAAGATCGGCGAGGGCGGCATGGTCGCGACCGTCGGCATGATCGAGGCAAGACCGGGCGCGGTGAACATCATTCCGGGCTCCGTGCGCTTCACGCTCGACCTGCGTGCCGCGTCCAACGAGGCGCGCAGCAAGGCGATCGCCGCCTTTCGCCACGAATGCGAAAAAATTGCCGCGCGGCGCAAGCTCGAGGTGACGTTCGCGCTCACCCACGAAATTCCCACCACGCCGTGCGAGCCGCGCCTGCAGGATCAATTGGCGGCGGCGATCGAGGCGGTCGGCGGCAAGCCGCTGCGGCTTCCTTCCGGCGCCGGCCACGACGGCATGTCGATGGCCAAGCTCTGCCCGATCGCGATGCTGTTCGTGCGCTGCAGAGGCGGCGTCAGCCACAATCCGGCGGAATATGCGAGCCCCGCCGACATGGGGCTTGCGGTCGCGGCGCTGGTGCGATTCATCGAGGGGTTTAAGAGACCGTAGGATTTCTTCGCCATGCCCGCGCTTGTCATTTTTTACCCTCCCCTCGATGGGGAGGGTCGACGGCGACGAACGAAAGTTCGGAGCCGTCGGGGTGGGGTGGCATTCTCGCTATGACCCCCACCCCGCCTCGCTCGCAGAACTCGCTCGGCGACCCTCCCCACAAGGGGGAGGGTAAGAGAAGACCAGCGCGCGCATGACAGAGGGAATCGCCTGATGGACGCTTGGTACCCGCCATTCGTCGCGCTGTTGCAGATCGTCATCATCGACGTGGTGCTCGCCGGCGACAACGCGGTGGTGGTCGGCATGGCGGCGGCGCGGCTTTCCGCCGAGCAGCGCAACAAAGTGATTTTTTGGGGCGTCGTCGGCGCCGTCGCGCTGCGCATCGGCTTCGCCATCGTGGCGACCCAGTTGCTCGCCATCGTCGGCCTCACGCTCGCCGGCGGCATCTTGCTCTTGTGGGTGTGCTGGAAAATGTACCGCGAGGTGGTGCGCTCGCCGGCCTCGCACGCGGCAAAGATTTCCGGCAATACCGGGTTCTGGAACGCGCTCACCCAAATCATCGTCGCCGACGTGTCGATGTCGCTCGACAACGTCTTGGCGGTCGCCGGCGCCGCGAAGGGGCATGTCGCGGTGCTGGTGATCGGGCTTTCCCTTTCGGTCCTGTTGATGGGCGTGGTGGCGAACTGGATCGCGCGCCTGCTCGATCGTCACCATTGGATCGCCTGGATCGGGCTGTTGGTGATCCTGCAGGTCGCCCTCGACATGATCTGGAGCGGCTCGCACGAGGTGGCCTGCCAGTTTGTGCCGAAGGCGATCTGCGACGACGGCTTCATCGCGGCGATGAAGGGGCTGGTCGGGCTGCGGTGATACTGTCGGAAGGCGCCGGAAAAGGCTCAGTTGCGTTTCGCGGCATTCGGAGATCGGCGCTTACCCAATCCGCTTTTGCCGAATGTCCCGTTTTCCGGAATCTGGGCGCCCCGTTATTCGTTCCTGATCGTCAATCTGATGCGACCGCAAAAACCGCTCGAATTCCGCGATCGGAAGTGGTCTCGCGTAGAGAAAACCCTGCACCTCCTCGCATCCTTGCGCCTGCAAGAAGGCCGCTTGCGCCGGCGTTTCGACGCCCTCGGCGGTGACCTCCAGGCCAAGATTGTGCGCCATGACAATAATGGAGCGGACGATGGCCGTATCTTCGGCACTATGCGAGTCGGAGATTTTTCGCACGAAACTCTGATCGATCTTAATTCGTGAAAGCGGATATCGCGTCAGATAGCTCAACGAGGCGTAGCCGGTGCCAAAGTCATCGAAGGCGAGACCGACGCCTTTTTCTCGAAGCGTCCGGAGTGAGGCGAGCATCGCCTCATCCTGTCCGAGTGCGATATTTTCGGTAACCTCCAGTTCAAGGGCTTCGGCCGGCAAGCCCGTTTGCAGCAATGCGGCCTCGACATCACCGAGCAACGTTCCATCATGGAACTGGGCCGGGAACAGATTGACGCCCACCCGGATTTTCGGGAGGTTCATGGCGTGCCAAGCGGCGACCTGTTCGCACGCCGTTCGCAAAATCCAGTTGCCCACGCCGTGAGCGACGGGGCTCTCGGCGAGAGCCTCGATGAACGCGCCCGGCCCGATGACGCCGCGCTCCGGATGTCGCCACCGTAGCAGGGCTTCCGCGCCCACGATTGCGCCGTCGCCGAGACGCAGCTGCGGCTGGAAATAAAGCTCAAATTCGTTATTCGCAAAGGCGCGCCTGAGTTCTGAATCAAGTTCCCGCCGGGCTTGAGCCTGGGCGCGAAGCACCGGCAGAAAGAAGCGATACCCGTTGCCGCCGGAGGACTTCGCGTCGTAAAGCGCGAGGTCGGCATTTGCAATCAGCTCCTCGACGTTCGAGCCGTCCGCCGGAGCGATCGCGATCCCGACGCTCGCTCCGATATGGAGTAGCTGACCGTCGAGTTCGAAGCGATCGGCAAGCCGCGACAGCATCGAATCGACGATTTGAGCGATCGCAACCGGGTCGCCGCATTCGGGAATGACCGCGACGAACTCATCGCCACCCAGCCGGTAGACCCGCGCGGCGCCCGCCACAATCGTGACCAAGCGCTCGGCGACTTCTTTGAGCAACTGATCGCCGATTGAATGACCCAGCGTATCATTGATGTCTTTAAAGCCGTCGAGATCGAACATCGCGATCGAAGACGAACGGTGAGATGCAACGCTTGGATCTATCAACGCGTGGAGATCATTGCGAAGAGTTTCGCGGTTCGGCAGTCCTGTCAGTTGATCGTAATGAGCGAGATATTTCAGTTTATCTTCGGCCTTCTTGCGTTCGGTGATGTCAGCCAACGCATAGGCGATGCCTCGCATGCCATTGGAATTGTACATTGGCGCGGAAGCGAAGCTGATATCCACGAGAGAACCGTCTTTGCGTTGGCGTTGCGTCTGAACATCTCGGAGAATCTCGCCGGATAACGCCCGTTCAAAAAGGCGGTCAAATTCTGATTCCTGACCGGGCGGCACCAACTTGTAAGGCTGCCCTATGGTCTCCTCGGCCGTATACCCGAAGATCTTCTCTGCCGCGCGGCTCCAGACGATTACGCGCCGATCAGGAGCGACGCAGACGATCGCCACCGGAGAGGCGTCAATCACGGCGGCGAGCGTCTCCTTGGCCTGCCGCTCGGTCTCTTCCAACTGCTTTCGCTCTGTAATATCGCGGCCGATAAAAAAGTGTTGTTGTTCCGGTTCCGACCACACCGCCGTCCACGCAAGGATGACAATGTGTCCATTCTCGTGAACGTAACGGGTCTCGAAATTGCGTGTATGCCGGCCGCGGCGCGCCAGGCGCATCTCGTTCCGAGTAGCCTCAAGATCGTCGCAATAGATGAACTGCCCTCCGCTGTGGCCGATCATCTGCTCGGGGCGGTAACCAAGAATTGCCGTCGAGCTCGGACTGACCTGAATAAAATTACCGTGGCGGTCGGTGATTAAGATGAGATCCAGCGACGTTTCGAAAAGCCGACGGCGCTGTACGATCTCCTGCGTGAGCGCGGTCGTCTTGTCGCGCACTTCAACGGCCACGCGCTCGAATGCGCGAGCCAAGACGCCGATCTCGCCGCTCGCCTTGGTCGGCACGTTCATCCCCTCGTCGCCGGCAAACCCTTCGACGGCAGCGGTCATCTGTACGAGCGGGCGTATCAGCGAGCGGGCGATAAATACCGCCAGTATGATCGCGCCAAGAACCGCGGCAAGTCCGCCGGCCAAGCTCGAGTTGCGAACTGCGGTTGTGGCGCTCAACACTTCAGCATAGGGCGCGGCTTCAATGACAAAAACCTTTGGACCTCCCGCCAGCCTTATATCCTGCCATCCGATCCCGAAGCGCTCGCCGCTGCGGTCCTCGATTACGCGGGGCGGAGTCTCCGTCATCGACATCATGGAGGCGAATTCAGGAAAATCGTCTTGCACGCGAAACAGCTTCCCGTGCTCGAACCCGAATTCGCGACGGCGATCGGGATGGACGAGATAGTCGCCGCGTTCGTTGACAACGTATATGCGCTCGCCTTCGTGCCGAGCAGAACGGATGCGATCAAACGCCGGTCTCAAGTCGACGTTGATGATCACGATTCCAAAGAACTGTCCGTCGCGTGTGAATATCGGAGCGGTCGCTCGGATCGTCGGCACCTCCGGGGTCACAACGACATCGCGCTCCCGATCGAGCACAACCTCCGAGATATCGATCTCGCCCGGCGACAAGCGCATGGCGCGCTGAAAAAAGCCGCGATCGCTTTGACGCCGCAGCTCATTGTCGGGAACGATGCGGATTGTTTCACCTGGTCCCGATCGATCCACGCGCACGATTTCGCGGCCGCCATCGGCGATTCCGATCACGCGGAATTGGGAGTAATCCAACTTGCTGGAGAGCTCGGCGACGAAGCGTCCCGCCAATCGGTCACGCCATTGCAATAACGTGGTGTGATCGAGCGGATCAACGCCGCCGGCCAGAGCCGCGCGCACAATTCCATCGACCGCAACTGCCGAGCGGAAACCAACGATATCGGCGCGGGCGTTACGAACTGATACTTCGAGCTCCAGCGCGGCCAGTCGAGTGTGCGTGTCTATGCGGTTCAATTCGTGCGGCAAGATAACCGCTGCGAGGTTACGGTCGGTGAGCACCCCGATTGCGATCGCGGTAAGCAGCACCAGCCCAACCATGGCCGCCGTCAAGCGCGTGGAGAGCCGCATGATTTGACTCAGCCGCTGCTGCGTATTTGAGGGTGCGGATGTTCCATCATCGCCTCAATTTTGAACCCTGTTACGCGACACGGTCTCTCAGGATTCATTTCTCAAGCGGCGCCGCCGCTCGAAACCAATGAGAATACGGGATTCGCTACTGTGCGAACTTTACGGGAGCGCAAATGCGCCAATCGTGGCTAATGAACTCTAAATGGCATCTTCTGTGGCGGCCGTTAGCGCCGAAGGCGATCCGCGACGGCGGCCTCATCGCGGCGATGAGGGGGCTCGTCGGGCTGCGTTGAAAGTTGCCTGCGCTAAGAAGGCTCTAACGCCCTTCTGTGCACCCGTTTCAATATCCGCTGACAAGCGTCAGGCGGTAGCCCTGGCCCGTCCATTTATCGAATTCCTGCTGGTAGCCGTCCGCCGTCATGCCGTGACGGGCCACGAAAGCGGGCCCCGCTGTCTTCTCCCAGATGGCGGCATAGAAATCCTGTCCGGCCACCTGGTAGCCGCTCACG
>Ga0075436_100001002_pt1 | contig 18960 bp, 14 predicted proteins | sample RhiMethybrSRZTD5_FD_75303 | JGI IMG/M metagenome (GOLD analysis project Ga0075436, IMG submission 75303) | Populus rhizosphere microbial communities from Tennessee, USA - Rhizosphere MetaG P. TD hybrid SRZTD5 | ecosystem: Host-associated > Plants > Roots > Rhizosphere > Soil | place: USA...
CTACCCGGACCTGCCGAAGGGCTACCAGATTTCGCAGTACGAACTGCCGCTCGCTGAACATGGCTGGCTCGACGTTGAAGTTTCGGGCGAAGAAAAGCGCATCGGTATTACCCGGTTGCACCTGGAAGATGACGCCGCAAAGAATTTGCACGAAGGATTCTCGCAATCCGCAACGAAGGGCTATATCGATTACAACCGCGGCGGAACACCGCTTGCGGAAATCGTCAGCGAGCCGGACATGCGAACTTCGGATGAAGCGTACGCATACCTGACGACGCTGAGACAAATCCTGCTTTATACAGGCGTCAGCGATTGCAACATGGAAGAAGGGTCACTCCGTTGTGACGCAAATGTCAGCGTGCGTCTGCGCGGCGCCAAGGAATTCGGGACGAAAGTGGAAGTCAAGAACCTGAATTCATTCCGTTTTCTACAAAAGGCCCTCGAATACGAGATTGAGCGGCACATCGGCGTGATCGAAAGCGGTGGGAAGATTTCGCAAGAGACGCGCCTCTGGAATCAGAACGAGAATTACACCGTTTCGATGCGCTCGAAGGAAAAGGCACATGATTACCGGTATTTTCCCGAGCCGGATTTGTTGCCGATTCATGTCAGCGCGGCGTGGCGCGAGGAAATCAGACGGTCGCTGCCGGAATTGCCCTCGGCAAAGCGCGAGCGATTCGTCAGCACATTTGGCATTACCCCATACGATGCGGGTGTGCTCACTGGCACGCAGGAACTCGCGGCCTATTTCGAAGCCGCCGTGAAGGCCGGAGCGGCAGGGAAATCCGCTGCTAACTGGATGCAAACCGAGCTGCTGCGGCGCTTGAACGACAGCGGCAAAGAGATTGGCACGAGTCCAGTTTCACCAACCGCTCTCGCGGATCTGATCGGCCTCGTGGACGGCGGAAAAATTACAAACGCGATTGCGAAGAAGGTTTTCGCGAAAATGTTCGACAGCGGCCAATCCGCGGCCACAATTGTCGCAGCGGAGGGATTGGGCGCTCAGGTTGGCGACGATGCAATCGAGCAGGCGGCCAGGGAAGTGATCGAAAAGAATCCCGACAACGTGGCGAAGTTCAAGGCCGGAAACGAAGGCGTATTCAAGTTTTTTGTGGGCCAGGTAATGCGGGCGACCAAGGGTCAAGCGAACCCGCAAGCGATCAATGATATTTTGCGAAGGTTGCTTGCGTAGAAGTTGTGAAGACCGCTTCCGCCCATCGGCTGTGTTTCTAGGGCCACGAAGTGGCCTTGCGACGAATCGAGGCAATGATGCTGAAAACTGGAGAAAATGCCCCGGAGTTCCGCCTGGCGACCGACGCCGGCGGAGAAGTGTCCTTGGCGGATTTGGCGGGCAAGCGCGCTTTGCTCTTTTTTTATCCTAAGGCGGACACACCGGGTTGAACGGTTGAAGCGTCCGAGTTTCGTGACGCAAAGAAGCACTTTGACAAGTTAAACGTGGAGATTTTTGGCGTGAGCGCCGATTCCGTGAAAGCGCTGGCACGCTTCAAAGAAAAATACAAATTTAACTTCACGCTCTTGAGCGATCCGGACCACAAGATGATCGAGGCGTACGGCTTTTGGCGAGGTAAAAAATTCATGGGCCGCTCCTTTAAGGGAATCGTACGAAGCAGCCTATTGATAGGCGGTCATGGAAAAGTGGAAAAGATCTGGGACGCGGTCAAGGCAAAAGGTCACGCCGCCGAAGTGCTGGCGCACTTGGAGTCACCGAAGTAAGGATCAAATAATCCTGAAAAAGAAAAACCGCGGCTTCACGCTGCCACTCTCCCTTTGTCTAAAGTCTAGTTAGTCGCAGTTGCAACTTGCGTTTTGAACGCCAATCGCGTCTCGGCAGGAAACTCGATGTCCTTTTTGCCTGTGGCAGCTGCACCTGCGGTGCCTGCACCGGCTCCGGCAAGTGCGCCAATCGCAGCGCCCTTTCCGCCGCCAGCCAAGGCCCCGATGGCAGCTCCTGCTCCGGCTCCACCGCCAATAAAGACCGTGTCGCGTTTTGCCTTGCTGCCGGCAGTGCGGCCTGCTAGCGACGTCGCAACCACAATCGTCTTTCCGTTTACGGTTACTGACCGAAGCTTGAGCCAGAGTTTTGCAGGAGTCGAGAGTCGTCCCGAGGGCTGCACACTAGCCACGACGAGTTTTGCGGGCGCGCCTTTCGGAATTACGACTTTGCCTCCGGCCGTGACGTCGCTCGAGACGTTGCCAGCGACGCTCTGGCCCACTTTCGCCGTCTTCGAGCTGACCGATTGACTGGTGATGACGCTGATCGACGTGCCAGCGGGAATTGTAGTTGCCGCCGAAAGCAAAAGCGGAAGAGCGAGCAATACCGCAAGAGCAACTGAAAATCGAGCGAAGCGCGTTTTCATCTCCGTCACCTCAGGAAAAATTGATCTTAGAACGAATTTTAGCAGAAACGGTGCGGCGGGGATGCTAGAGGTGATAGACAAGTTCCGCGGGATTGCTTTCGGGGATTTCGATCATCATGTTGTCGAGCAAGCGCGTTTTTCCGACATGCGCGGCGACAAGAACGTAACTGGTACGAGATACGCGCACGGCTGGTTCAAAGTTGTCGGCGGAAACGACTTCGGCGTAATCGAGTCTAGCGAGCGGTTCCGCTTTGAACACGGCCCGCATTGCGGTCTGAATTTCCAAGGCATCCCTGCTGCCCGCGGCGATTGTCGTGCGGGCGGCAACAAGCGCACGATGAAGCACCGTTGCGGCGCGGCGCTCCTCGGGGCTCAAGTAGGCATTTCGCGACGACAGTGCGAGGCCATCCGCTTCGCGAACGATCGGGCAAACGACAATTTGTACATTCAGATTCAAGTCGCGAACCATCCGCTCAATGACGGCGACTTGCTGCGCGTCCTTCCGACCGAAGTAAGCAAAGTCCGGCTGCACGATTTCAAAGAGCTTTAAGACGACGGTTGCAACTCCGCGAAAGTGGCCGGGCCGCGAGCGCCCTTCGAGCCGGTCGCTGATCCCATCCACGTTCACGTAGCTTGAGAAGCCGGCCGGATAAATGTCGTCAGCCGAGGGAGCGAAAAGAGCGTCGACACCGAGTTCCGCGAACTTCGCCGCATCGGATTCAAACGCGCGCGGATACTTTGCAAAGTCTTCGGTTGGACCGAATTGTTTCGGATTCACAAAAAGCGAAGCGTACACGCGAGAGCATTCCTGTTTCGCGCGCCGGACAAGTGAAAGATGGCCCTCATGCAGTGCCCCCATCGTCGGCACAAGGCCGACAATGTGATTTTCCGCGCGAGCCTGGCGCGCGGCTTCTTTCATCCAGGAGATTGTGCGAATGAGTTCCACGAAGGGAAGAGTCTACCAGCTCACGCTTTCGCGGCCGTGGCGCGTTCGCGGTAGAAATGCATAAGGTCGGTCGCAATTGGTTTCGCGCCGTGTTGCCGAACCATTGTCGCAATCTGGCCGCGGTGATAGGTACCGTGATTTGCGAGATGCTGCAACGATTGCCACAGCGGATTCGTGTACATTCCAAAATTGATCGTCTTGTATTCAAAGACGCGATCGAGCTCCGCTTGCGACAGGCCGTGAACAAAGTCGAGCAGGGCTTTCGCTTGCGGCGCCCAATGCTCGCGAAGCGCGCCAATGGACTGTATATTCGAGAAATCAGGAATCCCAGGATGCGAGCGTCCGTGAAACCGCTCGAACCAAATCCATTCTGCGCCGCAAACGTGCATCAGGGTATCGCGCACGGAAGAAAAGCTTGAGCCGAGCGGCTGAACGAACTGTTCGTTGGACAGTTGAGCCGTAGCGTCAACCGAGCGTTGGTTCGCCCATTCGTTGTATTGGAATAGTGCGCGAGCTTCTTCGGGAGTCATAGCCGTATCCTCTTTTTGAAAAATTGCATGACGCCGTTTAGTCGGAGAGTTCTACGTCGATGTTGACTTTTTGTGCGCCGCCGGCCTGCGGCATGTGATAAGACTCATTCTCGGAAGGGAACGAGCCGCGCCGGACGTCGGAGCAATATTCGCGCACGGCGCTCGAAATCAATTCGCCCAGGTTCGCATATTCCCGTGCGAACTTCGGAACCGGATGAAACGTCAGGCCTAGAAGATCGTTCAATACGAGAATTTGCCCGTCGCATTCGGGACCCGCGCCAATTCCGATTGTGGGAATGCGCAAATCCTGCGTGATCTGTGCAGCCAGCTCGCGCGGAATTCCTTCCAGGACGATTGCAAACGCTCCGGCAGCTTCCACCGCCCGCGCGTCACGAATCAACTGTTCAGCGGCGGCGGGCGTTTTGCCTTGGACCTTGAATCCGCCCAGCGCATTCACGGATTGCGGCGTCAATCCAACGTGACCCATCACCGGAATTTCGGCCTCGGTCAGCCGCGCGATTAATTCCAGTCGTCGCTCGCCGCCTTCAATCTTCACGGCCTCTGCGCCCGATTCCTTCACAAGCCGCACCGCGTTGCGCACCGATTCGGAAATGTCGGCGTGATACGTGCCGTAGGGCATATCCGCAACCACCAGGGCATTGCGGGTTCCACGGCGCACGGCCCGTGTGTGGTGCAGCATCTCGTCGAGCGTCACGGGAATCGTGCTGTCGTAGCCGAGCACGACCATGCCGAGCGAATCACCGACCAGCAGCACGTCCACGCCTGCTTCATCGAGCAAACGCGCAGTCGGATAGTCATAGGCCGTCAGGCAGGTAATCTTTTGTGTGGATAAATTCGCGTCGGTTTTGCGCTGGAGCAGCGCGGGCACGGTCACTTTTCCGTTGCCCTGTTCGCGGGAAACGCTCATCGCGGCCTCCGGTGCCGTTCCCTGACTGCGGGATACAGCCCTGTACCTTTTCGCAGAATACCAGATTTTGTGCTGAGCTGTCATTTGCCGGCAGGTGCATTTCCGATGCATTCACGTCGGTTAATTCTGAGGGGCGAAATCGGTTGTTCACTCTCTATTTAGGTTTTCCCCGTTACCTTTAACCGCTCATATCACTTGTAGGGCTAAGGCGGTCTCGTTGTTTCGAAGGCACATTCTAACTTGTCGGCCGTGGCTCGCAATTTGGCTTAGTCTTTTGTTACTCAGCCCGGCTGCAATAAGTCAGACCGCGACGCTGAACACCGTTTCCGGCAACGTTCTGGATCCCGCGCTTGCCTCGATTAAGGCGGCGCAGGTGACTTTGGTCCGTGCAGATGGTTCGCCGGTCGCTGCCACCGTGACCGACGAAACGGGTGCTTTCAGTTTCGAAAAGGTGGCCCCGGGGAAGTACAAACTCTCCGTTACCATAGCCGGGTTCAGGCGATTCGACCGCGATATCAGCGTAGGCAGCAAAAACTTGCCGGCTCTCCGAATCGTTCTCGAAATTGCCACGCAGAGCGAAAGCGTGAATGTGTCCAGCGGAGGCGCAACGCCGCAGTTGAGCGCCGACGTCTCCGACAATCAAAACGCCAACACGTTCGAACGGGATGCGTTGGACCGCGTCCCCGTTTTCGATCAGGACTATATCGCCACGATTTCGCGATTTTTGGATGACAATGCGGCCGGCACGAATGGTGTTTCGCTGGTCGTTGACGGAGTGGAAGCTAACGGGCCAGGAGTTTCCCCTTCGGGCGTGCAAGAAGTGAAGGTGAACCAGAATCCTTACTCCGCGCGATTCGCGCGACCGGGACGCGCGCGCTTGGAGATCACCACAAAGGGCGGCACACCGCAGTTTCACGGAACCGTTAATTTTATTTTTCGCGATTCCGTCTTCGACGCACAGAATGCGTTTGCCGAAACGAAGCCTGACGAGCGGCGGCAATTCTACGAGGGATCCCTCACCGGCCCTCTCGGCCGCAATCCAAGAAATACGTTTCTTCTGACAATGGACCGGGATCAAAACGACGTGCAGGCCATCGTCTCCGTACCAATCGGACCGAATAACTTGCCGATTCAGGACAACGTGCCCGCGCCGGAGCGGCACCTGTTCGAATCGTTTCGCGCATTTCACGATTTCGCGAATGGCGATCAAGTGTGGGTCGGCTATTTCTTCGAAAGCCAAACAAGCGAGAACCAAGGTGTCGGCGGCCTGATACTGCGTGAAGCCGGTTACACACAAATCGGACGCGAGCATGAAGTCAACATCAGCTACCGCCACATTTTTTCGCCAAAGTGGGTCAACCAACTGCGATTCCTGATCGGACACAACGACAATCCGATTACCAGTAACAACGCGACACCGCAAATGATCGTCGAAGGTTTTTTTACCAGCGGCGGCGCGCAAGCCGACTTCAACCGAACCGAATCACACTTCGACGGCACGGATTTCCTGACCTATACAAACGGAAAGCATGTGCTCACTTTCGGAGTCGACGTACCAGACCTCAGCCGGCGCGGGTTCGACAATCACACGAACCTCCAAGGCACCTACACCTTTGGCACTCTGGCCGACTTCAATGCAGCCACCAAACGTCCCGCCACTTTCTTGCAGCAACAAGGACCGGGCCACGTAATTTTCTGGGAGCGAACCGCAGCGGGATTTTTTGAGGACAACATCCGGCTGAAGCCAAATTTGTCCATTTCGCTTGGAGTGCGATACTACTTCCAAAACTATTTTCACAACGATCCGAACAATTTCGCTCCGCGCGTCTCGCTCGCGTTTGCGCCCTCAAAAAAAAGTAAGACGGTCTTTCGCACGGGAGCCGGAGTGTTTTTCGACCGCACCGGCCCGCGGCCCATCGCCGATCTTCTTCTCTTCAACGGCGTGAACGTTCAGCGGTTCCTGCTTTCCGGAAATCCCCTGCCATTTCCCGTCACATCCGCCGATCTAACCGGAGTGCCCATCAGTACGGTGACACTCGATCCGGCTGCCCACATTCCTTACACGGTCCAGTACAGTGCGGGAGTGGAGCGGCAAGTCACTTCAAAGAGCACTGCGAGCGTCACGTATATCGGTTCGCGCGGCATCGATCTCTTTCGTTCGCGCGACGTTAATGCACCCCTTCCGCCGGACTACCTCGCACGCCCGGACGCGACCGAGGGCCAGGTCAGGCAAATCGAATCGCGCGGCTATCAAAAAAGCAATTCCGTGGAATTCGGCCTACGCGGGAAACCGACAAAATTCTTTTCCGGCCAGGTGCAATACACGCTGTCAAAGACGTATAACAACACCAGCGGCATCAACTATCTCCCCGCCAACAGCAATTTTCCTGCACTCGATTGGGCGCGCTCGGACAATGATCGTCGCCATAAATTCGATCTCCTCGGCGCATTCCAGGTTTCGGAAAGCATTTCGCTTGGAACGGCGCTGCAGGCGTACTCAGGCCGGCCCGTGAACGTCATTACCGGCCTGGACAGCAACGGTGACGGCGTGACAAATGACCGGCCGAATGGCGGGCTGGCTCCTCGCAATTCATTCCACGGCCCTGGTTTCCTGGGCCTTGATTTGAACGCGGAGCGCGATTTCAATTTCTCCAAAGATAAAAAGGCTGGGCCAAGACTCACCGTAGCGCTCAACGCCTTCAACGTCTTGAATCACGTGAACTACAGCAATGTCATCAATGTTACGGGTTCCCCGACAATGATCATCAATCCGCGATTTGGGGATCCTAGCTCTGCAAATCCCGGCCGCCGCGTGCAATTGAATCTCACTTACAAATTTTAGTGACCCTCAGCGCGCTTGCGTTTTCTGCGCCTGCGCGCGGCCTTTCCACTGTCCCCCTCGGCCGAGCCAATAACGCACTGCCGACAAAAAAGTTGCGTACGCATAGAACACCGCGGCGACGGGCAAAAACGGCGACCAAATTGGCGAGAGCCGGTAGAAGACGACCGTCGGCAAAAAGGAGGCGGACATCAAGCACCACGCGAGCAATGCGGGAAGCCAAACTTTCGGATTTGTGGAAAGCGCCAGCACAACGGGCGCAACGAACGTGAGCAAGAGTCCGAGAAGCGTACCGGTCAGCCGCAAGACCGAGTAGTTTAGTTGTGTGAACGCGGTCCGGGCAATCATGTCCCGCAGCTCTCCGAATCCAACATAACGCCGCAGGCTTGCGCTCTTGCGCGTCAATCCCATCCAAGTCCGGCCGCCACTCTTTTTCACCGCCCGCGCCAGTGAGCAATCGTCAATCACTTCGCCCCGAATCGTGGCAAGTCCGCCGATGCGTGTGAGGGCCGAGCTGCGAAGCAACATGCAGCCGCCTGCCGCACCCGCCTTCCGCGCTTTCGGGTTGGCAATCCAGCGGGGCGGATAGAGCATCAGGAAGAAATAGAGAAATGGCGGGATAAGAAGTTTTTCGGCGAACGTGTCTGCTTGCAATAAAACCATGAGCGAAGTGAGGTCGAACGCCTCGCGTTCCCCGCGAGAAACCATACGTCGCAGCGTCCCCGGGCCGTGAATCACGTCGGCGTCCGTAAACCAGAAAAAATCCGGCGGATTCCCCTCTGTCGCGTTCACTCCCGCTTGCAAGGCCCACAGTTTGCCGGTCCACCCTGCGACCAGTTGCGGAGCGAGAAGCACATTCACCGAGATTTGGGTGCCCGGTTCCGCAGCTGCCTTGCGCGCTAGATCGCCGGTCCCGTCGTCGCTGTGGTCATCCACGACGATGATCGAAAAGTTTCCAGGATAATTTTGCGCTGCGAGGGCCTTAACCGTTTCTTCGATGCTCGCTGCTTCGTTGCGCGCCGGCACAATTGCCATCACGCTAGGCCACCGTTCGAGCGGTGGAACCGTGCGCCCGTCGGCGTCTGCAATCCAAATCTGCCAGAAATGTCCGTTAAAAAAGAAAAGGTAAAGCCAAATCAGAAGTGACAATGCGGCGGCACCGATGGCTGCAAATTGCACACGACATTTTGCACCGGTTCGCCGCGATGATGCTAGGCGAGATCTTCTTTTCGAATCGGCAATCGCCGAATTCGTTTTTTCGTCAGCGCGTAAATCGCATTGCAAACGGACGCAGTCACCACCGGCAATCCAGGCTCGCCGATTCCCGTCGGCTCTTCTTTGCTCATTACGACGTGTACTTCGGTTTTCGGTGTATCCGCGATTTTCGGCATCTGGTAGTTATTAAAGTTCGACTGCTCCACGCGCCCACCTTTGATGGTAATCGCGTCGTGCAGGGATGCAGAGAGCCCGTAAATCGCCGCGCTCTCCACCTGCGCGCGAATTCCGTCGGGATTGATCGGCCGTCCGCAATCCACGGCATAGCAAAGTTTCTGCACCTTCACTACGCCGTTTTTCACGCTCACTTCCGCAACCGCAGCCGTGTACGATTCAAACGAATAATACGCAGCGATTCCGCGTCCCACGCCTTTTGGAAGCGGCCGGCCCCAGTCGCTTTTTTCCTTTGCAAGATTCAACACGCCCTTCAAGCGTGCAGTGTCCAGCGGTTTGCCTTCTTTGGGATTTGAGAAATCCGGAATCTTCCGGTCATCGCCAATGAGCTTCAGCCGGAATTCGTATGGATCGGCTCCGGCTGCCGCCGCCAATTCATCCACAAAACATTCGACGATAAATCCGCTCGTCGAATGTTCCACCGAGCGCCACCACGCCCGCGGCACGCCTGACTTTGCCAGCGTATATTCCACGCGATAGTTCGGTGTCGCGTACGGAATAAAGAGTGCCGTCGCAAATTCGGAATTCTCCGCGTGTGATTCGCCGTCCTTGCTCCACATAGCGTCGATCGAAGTCGACGTCTGGAAATGCTTCCACGCCGCGAGATTACCTTGTGCATCCACTGCGCCCGCCATTTTGTGATACGACGAAGGCCGGTAAAAATCGTGCTGCATGTCGTCTTCGCGAGTCCACAAAACTTGCACCGGTTTGCCCGTCACTTTGGCAATCTGCGCTGCTTCCATCACGAAGTCGCCCATGTACCGCCGGCCGAATCCGCCGCCCATCAGCGTTGTATTCACAATCACTTTGTCGCGCGGCAAGCCGGAAATGCCCACGATAATATCCTGCGCCCACTGTGGCGCTTGCGTCGGCACCCACGCCTCCGCGCCGTCCGGGCGAATGTGCACCGTGCAGTTCATCGGCTCCATCGTGGCGTGCGCGGCAAACGGGAATTCGTAAATCGCCTCCACTTTCTTCGCAGCGCCGGCCAGCGCCGCATCCGCGTCGCCGTCATTGCGTACGACTTTGCCCGTCTTCGCCGCATTCTCAACAAACTGGTTGTGCAGCCATTCCGTCGATTCCGCCGCGTGCGGTCCTTCATCCCACGTGATCTCCAGCGCTTTTCGCCCCTGCATCGCCGCCCACGAATTATCCGCGAGCACGGCCACACCGCCTGCCGTGAATGCGCCTTCGGGGACGCCGTCAATCGCGATCACATCCTTCACGCCCGGAACGGCTTTCGCTTTTGCGGCGTCAAATGACTTCACTTTCCCGCCAAAAACCGGGCACCGCGCAATCACCGCATACTGCATGCCCGGCATGCGCGCATCAATTCCGAAGACCGCTTTTCCGGTTGCCTTCGCCGACACCTCATACCGCCGTTTGTCGTGGCCGACGATCGTGAAGTCATCGGAATTCTTCAGCGGCACCGTCTTGAAATCCGGAACCGGCAGCTTCGCCGCATCTTCCGCCAATTCGCCGTAGGTCAGAAAATTCTTACGGGCACCATGTAACACGCCGCCATCTTTCGCTACGCACGTATCCCGGTTCACGTTCCAGCGCTGTGCCGCCGCGGAAATGAGCATTTCGCGCGCCGCCGCGCCTGCCCGTCGCAACGGTAGCCACGAACCGGCTACGCTGCCACTTCCGCCGGTTCCGTGGTCGTAAATCGCCGGATTCGTCGGCGCTTGCTCAATCTTCACCTTGCTCCAGTCGAGCGAAAGCTCCTCAGCAAGGATCATGGGCAGCGCCGTCATGATGCCTTGGCCCATCTCGGACTTTCCGAGAATCAGCGAGACATGGTTGTCCGGAGTAATGTGCACCCACGCATTCAGCGGATTCGGATTCTTCTTTTCTTGCTCTTCCGCTGACGAAGCGAACGCGGGGAGATGGAATCCGATCAGCAGGCCAGTGCCGGCAGCGGCTCCAGTCTTTAGAAATGCGCGACGGTCGAGCGACAGGGACGTCGTCATGGGACACCTCGATTAAATTGACGGACTGAACTACGCGGATTTTGCTTTGCTGGTTTGTAGATCGGCGGCGCGGTGAATCGCTTTGCGAATGCGCTGATACGTGCCGCAGCGGCAGATGTTGCCGTTCATGAAATCGTCAATCTCTGCGTCCGTCGGTTTCGGCTTCTTGCTGAGCAACGCCACCGCGGACATGATTTGTCCGGACTGGCAATAGCCGCACTGCGGAACGTCCTCTTCCATCCATGCCTGCTGCACGGGATGGCTCCCGTCGGCAGACAGTCCTTCTATCGTGGTGATCTTTTTTCCCGCCACCGCCGAAATCGGCGTAATGCAGGAGCGAGCCGCCTCGCCATTGATGTGAACCGTGCATGCGCCGCACAGCGCCATGCCACAGCCGAATTTTGTGCCGGTTAGGTTCAACGTGTCGCGGAGAACCCAGAGCAGCGGCATCTGTGGATCGACTTCGACGGTCTGGGACTTGCCATTGAGCGTAAATGTTACGGCCATAACGACCTCCTACGGAGAAACCGGGCCAGCCCCGTTATCCTACCTCAACTCCGGCTTTAGGTAAAAATCTACGAAAAGCCGTCCAGCGCCCACTCTGTTCGGGTTCAGACGCGGGTCATTTGAAATTGTAAGCGGTTCTAGTTGCCTGTCGCCGACGCTGGCTGCGGCGGCGCAGTGGGAGCCGGTGCCCGCGGAGGATCGGGTTCGACGCCTCGCCAACCCACAGGACGCCCTCGCACCGCTTCTTTTACCGAGCGGAACAACACGACATACATTAACTGGCGATAGTAGAACCGTTGCAGCAACACTGGAATCAGCAGCGTCCAATCTTCTTTTCGCTCCAGCGCAAACGCTACCGCGCACGTCAATACGTCGATGATGATGAAGCCCAGGAAGAAAAGCACGGAACGCTCGAGGTCCGCCGCTCCCCAATTGATTTGAGGCAGCCAAGTCAGGTGCAGTTGCAGAAGGCCCCATGCCACGATCGATCCCAGGAACATCAGGTCAATGATCGGAGAAATTAGCGGCAACAGGAGTTGGAACACGAATATGTTGGGCAGCGCGATCAGCCCCAGCGTTCCGTATTTGGGCCGGAGCAGCGTGTCCCGATGCTTCCAGAATGATTGCAGCGTCCCAAATGTCCAGCGGAACCTTTGGCGAATCAGCGCACCTGATGTTTCCGGCGCTTCCGTCCACGCAATCGCTTCTTCGTCATAGCCTATACGCCAGCCTAACCGGCGAATCGCCACTGTCAGATCCGCATCTTCCGCCACTGTATCCGAGGTAATTCCACCCGCCGTTTCGATTGCCGATTTCCGCCATGCGCCCAGTGCGCCGGGCACGACCGTAATACAGTTCAGCAAATCGAACGCACGCTTCTCCATGTTCTGGCTCGTTATGTATTCGAGCGCTTGCCAGCGCGTCAGCCAGCGGGAACGGTTGCCAACCTTAACATTGCCCGCAATCGCCGCGAGTTTCGGATCGGAGAAATGCCTCATCAGCTTACCAATCGCGTCGGGCTCGATTTCCGTATCAGCATCGATGGTTACGACGAAATCCGTTTGCGATTCCGCGATTGCCCTGTTCAAGGCCGCGGCCTTGCCACGATTCACTTGATGAATGATTTGCACACGCGGGTCGTCGCCGAAGTGCGCGTCGAGCAGTGCTCCGGTGTCGTCCGTCGATCCATCATCGACGACGATAATGTGCATTTCCGCGTATTCCGAGGCGAGGACAGACGTAACCGTTTGTAGAATCACGCCTTCTTCGTTGTGTGCGGGAATCAAAACGGTAACCGCGGGCAAGGGATCGAGCTCTTTCAAATATTCCGGCCAGAGTTTCTCGATGATCGCCAGAATCCCGATAATCGCCGCGCGCCCGCTCACCAGAAAAATGCCAAGTATGAAAATCGTCGCAATGCCCAGCACGAACCAGCGATACAGCCCGAAGATGAATCCGTCCGCCCGCGCTTCAAGCCACTCTTTCGTCGACAAGGGGAACATCACGTCGGCCCGCGTCTTGTTCACCAATGCCGGAACCGAAACGAACTGGTAGCCGCGCGCACGAAGCTGGTCGATGATTTGCGGTAGCGCCGCCACCGTTTGGCTGCGATCCCCGCCGCCGTCATGAAACAGAATGATATTTCCGCTGTTGGCCTGGCGCAGCACGCCGTCGATAATCTCCTGCGCTGGAACCTGCTTGCCATACGGTTGCCGCCAGTCGTGCGGATCAATCTTTTGTCCGACGATCAGGTAGCCCATGTCCTGTGCAATGGGCAGTTGCGAAACTTCCGACGCATATTCCGGCTGGTGGTCGATACCGTACGGCGGCCGGAACAAAATCGACTTCACGCCGACCGTGCTGCCGATCAGCCGCTGCGTCAGGTTCAACTCCCAACGAACTTGCGTCGCCGAGACGTCTTCAAACGCGGGATGCGTATACGTGTGATTCCCGATCGAATGGCCTTCCGCGTATTCGCGTTTCAATATTTGCGGCCACTGGCTGGCATCGAGTCCGATGACGAAAAACGTTGCCGGAACGTGTTTTTCTTTCAGGACGTCCAGGATTTTTGGAGTCCACCGCGGGTCGGGTCCGTCGTCAAATGTAATCGCCAACTTGTTCTTCGCGGCTCCCATCTGTTCAATGTCATACGAAATCGGGTAGCTGTCGTAGCGCTCACTGGTGAAAAGATCCATCGCCGGCTCATACGTAAAGCTTCGCGATCCGCGCTTCGGCTGCCCAGTAAACCGCCACAAATCGCCGTCACCCTCGAGAATCAGGTCCGGGCCGGGAGGCACCTCAGCCAGTTTTTGACGCGTCGCATCGTCGGGATGCGTAGTGTCAAATATTTTCCAGAGTGACGTATCCGTCGAGCCGAGCTTCCACATCGCCGTGCCCCGCACGCCGAGCCGCTCGCATGCCCTCAATTGGTTGTACGCGGTGATCGCATCCAGAAACCACACCTGGTGCGTGTGGTCATGCTCATCCGAATAGGAATAATGCGGATTCAGCGAAGCCTGGTCGAATTCGACTTGTGCTTCCGATTCGTATGCGTGCAGCAGCGCTTCCTGCACACTGAATTCCGCCGCGGGCTCCGTATGTTGTTTTGGCGCTTCCGACCAGTCGTATGCGTAGTTCGCTACACCTACAACGATTTTGGACGCCGGCACCACTTCCATCACGCGCCGCAGATTTTCCACGAACCAATCCTGCCCGGAGATTGGGCCGGGTTCGGAATTCAGCCAGTGTTGGTCGTAGTTCAGCAGCACGATTGCGTCGCACTGTTTCCCGAAAAATTTGTAGTCGTACTTATCGTCGCGCGCCGGTAGCGCAATCATGACCTTCAAGCCGACCGCATGCAGCGCCGGAGCAAGCTCGCCGATAAATTCCCGGTAGTCCGGCTGATTCTTATCTGGCATCTGCTCGAAATCGACCACGATGCCCGCTTGGTGCGATTCCACCGCGTATTGCACCGTATCGCGAATCAGATTCGCGCGCGCCGACGGACTCGTCAGCATCTCCACCATTTCCTTCATGTGCCACGCCGCGCCATCGTAGTTATTCAGCATCGCCATCGTGGGAATTTCCACGTTGATGCTGCGCATCCACTGGTGCAGTTTGTCTTCCCGCAGCCGGCCGTACGCTTCCTGCGGGCCCACTTTCACGGTTTCATACCGCACGTAATCCACAACTGTCAGCGCGCCATCCGCCGTTACCGCGTGAAGCTCTTCCGGAATCAAAAGGTCGATGTCTTTGTAATGGTTTTTCAGCGACGCAAGGCTGTTCGCGTCGTAGCTCACATAGAAGGCCGCCCGCAGTGGATCGTAACCGGACGGCACTGTACCCAAATTCGCGACGCGTTGATGCCTGCCCAGGCGTACCGGCGGCACTTTCCCATTCTTTTTAATCTTGAGCGCGCGATACGGAGATTTCGGGTCGGGAATCAATCCAGCCGGCAGATCAACGCTAACCACAATGGTCACAAAAAAATACACCAGCAGCAGCGTGAGCAGCACGCCGCTCACTTCCAGCGCTCTCCGCGTAAACCGCCAGCGGACACGCTGCTCGTCGTAAAAAATCGGACGCCGTTCTTTCATCGACTGGTTGAACCTGGGAGCGGCTCAGGATGGCCCGGCGGTCTTCGCCAGTGAGGCAGTTTGAATTTTCCTTTTCTCGACAAAGACGAAAAAATTCAAATTGCCCACTACTGCGGCTCTCCACGGGTTGCTGAAATCACTCTTCTCTATTGTAAGATGCGAACACTCCATGAAGCGAGTGCTCTCGCATCCCTTGGTTGCCATAGCGTTCGGCCTCGGCCTGCGGCTGTTCTTCATTCTGAAGTTCCCCGCCACAGCCGGCGATTCCGCTCTTTACGAAGAACTCGCATCGAACTGGGCCAAGCACGCCGCCTACGCCGTCAGCGTCAACGGCCTGCCCACGCCTGTAGACGTCCGTATGCCGGGCTACTCCGCTTTTCTTGCGCTAATTTACGCCGTCACCGGCAGGGAAGGGGACGCCGCGCGCCTCCCGGCAATGTTCGTACAGGCCGCAGCCGACCTTCTATGCTGCGTCGTCATCGCCGCCATTGCCGCGCGTCTGGCCCGCATAGCCGCTGGCCAGGCGAATAGCAAGCACGCGTCCGTCGTCGCGCTCTGGCTTGCGGTGATCTGCCCCTTCACCGCAGACTACACCGCCGTTCTGCTCACTGAATCCTTCACCACCTGCCTGACAGCCATTTCCATCTACTTGTTCATCTGTCTCGCGGAATCCTCTTCCGACATTTTTTGGCCCGTTGATCGCCTCAAAGCCAGCTGGGACAAATCGCCCGAATATTGGGCCGCCCTCTTCGGCCTCGCCGTTGGTGCAACGACTCTCTTTCGCCCCGAGTCGCCGCTGTTACTCATCGTCGCGTTCCTTGCTGTCGCGTGGAGCTTCGTGTCACGCGGCTATTCCCTTCGCTGGCTGAAGCTCATCGCCATCAGCTCTTTCCTTTGTGCGGCAACACTTTCTCCCTGGATCATTCGAAACGCTGTGACCCTCCACGAATTCCAACCGCTCGCGCCGAAAGATGCCACGCTGCCGAACGAACGTCCGCCGGTCGGCTTCATGGCTTGGGAAAAAACCTGGCTCTACCGGCTCAGCGATTGCTACGCCGTCACATGGAAGCTCAACGAAGAAAACATCAATTTGGAAGATATCCCCGAACGCGCCTTCGACTCCGAATCCGAAAAAAAACACGTCGCCACGCTTCTCGACCGTCACAACGAAAACAACAGTCTCTCTGAGAAAACTGACGCCGAATTCGGCGCCATCGCTCGCCGACGCACCGCACGCCATCCCTTGCGCACCTATCTCGTCGTCCCGTTACAACGAGTCCTGACCATCTGGTTCACGCCCCGTATCGAACTTCTCCCCTTTACTGGAAAAATCTTCCCCATCGCGGACGAATGGGATACCGATCGCCCAGACCTCGTCGTCTCGCTCACCTTCTTCTTCTTGAATATTTGTTTTCTGCTCACTGCGGTGTGCGGTTTTATAAAACTATGGAAGTGGAGCCCGCGTGCCCGCTTGGCTCTAGCGGCCATCGCCGCTTACATCCTCATTCGAACCGCTTTCCTCGCTACGGTCGAAGCTCCCGAACCTCGCTACGTTCTCGTTTGCTTCCCGGCCATTCTCGCGCTAGCGGCCATCGCTTTCCTTAAACGTCCAGTCGCCGCGACCGCACCCCAGCGTTCTGCCTAGGCTCACCGTCGATTTCTCAGCGCTCTCCGTCAGGCTCCGGGTGAATCGTCACGCGAAATATCTGCGGAAATTTTTCCTTCACCCGGTCCTCCAGCGTCGCCGTCACGTCGTGCACATCCGTTACCGAGAGCTCACCCTTCATTACACAGTGGCACGACGCCAGAATCCGGTGCTCCACCTGCCGCACACGAACTTGGTGGCAATTCACCAGTTCGTCGTACTCCGCCGGCAACTGGTTCACGAACTCTTCGATCGACCGCTCCAGTTCCTTCATTTCTCCCGCCGATGTCTTCGTCGTCGCAATCCCGCTGCCCATCGGTTCAATGTGAATGTTCACTTCGGTCGGATGTTCCGGCAAGGCCAGAATCGCTTCTTCCAATGCTGTCGCCTGCGCATGTGCGTTGCGCAACGAAAGTTGTTCGTTCACTTCCAGATGCAATTCCACGAACAGTGTTCCGCCCTGCTGATGCACCGACAAATCATGGATCGCATGCCCCATCCGCTGCGCCGTCGCGCGAATTGACTCCAGCAAATTCTCCGCCGGAGGCGCTTGCGGTTCCGCATGTACTACCACGTCCGCGGGAACGACCTCCGAGACGCGCTTTTCGATTGCGTCGCTCCACGCATGCACTTGCTCCAGGCTCGCCGTCCGCGGAACGCTCACCGTCGCATCCACAAAATACCGGTTCCCCGCCCTCCGCACCCGCACGCGATGCACCGCTTGCACGCCTTCCATCCGCCTTACTGCTTGCGTTATTTGGTCTTGCAAACCCACTGGGACCGCATCCAGCAACGCGTCCAGCGTTCGCATTCCGAGCCGTGAGCCCACCCACAAAATCACGCCCGCCACGATCAATCCCGCCACCGCATCCGCATAGATCAGCCACGGCAAATTCCAATATTCGCCGGCCCATACGAATCCAATTCCCGCGATCACCACAATCGTGCTCCACACGTCTGTCGAAAAGTGCAACGCGTCCGCTTCCAAAGCCTCGCTCGAATATCTCTTCGCGACATGCGACAGCTTCCGTGCGCGAGTCATATCGATCGCCAGGGCAATTCCCAACACCACAAATGCAATCCAGCTCGGCTGGATGTGCACGCTGCGGAAAAATAGCCGGTCGAACGCTTCGTAAATCACGTACAGCGCTGTCAGCGCCAGCAATCCCGTTTCGACAAACGCCGAAAAATTTTCAAACTTGCCATGCCCGTAGGGATGTCGCTCGTCCGCTGGCCGGTCGGAAACACGAATCGAGAGAAAAGTGATAATCGCCGCCACCAGGTCCAGCCCCGAGTGCAGCGCTTCGCTCAGCACGCCCAAACTGCTCGTGCGGTAAACCAAAAATGTTTTTAACGACACCAGCAGCGTTGCCGAGCCTACGCTCAGCAATGCCGCCATTCTTTTTTCGTGGGTTTCGCTCGCGGGTGCGCCGGTCATGGGTGCCCGCTTAGACTACCTTAAATATCATCGATTCGCGCCCTGCGACTCAGCCGTCGAAGCCCTACGCGACTTTGCGCTCGCAAAATCGCAGCGCCACCGAATTCATGCAGTACCGCAGTCCTGTCGGGTCGGGCCCATCCGCAAACACGTGCCCCAGATGCGCGTCGCATAGCGTGCATTTCACTTCTCGCCGCACCATACCCAGGGTCGCATCCATCTTTTCGTACAAATTTTCCGTCGCAATCGCTTCCCAGAAACTTGGCCAGCCCGTTCCGGACTCAAACTTTGCCTTCGAATCGAAAAGCGCGCTGTCGCAACAGATACAGCGGAAAATTCCCGCTCGATGCTCGTGCGTCAGTTCGCCCGATTCAGGAGATTCGGTCCACGCGTGCCGCGTCACGCGGTAGGAGTCCAAACTCAGCCGTGTGCACCATTCATCCGCCGTCCTGCGGACCTTCTCGCGCTTCACTATGCCAACTCGCCGGCCGTCGTCGCCGAATTCGACAATCATTACCGGCCCGTTTTGCACACTCTGCTCGGACCGGTCCGCCAGAGCGAAGCTCCCCATCTTATTCACGCTCAGGAATACGACTGCGGAAGCAGCGGCGGCTCCGCCGAAAATAAAGATTCGTCTCGAGAATTCACTCATGGCCATCGCGCAGCCTGCGCGAAAAGTTAATTGGTGGCAGTCAACGTCGGCGCAGGCAGCAGCGGCAAACGCTTCGGCT
>Ga0075436_100001004_pt1 | contig 18958 bp, 17 predicted proteins | sample RhiMethybrSRZTD5_FD_75303 | JGI IMG/M metagenome (GOLD analysis project Ga0075436, IMG submission 75303) | Populus rhizosphere microbial communities from Tennessee, USA - Rhizosphere MetaG P. TD hybrid SRZTD5 | ecosystem: Host-associated > Plants > Roots > Rhizosphere > Soil | place: USA...
CCGGCTCGCCCAACCTGGTGGTTGTGCCGGACCCGTCCACGTTTCGCGTGCTGCCCTGGGCGAGCGGCGTCGGCTGGGTGCTGTGCGACGAATACTTCCGCGACGGGCGGCCGTTCCATTTCTCGCCACGTCATCTCCTCAAGCGCCAGCTCGCGCGACTCGCGGAGAAGAAGCTGGAGCTCGTCGTCGGGCTCGAAGTCGAGTGGTACCTCGCGCGCCTCGCCGAGGATCGCCTGTCCGAGGAGCACGTCGGCATTCCCGGCAAGCGCGGCCGCGCCGTACGCACCACGCCGATCGAGCCTGGCTACTCGTATCACTCGGAAACGAACTTGGACATCATGCAGCCGGTGCTCGGCGAGCTCGCGCGCACCTACGCCGCGCTCGGGCTGCCGCTGCGCTCGCTCGAGAACGAGTGGGGACCGGGCCAGGTCGAATGCACCTTCGCCGCCGAGCGCGCGCAGCGTTGCGCCGACGATTTCCTGCTCTTTCGCACCGCGACGCGCCAGATGTGCCGGCGCCTCGGCTGCTTCGCCACGTTCATGGCGCGCCCGGCGCTCAAGGGCTATTACGCGAGCGGCTGGCATCTGCACCAATCGCTCACCGACTCGGCCGGAAGGAATGCGCTCGCAGGGCGGGAACTTCTCTCGCCGCTCGGCGAGACATACCTCGGCGGACTCCTCGAGCACGCGGCGGCCGCCACCGTCTTCGCAACGCCCACCGTCAACGGCTATCGGCGCTACCGGCCGAATTCGCTTGCGCCCGACCGCGCGAGCTGGGGCTTCGACAATCGCGGCGCCATGGTGCGCGTGCTCGGCGGCAGAGACGACCCCGCGACGCGCCTCGAGAACCGGCTCGGCGAGCCGGCAGCGAATCCCTATCTCTACATCGCTTCGCAGATCGTCTGCGGGCTCGACGGCATGGAGCGCAGGCTGAAGCCCGGTCCGCGCGACGACGAGCCCTATAGCGCCGAGCGGCCGCTCCTGCCGACCGGCCTCGGCCAGGCGCTCGATGCGCTCGAAGCGAGCGCGCTCTTTCGCCGCCAGCTCGGCGAGGTCTTCATCGACTACTACCTCAAGCTCAAGAGGAGCGAGCTCGGCCGCTATCGCCAGTGGCTCGACGAGCATCGCGTCGCGGAAACCGAACCGACCGAGTGGGAACACAATGAGTACTTCGACTTTTTTTGAGCACCTGGTGCACGACGATCGCGTGCATCGGTCGATCTATACCGATCCCGCGATCTTCGAGCTCGAGATGACGCACATCTTCGGCGGCGTCTGGTGCTACCTCGCGCACGAGAGCCAGATTGCGCGCCCGGACGACTACATCACCGGCAAGCTCGGCCTGCGGCCGATCATCGTCCTGCGCGATTCCAACGGCACGCTGCGTGCGCTCTTCAACCGCTGTACCCACCGCGGCGCGCGCGTCTGCCGCGACGCGCGCGGCTCAGCGCGCACTTTCCAGTGCCCCTATCACGGCTGGACGTACTTCAACAGCGGGAAGCTGCGCGGCGTGCCCTGGCCCGAGGGCTACGCCTGCGATTTCAGCGACGGCAAGTACAACCTCGCGCAGCTGCCGCGCGTCGAGAGCTACCGCGGCTTCATCTTCGGCACGCTCAACGCCGACGCGCCATCGCTCGCCGAATACCTGGGGCCGGCGAAGAAGCCGATCGACGAATGGCTCGACCGCAATCCCGGCGGCCGCGTCCTCGTTAGCGAGGCGAATCGGCTCAAGTTCAAGGGCAACTGGAAGCTCGCTTACGACAACGCGGCGGATGGCTACCACGTCGTTTTCTCGCATCGCTCGCTGCTCGAGACCGAGAATCGCCACGCCGCCGATCCGAACAAAGGCATGTCGTTCTACATGGGCAAGCCCGACGAGGCGCCCATGTATGTGCAGTACTTTGGCCGCGGACATCACTTCAAGGACAAGCGCCCGAATGTGGAGCGCCGGCCGGGCGCGCTGTGGGAGATCGAAGGCGCGCAGCCGGGGATGACCGCGTACGAAAAGGCGATCAGGGAGAAGCTCGGCGCCAAGGCGCTGCGCGCGCTCGACCTCGCGGCGTCCGAGCCGGTGAATATCAACATATTCCCCAACCTTTCGATCCTCGGAAATCACATCCAGGTGTTCCAGCCGCTGGCCGTCGACGAGACGGAGAGCGTCTGGCATGCGACCGCGATCGTGGACGAGGCGAACGAGCTCGAGGGCATGGCGCACGCGGTGAACGCCATCCGCATGCGCACGCAGGAGAGCTTCCCGAACTTCGGCGAAGTGGACGACGCGGCGAACTTCGAGGAGATTCAGAAGGGCCTCGCCGCCTGCGAGGACGAATGGGTTTACATGCATCGCGGGCTCGGCATCCCCGGCCGCGTGCAGAAGCTCGCCGACGGCACGCTGAAAGCGCCGGCGACCGACGAAGTGTTCATGCGCGAGCACATGCGGGAATGGCAGCGGCTCATGACCACGCGTCCCAACATCGTGCTCGCCCGGTGAAGAATTGGTGACAGTCACCATTTTCCTGCCATGAGCTACGTCGACGATGGCTTCTATGCCGACATCGTCAAGGCGTTCGCCGACTGGCAGCGGCCGGAGCTGGAGATCAGCGACGTCGCAACGCGCGACGAGTGCAGAGCGCTTCTCGAGCGCGAGGCGCGGCTGCTCGACGACGGGCGCTTCGAGGAGTGGCTAGGCCTCTACAGCAAGCACTGCGTGCTGTGGGTGCCGGCGGCCGAGCGCGCCGGCGATCCACGGCGCGAGGTGACGATCTTCTTCGACGACCGCCAGCGCCTCGAGGACCGCATCTTTCGCCTGCGCACCGGCAAAGCCTGGTCGCAGGTGCCGCCGAGCCGCACGGTGCGCATGGTGAGCAATGTCGAGGTATTCCGCGCGGGCGAGAAGCTGATGGTGCGCTCCAACCTCCTGCTGATTGAGTTCAGGGCCGGCGAGACGCGCAGCCTCGCCGCCTGGTGCGCGCACCGCCTCGCGCATGGGAAAATCGACGCGAAGCAGATCAACCTGCTCGAGCGCGACCAGAGCCTGCGCAATCCGAGCATCCTGCTGTAGGAGGAGATATGTTCGTTCGCAACGCCTGGTACGTCGCCGCCTGGGATCACGAGATCGGGCGCAGCATGCGCCGGCGCATCATTCTCGATCAGCCAGTCGTCCTTTACCGCACGATGGACGGCAAAGCGGTCGCGCTGGAGGACTGCTGCTGCCACCGGCAAGCCCCGCTTTCGATGGGCAAGCTCGTCGGCAACATCGTGCATTGCCCCTACCACGGGCTGCAATACGACCCCTCCGGCGCGTGCGTGAAGATCCCGAGCCAGGACCGCATTCCGCCCTCGGCGAAGGTGAAGTCCTATCCGCTCGTCGAGAAGAATCACTGGATCTGGCTGTGGATGGGCGATCCGGCGAAGGCTGATCCGAACAGGATCGAAGACTTCCACTGGCTCGACGATTCGAAGTGGCGCTTCGGCGGCAACTACCTGCACGTCGATGCGAACTACCTGCTGCTCGTCGAGAACCTGCTCGACACCACGCACCTGCCGTTCCTGCATCCCGACACGCTCGGCACCGACGCCTTCGCACGCTCGGAGTTCGAGGTATCGCGCGACGGCGATCGCATCCAAGTCGCGCGCTGGCTGATGGACAAGCCGCCAGCCCCCTTTCACAAGCAGATGGGCGACTTCCCCGACGGCCTGAACGTCGATCGCTGGCAGATCACGCACTTCGCGCCCCCCTCGTTTGTCAAGCTCGACGTCGGCTCGGCGCCCGCCGGCGCGGGCGTGCGCCAGGCGACGGACCGCGGCGCCCGCTGGATGAACATGTGGAACCTGAACGCGATTACGCCCGAGACCGAGAAGACCGCGCACTACTTCTTCGCGCAGGCCTACAACTTCAAGCTCGACCAGCAGTGGATCTCGGACATGCTGCGCGCGCAGATCAAGGACATCTTCCTGCAGGACATGACGATGGTGAAGGCGCAGCAAGAGAACATGGATATCGGACCCTCTCCTGTCGTGAACCTCGGCCAGGACAAGGCCTGGGTGGCGATGCGGCAGATCGTCGATCGCCTGGTGAAGGAAGAGCAGCAGACCGCAAAGGCGGCTTAGCTTCGCGTCAGTGGAAGTTGAGGCCTCCATCCACGTTGATGGTCTGGCCGGTGATGAACGCGGCGTCATCGGAGCACAGGAACACCATCGTGCCCTCGAGGTCCTGCGGCGCGGCGGCGCGCTTGATCGATTGCGCCCGGATCATCGTCTCGCGTTGCTCGGGCGTCACGGTGTCGCGCGGCACCTCGGTGTACACCGGGCCCGGCGTGACCGCGTTGACGTTGATGCCGAACTCGCCGAGCTCCTTCGCCATCGCACGCGTCATTGACATGACGGCGCCCTTGCTCGCGACGTAATGCAGGTAGTTCGGCCGTCCCATCAGCACGACGCCCGATGAGATGTTCACGATGCGGCCGCTTCCCTGCTTGCGCATCTGCGGCACCACGGCTTTCGCGGCAAGCCACACGCCGCGCACATTGACGCTCATCAGCTCGTCCCACTCGGCAAGCGCAATCTCCCAGAACGGGCGCATCTTGATGGTCGAGAAGATTGCGGCGTTGTTCACCAGGATGTCGATGCGGCCGTAGCGGTCGAGCGTCGCCGCCGCGAGCTGATTGCAGCTCGCCTCGTCGGCGACGTTGGTGCGCACGAAATGGCCCTTCACTTCGCTCGCGACCGTCTGGCCCTTGTCGGCGTTGAGCTCTGCGATCACGACCTTCGCGCCTTCGCGGGCGAAGCGCTGCGCGTAGGCGCGGCCCAGCCCCTGGCCCGCGCCGGTGATGATCGCCACCTTGTCGCGCAGCCTCATAGCGCCGCCGCCCTGTCGGCTTGCTTCGTCAGGCGCGGGCCGTAGAAGCGCACGATGTTGTCGTGGAAGATCGCCTGCTTTGCCTCCTCCGAGAGCTCCTCGTGGTGCATCAGCTCCTCGATCTCGTGCTTCGCGCGCTCGATGTTGGTCTCGTGCGGGAAGTCCGAGGCGAAGAGCACGGCGGTGTGACCGATACGCTTCAGCGCATAGGGCAGCGTGATCTCGCCGCCTTCGCAGTTGAAGTAGATGCGGCCGGAGCGGATGTACTCGCTCGGCCGCTTCTTGAGCCAGGGCGAGAATTCCTGCACCTGCTTGCCGGACCAGACCTCGAAGGAGCGGTCCAGGCGGTCCATGATGTAAGGCACCCAGCCGGCGCCCGCCTCGAGGTAGGCGACGCGCAGCTTCGGGAAGCGCTCGAACACGCCTTCCATCACCATGCTGGTCAACTGGATGATCTGCGCGATCGGATGCTCGAGCGCGTGCGTCTGGGCGAAGCGGTAAAAGAAGTTGATGCCGAGGCTCGCCGACGGCGCCCCATGCAGCGCGACTGGCACGTCGAGGCGCTCGGCCTCTTCATACAGCGGCCACAACGACGGATCGCCGAGCGGCTTGCGCACTCCAAGCTCGGCGCCATTCGCGCCGAGCACCGCGCCCACCATGCCAAGCTCTGTCACGGCGCGGCGCAGCTCCTTCACCGCCTCGGGCATGTCCTGGATCGGCACGAGGGCCACAGCCCTCAGGCGCTGCGGGCTCGCCTTGTGGAACTTGTCGGTGAACCAGTTGTTGTAGGCGCGCGCGAGGGGCACCGCCCAGGTCGGGTCCTGGATCATGTTGAAGGCGAGCCCGGCGGTCGGGTACAGCACCGTGCTCTCGATCCCGGTGCCGTCGAGGAAGTCGATCCAGGTCTTGGCGTTGATGCTGTAGCCCTTGTGGATGCCGAGGCGCGCCATGATGGCGCCACGCTGGTAGCCGTCGAGCGTCGGGAAGAACGGGAAGCCGAGCAGGGTGTTGTTGCCCTTGTACGGCGCCTCCATGTATTCGAGCAGCTCCTCGTCGCGCTCGATCAGGTGTCCGTCTGCGTCCAGCATGCTGCCTTTCAGTTTCATCGCGGTACCTCCTCGAAGAAGCGCGCGCCGTTCCCGAGGATCCTGACCTTCGTGCCCTCGGGCACGTCCTTGCGCGAGCGGAAATGCGCAATCGCGTCGAAGACGCGATGAGCGTGCGGTAAGTCCGATGAGTAAAGGATGCAATCGTCGCTGATCGCGTCCGCCACCATGCCGATGCGCGCTTCGTCCAGCTCGCAGCTGAAGTAGACGCGACCGGCTTGCACATACTCGCGCGGGTTGCGCGCCGGGAGGTCGGACTTCTTCGAGCCGCCCGGCGGCTGCTTGTAGAAGCGCTCCATGCGGTCGAGCCAGTAGGGCACCCACTCGACCCCGGCTTCGAAGAAGCCCACTTTCAGCTTCGGAAAGCGCTCGAGCACGCCGCCGATCAACAGGCTCGAGAAACCCATGAACAGCGGCAGCGCGAACGGCGTGATCATCGCCTCGTAGACGTTGTCGTAGAGCTCCGAGACGGGCGGATACGACCACCCGACGTGCACGCAGACGGGCAGCGCGTGTGACTGCGCCGCGGCGTAGAACGGGTCCAGGCGCCGGTCGTCGAGTTTCCAGTGCCCGGCCGTGCCGAGCGTCATGACGCCGCAGGCGCCCGCGTTTGCCGCGTGCTCGACTTCGGCGACGGCAGCCCCTACGTCGGGCAGCGGCACCGTGGCGACCCAGCGGAGGCGGCCGCCGCTCGCCGCGCACTTGGCGGCGATCCAGTCGTTGTAGGCGCGGCACATGCCACGCACAAGCGCCGGGTTGTCCGCGAGCGGCCAGACGAGAAACATGGTCGGGAAGACGACCGAGACATCGATGCCCTCGTGATCCATGTCTGTGAGGCGCGCCGAGGGATCGCGCAGCTCCTGGCTCTCGATGCGCGCGCGGCGCTCGGGGTCGACGTGGCCCGCGTCGCGGCGAAGATGCGGCGAGCCGAACGTGTGCACGCCCTTGCCGGCGAGGCGCGGGAACGTGCGGCCTTCGATCAGCCAGAAGGCGCGCTTGTCGCCCGCGATGATGCGCGGGGCGTGCTCATTGCCCTGGAGCGAGGCGAAGGTCTCTTCGCTTTCCTCGACGTGCGCGTCGGTGTCGTAGACCCTCATAGCATCCATGTCCCGCCGTCGACGTTGAGCGTCTGGCCGGTGACGAAGTCGCTGTCCGCAGAGGCGAGAAACACGATGGCGCCGACGAGGTCCTCCGGATATTGGTCGCGCTTGATCGCGCGCGCCTGCCGTCGCGGTGCCAGGTATTCCTCCGAAAGCATGCGCTTCTGGGTTTCGTCCGCGATCGTGAGGCCCGGCGTGATGGCGTTGACGTTGATGCCGTCGCCGCCAACCTCGCGCGCGAGCGCGCGCGTGAGCCCGATGACGGCGGCCTTGGAGCTCACGTAGTGCAGGAACATCGGCGTGCCGCCAAGGACGGTGCCGGAGGAGATGTTGATGATCTTGCCGCGGCGCTGCTTCTTCATCGACGGATACACGGCGCGGCAGCATAGGTACACGCCACGCACGTTGACGGCCATGCAACGGTCCCATTCCTCGAGCGGGATCTCGGTGAATGGGCGCTTGGCGATGCTCGAATACATGCCCGCGTTGTTGACGAGCACGTCGATCGCGCCATAGGCCTCGAGCACGCGCGCGGCCATCGCCTGCGTCTCGTCGGCGGAGGTGACATCGACGCGAACGGCTACGCCCTGCACCTCGTCCGCGACCGTCTGCGCGGCAGCATCCTGGATGTCCGCGACAACCACCTTCGCACCTTCGGCAGCGAGCGCCTTGCAATACGCGCGGCCGAGGCCGATGCCGCCGCCGGTCACGATCGCCACCTTGTCCTTGAGCCGCATTTACTCCACCTTGATGTGCGCATCGCGCACGACGCGCTGCCATTTGTCGAAATCATGCTTCATCAGCTCGCCCAGGGCTTCTGGGCCGAGCGCCGTCGGCTCGAGCGAGAAGCCGCGGATGCGCTCGCTCACCTCGGGAACCGGAACGGCGGCGGTGATCTCCGCGGCGAAGCGCTGGATGATGTCGCGCGGTACGGCAGCAGGCGCAAGCAGGCCGAACCACGGATAGGCGTCGTAGTCGGGGAAGCCGGACTCGGCGATGGTCGGCAGCTCCGGATGCGAAGCGATGCGCTGCGCCGTCGCTACGCCGAGGAGGCGCACCTTGCCGTTGCGCTCGAAGGGCGCCGCGTTGCCGAGCACGGTGAAGAAGATCGGCACCTGGCCGGACACCGCGTCGGCCATGGCGGGCGCGCAGCCGCGATAAGGCACGTGCGCGAGATCGATGCCGGCCTGCAGGTTGAGAAGCTCCCCCGCGAGGTGCAGCACGGTACCGTTGCCACAGGAGGAAAAGGCGTACTTGCCGGGATTCGCTTTTGCCAGCGCAACGAGCTCGGCGATCGACTTCGCCGGAAAGGCAGGATGCACACCGAGCACCACGGGACCGCGCGCGACGACGGCGACCGGCGCGAAATCCTTGAACGGGTCGTACGGAAGCTTCGCCCCCGCCGCGGCGCTGATGACGAGCTGGTCGTTCGTCATCAGGATGGTGTAGCCGTCGGGCGAGGCCTTAGCCACCGCTTCCGCGGCCACGATACCGCCGGCGCCGCCGCGGTTCTCCGGCACGAACGGCTGGCCCATCCGCTCGGAGAGCCGCTGCGCGAAGACGCGGCCGAGGATATCGGTGCTGCCGCCCGGCGCCGCCGCGATCACCATACGCACCGGGCGATTCGGAAACGACTGCGCGTGGCTCATCGCCGCAGCGGCGAGGAGAGCGAGGACCATGATCAGGCGCACGGCGATCCTCGAGTTCGGGCTGCGTCCCGAATTAGTTCGGGCTCCGTCCCCGATTTTCGGCGGAGAGCTGGCGCAGCTTGAAGCGCTGCACCTTGCCGGTCGCGGTGCGGGGCAGAGCGTCGATGAAGTGAATGCGCTGCGGACGCTTGTAGCGCGGCAGAGTCTTCGCCGCGTGCTCCATGACCTGGCTCGCGAGAACGTCGCTCGGGCTGTTGCCCGGTCGCAGCGCGACGTAGGCGGCGGCGATGGTCGCGCCTTTGTCGTCCGCTTCGGCCACGATAGCCGCTTCCAGCACCGCTGGATGCGTCATCACCGCCTCTTCCACTTCGCCCGGCGAGACCCACATGCCCGAGCACTTGAAGAGGTCATCGCCGCGGCCCTCGAACCAGTAGAAGCCGTCCTCATCGCGCCGATAGATGTCGCCGGTCTTGACCCAGCCGTCGTGGATCAGCTCGGCCGTCTTGTCGGGCTTGTTCAGGTAATACGGGATGGCGCTTCGTCCCTTCACATGCAAGCTCCCGCGGCCAGCGCCTTTCACAAGGCCGCCGTGCTCGTCGGTCAGCTTGACCTCGTAGCCCTCCAGCGCAAGCCCCGAGCTGCCCGGCCGATAGCGGCTCGGAAAGTTGTGGATGAAGCAGTGCAGGAGCTCGGTCGTGCCGAGGCCTTCGAGGATCTCGGCGCCGCTCACTTCCTTCCACTCATGCCACGTAGCGACCGGAAGCACTTCGCCCGCCGAGACGCAGAAGCGGAGCTGCCCAGTCTCGAGCTTGTTGCCTTGGCGCGCGTACTCGATGAGCGCGCGGAACACGGCCGGCACGGCGAAGAACACCGTTGGCCGATAGCGCTTGAAAAGATCCGCGATGACCGGTGGCGTCGGCCGCTCGCTGCAGAGCACGACCTCGGATCCCATGCCGATGGGAAAGGAGAAGCTGTTGCCCAGGCCATAGGCGAAAAAGAGCCGCGACGAGGAGAAGACGCGATCCTCGGGCCGCAGCGCGTAGACGTTGCGCGCGACGCGCTCGATGGTCTCGGAGAAATGGTCGTGCAAATGCACGGCACCTTTCGGCGAGCCGGTGCTGCCGGAGGTGTAGAGGATCAGGCAGGGCGTATCGCGGTCGAATTGGCCGAGCGGCGCCGGCTCGGCCTTGTCGAGCAGTGCATCGAGCTCATCGGGCGCGACGACGACGCGCGCCGCCTTGGCGGCTTTGGCGTTGTCCGCGTGCTCGGGCGTGACGATGACAAGCTTTGCGCCGCAGTCCTTCAGCATGTACTCGAGCTCGGTGGGCTTCAACATCGTGCTGCACGGCACGACGATCGCGCCGAGGCCCATTGCGCCGAGCATGGCGATCATCATGTCGGGGCCGTCGCTCATCACGAGCGCGACGCGCTCGCCGGGCGCGATGCCGAGCCGTTTGAGCGCACCGCGGCAGCGGGCCGCACGTTCCTCGAGCTGCCGGAAGCTGAGCTGCCGCTCGCCGTGGTGAACCAGCGTGCGATCCGGAGTGCGCGCGGCGTGCTCGGCGAGGTAATCGATGATGCTGCGCTTGGCCTGCATGGCAGTCGCCGAAACAGTACGAGATGCAGGAGTCGCTTGGCAAGCTCGCGGCCGGCAATAAAGTGCATCCGCGCCTTGCGCTGCGGCAATAACCCGCCGTGCTAGACTGCCCCGCCACAGGAGGAGGAGACAAGACATGCGCGCGTCTTTCCGTACGCTTTTCGCCGGCGCGGTGGCGGCCGCATTCGCATTCGCGGGGCCCGCGGCCGCGCAGCAGAAACTGAAGATCGGCTTCATCACCACGCTATCCGGGCCGCCGGCCATCATCGGCAAGCACATGAAGGATTCCGTGGAGCTCGCGCTCGAGCACCTGAACCACAAGGTGGGCGGGCTCGATACCGAGGTCATCTACGGCGACGACCAGTTCAAGCCGGAAGTGGGCGTGCAGCTCGCCGAGGAGATGCTGAAGAAGAACCAGGTGGATTTCGTCGCCGGCGTCATCTGGTCCAACGTGATGCTGGCCGTCGAGCCGGTCGTCACCGGCGCGGGCAAGATCATGGTCGGCACGAACGCCGGCGCGAGCCCGCTCGCCGGCAGCCAATGCAACGAACTCTTCTTCACGACCTCCTGGAACAACGACGAATCACCCGAGGCGCTCGGCAAGTATCTGCAGGACAAGGGGGTGGGCGAGCTCTACGTCATGGCGCCGAACTACCAGGCGGGCAAGGACATGGTCGCCGGCCTCAAACGCTTTTACAAAGGCAAGATCGTCGACGAGGTCTACACCAAGTTCCAGCAGCAGGATTACCAGGCGGAGATCAGCCAGCTGCGCTCGAAGAACCCGAAGGCGGTGTTCGTGTTCTACCCGGGCGGCATGGGCATCCAGTTCGTGAAGCAGTACGTGCAGGCGGGACTGCGCGACCAGATCCCGCTCTACTCCGTGTTCACGGTGGACGAGACCACGCTGCCCGCGCTGCGCGAGGCGGCGGTCGGCCAGTACGAGGCGCGGTTCTGGAGCCCGGACCTCGACGTGCCGGCGAGCAAGCGCTACGTCGCCGACTTCGAGAAGAAGTACGGCTACACGCCCTCTTATTACGGCGCGCAGAGCTACGACGGCATCATGCTCATCGACTCGGCGGTGCGCGGCACGAAGGGCAACCTCAAGGACGTGAAGGCGCTGGTGCGCGAGATGCGCAAGGCGAACTTCGACTCGATCCGCGGGCGCTTCAAGTTCAACGTCAACCACGTTCCGATCCAGGACTTCTACCTCCTGCAGGCCGTGAAGGCGGACAACAAGGACGGCGTGGCGATGAAGATCGTCGAGAAGGCGTTCGAAAACCACAAGGACGCCTACTATCAGCAATGCAAGATGAAGTAGTGAGCTCCTAAGCACTCGGAAAAAGGGGCGCCCGGGCGCCCTTTTTTATTCGACATGACCTGGGCACTCGTTTTCGAGCAGCTGCTGAACGGCCTGCAGTACGGCGTGATGCTCTTCCTCATGGCCGCCGGCCTCACGCTCGTGCTTGGGATCATGAACCTCGTGAATCTCGCCCACGGTGCGCTCTACATGGTGGGCGCATACCTCGCCGTCGCGGGAACGCAGTGGACGGGAAGCTATCTCGCCGGCGTGGCGCTCGGCTTCGCGGGCACGCTGCTCGTCGGCATGGCGCTGGAGGTCATCACCATGCGGCCGCTCTATGGGCGCGATCACCTCGACCAGGTGCTCGTCACCTTCGGCCTCATCCTCTTCTTCAACGAGCTCGTCGCGATCATCTGGGGACGCGGCAGCCTCTACACCTCGCTGCCCTCGTGGCTGCAAGGGCACATCGATCTCTTTACCGGCTCGCGCTACCCCGTGTACCGCATGGTGGTGCTCGCCGTCGGGCTCGCGGTTGCGGTGCTCCTCTGGTACGTGGTGACGCGAACGCGCCTGGGCATGCTGATCCGCGCCGGCGCGGCGAATCGCACGATGGTGGCGGCGCTGGGCGTCAACATCCGCTTGCTCTACACCGTCGTCTTCGGCTTCGGCGCCGCACTCGCCGGCCTCGCCGGCCTCATGGCCGGGCCGATCTACGCGGTGCAGCCGGGGATGGGCGAGCTCATCCTGATCCAAGTTTTTGTCGTGATCGTGATCGGCGGCATCGGCTCCATCCGCGGCGCGCTCGTCGGCGCGATCATCGTCGGCGTCGTCGATACCCTCGGCCGCGCCTTCCTGCGGCCGGTGCTCGCCACGGCGATCTCGGCGACCGCCGCCGACGCCGCGGGACCCGCGCTCGCGTCGATGCTCATCTACCTCTTGATGGCCGTCGTGCTGGCACTGAAGCCCGCAGGCCTCTTCCAGAGCCGATGAAGCGCGGCGCGCTCTTCTGGATCGTCGTCACCGTCGCTTTAACGGTGCTGCCGCCCATTGCCGGCGCGCTCGGCCAGCCGTTCTACATCGACCTCGTACGCCGTATGATGATTCTCGCAATCGCGGCGACGAGCCTGAACTTCATCCTCGGCTACGGGGGCATGGTGTCGTTCGGCCACGCTGCCTATCTCGGACTCGGCGCCTACTCGGTCGGCATCCTCGGCTTCTACGGCATCACGAGCGGCTGGCTGCAGTGGCCCGTGGCGATCGGCGCTTCGGCGCTCGTGGCGCTCGCCATCGGCGCCGTCTCGATCCGCACGAGCGGCGTCTACTTCATCATGATCACGCTCGCATTCGCCCAGATGCTCTACTACCTGGGCATCTCGCTCGAGGTATTCGGCGGCGACGACGGCATGCGGCTGCGCAGCCGCAGCCAGTTCTCCGGGCTCATCGATCTCGGCGATGCGGTCAGCTTCTATTACCTCTGCCTCGTCCTGATGCTGGTGATCATCTTCGCGACGCATCGCATGGTGAACTCGCGGTTCGGCATGGTGATCCGTGCGGCGAAGTCGAATGAAGCGCGCTCGCGCGCGATCGGCTTTTCGCCCTATCGCTACCGCCTCACGGCGTTCGTCATCGCCGGCGCCATCTGCGGCCTCGCCGGCGCGCTCTACGCGAACCACACCAACTACATCACGCCCGGACTCGCGAGCTGGGTGCAGTCCGGCGACCTGATGTTCATGGTGATCCTCGGCGGCATGGCCAGCGCGGCGGGTCCGATGCTCGGCGCCTTCGTGCTCCTCATCGCAGAGGAGATCCTCAAGGGCTGGACCGAGCACTGGCAGGTGATCCTGGGACCGCTGCTCGTGCTGTCGGTGATTTTCTTCAAGCGCGGCCTTGCCGGAATTTTCCATGCTTGAAGTGCGCGGCCTGACGAAGAGCTTCGGCGCGCTGCGGGCAAGCGATGCGATCGATTTCGAGGTGCGCGAAGGCGAGACGCACGCCGTCATCGGCCCGAACGGCGCGGGCAAGACCACGTTCATCGGCCAGCTCGCGGGCGACCTGCGCCCCGACGCCGGCCGCATCGTCTTCGCGAGCGAGGACATCACCGCGCTCCCCGCGCCACGGCGCGCGCGCAAGGGCCTCGCGCGATCCTTCCAGATCACGAGCGTCTATCAGGACTTCACCGCGCTCGAGAACGTGATGCTCGCGGTGCAGGCGCAGGCCGGCCACAGCTTCCGCTTCTGGCGCGATGCGCGGCGCGACGGCGAATTGATCGCGCCGGCGAAGCGAATCCTCGAGGACGTGGGCCTCGGCGAGCGCGGCGACGTGCTCGCCGCGAGCATGTCGCACGGCGAGCATCGGCAGCTCGAAATCGCCATGGCGCTCGCGCTGCGGCCGCGGCTGCTCCTGCTCGACGAACCGATGGCGGGCATGGGCATCGAGGATTCGCGCCGCATGATCGATTTCCTCGGCAAGCTCAAGCGCCGCTACAGCATCGTGCTCGTCGAGCATGACATGGACGCGGTCTTCCGCCTCGCCGATCGCATCTCGGTGCTCGTCTATGGCCGCTTGATCGCCACCGGCGAGCCCGAAGCGATCCGCGCACATCCCGATGTGCGCACGGCGTATCTCGGCGAGGACGCGTGATGCTCGAGCTGCGCGACGTGGAAACCGCCTACGGTCGCAGCCAGGTGCTCTTCGGCATCTCGCTCGGTGTGGGCGCTTCGGAAGTCGTCACCCTGCTCGGCCGCAACGGTATGGGCAAGACCACCACCGTGAAGTCGATCATGGGTATCTGCGCGCCAAGGGCCGGAAGCATCGCGTTCGAAGGCAGGCGGCTCAGCGGCCTTCCGTCCTACCGCATTGCGCAGGCCGGCCTCGGCCTCGTACCCGAAGGCCGGCAGGTCTTTCCCAATCTCACCGTGCGCGAGAACCTCTTGGCGACCGCGCGCCGCGGCGGCCCATGGACCCTCGAGCGGGTCTTCGCGCTCTTCCCGCAGCTGCAAGAGCGGCAGCGCAATTACGGCAATCAGCTCTCCGGCGGCGAGCAGCAGATGCTCGCCATTGGCCGCGCGCTCCTCACTAATCCCCGCCTGCTCATCCTCGATGAGGCGACCGAAGGCCTCGCACCGCTGATTCGCCACGAGATCTACCGCTCGATCGCCGAGCTGAAGGCAGGGGGGCTTTCGCTACTGCTGATCGACAAGGATGTGCGGGCCCTGACACGCGTCGCCGATCGCCACTACGTGCTCGAGAAAGGCCGGGTCGTGTGGACGGGCAGCTCGAGCGAGCTGGCGGCGAATCGAGAGCTGCAGCAGCGCTATCTCGGCGTGTGAGCGCCCGGCGTATACTTTTTCCATGAAACGCGAAAACATCATCGGCCGCGCCAACGTCGAGGACACGCCCGAGCTCGAAGCGTATTACCGCAGCCTCGAGGGTGAGGCGCTCGGCGCGCTGTGGACGGTCGCCAACGAGATCGAGCCCTGGTACCCGCAGCCGAAGTCGGTGCCGACGCTCTGGAAGTGGAGCCGCATCGAGCGCTTCGTGCGCCGCGCGCCGGAGCTGGTCTCTGCGGAAAAAGCGGCGCGCCGGGTGGTCATGCTGGTCAATCCCGGTCGCAAGGAATGGAGCGCGGCCGCGGGCCTGCTCTACACCGGCGTGCAGGTGATGAACCCCGGCGAGTTCACGTCAGCGCATCGCCATCAGGCATCGGCGCTGCGCTTCATCATGGAAGGGCGCGGCGCGTATACCGTCGTCGACGGCGAGAAGATGCTGCTCGGCGCGCGCGACCTCGTGCTCACCCCTAACGGCACCTGGCACGACCACGGCGTCGAGGCGAGCGGCACGCAGTGCATCTGGCAGGACGGGCTCGACATCCCGCTCATGAATTCGCTCGATGCCAACTTCTACGAAGTGCACCCGAACGTGGTGCAGTCGCCCGCAGCCTTGTCACGCGAAGGCTGGGCGAAGCCGTACTCGCCGCAGTTCCAGTATCGCTGGGACGATGCATACCGGGCGCTGAAGGACGCGCCGCGCTCGCCGCACGACGGTCGCGTGCACGAGTACCGCAATCCGCTCACCGGCGGGCCGATCATGCCGACGATCGGCGCGCAGCTGCAGCTCCTCGCGCGAGGCGAGAGCACACGAGCGCATCGCCATACCGGGAGCGTCATCTACCAGGTCGCGCAGGGGAGCGGCTGGTCGGAGATCGGCGATGAGCGCTTCGAGTGGCAGGAGAAGGACATCTTCGCCCTGCCCTCGTGGGCGCCGCATCGCCATGGCGCGCACGAAGAAGCGGTGCTCTTCTCCTTCAACGACATCCCGGCAATGAAGGCGCTCGCGCTCTATCGCGAAGCGAAGCAATGATCAGTGCCGAGCAGAACGAGCTCATGACGCGCGTGGAGCGCGGGACGCCCTGCGGCAAGCTCCTGCGGCGCTATTGGCAGCCGGTGGCGCTCGTCGACGAGATGCAAGGTCCGCGGCCCGTGAAGGCGGTGCGCATCATGGGCGAAGACCTGGTTCTGTTTAAAGAGAGCACCCGCTATGGGCTCGTCGAGCGGCACTGCGCGCACCGCGGCGCCGATCTCGCCTACGGCCGGCTCGAGGACGGCGGCCTGCGCTGCGCGTTCCACGGCTGGCTCTTCGCGCCCGACGGCCGCTGCCTGCAGACGCCCGCCGAGCCGGAAGCGAGCCGCCTGTGCGATCACGTGCGGCTGCGCGCATATCCCGTGGAAGAGAGGAGCGGCATCCTCTTCGCCTATCTCGGTGAAGGCGAAGCGCCCGCTTTCCCGCATTTCGACGCCTTCGTGGCACCGTCCGATTACACGTTCGCCTTCAAGGGCTACTGGGATTGCAACTGGCTGCAGGCGCTCGAGGTCGGCATCGATCCCTCGCATGCCTCGTGGCTGCACAAGTTCTTCGAGGACGAGGATCCGGCGGCGAACTACGGGCGCCAGTTCCGCGGCACGCCCTCCGACGGTCAGATACCGATCTCGAAGGTGCTGCGCGAATACGACCGGCCGGAGATCCGCGTCGAGCGCACGGATTACGGCATGCGCCTGCACACGCTGCGGCGCCTGAGCGAAGCGCAGACGCACATCCGCGTCACCAACGTCGTCTTCCCGCAGGCGTTCGTGATCCCGATGAACGCCGAGATGACGATCTCGCAGTGGCATGTGCCGGTCGACGACACCGGCTGCTACTGGTACTCGATCTTCACGAGCTTCGGCGCGCCGGTCGACAAGGACACGATGCGCAACCAGCGACTCAAGACCTATCCCGCACCCGACTACCGCCCGATCGTCCACCGCGGCAACGGCTGGGGCTTCGATGCCGAGCAACAGAAGAACCAGACCTTCACCGGCATGGGCTTCGACATCAACATCCACGATCAGTGGGCCTGCGAGTCACAGGGGCCGATCGCCGATCGCACGCGCGAGAATCTCGGCACCACGGACAAGGGCATCGTGCTCTATCGGCGGCTCCTGGTCGACGCCATCCGCAAGAACGAAGCGGGCGAGCGGCCGCTGATGGTCGTCGATGAAGCCAAGGCGACGGAACTGCGCGGCCCGCCGGCGATCGACGGCATCGGCCCCACGGCGGCGATGGACGACTACTGGAAGCTCGCGGACGAAAAACGCCGCCGCCAGGCTGCCTGGGCGGCGTGAACATCCTTAAGGAGATCGAAAGCCGCGGCCTCAAGGCCGTTCGGTTCTCGTTCGCCGATCAGCACGGCATCCTTCGCGGCAAGACGCTCGCCGCGTCCGAGGTGCGCAGCGCCCTCGAGCATGGCGTCACGGTGACAAGCACGCTGCTGCTGAAAGACACGTCGCATCGCACGGTCTTTCCGGCCTTCACGCCAGGCGGCGGCGTCGGCATGCCGGAGCTGCAAGGCGCGGCCGACATCCTCATGATGCCGGACGCTTCGACGTTCCGCGTCCTGCCGTGGGCGCCGGATACGGGCTGGGTACTCTGCGATCTGCGCCTGCAGGACGGCGGCCCGGTGCCTTTCGACACGCGCGCGGTGCTGCGCCGGGCGCTGGAAAAGCTCGCGGACTACGAGTTCATCGCCGGCCTCGAGGTCGAGTTCCATGTTTTCCGCATCACGAATTCCAACTTGCGGCCGGCGGACGCCGGCCAGCCGGGATCGCCGCCGGAGGTCGAGCTCCTGACAAGCGGGTACCAGTACCTCACCGAGCAGCGCTACGACCTGATCGATCCCGTCGTGCAGCTATTGAGGACCGGACTCGAGCAGCTCGGACTGCCGCTGCGCTCGTTCGAGGTGGAGTTCGGGCCGAGCCAGTTCGAGTTCACGCTCGCGCCGCTCGCCGGGATGGCGGCGGCCGACGCGATGGTGCTGCTACGAAGCGCGGTCAAGCAGATCGCGCGCCGCCATGGCTATCACGCGACGTTCATGTGCCGGCCGAAGCTGCCGAATGTCATGTCGAGCGGCTGGCACCTGCACCAGTCGCTCGCGAAGGGTGGGCGCAATGCGTTTACGGCTGAGCGGGAAGATTTATCTGAGGTGGGCAAGCATTACCTGGCGGGCCTCCTCGCCCATGCAGCCGCCGCGTGCGCATTCAGCACGCCGACGATCAACGGCTACAAGCGCTATCGGCCCTATTCGCTCGCGCCCGACCGCGTGATCTGGGGAAAGGAGAACCGCGGCGCGCTGCTGCGGGTGATCGGAGCGCCGGGCAGCCCGACTACGCGCATCGAGAATCGCATCGGCGAGCCGGCGGCGAATCCCTACCTTTATTTCGCGTCGCAGATCCATTGCGGCCTCGACGGCGTGGCGACGCGCGCGCCGCTGCCGGCCTCGGCCGATACGCCCTACGAGGCGAAAGCCGAGCCGCTGCCGAAGACGCTGAGCGAGGCGCTCGAAGCGCTGCGCAGGGACAAGGCCCTGCGCGACGGTGTCGGCGAGACCTTCGTGGACTACTACTGCCGCCTCAAGGAGGCAGAGATCGCCCGCTACAACCTCGACGTGAGCGATTGGGAGCACCGCGAGTACTTCGAGCTCTTTTGAAATGCTCGCGCCGACCGATCGCCGAGCGCGCAATAATCGTGGTCTGTCCCTGATTTCCGCAGTAAAGGAGCCTCCATGGAAATGCGCACGCTCGGCAAGAGCGGCATCAAGGTGTCCGCCATCGGCCTCGGCCTCATGTCGATGTCGGGCATCTACGGCAACGCGAACGACGAGGAGTCGATCCGCGTCATCCACTACGCGCTCGACGAGGGCATCAACTTTCTCGACTCCGCCGACATGTACGGCTGGGGCCACAACGAAGAGCTGCTCGGAAGAGCGTTGCGCGGCCACCGCGAAGGCGTGATCGTGGCGACCAAGTTCGGGCAGG
>Ga0075436_100001005_pt1 | contig 18955 bp, 21 predicted proteins | sample RhiMethybrSRZTD5_FD_75303 | JGI IMG/M metagenome (GOLD analysis project Ga0075436, IMG submission 75303) | Populus rhizosphere microbial communities from Tennessee, USA - Rhizosphere MetaG P. TD hybrid SRZTD5 | ecosystem: Host-associated > Plants > Roots > Rhizosphere > Soil | place: USA...
TAGAGCGCGGTTGCGGCGAGGATTCCGCCGAGGAGAAACCCGGTCGCCGCCGAGCGGGCGGTGAGCTGGGGCATGTCGCCGCGATACACGTTCTCGAGCCACCAGCGGTCCTTCTGCTCGCGCGTCCAGGTGCGGATCTGCGTCTCGTCGAGCTGGAGCAACGCCATGGCGGGTTTTCCCGGAAAAGGGTGGCGAGAGAATACCGGGATTTGGTACATTCGACGACGCCATGACCAACGAGACCCAGACGCACTACCAGGCACTGGGCGTGTCTCGGGATGCGAAATCGCACGACATCGTGCGCGCCTACAAGCGCCTCAAGGGCCAGCTCGAGGCCGACAACGTCGCGCCCGACCCGAAACGCCTCAAGCGCGTGGAGGAGGCGTACGCGGTCCTGAACGACGCGGCGCGGCGCGAGGCCTACGACGCCTCGTTCGTGCAGGCGCGCCGCCAGCGCATCGGCACGAAGACCTTCGCGTGGATCGCCTCGATCGTGATCGGCGTGGTCGCGATCGTGTGGTACTACGTCGAGGTGCGCACGCCGCCGCCGCCGAAGATCGTCGCCGGCGGCCTTTCCGAGACCGAGATCCTCAATGCCGCGTCGATCGCCGTGGGCCGGCTGCAGGCGATGGACGTGAGCGGACGGGCGACGCCGCTCGGGGTCGCCTTCGCCGTGGCCGAGAACGTGATGGTCGCCCCGTGCCGCGGCATCGCGCCGACCGTGCAGCTCACGGTGTCGATCCCGCCGCGCACGATTCCGGCGCGCGTGGCGAGCGTCGACGAGAAGCTGGGGCTGTGCAAGCTCACCGCGTTCGGCACCGGCGCGCGCCCGCTGCCCGTGGCTGGGGTCGATCCGAAGGCCGGCGAGCGGCTCATCGCCGCCAATGTCGGCGGCACCGGCAAGGTCGCGCTCGCCGAAGGCTACGTGCGCAAGGTCGAGAGCGACGAGCGCGTGATCGACGCTTCGTTCCGCGAGAACGCGGTGACGAGCGGCTCGCCGCTCATCGACGCCTATGGCCGCGTGGTCGGGCTCGCGTTCGTGCCCGCCGCCGACGGCAAGCCGCGCCACGTCGGCCTGCCCAAGGCGTGGATCCGCGAGATCAACGAGCCGCCCGAGCCGGAGCAGAAGACGCAGGCGACGGGAGAGGAGAGCGGGCCCGAGGCGAAGCCCGCAGACACGCTCGAGCCGTCCGCGCCGGCCCTCAAGATCTCCCCCGAGCATCGCAAGCGGCTCGAGAAACAGTACCGGCCGCCGCCGAAGCTTCCCGACGACCTCTAGCCGCTAAACGACCCGCGCCACCCAGTCACGGATCGTGTCGAGGAGCTCCGCGAGCACCGCCGCATCGTCGCGCGTCGCGCGCGCCGGCACGTGGAACGAATGGTCCGCGTCCGCGAAGAGCTTCAGCGTCGTGAGCTTGCCGAGGCGTTTCGCGACTGCGGTGACGAGCGGCGCCTCGGCGAGCGCGTCGCGCGTGCCTTGCAGGAAGAGCATTGGAATGCGCACGTCGTCGAGGTGGCGCGCGCGCTCGTCCGAGGGTTTGCCGGGCGGATGCAGCGGGAAGCCGACGAAGACGAGACCGCGCACGCCGGGCAGCGGTTCGGCGGCCTGCGCCTGCGAGGTCATGCGGCCGCCAAAGGACTTGCCGCCGGCGATGAGCGGCAATGCGGGCAGCCGGCGTGCCGCTTCCGCGACGGCGGCGCGCACGCTCGCCTGTGCGATCACCGGAGGATCGGGGCGGCGAACGCCGGCCTCCATCGACGGAAACTGGAAACGCAGCGTCGCGATGCCGCGCTCCGCGAGGCCCTGCGCCACCGATGTCATGAACGCATGCGTCATGCCGGCGCCCGCGCCGTGGGCGAACACGTAGCACGCGACGGGTTGCGCGGGCGCGGTGAGCAGCGCGGAGACCGCGCGCTTTTCGCCGATGTGGATCGTAAGGGGCTGTTCGGGCATTTTGGTATGGTAGCGGCCATGGCCTTCACCGCCGCCGATCCCGATTTCGAATCGCGCGTGCACGCGAGCTTCGCGCGCCAGGGAATCATGCGCCTCCTCGGCGCTTCGATCACGCGCGTCGAGCCCGGCGCCGTGGACATCGACCTGCCGTTCCGCGCCGACCTCACGCAGCAGCATGGCTACTTCCACGCGGGCGTCACCAGCACCATCGCCGACAGCGCCGGGGGCTACGCCGCGTACACGCTCTTCCCGGCGACGAGCTCGGTGCTCACCGTCGAATTCAAGGTGAACCTCGTCGCGCCCGCCGATGGCGAACGCCTCATCGCGCGGGGGCGCGTGAAAAAGCACGGACGCACGCTCACCATCTGCGAGCTCGAAGTGGCGGCCGTCAAAGACGGGCGCGAGCGTGCTTGCGCCTACGGCCTGCAGACGCTCATTCGCCTCGACGCAGTGGCCGACGGCCCGCCTGGCTGAGCGTGGCTCGCAGCCGACAGCGCCGTCTGCTGCGAGCGACTCGCGAGGGCCGCGAGTCCCACGGCACGAAAGGACAAGGAAGACACGCCGACGCGACCGTTGGAGACTTCGCCGTTGCGCTCCTCGGCGCAATGTCGAAGGATGGCGCGACGACTTGGGCCATCGACGATTCTTTGCCGCACCTGCGCGAATTTCATCGGCGCCAATTCGGGCGGTCCCGAGCGCCGGCGCTCGGCGCGCACGTGCGCGGCCGGGCTCGCGCCGCGCAACGACGTGTTCAGCTGCGAGAGCTATGTGAAGCTGCCGCTCGCATCAGCGTTGCTGCGTAGGAAGGTGCCGTCGGTTCGTGCATGAAGTAGACGTAGGCCTCCTCCCACGCGGTCGCGGCGAGCTTGCGCGCCCACGCCTCTAGTTCTGCCTCCGAGTAATTCTCCAGCCTGAGCCGCACGTATCCCCACGGCGCGGTCTCCACCAGCGGCGGCGGCGCGTTGTCCTCGCGCTCCGATAGGCACAGGCTCGCGCCGGCTTTCCGGAGCGCCGCGTAGACGTCGTCGGCGAACCAGCTGGCGTTGCGGAATTCGAACGCCGCGCGGTGATCGCCGGGCAACATGGCGAGGAAGGCATCCAGTCGCGCGAGGTCCTTCTTGAAGAGCGGCGGCAGCTGGAACAGCACCGGCCCGCGTTTCGCGCCGAGCGCGGCGAGCGCCTTGTAAAGATACGCGACCGACTCGGCCGCCGACTCTTTCAGCCGGGATATATGGGTGATGCGCCGCGACGCCTTGATGGCGAAACGGAAATCCGCGGGCGTGACGGCGACCCAGTTCTCGAGCATCGCCACGGTCGGCATGCGGTAGAAGGTGTTGTTGATCTCGACGGTGGGAAGACGCTCGGCGTAGTAGGGGAGCATCGCCTCGGACTTGATGTCCTTCGGATAGAAGTCGCCCTTCCACTCCTTGAACGAATAGCCGCTCGCGCCGGCGAAGAGTTTCAATTCAGAGATTCCCTGTTTAGAGATTCGCTTTGCAGCGAGCTATTGCCATTAGGAGATTGCCTTTGCAGCGAGCTATTGCCATTAGGAGATTCCCTTTGCAGCAAGCTATTGCCATTAGGAGATTCCCTTTGCAGCAAGCTATTGCCATTAAGAGATTCCCTTTGCAGCAAGCTATTGCCATTTAATCCTTAGAATCGGCGGATGGCGAAAGATACGCTGGCCGAATACTCCGCCAAGCGCGCATTCGACGCAACGCCGGAGCCGCCGCCGGCGGTGGCGAGGCGCGCAGGGCCGCTGCTCTTCGTGATCCAGCAGCACGCGGCGACGCGGCTGCATTTCGATTTGCGGCTCGAATGCGACGGGGTGCTCAAGTCGTGGGCGGTGCCCAAGGGGCCGACGCTCACCCTGGGCGAGAAGCGCCTCGGGATGCAGACCGAGGACCACCCGTTCGAATACGCGTCGTTCGAAGGCGTGATTCCCAGGGGACAGTACGGCGCGGGCGAGGTGATCGTGTGGGACTGCGGCGTGTACTCGCCCGACGAAGGCGGCACCGCGTTCGACGATCGCGACGCGGCGGAGCAGCGTGTGCGCGAAGAGCTCGCCAAGGGAAAGCTCTCGGTGGAGCTGCGCGGCGAGAAGGTGAAGGGCTCGTTCGCGTTGGTGCGGATGAAAGACCCGAAGTCGTGGCTGCTCCTCAAGCATCGCGACCGCTTCGCGACCGGCGAGGACCTCGCCGCGCGCGATCGCTCGGTGCTCTCGGGAACATCGGTCGCGGAGATGGCGACGCTTCCCGCGAGGCGCATGCCGGCGGCGCGCCTGATCGTCTCCGGCAAGCGCGAAGCGCTGCCGGCGAAGCTCGAGCCGATGCACGCCGAGACGGGCGAGCGCGCGTTCAACGATGCCGGCTGGTCCTGGGAGCCGAAGCTCGACGGCTATCGCGTGCTCGCGTTCATCGGCGCGAAGGGCGTGCGGCTCCAGTCGCGCCGCGGCCTCGACCTCTCGGCGGCGTTTCCGCGCCTGTGCGAAGAGCTCGCTCAGCAGGGCACGGCCGGCATGGTGCTCGACGGCGAGATCGTCGCCTTCGATGAAGACGGCAGGGCCTCCTTCAACGCGCTGCAGAATCGCGTGCAGCTCAGGAACGCGCGCGACATCGCCGCCGCCGACCGCGCTTCTCCCGCGGTCTTCGTCTGTTTCGATCTGCTTCACTTCGCCGGCATCGACGTGCGCGCGGCGCCGTATCGCGACCGCCGCCGCTGGCTCGCGCAGTGCCTCATGCCGTCGCGCCTGGTGCAGCTCGTGCACGCCTCCGAGGACGGCGTGCAGCTTCACGCGGCCGCGGTGGCGAGCGGATTCGAAGGTGTGGTCGCAAAGCGCCTGGATAGCCGCTACGAGCCCGGCGCGCGTTCGAGCGCATGGCTCAAGGTGAAGGCCACGAAGAGCGCCGAATTCGTGATCGGAGGCTACACGCAGGGCAGGGGCGCGCGCGCGCCGCTCGGCGCGATCCTTGTCGGCTACTGGAAGGGCGGGAAGCTCCATTTCGCCTCGCACGTCGGTTCCGGTTTCGACGATCGCAGCCTCGCGCAAGTGAAAGCGCGTCTCGAGCCGCTCAAGGCGAAGGCGTGTCCCTTCGCGGCGAAGCCCGCGCAGCTGAACGCGCCGGCGACGTGGGTCGAGCCGAAAGTCGTCGCCGAGGTTGAGTTCCAGGATTGGACCGGCGACGGGAGCCTGCGCGCGCCCGTGTTCGTCCGCATCCGCGACGATATCGATGCGAAAGGGGTGAAGGGCAAGGCGTCGACGGCGGCGGCGCAGCCCGCGCCGAAGGACGAAATCGCCGACATCGTGTCGCAGCTGGAAAACACGAAGAGCTCGCTCACGCTCGCGGTCGGCAAGCAGCGCATCAAGCTCACCAACCTGGACCGCGTCTACTGGCCGGCGAATCCGGGCCTCAGGCAGCCCGCGCTCGCCAAGCGCGATCTCGTGCGCTACCTCGCGCAAGTCTCGCCGTACATGCTGCCGCACCTCGCCGAGCGTCCGCTCACGATGATCCGCATGCCCGAAGGCATCCGCGGCCAGCGTTTCTTCCAGAAGCATTGGGCGCAGGAGCGTCCCGCCTTCGTCGAGACCATCACGGTGTTCTCGGAGCACAAGGACGAGAGCCACGAGTACCTGTTGTGCAACAACCTCGCGACGCTCCTGTGGCTCGCGCAATCGGGCACGCTCGAATTCCACGTGTGGCATTCGCGCGCGAAGCCCGGCCCAGACGCGGCGACGCAAAGCACCGATTTCGCCGCGTCCGCGCAATCGATGGACGAATCGATCCTGAACTATCCCGATTACGTCGTCTTCGACATCGACCCCTACATCTACTCGGGCAAGGAGGCGCCGGGAGCCGAGCCAGAGCTCAACACCGTCGCCTTCGACAAGGGCAAGGAAGTCGCCTTTCACCTCCGGGAGCTGCTCGCGACGATGTCGCTCGAGGCGATCGTGAAGACCTCGGGCAAGACCGGCCTGCACATCTTCGTGCCGGTGTGCCGCACGCTCACCTTCGACGAGGCGCGCCACGTCTCCGAGATGGTCGGGCGCCACCTGATGGCGAAGCATCCGAAGGACATCACGCTCGAGTGGAAGATACCGAAGCGCACCGGCAAGATCTTCATGGACTACAACATGAACGTGCGCGGCAAGACGCTGAACGTCGCGTATTCGCCGCGGGGGGAGGCGGGCGCGCCGGTCTCGATGCCGCTCACGTGGGACGAGCTCGAGCGCGCGCACCCGCTCGATTTCCGCCTCACCAACGCCGCCGAGCGCCTCGCGCGCACGGGCGATCGCTGGAAGGATGTTTTCGACCGCAAGCAGCGCTTCGAGGAGGCGCTGTCGCGCTCGGGACGCTAGAGCTGGACGCCGGAACCGAGTTCGTGCAAACTAACAAGTTCCGCCGCCAAATCCTTGATGTTAAAAGGGGTACGACCGCAAAGGATCCGACAATGGCCGCACGCTCCATCGCATCGCTCACCATTTCGTTCGGGCTCGTCTCGATCCCGGTGAAGCTCTATTCCGCGACCGAGGCGAGCAAGGCGATCACCTTCAACATGCTGCACAAGACGTGCGGCTCGCGGCTCAAGCAGCAATACCTCTGCATCAAGGAGGAGATCCCGGTCGCGCGCGAAGAGATCGTCAAGGGCTATGAATTCGCGAAGGACCAGTACGTGCAGTTCACGCCCGAGGAATTGAAGGCGATGGAAGAGGCCGGCACGCATACCGCCGACATCACCGAGTTCGTGCCGATCGAATCCATCGATCCGGTGTACTTCGACAAGGCGTACTACCTCGGCCCGGACAAGGGCGGCGCGAAGCCGTACGCGTTGCTGCGCAAGGCGCTCGCCGAATCCGACCGCTGCGCGCTCGGCCGCTGGGCCGCGCGCGGCAAGCAGTACATCGTGATGATCCGCCCTGTCGACGACGGCCTCGTCATGCAGCAGCTCCTTTACGCCGACGAGGTGCGCTCGATCAAGGAAGTCGAGATCCCGCCGACGGAGGTGAAGCCGGCGGAATTGAAGCTCGCGCAGCAGCTCATCGAGGCGCAGGCCTCCGACGCCTTCGATCCGAAGCAGTACAAGGACGACGTGAAGGCGAGGATCGAGGCCGCGATCCAGAAGAAGGTCGAAGGCCAGGAGATCACGCTCGCCGACGAGCCGGAACCGAGCGCGCAGGTGATCGACCTCATGCAAGCGCTGCGCGCGAGCCTCGAGAAGAAGGGCGCGCCGAAGAAAGCCGAGAAGGCCGAGAAAGCCGCCCCGGCACGCAAGGGGCCGAAGCGCGCCGAGCCCGCGCCGGCCGCAACCCGCAAGAAGGTGAAGGCGTAACGCTCCTCGCTTCACGCGCACCATGAACCAATACGGCGTGGCCGATGTCGAGCGGCTCACGCGGGTGCCGCGTGCCACCATCCGCGCGTTCGTCGCCGCCGGCTTCGTGACGCCGCAGAAGGGGCCGCGCAACCGCTGGCTCTTCTCCTTCCAGGACCTGATCGTGCTGCGCACCGCGCAGGCGCTCGCGAACGCAGCCGTGCCCACGCGCCGGCTCACCCAGTCGATGCGCGAGCTTCGCCGCCACCTGCCCGAGTCGATGCCGATCACGGGATTGAGCATCGGGGCCGAAGGCGCCCACGTCGTGGTGAAGGAGGGCGGCGCGCGCTGGCAGGCGGAGAATGGCCAATACCTCCTCGCCTTCGACGGCGATCCGTCGCAGGGCGAGCTCAGCGTCATCGAGAAGCCGCATCCGGAGGGCGCGCACATGCGGGGCGGCTGGCTCGACGAGGCGGCCGCGCTCGAGGAGGACGATCCGGAGGCTGCGATCCGCGTGTACGAGAAGGCGCTCGCGGCGCAACCGGGGCTGCTCGACGCCTGGATCAACCTGGGGCGGCTGCTGCACGAGTCGCGCCGTTTCGCGCGCGCGCAGGAGGTCTACCTCAAGGCGATCGACGAGTGCGGCGCCGATCCGGTGCTCTTCTACAACCTCGGCGTCCTGCTGCACGACCAGAATCGCACGGACGAGGCGATCGCCGCGTACGAGGCGGCGCTGCGCTTCAACCCCGATCTCGCCGACTGCCACTACAACCTCGCGCTGCTCTACGAGGAACGCAACCGTCCCCGGGAGGCGATCCGCCACATGGGACGCTATCGCGCGCTGGCCGCGCGCGGCTGAAAGAAGGAAATGGGCACGGACATCCGCATGGAACGCAAGGACGCGGTCGTCGAGCTGGTGATCGACCGCCCGACCAAGAAGAACGCGCTCACCGCCGAGATGTACGCGATGATGGCCGAGGTGCTGCGCGATGCCGACGGCGATCCGGCGGTGCGCGCGATCCTCATCCGCGGCACGCGCGACACCTTCTGCGCCGGCAACGACATCGAGGATTTCATCAAGGCGCCGCCGAACGCCGAGGACCACCCGGTCTTCCGCTTCATGCACGAGCTGAGCCATGCGACGAAGCCGGTGGTGGCCGCGGTCGCCGGTTCCGCCATCGGCATCGGCACCACGATGCTGCTGCACTGCGATCTCGTCTACGTCGCCGACAATGCGCGCTTCAGCACGCCGTTCACCGGACTGGGACTCTGCCCGGAGAACGCGTCGAGCTACCTGCTGCCCCTGGTGGCGGGATACCAGCGCGCCGCCGAGCTCCTGCTCCTCGGCGAGCCGTTCGGCGCCGACAAGGCGCTGCAGTGCGGATTCGTCACGCAGGTCGTGCCGCAGCAGGAAGTCGTGACGGCGGCGCGAGCGGCGGCGGCGAAGCTCGCGGCGCTGCCCGCGAAATCGGTGCGCATCACCAAGGCGCTCATCAAGCGGCCGCACCTCGCGCGCATCGAGGAGCATATCCGCGCCGAGGCCGACGCCTTCCGCCCGATGCTGGGCGAGCCGGCGGCACGGGAAGCGTTCGCCGCGTTCAAGGAGCGGCGCAAGCCCGACTTCTCAAAGATCGCGTAGCAACCACGCGGCCGCGGCGAGCGCGAGACCGAGGCCGGCGTAGAACGCGATCGAACGCGCGCCGAGCCTCAGGTCCGCTGCCGACGGCAGCGCCGCGACGAAGACCGCAGCGGTCGCGTAACCCGCGAGCAGCCACCAGCCCCACGCGCCTTGCGACCACAGCGGCAGCAGCAGGTCGGTGAAGAGCGCATACGACAGCGGCAGCAGCGCGAGCGGCGCGAGCGTGACGAAGGCGCCGTTCCAGAACGTGACGTTGCCGAACGTGACCGAGCCGAGCTGCCAGTCTTTCCCCGCGCGGCGCGGCCAGAACGACACCGCGCTCGGATTGGCGCCGAGGACGAGCCCGACCGCGAGGTGCGCAGCCTCGTGCGCGATGGTCCCCGGCAGCGACAGCAGCGCGAACTGCCAGATCGAGCGGCGCGCGAGGCGCAGCAGCACGGCGACCGCGGCGATCATCGCGATGGTGGGAATGAAGCCCGCATGGTGCGCCACCCAGGGCAGGTCGTGCGCCACGCCGGCTCAGCTCTTGAGGCGGTAGCCCGTGCGGAAAATCCACGCCGCGCCGACGAGGCACGCGGCGAAGAAGAGGACCGTCATCCCGTAGCTTACCGCGACGTTCACGTCCGCCACGCCGTAGAAGCTCCAGCGATAGCCGCTGATGAGGTAGACGACGGGATTGAAGAGGCTGAACGTGCGCCAGGCGGGCGGCAGCATGTCGATGGAATAGAAGGCGCCGCCGAGGAAGGTGAGCGGCGTGATGACCAGCATCGGGATGAATTGCAGTTGCTCGAACCCCTTCGCCCAGATGCCGATGATGAAGCCGAAGAGGCAGAAGGTCGCGGAAGTGAGCACCAGGAAGAGCGCCATCCACACCGGATGCGCGACGTGCACCGGCACGAAGAGGTTCGCGGTGGCGAGGATCACGATGCCGAGCAGCACCGATTTCGTCGCCGCGGCGCCGACGTACGCGAGCACGATCTCGAGCCCGGACACGGGCGCCGAGAGCACCTCGTAGATCGTGCCGGTGAAGCGCGGCAGGTAGATGCCGAAGGATGCATTGTTGAGGCTCTCGGTGAGGACCGAGAGCATGATGAGTCCCGGAACGATGAAGGAGCCGTAGGGGACGCCGTCAACCTGGCTCATGCGCGCGCCGATCGCCGCGCCGAAGACGACGAAGTAGAGCGAGGTGGTGATGACCGGCGTCACCAGGCTCTGCCACAGCGTCCTGCGAAAGCGCGCCATCTCGAACTTGTAGATCGCGGCGATCGCGTGCCGGTTCATTGCCGCTTCACCAGGCTCACGAAGATGTCCTCGAGCGAGCTCTGGCGCGTCTGCAGGTCCTTGAACCCGATGCCGAGCTCGCCCAGGCGGCGCAGGAGCTCGGGCATGCCGTGCTCCTCGTGGCCGTCGAAGGTGTATTCGAGCTCGCCGCCGCCGCTCTTGAGCGCGAGGCGCCATTGGGAGAGAGCCTCGGGCACGCGGTCGAGCGGATGCGTGAGCTGCAGCGTGAGCTGCCTCTTGCCGAGCTTCGCCATGAGCCGCGCCTTCTCTTCGACCACGACGAGCTCGCCCTTGTTGATGACGCCGATGCGATCGGCCATCTCCTCGGCTTCCTCGATGTAGTGCGTCGTGAGGATGATGGTGACGCCGCTTTCGCGAAGGCGGCGCACGAGCGCCCACATGTCGCGCCTGAGCTCCACGTCCACGCCCGCGGTCGGCTCGTCGAGGAAGAGGATCTCCGGCTCGTGCGCGAGCGCCTTCGCGATCAGCACGCGCCGCTTCATGCCGCCGGAGAGCGTCATGATCTTGTCGCGCCGCCTTTCCCAGAGGGAGAGGTCGCGCAGCACCCGTTCGAGGTGCACGGGATCCGACGCGCGGCCGAAGAGCCCGCGCGAGAATGTGAGCGTGTCCCACACCGCCTCGAACATGTCGGTGTGCAGCTCCTGCGGCACGAGCCCGATCTTGGCGCGCGCGGCTCGATAGTCGTGGATGGCGTCGTGGCCGTCGACGACCATCGTTCCCGAGGTCGGCGTCACGATGCCGCACACCGCGTTGATGAGCGTGGTCTTCCCGGCGCCATTCGGCCCGAGGAGCGCGAAGATCTCGCCGCGCTCGATCTCGAGGTCGACCGCCTTCAGCGCCTGCAATCCGGAGGCGTAGGTCTTGGTGAGCTTGGAGATCGCGAGGACCGCCATCAGTACGCGTAGGAGATGGCGAGCTGTCCGTACTTGTCGTGGCCGCCCTGTCCGTCGAACTCGCGGCCGCGGCGCACGAGCGTGAAGCCGACGCGCACCGCCGGCCACGCGGCGACGATGCCGGCCGCGCCGTCGAGCCCGTAGCGCTTCATGCCGGCGCCGGGGCCCGAGCGAAAGGTGTTGCCCTGGATGAAGAGGTTGCGCGCGACGAGGCGCGCTTCGAGCCCCGTCCACGCGTACCAGCCGAAGCGCGATGCGCCGCGGAAACCGTCGACCGACGGGGCGAGCGAGATGTGGTTGGAGGGAAGGTCGGCGGGAAGGTGCCGTCCGAAACGCAGCACCGCGCCGGTGGCCGCATAGGTGAAGGGCGTCCCCGCCGTGGCCCCCGCGCGCAGGGCGAGATCGCCGCTTTGCCCGCCGAGCGCGAAGGTCGCGACCGCCGGCCATGCGCGCTCGAATCCCACCATCAACGTTGGCTCGTTCCTGAGCTGCTTGTCCCAGCCATGCGACAGACCCTCGCTGGTGGAGCGATGGAACCAGTCCTGCACGCGCCGCCCGCCGGATCCGGGTCCGACGAGCCCGACAGTGACGCTCACGTGGTCCATCACGGTGTCGGCGCGCGTGCGAACGTCGGCCATGAGATATGCCCAGCCCGCGTACGGGCGATCGTTCGGATTGGGCACGGCCGCGTCGGTGTTCGCCGGCGTGTAGATGCGCTGGCCGACCGCGAGCAGCGCCTGCTCGTCGACGCTCCAGCGCAGCGGCGGCAGGCAGCGGGCGGGCGCGATGTCGGCGAGGAACGAGGCCTGGATGCCGCTCGTGTAGTGCTCGTCGAGGCCGGCGAAAAAGTCGTTGTCGATCGTGAGGGAGACGAGGTGGGTGTCGGCCGCGGCGGCGCCGGACAACAGCACGGCGAACGCGGCGGGCGCGAGCGAGCGCGTCACGATGGCCTTTCCTCCCTCCGGTGAATCAGATGATGAGCAGGAGCACGAGCGCGAGCAGCGTGATGATGAGGCCGCCCAGCGGACCAGCATCTTGCGCCGATTCGGCCGCCGATGCGAGCCCGGGGCTGCGTTTGCCGGTGGGAATCATCGCGGAAAGACCCTTCGATTCGCGGGGTTAAATCTGTAACGCACGATACACAAGCACCCAATCTAAGGCGCTTGCCGCGGCGTGTCAAGTGATTTAATATCGATTGCTATGAAAAAGATGCCGCCATCCCACGCCGCACGCCGTCCGCGCGGCCGCCCGCGCGCGTTCGACCGCGACCAGGCGCTCGACCAGGCGATGGACGTCTTCTGGGAGAAGGGCTTCGAGGCCGCCTCGCTCGCCGACCTCACGAAGGCGATGGGGATCAATCCCCCGAGCCTCTATGCGGCATTCGGCGACAAGGAGCGGCTTTTTCTCGAGGCGGTGGAACGCTACGTTTCGCGCCGCTCCGAATCGTGCGACTACTGCAAGGAGCCGACGGCGAGGGAGTCGGTGCGCAAGCTCCTCACCTACGTCGCCGAGGAGATGACCGACTCCGCGCATCCCCACGGGTGCCTGATGATGATGGCGGCGACGACGACCACCGCCGCATCGGCGCAGCTGCAGGCGGCGGTCGCGAAGCTGCGCGCCTCCTCGCGCAACAAGCTGCGCGAGCGCATCGCGCGCGGCGTCGCCGAAGGCGAGCTCCCGGCGGACGCGGATGCCGCTGCGCTCGCCGCTTTCTACGGCACGGTGCTCGCCGGCATGGCGGCGATGGCGCACGACGGCGCGACGCGCAAGACTCTGCTCGGAACCGTGGAAACGGCGATGCGCAGCTGGCCGGAGAAAGACAGGCGCGCGGCGCGCGCGAAACTCGCCGCCTAGCCGACCACGCGGTCGGCGCGCTTGAGCACCTCGGGCGGGATCTTGATGCCCAGGTTGGTCGCCACGTAACGGTTGATCACGAATTCCGCCTTCGCCGGCCATTCCAGCGGCACGTCGGCGGCCTTCGCGCCCTTGAGGATGCGGTCGACGAAATCGGCGGCACGCGCGAATCCCTGCTCGGCGTTGTAGCCGTAGCTCATGAGGCCGCCGGCGTCGACGTAACCGCGCTGCGGGAAGATGGCGGGAATGCGGTTCACCATCATGAGCTCGGCGATGTTGCGCCGTTCGTCGTAGAAATCGGCGTCGCTCATCACCATCAACGCCTGCGCCAGGGAAGCGGCGCGCTCGACCGCGCGCTGGATGTCCGGTTTCGCCGGAGCCTCGACGAAATCGCAGCGCACGCGTGCGGCGCGCGCCGCGCTCTCGATCGCGCCGCGATAGGGCGCGTGCGCCGCGTTGCTCGGGTTCACGAGCGCGGCGACGCGGGTGAGGCCGCGAACGGCGGCCACGAGATGCGCGAGCGTGCGCGGCACCTGCTCGAGCGCGTTGTTCACGGTGCCGGTCACGTTGGGGGCCGGACGGCTCGGCTGGCGCGCGGTCGCGAGCGCCTCCTCGGCGGTGACCATCACGATCGGGATCGTACGGGTCGCTTCGATGAGCGCCGGCGTCACCAGCGTCGAGCCCGACACGATGACCGCGGGATCGGGCGCGACGACTTCCCTGGCGAGGCCGCGCAGGAGGTCGCGCTGGCCGTTGGCGTACTGCGTGTCGTAGCGCACGTTGCGCCCGTCGACGTAGCCGAGCTGCCGCATGCCCGCGAGGAAGGCGTCCATGCGGCTCTTGAGGTTGCCGGGGGAGCCGAAGCACAGAACCGCCACGCGCGGGGCGGCGCGGCCCTGGCCGCGGGCGAGCGGCGAAAGCGCAAGGGCAGTGAAAGCGGCGAGGGCGTGACGGCGGTCCAGGGCATTTCTCCGCAGGCAACCGTCCAAAGCATACTATTTCCGGAATGCTTGCCGCGTTTCTCCTCGCCGTGCTCGTCGACGCCGCGCCGATCGACACCGCGCCCCTCGAGTTCGGCGCCTGCCTCGATCAGCTTCGCGAGGAGGCGGCCGCGCACGGCGTCGCGGCGCGCACGTTCGAGCGCGCGTTCAAGGGTGTGACGCCCGATGCGAGCGTGTTGGAGGCGATGCAGGCGCAGCCCGAGTTCGAGACGCCGGTGTGGGAATACCTCGCGCGCCTCGTCGACGACAAGCGCATCGCCGAGGGACGCTCGCGGCTCGCCGCCTGGGAGCCGATGCTCGCGCGCGCCGAGGGCAAATTCGGCGTCGACCGCTACACGCTCGTCGCGGTGTGGGGCGTGGAATCCGACTACGGCCGCATCATGGGACAGCGCCCGCTCGTGCGCTCGCTCGCGACCGCCGCGTGCTTCGGCGACCGGCAGCGCTATTTCCGCTCCGAGCTCGTCGAGGCGTTGCGCATCGTGCAGGCGGGCGACATCAAGGCCGAGGCGTTGCGCGGCTCGTGGGCGGGCGCCTTCGGCCACGCGCAGTTCATGCCGTCCACCTTCGAGCGCTTCGCCATCGACTTCGACGGCGACGGCAAGCGCGACCTCGTCAACTCGATTCCGGACGCGATCGGCTCGGTCGCCAACTATTTCCTGGCGCAGGGCTGGCAACCGGGACGTCCGTGGGGATACGAAGTGCGGCTGCCGGACAACTATGACGGCCCCTCCGGGCGGCACATTCGCCAGCCGCTCTACGAATGGGCGAAGCTCGGCGTCGTGAAGGTCGACGGCAAGGGGCTCGTGGGCGAGGGCAACGCCGCGCTCCTCCTTCCCACCGGCACGCGCGGGCCCGCGTTCATCGTGTTCAAGAACTTCGACGTGATCCACTCGTACAACCGCTCGGAGTCCTACGCGCTCGCGATCGCGTACCTCGCCGACCGGCTGCGCGGCGGGCAGCCGATCCAGGCGAGCTGGCCGACCGACGATCCGATCCTGTCGCGCGAGGAGCGGCGCGAGGTGCAGCAGCTGCTCATCGCGCGCGGCTTCCTGAACGGGGAGGCAGACGGCATCATCGGCTCGCGCACCGTGGCGGCGATCAAGGCGTTCCAGGCGTCCGCGGGGCTTGCCTCCGACGGCTATGCGAGCGGACGGCTCCTCAAGGCGCTGCGCGGCGGATGATCAGGCGCCTTTCCAGCTCGTCGAGCAGCGCCGCCTGCGCCGCGTTGATGCGCCCGCGTGCCTGCGCCATGCCGAACCATGCCGCCTTGTCGACTTCCGGGAACTCCTGGCTCTTTCCGGACCTCGGAGGCCATTCCATGGAGAACACGTTGCTCACGATCGACGCGGCGTCGCAATCGGCCTCGATCGCCCAGGCGCGTACGATCTTGCCTCCCTTCTGCCGGATGGGCGCGAGCTCCATGAAATCGCCCTCGACCGTCACGCCCGTCTCTTCCGCGAGCTCGCGGCGCGCAGCCGCCAGCGCGTCCTCGCCGGCGTCGATCTCGCCTTTCGGGATCGACCAGGCGCCGGCGTCGCGCCCGCGCCAGAACGGCCCGCCGGGATGCACCAGGAAGACCTCGAGCTCCGGGAGCCTGCGGAAGAGAAGCAGTCCTGCGCTTGTTCGTGGCATGTTTATTCGCCGGCTCGTCCCTCGACCACGCCCCGATCCCAACCAGGAGGATATCCGTGACGCGCAAGACCGTGAACGATTTCGATCCCGAGGTGCTGAAGCTCTTCGACGGCTACGTGCATGGCCGCATCACGCGGCGCGAGTTCCTCGACCGCGCAACGAGATTCGCCGTGGGCGGGGTGAGCGCGGCGGGACTGCTCGAGATGCTGCAGCCGAACTTCGCGATGGGCGAGCAGATTCCCGAGCAGGACAGCCGCGTGCGCACCGAGACCGTCGAGTATCCGTCGCCGAAAGGCTCCGGGACGATGAAAGGCTATCTCGCGCAGCCCGCGCAGGCCCAGGGCAAGCGCGGCTGCATCGTCGTGATCCACGAGAACCGCGGCCTCAATCCCCACATCAAGGACATCGCGCGGCGTCTCGCGGTCGAAGGCTACACGGCGTTCGCGCCCGATGCGCTCGCGCCCGTCGGCGGCTATCCCGGAGACGAGGACAAGGCGCGCGAGCTTTTCTCCAGGCTCGACGCGCCCAAGCGCACCGAGGACCTGATGGCAGGCGTGGACTGGCTGCGCGCGCGTCTCGAATCGAACGGCCGGCTCGGCGCAATCGGCTTCTGCTACGGCGGCGGCGTCGTGAACCAGATCGCGGTGCGCTATCCCGATCTCGCCGCGGGCGTTCCCTTCTACGGCGCGCAGCCGAAGGCCGAGGACGCGGCGAAGATCAAGGCGGCGATGCAGCTGCACTACGCCGAGAACGACGACAACATCAACAAGGGAATCCCCGCCTATGAAGGCGCGTTGAAGGCGGCGGGCGTCAAGGTCGAGGTCTACAAGTACCCCGGCACGTACCACGGCTTCAACAACGACACGACGCCGCGCTACGACGAGAACGCGGCGAAGCTCGCGTGGTCGCGCGCGCTCGCGTGGTTCAAGGAAAACCTGAAGGGATAAATGAAGTACAAGGATTACTACGCGATCCTCGGGGTGCAGCGGGGAGCGAGCGCCGACGAGATCAAGAAGGCGTACCGCAAGGCTGCGCAGAAGCACCACCCCGACGTCTCGAAGGAGGCCGGCGCGGAGGAGAAGTTCAAGGAGGTCGCCGAGGCGTACCAGACGCTGAAGGATCCCGAGAAGCGCGCCGCCTACGACCAGCTCGGCACCGGCTTTCGCGAAGGCGAGGAGTTCCGTCCGCCGCCCGATTGGGGCGAGCGTTTCCATTTTCGCCAGGGCAACGGCGAGGCGTTCTCGTTCGACGACCTCGACCTCGACCTCGGCGATCTCTTCGAGAGCCTCAGGGGCGGCGCGAGGCAGGCGGGGCGGCAACGCCCGATTCCGGGGCAGGACTACGAAGCGACGATCCACCTCACGCTCGACGAAGCGCACCGCGGCACCGAGATCGATCTCGCGTTCGAGAAACCCGTCAAGGTCCGCATTCCGAAGGGCGCGGCCGACGGGCAACGGCTGCGGCTGCGCGGGCAGGGCGGCAAGGGGATCAATGGCGGGCGCGACGGCGACCTCTATCTCAACATCGTCCTGCATCCGCATTCGCTCTTCCGCACGAGCGGCCACGACCTGTATCTCGACCTGCCGCTCGCGCCGTGGGAAGCGGCGCTCGGCGCCACCGTGGAAGTGCCGACGCTCGACGGGCGCGTGGCGCTCAAGATCCCGCCGGACACCGCCGCGGGGCGCAAGCTCAGGCTCGCGCGCAAGGGGCTCGCGAAGCCCGGAGGCGGCGAGGGCGACCTCTATGCCGTCGTGCAGATCGTGAATCCGACCGTGCTGGGGACGCGCGAGCGCAGCCTCTTCGAGGAGCTCGCGAAGGCGTCGCGCTTCGACCCGCGCGCCCATTTCGCAGCGGAGAAATCCCATGGCGACTGAATCCGAAGCGTTCTGGCTGCACGCCGGCGCGACCGTCACGATCGACGAGCTGTCGACGGCGAGCGGCCTCACCGTGATGGAGATCCGCGAGCTCGTCGAGTACGGCGCGCTCACGCCAGTGGGAGAAGTGACGTTTAGCGCCACCTGTGTCGCCTGCGTGCGACAGGCAGCGCGGCTGCAGCGGGATCTCGAGCTCGAAATACCGGCTCTCGCGCTGGTGTTGTCGTTCCTGGAGCGCATCGAGACGTTAGAATTGGAGGTGCGCAAACTGACTTCAAAGCCTCGATGACCTTTCTTCGCGTTCTCCTCGCCGTCCTCCTCCTCGACGCTACCGCCGCTTCCGCCTCCGACAAGACCGACCTGTACTACATCCCGGCCGAGAGCGGCTGGGGCATGACGGTCGCCAACCAGGCCGACACGATCTTCGTGACGATGTACGTCTACGACAACGCGCGGCAGCCGACGTGGTTCGTCGGCACCGGGTTGTTGCAGTCGACGGATTCGCAGGGCGTCAACACCTACGGCGGCGACTGGTTCAGCGTCACCGGCCCCTACTACGGCGCGGCGACGTTCGATCCTTCGACCGTGAATGCGACCAAGGTGGGCACCTATACCTATCGCGAGGACTCGGTCACGACCGCGCAGATCACCTACAGCGTGAACGGGACGAGCGTGACCAAGAGCGTGCAGCGGCAGACGCTCGCCGCCAATACGAAAGTCAACGGCACCTTCGGCGGCGCGTACTTTTCCACGATGTTCGCCTGCGACGATCCCTCGCTCAACGGCAACCCGAATTACTTCCTCAACCTGCTGGTCGCCGGCGCGCCCGGCCCGACGCGCGTGACCCTGATCAACCAGTCCACCGGCGTCACCTGCAATGCGACCGGGCTTTACTCGCAGTCCGGGCGCATGGGCTCCGTGACCGGAACAATGAGCTGCTCCAACGGGTTCGCCGGCAGGGTCCTGCTGTTCGAGATCGAAGCAGGCACGAACGCGATCTCCGCGCGCTTCAACGTGAATTACAACAACGGCTGCGCCGAGACCGGCCATTTCGCCGCCGCGCGCGCAAGCGCCTCGTCCTAGGTTCCGATGACTTGCCTTCGCCTCCTCGCGGCCGTCCTTCTATTTTCCGCGACCGCCGCGCTCGCCACCGACAAGACCGACCTCTACTACATCCCGGCCGAGAGCGGCTGGGGGATGACGATCGCCAACCAGGGCGACACGATCTTCGTGACGGCGTACGTGTACGACAGCGCGCGGCTGCCGACGTGGTTCGTGGGCACCGGTGCGCTGTTATCGACGGATTCGCAGGGCGTGAACCTGTACGGCGGCGACTGGTTCAGCGTGCATGGCCCGTACTACGGCTCGGGCGCGTTCGATCCGAACACGGTCGCCGCAGTGAAGGTGGGCACCTTCACGTACCGCGAGCTCACGGTGACGACTGGCCAGATCAGCTACAGCGTGAACGGCATCAACGTGACCAAGACCGTTCAGCGCCA
>Ga0075436_100001009_pt1 | contig 18940 bp, 14 predicted proteins | sample RhiMethybrSRZTD5_FD_75303 | JGI IMG/M metagenome (GOLD analysis project Ga0075436, IMG submission 75303) | Populus rhizosphere microbial communities from Tennessee, USA - Rhizosphere MetaG P. TD hybrid SRZTD5 | ecosystem: Host-associated > Plants > Roots > Rhizosphere > Soil | place: USA...
ACACGACAAATTTCGCCCATTTCAGCGCGTCGTGTGTCTTGGTCGGCACGTCGCCCTTACGCGTTAAGCCGCATGAGTTCCTGGTCGGCAAGCAGCCAACGTTTACGCAGCCGCACTTTGCCGTGTGGACTGAGTGAGCCAGGTTTCGAAACGGGTTTCGCCGAGTCGTGCGTTACTGCCCGGAACCAGTGTTTTCTCGCTGAGTTTCGCCCCAGCATAACGCGCGTTTGGATCAGCGATGACTTCGCGGGGATCGTTGAGTGCGGCCAAGCGCCGCCGGACTAGTTCATCCACGCGAAACTGTTCCGGCCCGGCAATTTCGACCGTGCCGTTGAGCGGCGCGCCTACCGCGACCCTGGCCACCCCACTCGCGACATCGTCGGCAGCCATCGGCTGGAAAAGCACAGGAGGCAAATGCACTTGGTTGGCAACCATGGAAATGTCGGCAAGCCCCTTGAGAAACTCGAAGAACTGCGTCGCGTGCACGATGGAGTAGGGGATGGAAGAGTCTTTGATCAGTTTCTCTTGAGCGATCTTAGCCCGGAAGTAACCGCTTTCGGACAGTCGATCGGTTCCGACAACCGACAACGCAACGTGATGTCCTACCCCTGCGGAGGCTTCATAGGCGAGAAGGTTACGAGTTGATGTTTCGAAGAACTTCAGCACCGCTGCGTCCTCCCAGGAGGGAGAGTTTGATACATCAACGACTACCGACGCGCCTTTCAGCACTTCGGCCAGTCCCTCGCCCGTGAGAGTGTTGACGCCCGTATTGGGGGCTGCTGCTACAGCTTCATGACCGTGCTCGCGAAGCTTGTTGACAAGCTTTGATCCAATGAGTCCAGTACCGCCAATCGCTACGATTTTCATAATTGTCTCCTTTATTCTTGGGTGCAGTGCCAACCGTCATAAGGCACCCATTGATCAAGTGGCTGCTGACTTTTTGTTCCAGCGAGTTCCGCTTCGGCTTGCAGCCAGTCGTCCAGAGCGTGTCCTTCTGTCCGATTTCGCTGCTCGTATATCTCATGCGCCCGGCTGCGGATTTTTTCTTGCAGTTCGGCAGGATCGGTTTGCTGAGTTTCCGGTTTGTGGGAGGTTAAGGGAATTGGCATACGAACCTCCGGGGAGAATGAATTGTTGGTTTCGCCTATAATCGCCCTCTGCTCGAGCCCATGCAAGTCTCTGGATCGCAGCGAGTGTTGAGCGATTACCTCGGTGGTGTTCCGCTGCGTGTGAGCATGCCGACCGGCCTGGCGTCACCCTGTCCCATCGCGGCCGGAGTCGGACAGAACTTGCGTAATGGTCCGTAGTTGATGTCGCTGGACCGCTGGAACGGACCATCGGCAGGCCACCTGCATCGCTCGCGGACTCTACCGCACTTTGATCCCGTACTTTTGTGTCATGGGCGGAACGATGCCGTTCATTCGCAGGTACTCGACAAGCTGGCCGTAGTGGTCAGTGATGTGCCACACGGCAACGACGGAGATCCCTAATCTTGTGTTCGGGCCTGCATAGCGTCCCTCAACCCGATCGAGTGCATTGGCAGCGGTCAGGCCGGCGAGAACGTGGTTGCCATAATCAAACGAGTCCTTCAGATAGCGAATGAGCTCGGCCTTGCTCTTCGCAGGGGAGTGACCGCCTTTTTCGCAGTCGCCGGGCGGCTGTTTGCCCTCGAACTCGTTGAAAAAGGCAAACTGAGCGCAGGCGACATGCTTCACCTGCTCAGCGAACGTGCGCACCCCCGCGAAATTGCCCCGAGTGGGAAGGAAATCGTACTTGTCTTCCGGCATAGCCTCGGCGACGCCGAGAAAGCTGCCTTCGATGAAGCCGAGCGTGTCGCCGACGCTTGCGGCGATGGACGTGGGGACATCTCCAACGAACGATCGCGCGCGCGCCGTCTGAGTGGGTGTTTTCGATTTGTGACCACTCTGCGCGAGCGAGGAGACGGTGAACGCAATTACGAACGAAATCTGCAGTAAATGTCGTGTCATCAGACCCCCAGTTACCCAGAGATCCTACGCTCGGATTCGGGCCATCCCCGGGATAACAATCCTTCTGGAGAGACAAATAGCCACTCGGCCAGACAGCTAGGCTAGCCAGCATTCGTGGCCGGCTCGCTATCCACAATTTCTTCTTTCTCCGCGTCCCAATACACCCGCTTGCCGCTCCAGTAAGCCTCGGCCGCCATGATGCAGGCCACGGCATGCGAGAAGCCATGGTCTACGTTGGCATTGGGCTGGCGGCGGTCCTGCATGGCGCGCAACCAATTGGAAACATGCAGTGGATCGTCGTCATCGGGACCGTCGGTATTGGCGGGTTTTCCATCCACGCGCACGATTTCCGCTTTGTCGGCAGCCGGTCCGTTGCCCGGAGGCGCGTCGTAGGACTGGGGATCGCGCTCCTGGCCTTCGCCGGTCACCACGAAAAGGGAGGCGCCCTCGCCGCCATAGTTCACGATGGTGCCCTTGGTTCCCTGTATGCGGCTGAAAGGACGGTAGCTGTTGCCGAAGGTGGTGGAGTACGTGTAGAGGAAACCTTGGGGATAAGTCATGGTGGTGCTGACCGTGTCGCCGTTTTCCCGGCCATCTTTCCAAACGAAAACTCCACCGTTAGCGACCACGCTGTGGGGAGCGGTGGCATCGGTCCACAGGTGCACCAGGTCCACGCCGTGGCTCATCCACTGATCGAAAATGCCGGAGGAGAATTTCTTATAGAGCCGGAATTCGAGGTACACCTTCGGGTCAAATGGCTGATCAGGCTTTCCCAGCAGCCAGCGATTCCAGTCCGTGTCCTGCTCTTTTAATTCCGCCACTTCCGGGCGGCCGCGCCAGCGCTCGTGATTAACGTTCCACTCCTGCTCAACGCGCATAACCTTGCCGATGCGCCCGCTGCGCACGATGTCGCGCGCCGCCAGAGGGTACGGCTGGCTGCGGTGCTGCGTGCCCATCTGCACCACCTGCTTCGACGCTTTCACCGCCGCGCGCGCGTCCTTGGCTTCCTGCAGCACGTTGGCGAAAGGCTTTTCGACGTAGCAGTCCTTGCCCGCGCGCACCACCTCCGTGCACAGCTTGGCGTGCTGGAAGTCGCCGGTGGCGATCATCACCCCGTCAATGTCGGGCTGCTTGAGCAATTCTTCGGAATATTTGTACTGGCGCGGCGCCTGCCCGAATCGCTTGTGGACGTCAGCGGCGCGGCGCTCGCGGGCTCGGCTCCACAAGTCGCACACGGCCACGGTTTCCACGGGGATCTCGGCGGAGGCGAGCTGCAGCATGTGCACGTGCCCGCCGCTGCGATCGCCGCAGCCTAGCTGTCCCAGGCGGATGCGGTCATTGGCGCCGAGAATGCGGGCATACGAACTGGCCGGCATGCCCAGCGCGGAAGTAGCCAGGGCCATGCTCCCAGCTTTTAGAAACGCTCTGCGATTCAAACCGCGGTTGCTGTCGGCGCCAAGCTCGGCGGGCGTATCTTTTTTCTCCATCACCATTCCTAAGTGGAAGTCTCCAAAGCTCTTGCGCCGCGAATTATCTCTGAATTGCGGCCTAAATGACAAACCTGCTCCGCCGCCTGTCCGATTCCGAACAGTGAAGTTCGCATGTGGACACCTGGAAGATATCCAATCCCCATCCGAATCATGTTTAGTCATTTACTTTAAGTATCTTGGCCGGATATCTGGTTTGGCGAGTCAGGTGCGAAACCAACTCCAGAGCCTGGAGGCTACATGCGACCCCTGCTGCAGGATTTTCGTCACGCGGCCCGGCAGATGCGGCGGACGCCGGCATTTGCCGCCGTGGCGATTCTTACCCTTGCCTTAGGCATCGGCGCCAATGTGGCGATTTTCAGCATGGTGGACTGGCTCCTGTTGCGGCCGCTGCCGGTCAAGGACCCCGGGCAGATCACCGTTCTGCGCTTGCAGCAGAATTTGGATATTCTCCTGGCCACGCTTTCCATTCCCGACTATCGGGACATTCGCGGCCAGACCACGGCAGTATTCGATGGGCTGGCCGGATACGAATTGAGCCTGGATGGGCTGAGCGTTGATGGCGGCAAGGCCGCCCGCGTCGTTACCAATTACGTGACGGGGAATTTCTTTTCCGTACTGGGGATCCAGCCTGCCTTGGGGCGCCTGATTCTACCCGCGGAAGGAAACGCGCCGGGCGCCGATCCGGTCATAGTTCTGAGCTACTCCTACTGGAAGCAGCATCTGGGCGGCGATCCCGACATCATCGGTAAAAAGGTTTCTTTCGACGGCCATCCCGTCACCGTGATTGGGGTGGCACCCCAGGGGTTCCAGGGAGTTCAATCGCTTGTTTCCATCGCGGGTTACCTGCCGCTAGGCATGGCGGCGATCACCCAGCCGCCCGGCTTCATGGAAAACCGGGGAGAGCGCGGCCTGTCGGTGTTGGGACGCCTGCGGAAAGGCGTGAGTCTGCAGCAGGCGCAGGCGGCGCTTACCGTAGTTTCACAACGGCTTTCGCAACAGTATCCGGAAATCGATAAGAACGTGAAAGCGCTGGTTTTTCCCGAAGCTAACGCGCGCCTGGGCGATCCCCGCATGACCAACACGCCCTTGCTTTCGGCGTTGTTTCTTGGACTCGCGATCCTGGTGTTGCTCCTGGCCTGTGTGAATGTGGGCAATGTTCTGCTGGTGCGGGCCACGGTGCGGGAGAGGGAACTCGCCATCCGGACGGCGCTGGGCGCCGGGCGCGGACACCTGATGCGACTGCTATTGGCGGAAGGCGTCCTGCTGGCAATCGTTGGCGGAGCAGCCGGCATGGTCCTGGGAACCTGGGGCGGCGCGGCACTGCGCTCCATCAACCTGCACACCGACCTTCCCATTCAGCTGGACTTTCGCTTCGATTGGCGGGTGTTCATTTATGCGTTGGGCATGGCTATGGCAGCCGGAGTCCTGGTTGCTATCTTCCCGGCATTGCGGGCGGGACGCCGCGACCTGAATCAGGTGCTCCATCAGGGCGGCCGCGGGCTGGTGGGGGGAGGACAAAAGGTGCGCAGCGCGCTGGTAGTGGCGCAGGTGGGCGGCTCGCTGATGCTGCTGATCATTGCCGCCCTGTTCGCCCGCAGCCTGGGCCAGGCGCAGCGCACGGATCTGGGATTCGACCCTGCGCACGTGGTGAACCTGACCATGGACCCGCAGGAAATCGGGTATCACGAAGCGCAAACCCGGGAGTTTTACCACAACCTGCTGCAGCGGGTTCGAGCATTGCCCGGTGTCACCGCCGCCAGCACCGCTTTTTCCGTGCCGCTGGGCTATTACAGCAATGGAGCGACGCTAGCCATTGACGGGCATCAGGCGCCTGCCGGGCAGCCCGCGCCGGTAGCGGTGGTGAATCCCGTCTCCCCGGGGAACTTTGAGACTCTGGGGATCCCTCTGCTCCGCGGGCGCGACTTCACGGACCGCGATGACGAGAAAGCTCCCTACGTCGCGGTCGTCAACGAAACCTTCGTAAAGCAGTACTGGCCGCACCAGGATCCGATCGGCCGGCACTTCCGTTCGGTGAATGATCCCACCCATTCCATCGAGGTGGTGGGAGTGGCCAAAGATGCTCGTTACATCTTTGTGCGCGGTCCCGAATATCCCCTGGTGTATTTCCCCTTCGCCCAGCACGCAGGCACCAGCCTGGAAACACTGCAAGTGCGCACGGCGGGAGATCCAAAGGCCATGATCCCGGAACTGGAGCGCGCGATTGAATCTGTGGCACCCGATCTTCCGGTGTTTGAAGTGAAAACCATGACCGAGGCGCTGTATACGCTGAACGGTTTCCTGGCCTATGAGGTAGCGGCCGGGCTGGCAGCCGCCATGGGCATTTTGGGGCTGGTGCTTTCCGTTGTCGGGGTGTACGGCGTGATCTCGTACACGGCTAGCCAGAGGTCGCATGAAATTGGTGTGCGCATGGCGCTGGGAGCGCAGCCCAGGCAAATTTTGCGCATGATCTTACGGCAGGGAATCGTCATCGTTGCAATCGGGCTGGGATTGGGGGTGTTGGCTGCGCTGGCTGCCGCCCGCGTGGTGGGAACCTTCCTGGCGGTAAGCCCCACGGATCCGACGACCTACGTGGCGGTCTCAGTGCTGCTCACCCTGGTAGCATTGGCCGCGTGTGCGATTCCGGCGCGGCGCGCCATGCGCGTGGATCCCATGGCGGCGCTGCACTACGAGTAGGAGCGCCCGGGAGGATCAGCCACGCCGAGCGGTTTGCGCCACCTCAGCGGAAGCGACGAGGTGCAGCCACTCCGCCGAGCGCGGATGACGGCCCCGGGTCAGCTGCTCGAAGGCGTGCTGCACCGCCTTCGTCACGGGCCCGGTCTTACCTGCGCCCACTTTGCGCATATCAATTTCGCGCAAGCCAATTACTTCCGCGGCGGTGCCGCAAACGAATACTTCCTCGGCCACGTAAAGCTGGTCGCGCGAGACCGGCTGTTCCACAATCGGATGGCCCAAATCGCGGCACAACGTGAGCACGGCATCGCGGGTGATGCCTTCCAGTATGGCGGCGGTGTGTGGCGTGTAGACCGTACCGCGGCGCACCACGAAAATGTTCTCACCAGTGCACTCGGCCACGTAGCCTTCCGGGTCGAGCATGATGGCCTCATCGAAGCCGAGGCGCAGCGATTCGCTCTTGGCCAGCACCGAGTTCACATAGTTGCCAGAAATTTTCGCTTTGGTCATGGCGATGTTGGGGTGGTGGCGGGTGAAGGAAGAAACATTGGCACGAATGCCGCGCTCTTTGGCCTCCGCCCCCAGGAAGTGGCCCCACTCCCATACCGCAATGCCCAGGCGCAGTTTGCCCGAGTCCACCACCATGTTCATGGCGCCATCCAGCCAGATAAGCGGGCGGATGTAGCAGTCGCCAAAACCATTGGCCGCAACGGTTTGGTCAATGGCGGAAATCAGCTGCTCGCGGTTCCAGGGCAGGTCGCGGAATCCGATGACGTTGGCGGAATCGAGCAGCCGGTCCACATGTTCCGGCAGGCGAAAGATGGCGGGGCCGCGATCCGTGGCGTAGCAGCGAATTCCTTCGAACACGCTGATGCCGTAGTGCAGGCCGGCGGAAATGAAGTGCAGGTTGGCGTCCTGGGAAGCGACCAGGCCGTCATCCATCCATACACAGCGCGGAGCAGATGGCATGTTGGGTCCTCGTGTGGAATGCGGAGTCTTCAGAGTACCGTCTGGGCGCGGCATTCGGCAAGTAGAGGAGACAAAGAGAAGTAAAACCGCAGAGGACGCAGAGGTTTAAAGAATTGAGAGTGCTGAGTTAAAGGCACGTGGGGTCGCAGGGCCTCGCCCCGTCCCCACACAATTATTTCACTTTGCGCGCTAGGCGAACATCCGCGTGCTCCACATCGCGCAGAGTGCAACAGGTGCCGGGAGGGATGGGCGCCCCGTGAGGGCAAGAGCGGGGATGGCCCAGGAAGGCGCAAATGCGGTCGGTGGCCTCGGGGGAGAGAATGTGCTCGAACTTGCAGGCCTGTTCTTCGACTTCCGCGGGATCGTCCATGCCCAGGCTCTCGGTGAACAGGCGCTCGGCCAGGCGGTGGCGGCGGATGACGTCGGCGGCCCGCTGGCGTCCGGTGGGAGTGAACTCGATCATCAGGTCGCCATCGGCTACGCGTTGCGAAATATGGCCCAGCGCGTCATGACAGGGATTGATGACGGCTTTGTGGGCGTGCGGCTGCGAGGGGTGTGGACGGGTGGTCACCAGGCCCAGTTCCACCATCTTCTCAACGGCAATACTCACCGGCACGCCGCCGTGCACATCCATGCTGCCCAGTTCGGCGGGCTCGCCGTGCTCCTCGATGACCCAGATTTCTTCCAGCACCTCGTCGAACTGCTCCTGGTCCGACATGGCGAAGACTTCTTCGGTGGCGATCTTGCCGTGGTGCAGCTCCACCCGGCGATCGGCCAGGCGGGCCACCAGCGCGTCGTGGGTCACCATGATGATGGTGCGGCCCTGCTGGTGAAGTTCGCGCAGGAGGCGAAGCACAATTTCCTCGTTCTGCGCGTCCAGGTTGCCGGTGGGTTCGTCGGCCAACACGATTTTGGGATCATTGATGAGCGCGCGGGCAATGCACACCCGCTGTTGCTCACCGCCTGACAGGTGTGCGGGCAAGTGATGCGCGCGGTCCTTCAGCCCCACCCGCTCCAGCGCCTCGAGCGCTTCCTGCTCATCGGTCATGCTGTGGAAGTACTGCGCCAGCATGACGTTCTCGAGAGCCGTCAGGTAGGAAATCAAATGAAACTGCTGGAAGACAAAGCCGATTCTTTCCGCGCGCACCCGGGTCAATTCGGCGGCGCTAAGCCCGGCCACGTTTTGCCCGGCCAGCCAGACGTTGCCGCTGCTCGGCCGGTCGAGGCAGCCGATCAGGTTCACCAGGGTGGACTTGCCAGAGCCGGACGGACCCATGATGGCTAGCCACTCGCCGGGCATAACGGTGAGGGACACGTCGTCCAGCGCGCGAATGACGCCGCCGGTCTCCTCGGCTTTCGCCGGGTAGAGCTTGCTGACGTGTTCCAGTCGAATCATGGTTATTCCCCTCGCAGGATCGTGGCCGGCTGCACCCTCCGCAGCAGGGCCATGGGCAAGGCAGCGGAGAGCAAGGCTACCATAATGCTGCCCAGGAACACGCTGGGAAGGACGCTGAGACGTGGCGAAATAGATGCCTGAAAGTTGGCGCGGCCAATCCAGGCGGCGGCGCCAAGGCCGATGCCATAGCCGAGCAGAGCGCCCAAGGCGCCGATGGACGCGGCCTCGACGGCAAAAAAGCCGCTGATCAGGCGCTCAGAGGCGCCCAGCGCCTTCATGATGGCAAAGTCGCGGCGGCGGTCCAGCACCCAGGCGGTGAGCGTCGCCAGCACGCACAACGCAGCGGTCAGGATGATCAGGGCGGCAGCCGCCAGCAAGGTGGAGCGCGTCTTGCCCAGCACCCGGCCTTCGGCTTCCATGATCTGGCGCACGGGGCGAACCTCGGCGCCGGGAACCGCGGCTGTCACCTGCTGCAGGATGGCCGTAACCTGGGCGGCTGAGCCGTTGGCGGCAATCTCGATGGTCGAGGGCTGCACGCCCGTCCAGGCGGTGAAATCTTGCAACGGCAGATATACCCGGCTGTCTTCGGCGGCGCCGGTGATGAGAGTGCCGGCGGCCTTCAGATGGATCGGCTGGCCCTGGAAACTCAGATCGAAAGGCTGGCCCTGGGGACTGACCGCGGCTGCGGCCCGCGATCCCAGCAGGGCTTCACCCGCCGCGTTCGGCCAGGCGGAAACAGCCCACCACGAATCGAGGCGGCGAACGGTCTGCATGTCCGTACCGGCGACCACGATTGGCGAGCCATCGTTGGTGCTGGCCACCACGTAGGCAAAAGGAACGGCGATGCCACGGCCAGCCAGCGCTGTTTGCACGCGGGGCAGAGCGTCCGCGGGAAGGGGCTGGCCGTGTTTCGCGACCACCACAATGTTGGCGCCGTATTTGCGAAATTCCGTGCGCAGCTTGGCCTGCACGTCCACGTAGAGGTTCAGCATGGCGGTGGCGACGGCCGCGGCGACCACCACGGCCAGCAGCGCGGAAAGAGCACGCCCGCGGCGCACCAGAGAGGCTCGCAGCAGCATGCGCAAGAACATCCCGTGCTTGCCAGAACGGCGAGTTGGGGGCGTGGTGCTCATGCGTCTGCCTTCAACGCATATACCGGATCGAAGCGCATGGCGCGGAGGATGGCGACAGCGCTGCCGGCAAAAGTCACCAACGTGGCAATCCCCAGGATGACGGGGAAGAGCACGGGCTCCACACTGATCTGCGAATTGAAGATGCTGCGGCCGATTTCGCGGGCGAGCAGGCCGCCGCCGAAGAAGCCGACGATTCCGCCCATCATGGCCAGCAAAACCGCTTCGGCAAAAAAGACCGAGGCGACGGTGATGTTGGCCGCGCCCAGCGCCTTCATCAAGCCAATCTCGTTGCGGCGCTCAAAGATGGCGGTGGCCATGGCGGCGGAAACGGCCAGCGCCGAGGCCAGCAGCGCGGCCAGCGTGATCAGCAGCATCAGGCCTTTGATGCGCTCCAGCACCGTCCCTTCCGTGCTGGCCACCTGGCGGATGGGTTCAACGCGCGCGTGGGGCAGCGACTGCTGCAGGACGTAAGCGATGGATTGCACGTAAGGCGAGCACGACCAGCGCTCCAGCATGGCCGGCGACATGGTCTTGGGATCGCGGAGAGCGAGCGCATCTTCCGGTTTGGTCAGTGCGCTCACGTAGACCCGGCGCACCGCGCCTGGGCTGCCCAGAATTTCCTGCGCTACATGCAGCGGGGCGACCACCTGGCCGTCTTCGGCGCCGCCGGTGGTCAGAATGCCGGTCACACGCCGGGCCTGACCGTTGATTTCGATGCTGTCGCCCGGCTTGCGGCCGAGTTTCTCAGCCAGGGTTTGGCCCAGCAATACATCCGACGAATCATCGCTCGGCCACGCGCCGTTCACTTTCCACCACGGGTTGGTGGTCCGCACACCGGTGATGAAGGATTCATTGTCATAGGCTAGTTGTTTGGCGAAATAGGTGCCCACGAGTTCCACGGATTCGCTTTGCGCGTCGGCTTGGAGATTCGCACGGACTGGCAGCATGGGGGCGAAACCGACAATATTGTTTTTCCAGAACGTGCCTTTGATTCGGAGCACGTCGGCTTCCTTGAGGAAGGCGCCATCGCTTGGCGGCTTCAGGTCCACGCCGCCGATCTCTACGTCCAGCGTGTCCGCCTGGGGAGTAATCAGCAGGTTGGCGCCGTAGCTGCGCAGTTCCTGGTTAATTTTGTCGCCGATGTTGGTGGCGACAGCGATCATGGCGGTGGCCACGGCTACACCCAGGCCAACGGCTATTCCGGCCAGCAGCTTGCGCCGACGCTGACGCCGGAAAGACTCAAACACCAGGCGGCCGAACATGGCTATTTCTGGAAGTAGCGGGTTCCCGCCGCCACTTCCGCCTCCGTGATCAGTACTAGCCCGCCGCTCACCGTGGCTTGGAGAGGAACGGGATTGCACCCGCCGGCATGGCCCACCGTGGAACCGTTGATGGGCGCGGCGCAGTTCTTGCAGACCACGCCGTTGCTGGTCTTGTAATAGCCCACGCCGCCGCAGATTTCGCAGGCATCGAACACCGTGGCTACGCTGCCATCGGGCTTGCGATAAAGCCAGAAGCGTATCGGCACGCCTTGCTCGGTGGCCACGTAGCGGTGCAGGTCGCCGTCGGAAACCTGAGACACGGGAATGCTGATGCGCCCGTTGGTGAAGGCCACCGGGGTGGCGGGCGAGAGAGCGCTCACGCTCTTGGTGTAAACGAACTCGGCAGTCACCAGCACAATGAACAGGAAACAGCTGGCGTAGACGGAAACCATCCACAGGCGCTCGCGGCGGGCGCTCCAGACGGCTTTGCGGCGCTCGGCCGCGGAGGCCGGTTCGGGGCTGGGCTGGCGGCGCTTCATTTCCAGCAGCACCATCAGCGCGGCCAGCGCCAGGATGGTCACGAAAAAGAAAACTTCGTTGCTGACGATGGGCCCGATCAGCGCCATCTCCCGCTTGCTGGAGGGAAGCACGCCGTTCTCCGAGAGCTCGTGCAGGCCGGAGACCACCAGCTGCACGCCCACGAAGATGAGGATCACGCTGGTGATGCGGAAGAATTTACGCAGGTTGACGCGCACCGAGCCCTTGACGAACATCACCCCAAACACGACAGCCAGGACGATGCCCAGCAGCGTGCCCAGAAAACTCATGAGCGCGCTGGAATTCAGCGACACAGCGGAAAGTATGAGGACGGTTTCCACGCCCTCGCGCAGCACCATGAGGAATACAAACAGGAACAGGCCGAGCTGGGAACCGCGGTCGGCGAGCAGGCCGACCTTACCCTCAATCTTGCCTTTCAGGCTGCGCGCGGTCTTCATCATGAAGACCACCATGGTGACCACAAAGAAGGCGGCGGCCAGCATGACCCAGCCTTCCAGGACGTCCTGGTTGAGGTCGAGGCGGGAAACGACGAGGGCCGCGCCAATGCTGCCCAGGAAAGCGGCAGCGAGGGCGGCGTAGACGGCGCGGCGCAGGTCGTTGCGGCCGATCTTGGCCAGGTAGGCGAGGGTAATGCCGACGATAAGGGCGGCCTCTACGCCTTCGCGCAGGGTGATGATGAAGGCATCAATCATGGCAAGGGGCAGGCAAATTGAAAATGAATTTCATTTTCAACTTCTAAGGATACTGCCCCGCGGCAACCCCGGTCAACGCGCGATGTCACAGACGGCTCTGATATGCATCCCACGGCGCCCCCGCCGCCCTGAACGGCACCGCAGCGGCGCACCGGCATGCGCGTAAACCCGGCGACCGGTGAAATCCTGCCGGCGCAAAACATCCAGCCGCTAATCGTCCGCGTCTAACCTGATGCACGCCGGAGGAGAGAAGCGTTTGCTTCGCAAAGTGGTGGCGCGCTCGCCCGCCGAAATAGACCGTTTGCGCCCGGTCTGGGAGAACCTGTACCGCGCCTATCCCTCCACCCTATTTCAAAGCTTTTCCTGGAACCGACTGGCTGCGGAGATGTTTGCGGGCCGGGAGGAGCCCTACGTGGTGCTGGTGGAGAGCGACGCCGGAGCGGCCCTGATTCCTGGCGCCATCGCCGATCACGGTTTTACCCTGCTGGGCGAAGCCCTGTTCGACTACCGCGACGTTCTCTCGCAAGGCGATCCAGCAGTACTGCGCCAGGCCTGGCAGGAGGTGGCGTCGCTGAAGCTGCCAATGTTTTTCGCCGCCCTGCGCGGGGAAGACCGCCACCTTGCCTGGGAAGATTTTTCGCCCCTGCCCTTTGTCAACGCTCCCTGCGTGCTTACCTGTAACACCTCCGCAGAACAGCTGATGACCACCCACACGCGCATCGGCAGCCGCTGGCGCAAGATCCTGCGCCAAGGCGTGGAGTTCCGGCACGAACCGCGGCCCTCGGCGGAGCTGCTACGGCGCATTTATCAGTTGAAGGGGTCGCAGGTTCCCGCCAACCTGTTCCGCGACTCGGCCCGCAGCCACTTTCTGGTGACCGCCGCGGGAAGCGGGCTGGCGCCTTGCGACATTTACACGCTGATTCAGGGTGCTACCCTGGTCGCCGCGCTGGTCACCTTCCGCGATGTAAACACCCGCCGCTTCTACACGACGTATTACGACCACGCCTGGGCACACTTCTCGCCGGGGATGGTGCTGCTTTTTAAAGTGACGCAGCAAAGCCTGGAAGAAGGGCTGAACTGCGACTACATGACCGGAGAGCAGCCCCACAAGACCCGCCTGGCCACATCTCATGTGCCACTGTTCAGGGTGGAGTGCTCGCGGGAGGTGCTGGGCCGGGTGGGCGGATTTGAAGAGCAGGAAATGCTGGCCGCGTAAAAGGCAAAATCCCGTTTTACCGCCGAGCCGCAGAGGACACCATTCCTACTAGGTTTTTGACCTGATTGCGCGAGTTGAGCTAAACGATCGCTAGAACTGAAGATTCCCTGCGGACTCGGCGTCTGGCGGACGGATCGTTCTATGCCCTACAGCCGCTTCAAAAACGTCTTTGCCTCCTCCAAGTGAGGAAACAGCCGCTCTTCCGCCTGGAATTCTGTGGAATGCACGCAGCGGCGGCTGCCCCGCAACTTCACCGGGTGCTTCAGGTGCAGCATCTCATGATAGAGGATGTACTCGACCGTATATCGGGGTATGTGCGGATGGTCGAAGATGCGGCTGATGACGATTGTGTTGTGCGCCGGATCGTAGTGGCCCAGGGCGTTGCGCGCGCGCTGCTGGCTCCAGGTAAGCAGAGGTCGCGCCATCAGCCCATAAAAGAAACGCCGGTTCAGGTCTTCGAAAATTTCGTCCAGGTCATAAATGTGGCCGCGCGGAGACTGGAATTTCTTCCAGCCGCGCAGTTGCCGCACCTGGTTGGCCTTGTTAGCGATTTCGTGGCTGGAAACATAGCGGCGATAACGGGTGGCATGGGCCGCCTCGATGGGCTTGCGGTACATCTTGGCCAGCAGGATATGGGCAATGGCGCGCAGCACCGCTTCCGGCGCGCCCTCCAGCAGGTCGGAAAGGCGTACCAGCAGCCTGCCCTCGCGCAGCCTGATGGTGTTGTTGACGTTGGCGAAGGCGAAAAACTCCACCGCTAATTCCGGCATGGGCGCGCGCGGCCGCAGCTCGCGGTAGCTTTCCTGAAAAATAGGTAGGAGTTGTTCCCGCACTTTCGCCTAGGTTAGCACGGAAAAAGACGGGAGTCGGTAGTTAGTAGTTGGTAGCCGGCCTTTGAGTATGCCAGGGCGGGAGCGCGGAAACTTAGCGGTGGCTCTTCTTTCTCTCTTTGGCGGTGGCTTCCTCTTCTTGCTGGAGTCGGCGGTGTTCGGAGCCGCCGTCGCTGACCGCCTGGAGGGCGCTGGTCAGAGCGAAGCCATAAGTCTTCATCTCGTCGGGAGTAGCGCCCCGGCGGATCTGGTCCAGTTTGACCTTGAATTCCCCGTCCCCTGCCACCACCACTTTCAGCGGCTTGCGCAGGTCCTCCTTCTGGTCGGTGTACATATCGAGATTGTCGCCCAGCTCGTCGTAAATGGAGAGGAAGTCCTGCACCGAACTGTGAATGGTGGCGGTGCGGTCGGCGGCGGAGAGTTTGGGATTACCGCGCGCGGCCAGCGCCGCATCCAGCCGCTCGCGGGCGAACCGCACGATGAGCGGCAGCCGTTTCTCCGGCTCCTGGTTGGTATCGCGCAGTTCGTCCACTTCTTTGGGGTTGAGGGGATCGCGCTCGTTGCGCTGGGCAAGCAGGGGAAGAACAGCCATAAGCAGCATGAGCGGCAGTACGAAGTGGGGGCGGGTCAATTTCATCTTCAGTGCTCCGAAAACATCTGCATCAGCAGCTGGGTACGAATGTGTTCCAGGTGGTTGACGGCGTCCTGCACCGGTTGGCGGTTATCCACGTCCACGGTGGGCTTCAGGTCCTGAAGGCGGCGTGACATCTTGCGCACCTCGATTTCTGTCTTTTTGATGTGTTTGTGCGACCGCCGGGCAGCGTCCCCGGCTTTCTCCGCATAATCCACCACCTCCTTCAGCAGCGCCTGCGCCTGGGGAAGCTGCGCCGCCTGGTAGGCTTTTTCGGTGGCGTCGAGTTGGAGGCGGGCGATCTCCAGGCACAGCTTGGGCTGATCCGATTCCTTGGCGGAAGCCAGCTTGGCCTTCAACTCGTCCACCGTCTGCTGGCGGGCCCGGGCGGGCAGAGCGCAGGCCAGCAACAGCAGAACGGCAACAGCGGCTTGGCTGCGTCGGTTCATTTTTTTGGATCAATAGCCAACAGGCGATGCTGCGCCTGCCACTCCTGCTCCGGATTCTTACCCCCCGAAACGTTGAGAAACTGGCGGTAGCTCTGGGCGGCCAGCTTGAACTGCTTCAGATGATCCAGAGCCGTGGCGCGCAAGAAATAAGTTCCGGGATTTTCCGGCAGAAATTTGGCGCGCACGTCCAAGGCCTTCAAAGCCAGCGGGTAATTTTTGTTTTCGGCGGCCACCACCGCCAGGTCGCCGTAGATAACGCCGGCGTCGGGCTTGAGCTTGATCGCATTCAGCAGTTCGGTTTGCGCTTCCGGATACTTGTGCTCGGCCATGAGGGACGCGCCCAGACCATAGTGCAGTTCGGCATCATTGGGGGCCTTGACCACCAAGGCGCGGTAGAGGGCCTCCGCCTTGTCGTATTTGCCGGAATTAGCGTAGGAAAACGCCAGATCGCGCCGAGCGTTCAGATCGTCGGGCACGAGTTCGAGGCCCTGCTGCAGTTGGGCGGCAGCTTCCGTGTGCTTGCCTTCCGCCTCCAGCACCCGGCCTAGCTGCACGCGCGCCGGGCCATTTTTCGGATCCAGGGCCAAGTACTGGCGCAAAGCCGCCTCCGCCTGGGGCAGGCGCTTGCTCTGCATGTAAACGTTGGCCAGGCCGATCAGGGCGTCGGCGGAGTTGGGCGCTACGGCCAAGGCGGCCTGGTATTCGCGCTCTGCGCCAGGGAGATCATTCTGCTTTTCCAGGATGGCGCCGGCCGAGAGGTGCGGCTCAGGATCCTTGGGCTGAAGCTTGGCGGCTTCGCTATAGGCCTGCACTGCTTCCGCTGGTTTGCGATGTTCCAGCACGTGACCGAGCGAGAGCCAGGCGCGCGCCAGCCCTTCTTGAGGATTGCCCGAGGGCTTTAGCCGGGTGGCGTCGCGCAGAGACTCTTCCGCCTCCGGACTTCCATTTTGCGCGAGCAGCAGCCCGAGATTGAGGTTGGATTCAAACACGTCCGGCTTGGCGGCTACCGCTTTGCGGTACGCCTCGATGGCCTCCGGCTTTCGCCCGGTCGCCGTATAGACGTAGCCCAGGTCAAACCAGGCGCGATAATTGTTTGGATTTTTGCCGGTGACCTGCTGCAGCATGGGCTCAGCGGCGGAATAATTCTTCTTGTCCAGGGCGGCTTCCGCCTGGCGCAGCTCGGGGGGAAACAGCGGGTCGGAGTCCTCCACACGAACGTGGTGAACGCTTTTGCCCGTCTGTTGCGCCCACAACCCGCTGGCCGACACGGATAGCACCGCGGCGGCCGCCCAGCCAACCAGCTTCTGTTTACCGCTCATTTTCGGAGAATCCGCTGCTTTCTAGGATGCGCATGGCGGCAATCCAGTAGCTTACCGCGAAAGGGACCGCCAGCCCAATTGGGGTGACTCGAGCCGACAGCTGAACTCGAAGCTATCCCTGCGGCCCCGTGCCGTTGCCGTTCAGGATTTGCGCCAGGAATTTCCCGGTGTAGGACTTGGCGTTTTTGCTGATGGTTTCCGGCGGGCCGGTATCCACCACGTAGCCGCCGCGTTCGCCACCTTCTGGTCCGAGGTCAATGATCCAATCGGCCGTCTTGATGACGTCGAGATTGTGCTCAATGACCAGCACCGACCCGCCGGCTTCGATCAGCCGTCGAAAGGCGGCCAGCAGCTTGCTGACATCGTCGAAGTGCAGCCCGGTGGTAGGTTCGTCGAAAATGTAGAGAGTGCGGTGGCGCCGCTTTGCTTCCTGCGGCAGGCGCAGGCTGTGGCGCGGCTGCAGGTGTGCCGCCAGCTTCATGCGCTGCGCTTCGCCCCCGGAAAGGGTGGTGGCCGACTGTCCCAGGCGCAGGTAGCCGAGTCCAACTTCCTCCAGAACCCGCAGCTTCTCCGTGATCTTGGGCACCGCGGCGAAGAACTGCAGCGATTCGCGCACGGTCAGGTTCAGCGCCTCGTGGATGTTTTTGCCGCGGTAGCGGACCTCGAGCACCTGCGGCTTGTAGCGCGTGCCCTTGCACTCCTCGCAGATCAGTTCGACATCGGCCAGGAACTGCATCTCCACCGTGACCGTGCCATCGCCCTGGCAGGTTTCGCAGCGCCCGCCGGGAATGTTGAAGGAAAAATGGCCGGCGCTGAAGCCGCGCTTGTGCGCTTCGGGCAGGGAAGCAAACAGATCGCGGATGGCATCGAAGGCCTTAATATAGGTAACCGGGTTGGACCGGGGCGTGCGCCCGATGGGCGACTGGTCCACCAGCACCACCTCGTCAATCCATTCGGCACCTTGCAATTCTTCCAGGGTGCCCGGCGCCGGGCCGCTGCCGTTGGTTTGCCGCTTGGCAGCCGCCAGCGCCTGGTAGAGCACGTCGTGCACCAGGGTGGATTTGCCCGAGCCGGAGACGCCGGTGATGGCCACGATCATTCCCAGCGGGATGGTGACGTCAATGGCCTTCAGGTTATGAGCCCGCGCGCCCACGATGCGCAGCTTGTGCGCGCCCGGCTGCCGGCGCTGGTTAGGCGGCTGGATGCGGAGCTCGTGCGCCAGATAGCGCCCGGTGAGGGAAGTGGGCGTGCGCTTGATCTGGTCATAGGTGCCGGCGGCGATGACCTTGCCGCCGTTCTCTCCCGCTCCCGGACCCAGATCGAGAATACGGTCACTGGCCAGCATGATCTCAGGGTCGTGTTCGACTATCAGAATAGTGTTTCCCAAGTCGCGCAGGTCGTGCAGGATGTGAATCAGCCGGTTAGTGTCGCGGCTGTGCAGGCCAATGGATGGCTCATCCAGCACGTAAAGCGTGCCCACCAGGCGCGAGCCCAGCGAGGTGGCTAGCTGAATGCGCTGCGCTTCGCCGCCCGAAAGCGTGGCCGCCAGGCGATCCAGAGTCAGGTATTCCAGGCCAACATCGTTGAGGAAGGTCAGGCGCTCGCGGATCTCCTGCAGCAGTTTGTCAGCGATGGCGGCTTCCTGCGGCGTGAGCTTGAGCGTGTTAAAAAAGCTGAGCGCTTGCTCCACCGTGAGCGAGCACACTTCGCAAATATCCTTGCCGGCGATCTTCACCTGGCGGGCCTCCAGGCGCAGGCGAGCGCCGCCGCAGGTGGAACACTGGGAATAGCCGCGATACCGGCTCAGGAAGACGCGCACGTGCAGCTTGTACTTCTTGCGCTCCAGGTGGGCAAAGAAGCCGCGGATGCCGGGATAGCGGCCTTCGCCCTCAATGATTACCTGCTGCTGCTCGGGGTCGAGTTCCGCCCAGGGCACGTCCAGGGGAATCCCGCGCTGCTTGGCAAAGCGCTTGAGTTCGGCCTGCAGCGGGCGGTACTTGGGCTTGGTCCAGGGCTCGACCGGTCCTTCCGCGATGCTGCGGGTCTTGTCGGGAACAACCAGGTCAAGATCGAAATCAATGGTGTTGCCAAATCCCTGGCAGCGCGGGCAGGCGCCGTAAGGATTGTTAAAAGAAAACAGCCGCGGCTCAGGCTCCTCCAGGCGCAGGCTGCAGCGCTTGCACTCGAAGCGCTGGGCGAAGCGCAGGGTCTGCGCCGATTCCGGAGCGCGCGGCGCAGTCTGGAAAATGACCTCGCCGGCCTCGCGATAGCCGGTTTCGACCGCATCCACGATGCGGGCGCGGGAATCGGGAGCCA
>Ga0075436_100001010_pt1 | contig 18936 bp, 15 predicted proteins | sample RhiMethybrSRZTD5_FD_75303 | JGI IMG/M metagenome (GOLD analysis project Ga0075436, IMG submission 75303) | Populus rhizosphere microbial communities from Tennessee, USA - Rhizosphere MetaG P. TD hybrid SRZTD5 | ecosystem: Host-associated > Plants > Roots > Rhizosphere > Soil | place: USA...
GGCGCGCTGCTCGATAACGCCCGCCTCTTCGAGCGCGTCCGCCACATGGCAGTCAGCGACCCCCTCACCGGGCTTGCGAACTACCGCCGCCTGCTTGACGTTCTCGAAAACGAAACCGAGCGCACCGACCGTTCCGGCCGCCCTTTTGCCGTGCTGCTACTCGACCTCGACGGCTTGAAATTAATCAACGATAGCTACGGCCATCTGGTCGGCAGCCGTGCTATCTGCCGTGTTGCGGATATCCTCCGCATTCACTGCCGCGCCATTGATACTGCCGCTCGCTATGGCGGAGACGAATTTGCCCTCGTTCTTCCCGAATCGCAGGAAGACGAAGCGCGCCGCGTCATCGACCGCATCCGCGAGGTGATGGCCAATGACGACGAGCCGCCTCGGATCTCCGCCAGTATCGGCACGGCCGTATACCGTGGCGACGGCGAACGCATCGAAAAACTGCTATCCGAGGCGGACCAGCAGCTCTACGCCGAGAAAGCCAAGCGCGCCCGGCGCACTCCAGCCCTGCTGAACCCCCGCCGCGCCCCCAGGCTCTAACCTCCTCATCCAGTAAAGGGATCTGTCATGCCGAGCGGAGCGAAGCATCTCAACGCAAGTGCCATCGGGCTGCGCACCGCTCGGATCACACGTCGCTGACCAGCGCCGCTAATAAACCGCCCGTTTCTGCGCCGTTTCCTTCGTCGCCAACGAGAATCGTGGCTCGGCTGGCGCGCCATCCAGCAGTTGCCCAGCCAGGTACTCGCCCACCGCTGGCCCATGCTTGAATCCGTGCCCCGATCCTCCGCCCGCGAACCACACGTTCTCCATTTCCGGGTGCCGGTCGAGCAGAAAATCACCACTCGAAGTGTTCTCGTACTGGCAAACGCGCGTCTCCACGATGGGCGCGTCGCGCAGGGCGGGGAATCGCCGTGCCACGTACTCGCGCACAGCTTTGGTCATCTCCGGCGTGACGATCCTCGATTGCGTGTCCGGGTCCACGCGCTCGCCATGCTCGTCAAAGGCGATCTTCAGCCCGCGGCTCTCGATGTCTGGCATGCCGTAGACCAAATCTTCCTGAAACAGCCAAGTCGGCAACGCCGGGGGAGCAAACCGCATTTCTCCCGCAGGAATTCCAAAGAAGAAAACTTCCTGCCGCGATGGAAAAATGCGCGAGCCCAGCACGTCCGGGAAAGTCTTGCTCAGCCACGCTCCGCAGGCGAAAATAAACTGCCCTGCGGCGATGCGTTCGCCCTGCTTCGTGCTGATGTGCTTCACAGCACCCGCTTCTCGCGCGTCTACAGCCTGCCCGGAGCAATACTCCACGCCGAGCCGAATGGCATCCTCAACCACCGCTGCCACGGCCCGCCGCGCCATCAACACTCCACTGTGCGGCTCGAAAATCCCTTTCTGGATTTCCTCCAGCGCGATCTGCGTGTAACGCTTCTCTAGCTCCGCGCGGTCGAATTCCTCAAACACCACGCCGCATCGTTTCAGCGTCGCGGCCGTTTCTTTCAAACGCACGTCATCTTTCCCCGCCATCCAAAGCACGCCCGTCTCCAGAAACAAGGGCCGCTTTGTCGCCGCAAAAAACTCTTTCCATTGCGCGAGCGATCGCTGCGACCATCGCGTATACAGTTCATCCGCCCCGTAGCCCATGCGAATGATCCGCGATTCGCCGCCGCTGCTCGCACGCGAATGCCCCGGTCCATACGCTTCGATGAGCACCACACGCTTCCCGCGTTTCGCCAAATGCCACGCCGTCCAAGCGCCAAACACGCCAGCCCCAATCACCGCCACGTCGTATGTCTTCTGCATTCCTCGCCTTTCGTACTCCACGTGATATCATGCTTTCACAGGGTACTAATGAAAGGATTCAGCCCATGAATCTCGCGAGTATCCTGTTCCCGAAGTATCCATTCCTCATGTTGTGGTTTGCCATTGTTTACTTGGTTCCTGCGGTGATCCAGAAGACGAACAAGGACACTTCAAGGGAACAAACCTCCTTTACCTGTGAAACAGAAAAGTTCGAGCATGCCATTCCCTTGAGTAAAGAAGCCAAAGAGGCGCTCATTAAAGAGCAAAGCATAGCGGACTTGATGAGGGAGCAAAAGCTCTCCCCCGAGCAGATTTCTGAGGACTGGTTCACTGCAGCGGAAGTGCACCTTTCAGGCGCTAACGAAAATGACCTTGTAATTATGGGGACTCGTATTAGTCGTGGCGCCTATACTGCTGGCTTCTGGGTGCTTCGAAAAACAGGAAACCAATACAGAGTAGTTCTCCGCGACGATGCCCACGATCTCGACATCCTGGAAACAAAGACGAATGGCCTGCGAAATATCTCATTAGTTGTCGTGTCGCTCCGTTTTGGCTCTAAACGTGAGTTCGAGTTCGATGGGGCTGCCTATAAGCTTGCAAAGCGAGCTCTACGGCCGAACACGCCTGACGTTCAAAGAGACCTTTCAAAATACGAGACACACAAGCCGTTTATCCAGGCACTTGGTCAAGATGAGGAGCCCATTCTGGCGGAGGCCAGAGCTTGGATTTGGAAGCGGTGGCAGGCCCACAAACGTTCTTATGTGGAGGTTTCCACGCAAGATGCCGACGGAGAAAAAAGGGACTGTCAGTACTTCATCGATGACGCCATCGAAAAGGGCGTTTGGCAAGTCACACTGAAAATTCACCAAACTGTGTGGGACCAAGACTCACCCTACGGGCCTCGGTATCTAGTAATTGAAGATAAGCTTGAGCTTGCAGGTCAGGTAGAGAGAATCCTTCCCACGGAAGACGATTCACAACCGCCTCATCGCTTGTCGGACAGCGACTGCCTCAAAATATAGGCTCAATTTTCTAGGCGAAGACTACTCGGTCTTCGTGTTTTGACATTTCTGACATGCCTGATCCGCGTAGGCACTTCATAGGCAATGTCCCCTGAGCAGTGATAGGATGCAAAGTTTCGAACTGGATGTGGTTGGAGGTGTGTGTGAAGTCCTTTCGTCGTGGCATAACGTCCATTCTCACAGCATTGGCTGTTGTGTTGGCCTTGGCGCTCGCAACGAGTGCGCAACAGGTTGATCCCAAGACTTACGGTGGGATGAAGTGGCGCCTCGTTGGGCCGTTTCGCGGCGGCCGCGCGCTGGCCGTGACTGGTGTGCCGAGCCAGCCGAACACCTACTACTTCGGCGCGACCGGGGGCGGCGTCTGGAAAACCACCGACGGCGGCATCAGTTGGGATTCGCTCTTCGATAAGCAGCCCGTCTCTTCCATCGGTGCCATTGACGTTGCCGATTCCGATCCCAATGTCATTTACGTCGGCACCGGCGAAGCCTGCATTCGCGGTAACATTTCTTTCGGTGATGGCGTCTACAAGTCCACCGACGCCGGAAAAACCTGGACCAACGTCGGCTTGAAGGACACGCGGCACATTGGCGCGCTCGTTATTCATCCAACGAATCCCGACGTCGTTTTCGTTGCCGCTCTCGGCCACGCCTATGGTCCCAACACCGAGCGCGGCGTTTTCCGCAGTCGTGACGGAGGCAAGACCTGGGAGAAAGTTCTCTATCTCGATGACCGCACCGGCGCCATTGACGTCGTCTTCGATCCGCAGAATCCGCACATTCTTTTTGCCGCGATGTGGGAAGGTTGGCGCACCCCGTGGACGCTCAATAGCGGCGGCGCCAAAGACGGCCTCTACCGCTCCACCGACGACGGCACGACCTGGAAGCGCCTCGAAGGCGAAGGTCTCCCCGAAGGCCCGCTAGGCCGGATTGGCGTGTCGGTCTCCGGCGCGGATTCGAACGTCGTTTACGCCCTCATCGAAGCCAAGAAGGGCGGCCTCTACCGCAGCGACGACGGCGGCGCGAAGTGGTCGCTCATCAACGATGATCACCGCTTCCGCCAGCGCGCCTGGTATTTCACGCACGTTTGGGCCGACACGAAGGATTCCAATCGCGTGTACATTGCCAACACCGGTTTATATCGCTCGATTGACGCCGGCAAGACCTTCGAGCGACTCAACGCTCCACACGGCGACCATCACGCGTTGTGGATCGATCCCGAAAATCCCAATCGCCTTATCAACGGCAACGATGGCGGCGCAACGATTTCCATCGACGGCGGCAAAAACTGGTCCACGCAAAACAATCAGCCCACCGCGCAGTTCTATCACGTCGCCGCCGACAACGATTTTCTCTATCGCGTGTACGGCTCGCAGCAGGACAACTCTTCAGTCGGCATCCAGACTCGCAGCGACCACGGGTTTATTGACCGTGGCGACTGGGACGCCGTCGGCGGCGGCGAAAGTGGCTACATTGTTCCCGATCCGCGCGATTCGAACATCGTTTACGCGGACGACGAAGGCCCCATCTTCACGCGGTTCGACCGCCGCATCAATCAGGCGCAAAGCATTCAGGAATGGCCCGAGGATCCCAACGGCTATCCCGCCGCCACGCAAAAGTACCGCTACACCTGGACTATGCCGATTGTCATCTCCTCGCACAATCCGGATGTGATTTATCACAGCTCGCAGTACGTGTTTCGTTCCAACGATGCTGGGCGCAGCTGGACCACCATCAGCCCAGACCTCACGCGCAATGATAAAACCAAGCAGCGGGATTCCGGCGGCCCCCTCACCAAAGATCAGTACACCGTCGAATACTACGACACGGTTTTCACGCTCGCGGAATCGCCGAAGCAGGAGGGCGTGCTGTGGGCGGGCACCGATGACGGCATGATTCAAGTGACGCGCGACGGTGGCAAGAATTGGGCGAACGTCACTCCCAAAGACGTTCCCGAGTGGTCCATGATCAGCCTCATCGAAGCCTCACCGTTCGATGCAGGAACCGCTTACGCCGCTGTGGACGCGCACAAACTCGATAATTTCAAGCCGTACATTTTCAAGACGACCGACTTCGGCAAAACATGGACGAAACTTATTGGCGGCTTGCCGGAGAACTCCTACGTCCACGCCGTGCGCGAGGATCCCAGGCGCAAGGGCCTGCTGTACGCCGGAACGGAAACGGCGATATGGGTTTCTTTCAACGACGGCGCGAATTGGCAGCCGCTCCAGCTCAATCTCCCGAACACCCCGATTCACGACATGATTGTGCACGATGACGACCTGGTTGCGGCCACGCACGGCCGCTCGTTCTGGGTGCTGGATGATATCAGCCCGCTGCGCCAAGCCGCTGCTTCGATCGCTGCCGAAGATGCGCATCTCTTCACACCGCGCACCGCATGGCGCACTCGGATAGGCCACGTTAATCCGCGCCGCTATCCCATCGGCGAAAATCCTCCAAATGGCGCGATCTTGTACTACTGGTTGAAGGCCGAGCCGAAGGAGCCGGCCAAACTCGAGATTCTCGACGCGCAGGGCAAAGTCATTCGCGCGTTCACAAGTGAGGAGAAGAAAAAAGAAGAAGCTCCCGCCGAATGGGAGCGCGACGCTCCCGAAGAGCACATTCCTGCGAAAGCGGGGCTGAATCTGTTTACTTGGGATTTGCGCTATGAAGTTCCCGCCAAAATTCCGCAGGCTGTCTACGATGCGGGCGATCCGATTGCCCCGCTCGCCCTGCCAGGAACGTATCAGGTTCGCCTCACTGTAGGTGGCAAAGCGCAAACCGCATCCTTTGAAGTAAAGATGGACCCGCGCGTGAAAACGTCCGCCGAAGATTTGCGCAAACAATTTGACCTCATATTGAAAGTGCGCGATCGCACGGACGAAATGAACAAAGCCATCATCGCCATCCGCGACCTGCGCGGACAGTTGCAAGCGCTCGAAAGGCGCCTCGGCCCCGCGCCAGCCGCGAAGAACGATCCGAGCGATCCACCAAATCCGGTCGTGACGGTTTCGACGGACCTGCGCAAGAAAATCGCCGCCATAGAGGAAGAACTCATCCAGGTGAATGGCAAGTCCACCGAAGATTTCGCCAACTATCCGACCAAGCTTGAAAGCAAGTTCGCCTATCTGCAGAACGTCACCGACAGCGCCGACACCGCGCCGACCGCCGCGGAAGAGGCGGTCTTTGCCGACCTCGATCAGCGGCTCGAGACGCAGCTCGCCAAGTGGCGCGACGTCCTTTCGAAAGACGTCCTCGCGCTCAACGACGCCATGCGCAAAAACAACGTCGCCCTCATCGCGCCGTCCCCCGCGCCGGCAAAGTAGGGACGGCCTTTGAGGCCGTCCGCTCTTCCCTTGGAGTGCGGCAGCCTTGCTGCCGCTTTTCAGAAGGCGGGCGCTGAGATTCTTCGCGCATCCTCGTCGGACGCACTCAAAATGACACGCCGCTACTTTGGTTTGGGAAAGGCGGCGGCAATCGCCTTGGCCCAGTGGGAGAGGTGGTTGAGCGAGCGCGTGTGCGTGGCGTCGAGATGCAGCGGTGTGATGGAAACGGCGCCGGAGAAAATCGCGGCATAATCGGTGTCCGGCTCGACGTCCCTGTCGATGCGTTGTTCAAAGAGCCAGAAATAGCTCCGCCCGCGCGGGTCTTTTCCTTCGCTCAACTGGTTGCGCGTGATTTTCCGCGACTGTCGAGTGAATTTCACTTCGCCTTTCCACGGCTCCGGCACGTTCACGTTGAGCAAGACCTGGTCGGGCAAGCCTTCTTTTAGGACGATTTCTGCGGCGGCGCGAGCGACGCGCGCCGAGTTTTCGAATCTCGCCTTTTCTTTTTTTGCGCAAAGGGAGATCGCAATAGACGGAACGTGGTGCAGCGCGCCTTCGCGCGCCGCGCCCACCGTGCCCGAATAATAGGCGTTCTCTCCCAGGTTCGCGCCGTGATTGATTCCGGAAATCAGCAGGTCCGGCTTTTCCGGCAACAGCTTGTGCAGCGCCACGATCACGCAATCCGCCGGTGTTCCGTCAATGGCCCACTCGCGCTCCGCAATGCGGTTGCACACGATGGGCTGCCGCAGCGTCAGCGATTGCGCCGTTCCGCTCTGCTCGCGGCTCGGCGCAACAATATGCACCGTCGCGAAATCCGCCAGCGCTTCCGCCACCGCCCGCAACCCTTCCGCCTGATACCCATCATCATTTGTGAGGAGAATGTGTGCCATCTGTACGTTCACATGATCAAAATAACTGCTTCGCGGCTTTCCAACGGCGGGAATGCGAGGCGGCTGCAGTGCATCCAAAAAGTGGTCGGGACGGCGAGATTTGAACTCGCGACCTCACGCACCCCAAGCGTGCGCGCTACCAGGCTGCGCTACGTCCCGACGGGTAACCTGACAACGACGCGGCAAAATCGAGAGGGCCGAATCGCGGTAGCTTCTGCACTAACAAGGCTATCACCGGCGTTCGAGAAGCGTCAAGAAAGCGTGCAGCGCGTCGCGCAGATCGAGCAGCATTCTGCGGCTGAGCAACTGCGATCCGCCGTCTCCAGAATGATTCGAGCCGCGGTGCGCCGAATCATCGGCGCCGCCTTTTTCGCGCAAATGGCGGCGCGCTCCGGCGATGGTGTAGCCCTCATCGTAAAGCAGCCGTTTGATGCGGAAGACCATGTCCACGTCTTGCTGGCGATAGACGCGGCGGCCCGCATCATCCTTGGTCGGCTGGAGCATGGGAATCTCCGACTCCCAGTAGCGCAGCACAAACGGTTTCAGGTCGGCGAGGCGGCTGACCTCGCCAATGGTGTAGAGGCGCTCTTCGCTGGCGGTTTTTGTGGCGGTAACGTTGCCTGCCATGCTCCTGCCCTGCCAGAAATCCTTCGCGCGTCCTCAAGGGATGCACTCAGGTTGAAGGGGACGCCGCTATCGTAGCAGTTTGCGGGCCGTAGCTGTAGGGGGTGATCGTCATCCCTCACCTCGAGCCGCGGCGCGGGGGGCGGTTTTCGCGTTTGCGGAGGCGCTGCACGAAACGCACGGGAGTGCCGATGAAATCGAACTTGGCGCGAAGCTGGTTTTCGAGGAAGCGCTCGTAGCTGAAGTGCAGCGGCATTTTCTGATTGGTGAAGAGCAGAAACGTAGGCGGCCCGGTTTTTGCCTGTGTGACGTAATAGATGCGCACCGGCCGCGATTTCGGCGTCGAGCCGCGCTGGAGATCGACTTCCTGCTTGAGCCAGTCGTTCAGCACGGGCGTGGGAATGCGGCGGCGGCGCGCCTCGGCACATTGATTGATGAGCGGAAAAAGCTTCTCGGCGCGCTCGCCGGTTTTTGCGGACAGAAAAACGATGGGCGCGTAGCTGAGGAATTTCAATTTTGCGCGAATCATTGTTTCGTAGTCGAACATCAGCTTGCCGGGATCAATGCTTGCGGGATTACGATTGTCGCCCGTGGACTGCCTGGACTTTCCCTTAGCGGTGGCGGCGTCACGCAGCGCCGCTTCGCGAGCGGCGGCGAGCGCGAGATCCCATTTGTTGACGACGAGAATGACCGAGCGGCCGGACTCTTCGGCATAGCCGGCAATTGCCGCGTCGCCTTGCGTGACGCCCAACTCGCCGTCAATGATGAGCAGCGCCACGTCGCAGCGCTCGAGACCGCGGCGGGCCATCACGACGCTGAGTTTTTCCGCGACGAGCGTAGTCTTGCCCTTGCGGCGAATTCCGGCGGTGTCCACAAAGCGGTAGTCGCGGCCGTCGCGCGTGATTTCCGTGTCCACATTGTCCATGGTCGTGCCGGGAATCGGCGAAACGATGGAGCGTTCTTCGCCAACCAAGCAGTTCAGCAGCGTGGATTTGCCCACGTTGGGGCGTCCAATAATGGCCACCTCGATGGACGCAGTTTCCGTCGGCAGCTCAACGGATGGCAGTTCCACACCAGCAACCGGTGGTGTTTCCGACGCCGGAAAACATAGCGCAAGGGCATGGTCGAGAAGATCGTCGACGCCCGTGCCGTGCTCCGCGGTGACGGGAAACACAGGAACGCCGACCGAATGAAACGGCGCGGCGTTCGCTTCCTGCAAAGGCGAATCCACTTTATTGACTGCAAGCACAAACGGCTTTCCCGTTGCGCGCATAAGACGCGCCAGCTCTTCATCAAGGGGCGTGAGACCGGCCTGGCTATCCACAACAAGAACGAGCAGCGCTGCTTTTTTGATGGCCACTTGCGCCTGGCGAAAAATTTCCTGCGGGATGAGGGCCTTTTCGTCGGGAATGATTCCGCCGGTATCCACGACTTCCAGCGTCTTCCCGCGCCACTCGGCTTTGCCGTAGATGCGGTCGCGGGTAATGCCGGGCTCGTTGGTGACGATGGAGCGGCGCGTACCCGTCAGGCGGTTGAAAAGCGTGGACTTGCCCACATTGGGCCGTCCGACAATGACCAGAGATGGTAGCCGCTCAGTCATGAATTTTCCCTGTGGTGCAATCCTCCAATGTAGCGCATCCGTGCACGGCGTAGAAAGCAAACTGGAGTGTTTTTTCCTATCATCGGTTTGGGCTGGGAATGATGTTTTGTTTAGACGAGCTGGCGCTACGGAATCACGACCAGTCTGCAACCGCTTGTGCTGCGTTCCCAAGCTTGCGCAATTTCCGCCAAAGGAACTCGTTCGGTGTCGATGCGCAATTTGCGGCGGGCTGCATAGTCCATCACCTGTTGAAAGGCATTGGTGAGAATGTCCCAAGGCGGAATGCCAGCCGTTCCGAGAATCGTCAGCGCCGTGCTTCGCAACACAGATGCAGGCAGCGTGATGGTTGGGCCCGCACTTTCTCCTACCTCCACTAGACGCGTCTGCGATCCCGCGGCGGCAAATTCTGAAGTGGTTATAGCTGAGAGCAGGGCTTCGGTAGGCTGGGCCCACAAATAGTCAATGACCACATCGAAGCGTTTCTGGGCCGCCTCGCGGCGGAAGGCCTGGATCAATTCTTCGTGTGGCTGGTTCAGCCGAATTGTCGCGTCCGCGCCGAGTGCGCCCAGCGTGTTCAACGCCCGTTCGTTGCGTCCTACGGCAACGACGCGACCTGCGCCCAAGATTCTTGCGATTTGCACCGCGAGCTTGCCTGCGACTCCCGTAGCGCCGAGTATGAGAACGGTCTCGCCCTCATCCAGCTTCGCGATGTGCTTGAGCGAAAGCCAGGCGGATACACCTGGATTGGGAATGGCCGCAGCCGTAATGTCGTCCAAATCCTCAGGGATAGAAAGACATAACGCCCGCTTGGCAACCGCACGTTGCGCCATCGTGCCGTACGGGCGCCGCGGCCCGCCGAAAAACACTCGCGTGCCGTCTTCCAAGCGGCCAACGCCGTCTGTGCCGCAAACCACGGGAAGTTCACTCGGGCTGGCGTAGTGCGTTCCGGCCGCCATCTGTTTGTCTACAGACTTGAGCGCGACCGCGCAAACTTGGATCAGCACTTCGCCATCGCTGGGCGTGGGCTCAGAAAACTCTTCGACTCGCGGTGGTTTTGCCAATTCGCGGAGCACGGCGGCGCGCATTCAATCGTCCTTTCAGAGGCCGGAATAGGTTTGGCGGCGGAGGAATTGGCCGGAGCCGGGGCGGCCGACAAATTTTCCCGAGTCGATGACAGTGCGGCCGCGGGAGAAAACGGTTTTGGGCGCGCCTTTGATCTTAATGCCCTCAAACATGGAATAGTCCACGCGCATGTGATGCGTTTTGGCGCTGATGACTTCCTCGTGATTGGGATCGAAGAGCACCAAGTCGGCGTCCGAGCCGACGGCGATGGTGCCTTTGCGCGGATAGAGGCCAAAAAGTTTTGCGGGAGCAGTGGAGACGAGCTGTACGAAGCGGTTTGGCGAAAAATGCTTGCCATGGACGCCGCCGGTGTAGATGAGGCTGAGGCGGTGCTCGATGCCCGGGCCACCGTTGGGAATTTTGGTGAAGTCGTCCTTGCCCAGTTCCTTCTGTTCCTTGAAACAGAAAGGGCAATGATCGGTGGAGACCACCTGCAACGTGTCTTTGGCGAGGCCCTGCCAGAGTTTCTCTTGATGCCATTTTTCGCGGAGCGGCGGCGTGAAGACGTATTTGGCGCCCTCGAAACCGGGCACGTCCATGTTTTCGAGTGAGAGATACAAATATTGGGGGCACGTTTCGGCGTAAGCGGGCAGGCCGCGATCACGGGCTTCGCGGACTTTTTCGAGCGCGTCGTTGCAGGAGAGGTGCACGATGTAGACGGGCGCGCCGGCCATTTCGGCGAGCGCGATGGCGCGAGAAGTGGCTTCGGCTTCGGCGGTGGTGGGGCGGGTGAGCGCGTGATATTTCGGCGCGCGTTTGCCTTCCGCGAGGGCTTGCTGGACGATGACGTCAATGGCGCCGCCGTTTTCCGCGTGCATGCAGATGAGGCCGTTGTGCTGGGCGGCCTGGCGCATGGCTTTGAAGATGGCGGCGTCGTCGAGCATAAAAACGCCCGGATAGGCCATGAACAGCTTGAAGCTGGTGACGCCGTCGCGGATGAGCTGGCCCATTTCCTCGAGCTGCGCGCTGCCAAGATCGGTGATGATGCAGTGGAAGGCGTAGTCGGTGACAGCCTTGTCGTGGGCTTTCTTCATCCAGGTGTCGAAGGCCTGGCGCAGCGATTGGCCTTTGTATTGGATGGCGAAGTCGATGAGCGTGGTGGTGCCGCCAAAGGCCGCGGCGATGGTGCCTGTCTCGAAGTCGTCGGCGCTGGTGGTGCCACCAAAGGGCATGTCGAGGTGCGTGTGGACGTCAATGCCGCCAGGAATGAGCAGCAGGCCGGTGGCGTCAATGACGCGGCCGGAGTTTTCTACGGGAAGCTGCGCGGCGACGGCGCTGACGCGGTCGCCGCTGATGCCGACGTCCGCGCGATACGTGTCGGTCGCGGTGACAACGGTGGCGTTGCGGATTACTGTGTCAAAGCGCATGAAGATTCCTCAGGGAGAGAACTATACGATGGTCGGTTCCGGAATGGGAAGAATGTAGGTACACTCCGGCAGTTTTCGTAAGAGTGGCAAACAAAGGAGTTAGGGTATACGAAACTTGGAAGAGTATACGGCAGACTGTAGGAGGTCGACAGTCGATAGTAGAAAGTTGAACGGGCGGCAACCGAGGTGCGTACGTTGGAGCCCCTTTCCCTCTTTGCTCGTAAGTGTTAGGAGTGATGCGTACCCCCTCCTGGGGGGTCTCGTATGTGTGGCAAACAAAGGACTTGCCGGAGGGGGTTTTCGGAAGTGTGGCAATGATTAGAATTACGGACGATTTTTCGGAAGTGTGGCAAATACACGGGTTAGCGGTTTGATAGAAGAGAATAGGGTTCCGCAAAGAGGGGATGAGAAGAACCGCGCGGCGGGAACGCATGGTGTTAGGGGACGACAGGTGCCGTGCCCGAGCAGCAAAACATTGTACCAGACAGTTAAGATATGTCAGCAGGAAAATAAGTTGCTTTGTGCGATGAATTATCAAGAAAAAAGCCGGTCCTCTTCACTTTGTTCGTGATGACGTGACGGGCGGCGTCAGCGGTTGACCAGGAAATCGAAGAGGAGCCGCTACGGAGGCCGACGGGGCCGCTAGACTTGCGCTGGTTCTCACCAGGCATTAAGGTACGCTGAATCCCGGAGGCGCTGGAGGTAGCAGAAATGAACAAAGCTCTTGTGACCTTGCTTGCAGCGGGAATCACGTTGGGCGCGAATGGATGCGGGATAGCCCGGCCGGATGTGGCGGACAGCCTGAAAGCACCGGCGGGGGAGAAAGTGATTCTGGTGGGCCACGCAACAGGAGTGCAAATCTATGTGTGCCAATCGGTCGCGAACGCTCCTTTCGCGTGGACACTCACAGGGCCGGAGGCGGACCTTACCGATGCGAGCGGGAGAAAGATCATTCATCACTTTGCCGGGCCCACCTGGAAGCACAACGATGGAAGCGAAGTTGTGGGGAAAAAGGTCGCCCAAGAAGAAGCTACCAAGCCGGATGCGATTCCCTGGCTGCTGCTAAAGGCGACGAGCCACACGGGACAGGGAGTCTTGACCCGCGTAACGAGCATCCAGCGCATACACACCGACGGCGGCGTGACGCGATACGCAGAGACGTGCAATGCCTCAACAAACGGCCATGAATTCAGGAGCCCGTACGTGGCGGATTACTATTTTTATGCACCTAAGAAGTGAGCGGCGGGCCGAATACCTTGCTGGCCCGGCGTTTTACCGGCAGGGAATACTGTGCGGCGCCGAAATTGCGATAGACTACTTTCATGAACATTCGCCTAAAACCGGAATTGGAAAAACTGGTCGAACAGGACGTCCAACGCGGGCCCTACCAGAACGCCGCTGAATTCGTTGAGCGTGCAGTGGTTTTGCTCCACGAGCAAGAGACGTGGCTCGCGGAAAATGCGGCGGAAATCAACGCAAAGGTCAGTGAAGGTTACGCGGCAGCAAAACGCGCGGAGTTGGTCGACGCGGAACAGGCCCGCGGTTCTATGGACCAGAAGAAACGCGCATGGCTCGGTGACAAACGCAAGGCATGACGCGTTACCGGTTTACGCCACAAGCGCTGGACGACCCTTTCGAAATCTGGAGTTACATTGCACAGGATAACCTAGAAGCTGCAGATCGTGTAGAAGAAGCAGTTTTATGGCACATGCGAACTTCTCGCAGATTCGCCTTTGGCAGGGATGGTGCGCAAAGACCTGACTTCGCTTCCTGTACGCTTTTGGCTGCCGCGGTTCCCAAACTATTTCATCGTGTACGATCCGGCTGCTAGGCCAGTGGAAGTGATCCGTATTCTTCATCGAGCAAGGGACATCCGTTCGATTATTCCCTAAGCCAATAGAAAAGCTGATCCCTTGCTGCGCTCGGGATGACACCCGGACGTGGGGGTGGTTTGGCGCGTTAGTGGCGGTAATGCGGAAGGATTTTGTGTTTGTAGACGTCGAGGGTGGCTTCTTCTTCGCCGGACATTAAATAGATGTTGAACTGGGTGACGCCGGCCTTGCGGAGGCAGTCGAGCTTTTTGCGGTGGTCTTCGGGGGAGCCGAGAATGCTGAAACGGTCCACGACTTCGTCGGTGACGAAATCGGCGTTGTCGCTGCCGACTTCGCAGTGATGGTGGTAGTCGTACTTGCCGCGGTCTTTGACGTAGGAAGTGAGCGCGGGAGGCAGCTCTTCGGGTTTGTATTTGGAGATAAGGTCCATAACGTGGTTCGAGACGAGCGCGGGGAACCAGCGGACGCGCTCGCGAGCGGTTTTCAGGTCATCGGAAGTCCAAACTGGGGCGGCGGCCATGACTTCGATTTTGTGGGATTCGCGGCCGGCTTCCTTGGCGCCTTCACGGACGAAGCCGAGGCACCATTCGATGAGGTCGGGATCGGCGAATTGCAGGATGACCCCGTCACCAATGCGCCCGGCCGTGCGGAGAGCTTTGGGGCCGTAGCCCGCGACCCAGACGCGAGGGACTTCGCCGCTGGCCCAGGGGAATTTTGTGGGAACGCCGTCGAGGTCAACCGTTTTGCCCGCGTTGAGATTGCGGAAGACGCGGACGAATTCTTCGAGAGTTTCGAGGGTGGTGGGCTTCTTGCCGAGGACGCGGCGCGAGCTATCGCCCCGGCCGATGCCCAGTTCCATACGGCCGTGGGAAGCGAGATTCAGCGTGGCGAAGAGGCTGGCGGAAACGGTCACGTCGCGGACGGCAGGGTTGGTGACGCAAGTGCCGAGATGCATGTGTTTGGTATTGGCGGCCATCAGGGTAAGAAGGGGAAACGGGTCCTTCCAGAGGACGTGGGAGTCGAAAATCCAGCCGTAGGTGAAGCCGGAGGCTTCTGCGCGTTCCGTGAGGCTGAGAATGCGGTTAATGGAGATGTCAGGTTTGATGGTGATGCCGAATTCCATGCGGGGCTCCCTTACCTACACATTCTGTTGTGCAAACACTAGAGGTTGAGATCCTTCGACGGCAGAAAGCGCGGTCTCAGGATGACACACTCTTCGTGACCGGTGACTCGCGAAAACTCTTTGCGCGGCCCGTCAGCGCAAAGTAAACGACAAAACTGACGAGGAAGCCGACGAACCAGGCGTAGTCGTAAAGAACGCGCAGCGGCGGGACGACAAGTCCGATAAACGCAACAGCCGCACCCGCAGCCAATGCGACAATGCCGGTCCAGTGGAAGCCGTTCGAGTATTCGTACTGGCCGTTGCGGCGGTAAAGATCTTCGGCGGTGAGAATCTTCTTGCGGACGACGAAGTAATCGCAAATGAGAACACCAGCGATAGGGCCGAGGAAACCGGAATAGCCGACGAGCCAGGTAAAAATGTAACTCCCATAGCTGGCGAGAAGCTTCCACGGCTGCACCAGCAGGCCCACGACGGCGGTGATGAGGCCGCCGGTGCGAAAACTGATGCGGCGCGGAGAAAGATTGGAGAAATCGTTGGCGGGGGAAACGACGTTGGCGGCGACGTTGACGTTGAGCGTGGCCATGAGCAGGGCAATCATGGCAAGCACGACGGCCCAGGGATTGCCGAGGCGGGCAAGGACTTTGACAGGGTCCCAGATTGCCTCGCCAAAGATGATCATTGTGGCCGATGTGACGGCAATGCCGATGAAGGAATAAAACGTCATGGTGGCGGGAAGGCCGAGGGCCTGGCCAACTATTTGATCGCGCTGGCTGCGGGCGTAGCGGGTGAAATCCGGGATGTTCAGCGAGACGGTGGCCCAGAAGCCGACGACGCCTGTGAGCGAGGGAACGAAGAAGCGGAAAAATTCACCGAAGGATTGAAATTTCGAGGGCGTAGAGAGCATGGGGCCAAAGCCGCCCGCTCTGCCGCGCGCCCAAAGAAGAAGAGCGAGGCCAATGAGGAGTAGGAAAGGCGCGGAGATGCCTTGGAGAAAGCGGATGGTCTCAATGCCGCGGAGAATCACGAAAACGTTGAGGAGCCAGAAGAGTGCGAAGCAGACTGCCGCGCCATTGTGAAATTTTGCCCAACCGGGGGCGAGGGCGACGATCATCGCGTTAATGGCTTCGCCGCCAATCCAAGTTTGAATGCCAAACCAGCCGCAAGCGACGAGAGCTCGGAGAATCGCGGGAATGTTGGCGCCAAGAACGCCAAACGAGGCGCGCGCAAAGACAGGAAACGGGATGCCGTATTGGGCGCCGGCGTGGGCGTTGAGGAGCATGGGAATCAGCACCAGAACGTTGCCGAGAAAAACGGTGAAGAGCGCCTGGCCCCAGTTCATGCCGCCGGCGATCATGCCGCTGGCGAGCATGTAGGTGGGGATATTGACGCTCATGGAGATCCAGAGGGCGGCGTAGTTATAGGTGGTCCAGCGGCGGCGGGCAGCGTCAACCGGAGCGAGGTCCTTGTTATAAAGCGAACTCGACTGGATGGTTTCGACGGGAAGCATGTCCTAGTCTGCTGCTTCGCTAGAACCGGCAGGTTCTGCGGCGCGGGTGCGTGTAATTTCTCCATAGGACTCGGGGCGGCGATCGCGGTAAAACTGCCAAACGTCGCGAACCTTTTGAATTTCATCGAGATCCAGGTCAGCGGCGAGGAGTTCGTCCTTGTCGCGGCTGGCCTGGGCAACAATTTTCCCGCGAGGATTGCAGAAGTAGCTCTTGCCGTAAAACTCGCCAATCTTCCAGGGGCGCTCCGTGCCCACGCGGTTGATGGCCGCAACAAAATAAGCATTGGCGACGGCGTGGGCGGGCTGTTCGAGCTCCCAAAGATATTCGGAGAGGCCCGCCACGGTGGCGGAGGGGTTGTAAACAATTTCCGCGCCGTTGAGGCCGAGGCAGCGCGCGCCCTCCGGAAAATGGCGATCGTAACAAATGTACACACCCACACGTGCATAGCGCGTATTGAAAACGGGATAACCCGCGTTCCCGGGAGTGAAATAAAATTTTTCCCAGAAACCGGGATGGCAATGAGGAATGTGGTGCTTGCGGTATTTGCCCAAATAGCGTCCGTCGGCATCAATGACCGCGGCGGTGTTGTAATAAACGCCGGTCATTTCGACTTCGTAGACGGGAACAATGAGAACCATCTGATATTTCTTGGCCAGTTTTTGCATGAGCGCGATGGTGGGGCCACTGGGGACGCGTTCGGTGAGTTCATACCAGCGGGTTTCCTGCTCGGCGCAAAAGTAAGGGCCGTAAAATAATTCCTGGAGGCCGAGGATTTGTATTTTTTTCTTAGCGGCGGAGGCGATGAGACCTTCGTGCTTGGCGATCATTTTCTTTTTTATGTCGGGAAGCGAGTATTTTTCCGAAGACCACTCACAATGAGCCTGAATCAGACCGCAACGAACGACGCGGGGCATGCGACACCTCCCGAAAAAACGTAGGGAAAAAGTTTACCTCTCGGGGGTTTACCCTACAAGCTGCGGGCGCGTGGTTTCGGGGCAGGTAATTTTTCGGGGGGAGTAGAGCTTTTTTACCCGGAAATAGCATGGAGTTTGTTGAAAACAAAGGGATTAGTATGGCGCGGAGGTTGCAATTCTACGGGCCGTGGGGGAGGCGAGCCGAGGATCCCTTTAGGGGATTGAGGGCTGGGCCGGTTCGCTTCTCCCCGATATTTTCGCTGATGGTGAGCAGCCTGACCTTCCTGAGACTCACCACGCCACCCCCGAGTTACTCCCCTAAACAGAAAAGTCGGCGAAAGTATGGGTGTCTCCGCGAGCATGCCGCAAGTTCGGGAATCCGAGAAGAAAAAACAGAGACTGAAGGAATCAGGCGTTGTAGATCGCCGCTGGTGAAGCGAACTGGCTCAAGCGCGGATTGCGCGTCTGGTAATCGGCAAGAGTCAGCGCAAGCATGATGGCGAGCCAGAAGATGGCGCAAACGATGACGAGCTGCGTGCGCTTGGGGCTGTAGCGAGCGTGCATGAAGTAGAGAACGACGAGGGTGGCCTTGATCGAGGCGATGCCGAGAGCGATGACGATGTTGAACTGGGCGAAATTCTGAAACGCGGCCCAAACCGTGAGGCCGGTCCCGAAGAGCAGCGCGAAGAAGATGGCGACGTAGATTCCTGGGGAAACGATGTGTTCGGTATGTTCAGCCACGCGATTACGCTCCCAACTCTCTTAGCGATGCCGGTCAATCAGATATAACAACGGGAAAAGGTAAATCCAAACGATATCGACGAAGTGCCAGTACAGGCCGACGATTTCGACCGGTGTGTTGTACCGCGGCGTAAAGCGGCCGCGCAAGGATACCTTGATGAGCCAAATGAGCAGGCCCGCGCCGACGATCATGTGAAGGGCATGCAGGCCGGTCATGGCGAAATAAAGCGAGAAATAGAGCTGTGCGTGGGACTGGATGTCCGGGTCGACAAGGGTAGCTTTGTGCAGCTCCTCACGCTCATCGTCCAAGTGTTTTTTCTCTATTTCGGTTTGAGGTTTCGAATTGTCGACCAGATACCAGACGTCAAAGCCACGGCCGGGGATGAGATGGTGGTCGAATTTCTGTTTGTACTCGACCACCTTGATGCCAAGGAAAACGCTGCCCAGGACGAGGGTGGCGATCAGGAAACCCGTGACCAGCTGTTTCTTGCCGACCTGAGCGGACCAGACGGCCATAGCCATGGTCAAGCTGCTCAGGATGAGCACGGCTGTGTTGATAGTGCCCAGCTTAATGTCCAGAGTATTGCTGCCGATGCCGAAGGCCGTGAAATATTCGTGGCGGTTGATGGTGTAGGTCAGGAACATACCACCGAAGAACAAAACTTCCGTGACGAGAAAGATCCACATGCCCAGCGTGGAGGATTCTTTCTGCTGCTCCAGGGTTTGAAATTGCCCGTGTAGTTCTCCGGTGCGATGCACGCGGCGCTCCTCGTCTTTTCTAGCTGGGCCAAAGCCCAGGCTCTATAGTCCTTCTAGCCGGGCTGAAGCCCCGCCTCCACAAAACCCGGGGTATAACGCCCCAGCCCTTCAAAAACTCCGTGTGCGCAAATCCGATCGCAGCGGATTAATCGTCGCCGTGAGCGGGGGCTAAAGGCGCTCCCGCCACCAAGCCAAGGTCCGGGCGATTCCGAAAATCGTAAGGCTCCCAATCGACCACGGGCGTAACGAGAAAGTTTTCCGTGGGCGGCGGCGAAGCCGTTTTCCATTCGAGGCCCGTAGCTGGC
>Ga0075436_100001011_pt1 | contig 18925 bp, 17 predicted proteins | sample RhiMethybrSRZTD5_FD_75303 | JGI IMG/M metagenome (GOLD analysis project Ga0075436, IMG submission 75303) | Populus rhizosphere microbial communities from Tennessee, USA - Rhizosphere MetaG P. TD hybrid SRZTD5 | ecosystem: Host-associated > Plants > Roots > Rhizosphere > Soil | place: USA...
ATGGCGCCCTGGTCGCGGGCCCGGTGGAGCTCCTGCGCTTTGGGGCGCCGCAAACGGGTGGCGACGGGGTCACGTGGCCGATCGAAGGCGGAGCCCTCGCGGCCGGGTCAGGCGGCCGGCTTCGAGTCTTGGTCGAGGACGGCAGGCTGTTCGCCCGGGTGGAGGGCTACCGCCCGGCGCTGCCCCGGCCGATCTACTCGACCACCCAGCTGCTGCTGCACCACGCGCTCGTGCGGCTGGTCCTGCTGCGGCTCCGCGGCCGGCGCCCGGCGGCCGGCGTGCCGGCGGACGTCTCGAGCCGGCTCGCGGCAGGTGCTGTGGACGTCGCTGTGTGCGCCGCGCTGATGTTGCTCCTGGCGCGGCGGCGGCGAATCCGCGCATTCGCCGCGATCGCCGCCGGCTATCACGTCGCTGCGTGGTCGGTGTCGGGCCGCACGATTGGAGGCGCGCTCATGAAGCAGCGGGTGATCGCCGTCGACGGATCGCAGCCGACACCGGTGCAGGCCGTGCTGCGCCTGGTCGCGCTTCCGTTCTCGCTGTTTCGCTTCCGCGCGATCCACGATGAGGTCGCCGCGACCGACGTGATCGTGGACTAGCGCTCAGTAGCATTCACAGCGGTGAGCAACACGGATCTTGTGATCTTCGGCGCCTCGGGCGACCTCGCCCGGCGCAAGATCCTGCCCTCGCTCAAACGGCTCGCGCAGCGCAACGGCAACGCGCTTCGCGTCATCGGCGCGGGTCGCAGCGACCAGTCGCAGCAGGAGTTCCGAGACCTCGTCAACGAATCCAGCGAGAACAGCGCGCTCGCTTCGAGCGCGGAGTGGGTGCGGCTGAGCTATCGCGACCCCGCGAGCTTCGCGCCCGTGAAGCAGCTCCTGGAGGGCTCGTCGTCCGCCATCTTCTACCTGGCGACTCCGCCGGAAACCTTCTCCGACATCCTCGGTGCGATCGGCCAGTCGGGGATGGTCAACAAGGGCGACCAATCCCGGCGGATCGTCGTCGAGAAGCCCCTCGGCCACGACCTCGCTTCGGCGCGAAAGCTCAACCTGCAGCTCGCCGCGTCGTTCGATGAGGAGCAGATCTACCGCATCGATCACTACCTCGCGAAGGACACGGTGCAGAACGTCCTCGCGCTGCGTTTCTCCAACTCGCTGTTCGAGCCCGTCTGGAATCGCAACCTGATCGACACCATCCTCATCACGGCCGCCGAAGAGGAGGGCATCGGGACGAGGGCCGGCTACTACGACCAGATCGGCGCGGTGCGCGACATGATCCAGAACCACGTGCTGCAGCTCCTCGCGCTGGTCACGATGGAGCCGCCGATCACGTTCGACGCCGATTACATCCGGCGCGCAAAGAGGCTGGCGCTGCGCGCCATCACGCCTCTGGACCCTGCGTCAGCGGTCCGCGGCCAGTACGACGGCTACCTCAGCGAGGACGGCGTCGCTCCTGACTCGCGGCGCGAAACGTACGCTGCCGCGCGCGTTTCGATCGAAAACTGGCGCTGGGATGGAGTGCCGATCTTCGTTCGCACCGGCAAGGCGCTCAAGCGCCGCTCGACCGAGATCGTGATCAAGCTCCGTGACGCGCCGATGCTGCGCGTGGGCGGGCGGCGCCAGCGGGGCATTCCCACCTTGATCGTGATTCGCATCCAACCGGACGAGGGGATCACGCTGCGGATCGGGGCGAAGCGGCCCGGCGTGCGCTTCGAGATGGTGCCTGCCGGCATGAGCCTCGACTACGCCCGTCTCTCGCGCACCGCGCTTCCCGACGCGTACGAGAACGTGCTGAACGAGGTGCTCGCGGGCGGCCATTCGGCGTTTCCGGGCGGCGAGGAGATCGAGCTCTCGTGGGAGATCGTCGACCCGCTGATCAAGGCATGGGAGTCGGAGGGTTATCCCGAGCCGTACCCGCAGGGTTCGTGGGGTCCGCAGGCCGCCGACGACCTGGTCGGTTCAGGCGGGGGCGGGCGCTGGATCGTCTCAGGAGACGAACCGGGCACTGCCTGACGCCGATCATCCCGGCTGAAATGCGCATATCCGCTTGAAACGCCCTCGGATTCCGGCGGTTATGTGCATAACGCGCAAAAAAAGGGCGGCCCGAAGGCCGCCCTTTCTTTTGTTGGTCGGTTACGCGCGGGCTTTGGCGCCGCTCGGCATTGTCGAGCTGCGACCTGATTGCATCAGGAGCTCGGCCTTGTTGGGGTAGAGCACCAGCAGGAGGACCGCAACGATGACCGCGATCACGAACGCGACGACGTCGAAATGCGCAAGGGTGATCTGGTCGAAGATCTGCCAGACGACCTGCAGGATCGCGTAGAGGATCAGCGCACGGACCCAGCTGACGTTGCCTTCGGGATTGAAGCCGGCGATCATCACGCCCGCTCCAAAAGCAACGCCCGCGACCGACGCGGTTACGCCGGCCCACGAGTCAAACGGGAAAAAGCTACTGCCTATGAATCCGAGACCCGAACCCATGACCAGGAGCGCGCCCATCACCCACATCAGAAGCTTCAGCGCGAGCGGGTTCCATTTAGACACCAGTTGCAGTCCTCCTATTTCGACCGCATCAAGTTGGAGAATGCGTTAAGTCAGCGGTCTTTGCAGTGCATCTTGTACATGGAATGCACGCGTTTCGCAATACAGAAATGGACGCAAGTTTTGGCGGTGTTGTCGTTAAGCGACCGGGACGCCGCCCTTCCAGACCTGGCGAGGAGCCAGTCCGAACGCCCACGCGAACGCCCCTTCATGATCGGCGTCCCACAACACGAGGTCTGCGCGAAGGCCGACCTCGACCCTGCCGCGGTCGTCCAGCCTGAGTGATTTCGCGCCCCCGGCGGTGGCGGCCATCAGCGCTTGCTCGACCGACATCTTGAACACGGAGATGGCGAGCGCGATCACCGCACTCATGCTGGTCAATCCGCTCGTTCCCGGGTTGTGATCTGTGCCAAGCGCGATCACCGCACCCGCCTGCTGAAGCTGCTTCACCGGTGGCAGCCTGCCCATCGACAGCGCCGTCACCGGCGCCAGCGTCGCAACGACGCCCTCGCGAGCCAGCGCACGCGCATCGTCGTCGTTGGCGCACAGCAGGTGGTCGGCGGACGCCGCGCCCAGCTCCGCCGCGAGCTGCGAGCCTCCAGTGCGCGCGAGCTCGTCAGCGTGGAGACGGGGTATCAGCCCGGCCGCCTGCGCGGAAACGAAGATGCGACGCGACTGGTCGACGGTGAAGTAGCCCTGGTCGCAGAAGACGTCACAGAATCGTGCGCCCGCCTTCCTTGCGCCCTTGCTCCAGCGTGCGACCTCATCCGCGTAGTCGTCGAGTGACCGACCGCGATCCGGCGGCAGCGCATGAGCGCCAAGAAATGTCACCTCGAGACTTGGGAGGTCCTTGCGCCTGGAGAGCCGCGCCAGCGCCTCGGCCGAATAGATCTCGCCGGCTCGATTGAGGAAGTAGCCGGTCTTCGTCTCGACCGTCGTCGCCCCGCCCGCAAACCAGCGTTTGAGCCGTGCGGCGGTTGCAGACTCCAGGGCCCGCGGTGCGGCGGCGCGCGTGGCCCTCACCGTTGCCACGATTCCGCCTCCGGCCTGGGCGATCTCCTGGTAGCCGGCGCCCGCGGTCCGCATCGCGACCTCGGCCATGCGGTTGCCGGCGTAGAGCGGATGGGTGTGCGCGTCGACGAGACCTGCGGTCACCAGCCCTCCGCCGCAGTCGTGCTCGTCGGTCACGGACCGCATGAGCTCTCGGGGCTCGGCGCCCTGGCGGCCCGCCCATCTGATGCGGCCGCGATCCAGGATCAGGGCCGCGCCGCTGACCACTCGTTGATCGGTGCCGGTGAAGAGACGCCCGATCTTCCTCAGCCGAAGCATCAGGAGTGGCCGGGCGCTCTAGTGCCCGACGACGGTGCGGCCGCCCACGACAACGTGCTTCACGTCCCGCGCGGAGCAGCAGAAGATGAGGTAGGCGAGCCCCAATCCGCGCCACTCGGTGCGAGGCGGCGCGACGGTCGCGAAGTCCGCCAGCTTGCCCGGCTTGAGCTCCCCCGCGTCCCATCCGAGAGAGCGCATCCCTCCGACCGTTGCCGCATCCATCAACACCTCCGGTGAATGGATCACGCGCTTGCCGATGGCACGACGCTGGTCGAGCTCCAGGGCCCGCGCCTCCTCGAGGATGTCGATGACCGAGTTGGAATCCGAGCCAAGGCACAGCGGGCTGCCGGCCTCCACCAGTCCGCGAAGTGGCCCGACCCGGTCGCCAAGGTCACGCTCCGTCGTGGGGCTCGCGCAGATACGCACGTGGTGCGAGCCAAGGAGCTCTACGTCGGATTCCGACACGTGGATCGCGTGGATCGCCGTGAGGTCAGGTCCGAGGATCTCCTCGCTTTCGAGCAGCTCGGCCGGCGTGCAGCCTTCGAATGCGATGCACTCGTCGACCTCGGCGGGCTGCTCGGCCAGGTGCATGTGGAGGGGAGCCTTCCGCCTTCGCGCCCACGCCGCCACGACGCGCATCGAGGGGCGGTCCACCGCGCGGACGCTGTGGATGGCCGCGCCGATCCGTACGCCATCGCCTTCCCGCAGCTCGTCAACCCGCGCGACCCACCTCTCTGCATCGCCGTCCGAGAACGAGCGCTGAACCCCCTCGAGCGGCCTGCCGTCGAGGCCGCCGCGAAGGTAGCAGGCGTCGAGCAGGGTGATGCGGATGCCCTCGGCCCGCGCTGCATCGATGAGCGCCTCGCCCAGCTCGTTTCCGTAGCGGTGCAGGTAGTGGAACTCGCCGACCGCGGTGATGCCGGCGTGCAGCATCTCCCGAAACACTGAGCGCGCGTAGTCCGTGTAGCTGGGACGGTCCCACCCCTGGGCGGCATCGAACATCATGCGGCGCCACTCCCAGAAGTCACCGCCGCCGCTCTCGGTGCGCCCGCGCAGTGATTCCTGGAACGCGTGGCTGTGCACGTTGGCCAGACCGGGGAAGGTGAAACCGGGAAGGCGGACCGCGCCATCTGGCGCCGGCACGTCCTCTGTCACCGCCTTGATGATTCCGTCGGCCACCTCGATCAGGACGTTGGTCGCCGTGTGCCCCACCACCCAGGCATGTTCGGCATGCCACAGTCCGCTGCCTTTCATTCGCGTCATCGGTCAGCCCTTCATCGGGATGCGGACACCACGCTCATGGGCGACATCGACGGCACGCTCGTAACCCGCGTCGGCGTGACGCATGACTCCGGTGCCGGGATCGTTGGTCAGCACGCGCTGCAGCTTGCGCGCAGATTCCTCGCTTCCGTCAGCGACCACCACCATCCCGGCGTGGATGGAGCGGCCGATTCCGACGCCGCCCCCGTGGTGCACGCTGACCCACGAAGCCCCGCTCGACGTGTTGAGCAGCGCGTTGAGGATCGGCCAGTCCGCGATGGCGTCGGAGCCGTCACGCATCGCTTCGGTCTCGCGATACGGCGATGCGACTGAGCCGCTGTCGAGGTGGTCGCGGCCAATGACGATCGGCGCCTTCACCTTGCCTGTGCGCACAAGCTCGTTGAAGCGCAGCCCCGCTCGGGCGCGCTCGCCGTAGCCGAGCCAGCAGATCCGCGCCGGGAGGCCCTGGAAGTGCACGCGCTCGCCGGCCGCCTTGATCCACCGCACCAGGGCCTCGTCGTCGGAGAACTCCTCGACGATCGCCCTGTCCGTCGCCGCAATGTCCGCCGGGTCGCCCGACAGCGCTGCCCAGCGAAATGGGCCCTTGCCTTCGCAGAAAAGCGGACGGATGTAGGCCGGCACGAAACCGGGATAGTCGAACGCGCGGTCGAAGCCGCCGAGCTTCGCCTCCGCGCGCAGGCTGTTGCCGTAGTCGAAGACCTCGGCCCCGCGGTCGAGATAGCCGACCATCGCCTCGACGTGCGCGGCCATCGACGCGCGCGCGCGGCGCACGTACTCCGCGGGATTGTCGAGCCGGAGCTCAGCGGCGTCGTCCGGGTAGAGGCCGGTCGGGATGTACGACAGCGGGTCGTGCGCGGAGGTCTGGTCGGTGACGATGTCGACGGCGAATCCCATGCGCGCCAGCTCAGGCAGCACCTCGGCCGCGTTGCCGTGCAGCCCGATCGACAGCGGTCTCCTCGCCGCCTTTGCCGCTCCGGCGAGCTCGAGCGCGTGACCGATGTCCTCGGCCGCAACGTCCAGGTATCCATGCTCGATGCGGCGAGCGATGCGCTGCTCGTCGACCTCGATGCAGATCGCCACGCCGCCGTTGAGAGTGACCGCGAGCGGCTGCGCGCCGCCCATGCCGCCCAGGCCGGCGGTCAGCGTGATCGTGCCGGCCAATGACCCGTCGAAACGCTTGCGAGCGATCGCTGCAAAAGTTTCGTACGTGCCCTGGAGGATGCCCTGCGTGCCGATGTAGATCCACGACCCCGCGGTCATCTGGCCGTACATCGTCAGGCCGAGCGCCTCCAAGCGCCGGAACTCGTCCCAAGTCGCCCACTCGGGCACGAGCATTGAATTCGAGATGAGCACGCGCGGCGCCCACTCGTGCGTGTCGAAGACGCCGACCGGCTTGCCCGACTGCACGAGCAGGGTCTGGTCGTCGCGCAGCTCCTTCAGCTCGCGGACGATCGCGTCGAATGCCTCCCACGACCGTGCAGCGCGACCGGTGCCGCCGTACACCACGAGGTCCTGAGGGCGTTCCGCGACCTCCGGGTCCAGGTTGTTCATGAGCATGCGCATCGCTGCTTCCTGCGCCCAGCCGCGGCACGCGCGCTCGTTACCGCGCGGCGCGCGGACGGTGCGGCTCACGCCAGCTTCCCCACGACTTTCTCGGCGGCGCCCACCACTGCACCGCTGCGGATCAGCGCAGCCGCCGCGGCGATCTCGGGGGCCATCACGCGGTCCGGTCCCGGGCCTCTTACCTCACGGCGCAGCACGTCTCGCACGGCCGCGGTGGCGGGCGCAAGCTTCAGCGGGGCGCGGAGGTCGAGCGCTCGCGCAGACGACAGGAGTTCTACGGCGAGGATCGCGGTGAGGTTGTCGAGCACGCTTCGCAGCTTCAGCCCAGCCCCCCACCCCATCGAGACGTGGTCCTCCTGCATGCCGGAAGTGGGGATGCTGTCGACACTCGCGGGCGCGGCAAGGCGCCGGTTCTCGGCGACGAGCGCCGCCGCCGTGTACTGGGCCACCATGAGTCCCGAGTTCACACCGGGCTCCTCGGCGAGGAACGGAGGAAGTCCCTGCGAGCGCTGGGGGTCCAGCATGCGGTCGACGCGGCGCTCGGCGATCGAGCCGACCTCGGCCGAAGCGATGGCGAGGAAGTCCGCGGCGAAGGCGAGCGGCTCGCCGTGGAAGTTGCCGGTGGATTCAACCGATCCGTTCTCGAGCACGACAGGATTGTCGATGGCGGATCCGAGCTCGATGGACGCGGTCCTGCGCGCGAACCCCAGCGTGTCGCGTGCGGCGCCGGCGACCTGTGGGCTGCAGCGAATCGAGTAAGCGTCCTGAACGAGGTGGTTGGAGTGGCGGTGAGACGCAACAACATCTGAGCCCTTGAGCATCGCGATGAGGTTCGACGCGCTCGCGACCTGTCCCGGGTGAGGCCGGATCTCGTGCAGGTGAGGTTGAAAAGCGCTGTCGGTCCCGAGGAGCGCCTCGACCGACATCGCGGCCGTCACGTCGGCGGTGCGATAGAGAAGCTCTGCGTCGGCGCACGCGAGGAGCAGCATGCCCAGCATCCCATCGGTGCCGTTGATCAGCGAGAGGCCCTCCTTCGTCTCCAGCTTCACCGGCTTCAGACCCGCGGCCTTCAGCGCGGGAAGCGCGGCTCGCGTAACACCGTCCGCGTTGATGACCTGGCCCTCGCCGACGAGCGCCAGCGACATGTGCGCGAGCGGCGCGAGGTCGCCGCTGCAGCCCACGGATCCGTACCTCGGCACCAGCGGCGTCAGCCCTGCATTGAGGAACGCGATCAGCGCCTCGGCGATGACGGGCCGCACGCCTGACAGCCCCATCGCGAGCGTTCGGGCGCGCAGCAGCATCATCGCGCGCGCGACTTCGATGTCGACTGGCGGGCCGACGCCGGCCGCATGCGAGCGGATCAGCGCGATCTGCAGCTCGGGCTGGCGCAGAGGCGCGACGCGTGTGCCGGCGAGCGCTCCGAATCCGGTGGACACGCCATACACGGGCTCGCGGGAGCGCGATGCGCGCTCGGCCCGGTTGCGGCTGCGCTCCATGCGGGTGCGCGCGGCCGGGCTGAGGGCCACCTGCTCACCGTGCCTGGCGACGGACACGACCTGGTCCTCCGCCAGCCCCGCACCCCGCAGCGTGACGGTCACGGCGGACTAACGTAGCGCATCGTCACAGCCACGTTTTTGGGGGAACCGTCGGTCACGGCGCGGGGATGTAGCGCGCGGTGACGGGCGCGCCGTCTTCAACCTCCACCACCCATGTCGAGCCCTTGTCGAACTGCTCGCGAAAGGCGGGCAGCACGCGGCGTTTGGTCAGGTCCTCGACCAGCTCCCACATGAGGTCGCCATGCGTCGACAGCACTACGTCGTCGAGGTCCGGGTTGTTGAAGAACACGTACAGGCCGGCGATGCCACGACCCTCCTGCAGGTCGCGCGAGGGCTGGACCGCAAGCTTGCGGGCGCGGGCCAGGGGCTCGACGGTCTGCACGCAGCGCAGGTATGGGCTGCTGTGGATCGCTGTGACGGCGACCTTGTTGAACTGGTCGACGAGCCTCGCGGCCTGCTTCTCGCCCTTGGGGCTCAGGGGACGCTTGCGGTCGTCGCCGGTCCAGTGGCTGCGGCTGCCGGCCTTCGCATGCCTGACCACGTAGAAAGTCGCCATGTACCCCACCCTAGCCCTCCCCCGCGTTCCGCGCGAGAGGGGACCCGGCCTCCTAGGGCATCCAGCTCCGCTGGCGCTTGCGGTCCAGGGCGTCCCAGGCCTTGCCCCATTCGTTGCGCGCTTTCGCGGCGGCAACGTGCTCCATCGCGATCAGCTCGCCCGCCGCAAACGCGCGCTTGCCGCTGACCCGGGCCGACCGCAGCCAGGCCTGCGCGGTCACGCTGTCCTGGTGCTCACCGAGCACTGTTTGGAGCTTGGCCGCCGCGCGGCCGAAGGCCGTCGCTGTTGGACCGGCGATCACCGCGACCGCCTCCGCGGCGTAGCGCGCACGCTTGGCGAGGATGCGGATGCGGTGAAGCTCGGGATCTGTTGGGTTTTCGGGCAGCTGCCTCACCGCTGAGCGCAGCCGTCGCCATGGTCCCGTGGCGAGCACAGGGAGCATCGCGGCCGCTGAGAGATCTGCGTCAGGCACGGTCTTCGGCGCCGAGGCAGCGTCGACCAGGCGTTCCAGCAGCTCGACGTAGCGCGCGGAGTCGAGATCCACCATCAACTTCTTTCGGAGATCCGCTATCTCCTTTTCAAGAATGGTCAGGAGCGACGAAGCGGCGCGCATGTCGCTGGCCGGAAGGCCCTTCGTGCGGTCGCGCAGCCGGTCGAGCAGAACTTCGCGATCCCGCACCGCTCCCAGCGCGAGCGCCAGCCAGCCGAGCTCGGTGCGAAGCGTGTCGGTCCATTCGGGCTCGAGAAGCGGGGCGAAGGTGCGAAGGTGAGAGCGCAGCTTGCGCGTGGCCACGCGCGCCTGGTGGACGGCCTCGGGGTCGCCGCTCGTTCGCACAAGCGGGTCGTGCCGAAGGAGCGACGCGACCGATTCCGCGATGACGCTGCGGATCACGTCGCGAGATGGCGACTCCGGGCGCACTGGGATCGGTGCGACCTCCGGCGGCTCGAGCGCGCGCGGCCCGAGGGCGCGGACATGCTTTGGGGTCGGATCCGGCGCCCCGGCGCCGGCGCCGCGGAGCCTGGTGACCAGCAGCTCCAGCACCGACGGCGCAGGCGTGCCGTCCGCAGCCGGCCTGGACTCAGGAACCTCGACCTCGATCTCGCGAAAGCGCGCCGCCACTCGGCGGCCGTCGCGCACCGACACCTCATCGTCGACAACCTCGGCGAGGCGCGCTCCGGCGGCATCGTTGAGGCGTACGCGACGCCGTACCGTCGTGAGACGAGCAACGGGCACCACGCTCGAGCTCCGCACGTAAGCGCGGACCACCCCAAGCGCGGCCTCGGGCGGTTTCTTCGGTCCGCCCGGAAAGTTGAGCTCCGAACGTTCGAGGGCGCCGTCCGCGACCTCCGGCGACAGCTTCAGCGTCCAGCCTTCGCCCGCGCGGTGCCGAAGCGAAACGCCCCAGCGCGCAAGGCGCAGGTCCGGCGTGTCGTGATACACGGTCTCGAGGCGCAACACCTCGGCCGGGCCGGCGACGGCGCCTTCGATCACTCCTTCGAGATTGGGAAGGTGAAAGGCCGGTCCGGCTCCTAGCTTGACCTCTTTTTCAAGCATGCGGGACGTGAGGCGCGCCACTGATGCCCGCACGGGCCGTTTCGAGCGCCAGCTCCTGGAAGCGGCGCTGCGAGTTGATGCCGGTCGTGGTGGGCACTTTGCGCCAGCTGCCGTCTGCGTGCAGCTCCCACGCGAGCACATCGTCGGCAAGGCACATGTCGAGGAAGCCCTGAAGCTTGCTGCGAAGCAACGAATCCGTGACCGGCACGACGACCTCGACGCGGCGGTCGAGGTTGCGCGGCATCAGGTCGGTAGATCCGAGGTAGACCTCCGCGTCGTCGCCCCGGCCGAAGCTGAAAGTGCGCGAATGCTCGAGGAAGCGGCCGACGATCGAGCGCACGTGGATGCGTTCGGACAGGCCCGGCACCCCGGGGCGGAGCGAGCACATGCTGCGCACGATCAGGTCGATCTCCGCGCCGGCCTGTGACGCGGCGTACAGCGAGTCGATGATCTCGGGGTCGACGAGGTTGTTGACCTTGATCACGATGCGGCCGCCGGGCTTGCCCTCACGCTCGATCAGGTGCCCAAGGTCGGAGCGCAGGTTGGTCGGCGCCACCAGCAGCTTGCGGTAGCGGTTCTGCCGGCTGTAGCCCGTGAGCAGGTTGAACAGCTCGGTGACGTCCGCGCCGAGGTCCGGATCGGCGGAGAGTAGGCTCACGTCTTCGTACTGGTGCGCGGTGCTCGGGTTGTAGTTGCCCGTGCCGACGTGCACGTAGTGCTGGATGTGACGGCCCTCGCGCCGCACCACCGAAGTGACCTTCGCGTGCGTCTTGAGACCAACCAGGCCGTAAACGACGTGCACGTTCGCCTCTTCGAGTGCGCGGGCCCATGCGATGTTCGCCTGCTCGTCGCCGCGCGCCTTGAGCTCGACGAGCGCCACCACCTGCTTGCCGGCCTCAGCGGCCCGAATGAGTGCGCGCACGATGGGGCTGTTCGGACCCGACGTGCGGTAGAGGGTCTGCTTGATGGCAAGCACGTCGGGATCACTCGCGGCGTGGTCGATGAACGCCTCGACGGACGTGGCGAAGGAGTCGTAGGGGTGATGAGCGAGGACATCGCCTGAGCGAAGGACGACGAAGAGGTCCGGCACCTCGGCGCCGAGCCCGCGCAGGCGCGGCTGCGTCGTGGGCGTCCAGGGCTCCTCCTTAAGGTCGGGCCGGTCGAGGTGGGTCAGCGCCCACATCGAACCCAGGTCGAGCAGGCCGTCCGAGACGTACACGTCCGAAGGCTGCAGCTCGAGCTCGCGCGTCAGGAGCTCGAGCACCTCGGCCGACATCCCGGGGTTGACCTCGAGGCGAACCACCCGCGCGTGGCGGCGCCTTCGCCGGAGCTCGGTCTGGATCGCGTCGAGCAGGTCCTCGGCGTCGCTGTCCACGTCGTCCAGGTCGCCGTCGCGGGTGACCCGAAACGGATAGTGGTCGAGCACCTCCATCCCTGGAAACAGGGCCTGGAGGTGGAGCGCGATGACATCCTCGAGCGGGATGTAGCGCCGGCCTTCGGCGATGGGCACCAATCGCGGCAGCACGGGCGGCACCTTCACGCGCGCGAAGCGCTGCTGGTTGAGCTGCGGGTCGCGCACCATCACGGCGAGGTTGAGCGAGAGGTGCGAGATGTAAGGGAATGGGTGCGCAGGGTCAAACGAGAGGGGTGTGAGCACCGGGAAGATCTGCTGGCGGAAGACCGAGTGAAGCTGGCTGAGCTCCTTCTTGGTCACGTCCTCGCCCCGAGTGAGCGTGATGCCCGCGCCCGCAAGCGCAGGCACGAGCTCGTCGTTGAAGATGCTCAGCTGGCGCTGCACGAGCGCCTCGACGCGAACGCGAATCGCGCGCAGCTGCTCGAGCGGCGACATGCCGTCGGGGGAGGCCATCGCCACCGCGGCCAGCACCTGCTCCTTGAGGCCGGCGACGCGCACCTGGAAGAAGTCATCCAGGTTCTGGCTGAAAATCGCCAGGAAGCGCAACCGCTCCAGCAGCGGGAGCTTCGGATCCTCGGCCATGGCGAGCACGCGCTCGTCGAAATCGAGGCGCGAGAGCTCCCGGTTCAGGAACCTCGGGGTTTCCGGCCCGGGGAGCTGGAGGGGCTCACCCATGTCAGCCGGCATGCCTAGCGCCACGCCCGCAAGATTACCGGTTGGGGGGGCTCCCTTCAGCGCGGTCGTGAGGCCCGCCGGGACCTCAAGGCGTCGCCCGCCAGCCCGGTCAGCCGGCGCCGGATCCGATCGTCTGAGATGAGCTCATTGAACTCGCGTGGGCCGGCAACCAGGGCCTTGATCGGGTTCAGGGCGATCGTCGTTTCCGGGGAGCTGATCGAGTACAGCATCCCGGGAATGCCCGCGGCCTCCCCAGGGCCGATGACCCGCAGCGGCCGGGCGTCCGCCGACACCAGCGCCTCGCCGGTCGAGATCAGCCACAGGTAGGGGTCGGGCCGGCCCTGGACGGTCAGGCGGCTGCCCCGGGCGACCTCCGCCTCGTCGAAAAGGGCTGCCGCCGCCTCGAGCTCCGACCAGCTGTGCCCCTCGAACAAGGACATCGCGCCAAGCCTGCCGGCCCGCGTGCCCAGCGGCCAGAGAACCTCGACGAGACGGGACACGCCGGCAGGCTACGACCCGGCGGTTAACAGGGCTTCCCGCCCGGGTTAAGGATTGGCCAGCCGGGGATAATTGCTGGCGTGATCCCAGCCGGCGGTTCCAACGTGATCGAAACGACGGGGCTTCGCCGCACCTTCAAGTCCGGCAAGCGGACCGTGGAAGCGGTGGCCGGCGTCGACCTGGCCGTGCGTGAGGGCGAGATCTTCGGCTTCCTCGGGCCAAACGGCGCGGGCAAGACGACCACGCTGCGCATGCTCGCCACCCTGATGCCACCGACCGGCGGGACGGCGCGAGTCGCCGGCTGTGACCTCTTGACCCAGCCCGACCGGGTGCGCGAGCGGATCGGCTACGTGGGCCAGGCCGGCGGCGCGGATCGCGAGATCACGGGCCGGCGCGAGCTGGTCTTTCAAGGCCGGCTGTACGGAATGTCGTCCGCGGCGGCGTCCGGGCGCGCCGCGGAGCTGATCGAGCGGCTCGAGCTCGAGCCGTGCGCGGACCGCAAGGTTGGCACCTATTCAGGCGGCCAGAAGAGGCGCCTCGACATCGGCCTGGGGCTGATGCACCAGCCGCAGCTGCTCTTCCTCGACGAACCCACGACCGGCCTGGACCCGCAGAGCCGAGCTCGGGTTTGGCAGGAGGTGCAGCGCCTCCACGAGCTCGGCATCACGGTCTTTCTCACGACCCACTACCTCGATGAGGCCGACGCGCTGTGTGATCGAATCGCCATCATCGATTACGGGAAGATCGTCGCCGAGGGCACGCCGGAGGAGCTGAAGCGTGCCGTGGCCGGCGACGTGGTCACCCTCAGCGTTGGTGGGGACCGCCAGCAGGCCGCCCTCGACCTGCTGAAGGCGCAGCCGTTCGTGCGAGAGGCGGCGGCTGAGGACGGGATGGTCCGCCTTTACGTCGACCGCGGAGAGGTGGCGATGCCGGCGATCCTGCGGCTGCTGGATGCCAACGCGATGCAGCTGCGCACGATGGAGCTGCATCGCCCGAGCCTGGATGACGTCTTCCTGCGCCAGACCGGCCGCTCGCTGCGCGAGACGGCGGCATGAAGCTGCTTCGCGACACCTGGCTGGTGTTCGGGCGCTACTTCGGCCTGTTCATCCGCAACCCTGTGTGGGTCGCCGTCGGCGTGGTGCAGCCGCTGCTGTACATGATCCTGTTCGCGCCACTGCTCAAGTCCATTGCCTCGGTACCTGGTTTTCCGCGGGGCGGCGCGTACAACGTGTTCGTGCCCGGCCTGCTCGTGCAGCTCGGAATGTTCGGCGCGGCGGGCGTCGGCTTCAGCCTGATCTCGGAGCTCCGCATGGGCGTGATCGAGCGCCTGCGCGTCACGCCGGTCAGCCGCATCGCGCTGCTGCTCGGGCGCGCGATGCGCGACGTGATCTCGATCCTCGTGCAGTCGCTGATCCTCATCCTTCTCGCGCTGCCGTTCGGCCTGAGCATCAACCCGGTCGGCGTGGTCGTGGTACTGGCGCTGGTCGCGCTCATCGGGCTGCTCACCGCGTCGGTGGCCTACGCGGTCGCGCTGTGGCTGCGCAGCGAGGACAGCTACGCGCCGCTGATCTTCACGTCGACCCTCCCGATCCTGCTGACCTCAGGTGTGCTTCTGCCGCTCGGCTTCGCGCCCGAGTGGCTGAAGAACATCGCGCTGTTGAACCCGCTGTCCTACGCCGTCAACGCAGCGCGCGACGTGTTCCTCGCTGATCTCGGCAACCCCGATGTCGCCAAGGGCGTGGTGATCATGGCGGTGCTGTGCCTGGCCGCCATCGTGTGGGGTGCGCGCGCCTTCAGCAAGGCCGTCGCCTAGCGCGTCAGGCGCGCGTCGCCGCCCTCTCGAAGGGCGCCAGGAACTGCCGCTCGGCGTCCCACATCTCGTCGAAAAGCCGCTCGATCTCGTCGAGCGAGCACACCGCGGCGGTCAGCGGATCGATCGAGAGGGCGTACAGCGCCTTCGTGCGATCGCGCTCGAGAAGCGCCTCCGTGACGAGCTCGTGGACAGCCATGTGCGCGCGGTTGAGCGCGGCGAGCTGTTCTGGCAGCTTGCCGAAGTGCACGGGGTGAAAACCTGATCGGTCGACCTTGCACTCTACTTCGACGTTGCCGTCAGCGGCGAGGTTGTCGATCGCGCCGTCGTTCGTGACGTTGCCCCAGATGCTCACGGGCCGCCCGCTTTCAGCCGCCTCGACGATGTAGGACGCGTATTCGTGGCTGCGCGAGCGCGGGATATCGGTTTCGCCATCGAGCATCTGGTGGATCCGATCGTCATTAGCGCGGCGCCAGTCCGGCCAGTTGTTGGCGTAGAAGCCGCTCTCACCGAGGTAACCGGCGCGTGCGTATTTCTTGATCAGGTCCGGCCGCTTGCGGTAGTACGGCACGTACTCCGAGAAATGGCCGCTCGACTCGGTGACGAAGGCGCCCAGGTGAAGCATCAGGTCGAAGCGCACTGGGTCGCGCTCGTAAATCTCGGGGTCCTTCGCGCGCTCTCGCAGCGTCGGGTACTGATCGACGCCCTTGTGCTCGAGAGTCGTGAACCAGGCGTTGTGGTTGATGCCGGCGCATTTCCAGACGAGCTCGTCGTACGGCACCGACAGGTAACCGGCGAGCTGACGCGACGTGCCCTGCACCGAGTGGCAGAGACCAACCACCGGCTGAGTGGTCGTCCTCGCCGCGGCGAGCGTGAGGATGGACATGGGATTGGTGTAGTTGAGGATCATCGCGTCGGGGGCGAGGCGCTTGGTGTCGGCGACGATGTCGAGCCACGCGGGACCTGTGCGCAGCGCCTTGAAGATCCCACCGGGCCCGATCGTGTCGCCGATGCACTGATCGACGCCGTACTTCATAGGGATGTCGTAGTCGGGACGTACGTTCTGCAGGCCCGCGACCTCGATGGAGTTGATCACGTAATCGGTTCCCGGAAGGACCTCGCGACGGTCCGTTGCCGCCTCGACCTTCCAGCGCTTGCCGCTCAACTCCACAAGGCGGTGCGAGATCTTGCGCGCCAGCTCGAGCCGGGTCGGGTCGATGTCGACGAGGGCGAATGTGCCGGTCTCGAGACCGTCGACGGCGAGGATGTCGGTGATTATCTGGCGAGCAAAGACGGCGCTGCCGGCTCCGACCATCGTGATCTTCGGCATGTGGAAAACGGTAGCGCACTCATTGCAGCACCGCTCGCTGCACGGCTTCGTGCAGGTGCGCCTCCGCCTGGTCCAAATCCCATTTGAGGTCCCGGCGAAGCTTCTCGATGGTCTCCCAATCAGTGAGCACCCAGATGATTCCGGCCGCGGTCTCGACGTCGAGCCCTTCTTTCAGTGCGCCCAGCTCGGCCAGCCGTTGAGCGGCCCGCCGGCTTCCCAGCTCATGGAAGCCGCGTCCCCGGGCGCGAGCTTCAGCCACTGCCGGCTCCTGCTCGGCCGCCGACCGGAGCGCCGCCAGGATGTCGCCGTACCCCTCGAGCAGCCTGCGGTTGACCCGCAGACCCGCGTGCAGAAGCTCCACCGGATCGTTCATGGACAGGAGTGAATCCCGGGCCTCATTGGAGCCGAGCCTGTTGTCGATGAAGCCGATCAGGGCCAGCACGACCGCCTGCTTCTGACCCACGCTGGCGTAGATCGTCGGAATCGAGACGCCGGCCGCCTCGGCGATGTCCGCTATTGAGGTCTGGACGTAGCCGCGCTCGCCGAACAGCCGCCTGGCCGCGGCCAGGATCTCCTGACGGGTGGCCGCCGCCGCGATCTGCTGGCGCGTCGGCCTGGCGCGTCCTGGCGTGGGGGTGCTTGACACCGGTCTGCGACTACTTTAATCTCCCGCTCGTTACTTGAATACCATTCAAGTCGTGATAGGGAGATTCAACATGGACGGGGTCAGGGAGCGGTTCGGGGCTGCGGAGAGCGAGGTGCTGGCGGCGTTTGGGGTGGCGGCGACTTCACGGTTCATCGATCTGCCCCGAAGCGGGCGGCGCGTGCGGATCCTCGAGAGCGGGAAGGGCCAGACGGTGCTGGTGCTTCCCGGGCTGGGCGCGGTTGCGTCCTTCTGGGCGCCGCTCATGGCCGAGCTTCCCGACCTGAGGCTGGTCGCGCTCGACCGTCCAGGGTGCGGGCTGAGCGATCCGTTCGACCTGCGAGGCGACGATGTCCGGACCTGGTTGGTGAAGTTGATCGAAGAGCTCCGCGAGGCCCTCGGCGGCGGGCGTATCTCGCTGATCGGCAACTCGATCGGCGGCACAGCCGCGCTCTGGTACGCAATGGCCCATCCCGAAGGAGTCGATCGGGTCGTGCTCATCGGCGCCCCTCCGTACGTGCTCGATCACCAGGCGCCCCTTCCGATGCGCATCCTGTCGATACCAGCCATCGCTCGCAGGGCGCTCAAGGCAAGCTCCGAGAAGGACGTCGACGTCCTTTTTCAGCGCATGGGCCACAGGTCGGGCGCGCTGAGCCCGGAGCTTGTCAGGCTCGTGCTCGCCGCCAGGACGCTACCCGGCTATGCCGACGGGTACATCGGCGTTCTGCATGGGACCACAACACTTTTCGGCCGGCGTGTCTCCGCTCCGGCCGCCGAGCTGGCGCGGCTCAAGACGCCGACCCTGCTGATCTGGGGCGACGGGGACACCCACGGGGCCGTCGAAACCGGCCGCCGCATGGTGGCGACCATGCCCAATGCTTCGCTCGAGATGCGCGGCCAGGGCCACCTGCCCTGGATCGACGAGCCTGTCGCATGCGGCAAGTTGATCGCAGGCTTCTTCCAGAACGGAGAGGATGTGGCTGCTCATCGGTCCGGCGCAAGGGACGTGCGCCCATGACGCCGATCGAGGTCAGAGACCGCGGCTACAACCTGATGCTCTCGACCTTTCTCCTGGTGGCAGGGCTGGGCTTCGGCACGGTCGGGTTCAATGAGGCGGACACGCCGGACAAGCTCGACGATTTCCTGCTCCTAGGAATCGGAATCATCGCCGTGCTCTGGTACCGGTTCAGCGGCATGCGGACCAGGAGGACGCTCATACCTGTTGGACTCCTCATGGTGGCCGTCGCGGCCCAGCTGCTGGGAGTTTTCCTCGAGGCGGACGACAGTCAGGCACTCGGCGACAACATCGGCGGAATGCTGTTCTACGTCCCGTTCACCGCCATCGCCCTGTGGGAATACTTGCGTCCGCTGAAGCTGAGCCCCTGAGCCACAAGGATCCATCTAGAACGTTGAGAGCGGGTGATGCTCCAGCCAATTCCCCGCTTCTGGAGACCGCCCGCTCTCGCTAAAAAGCGCCGCATGAAACGCGAACAAGACCCGCCAGCGGCGCGAGCGGCGAGCCCTACCCACCAGCGTAATTACGCGGGCGTCCAGACGGACCCTGCAATCGACGTAAATGTTTGAAAAGATTCCCCAGGGGCTGGTCAGGGCTTTGACCGTGTCGCCGAGGCGCATGCTGGTCGCTCCGATGGACACATACCGCGACCCCGGCCGGGGGTTACGCGGAGGGGCACGGCGATCCTGACCCCCTCCCAGCGCCAGCTCCACGAGATCACCACCGTGCGCCGCCGCCGGTATGAGGAGATCCCAAGAACCACAGCTCCGGCTCAGCCTGAGATTGTCGAAATTCCATCGGCCTCCGTCGGCGCGATCCCTCTGGAAGGCGAGGATCTCGAAACGACAAGGTGGCAGGATGCTCGCCACTGGGTCGGGATCTATTCCAGTCTTCTCAGCTTCCAGATGGACCTGATGCGACGCGCGGGGGAAGACACGAAAAGGTTGCCGCCGTTGGAACGCCGGACGGTGACCGCCGACCTCGATCCCATCCAGCGCCGGGTCGCCCGGTATGAGGAAAGGCTTCGATTGTGGGAGAAGAAGCTTTGGGAGCTGCACGGTCCGCTGTTGGATGTCGAGTCAAGATCGGTGCACCACCGGGGCCGAGAAGTTGTGCTCACCAACCGCGAGTTTCAGCTTCTGCAATGTCTGATCGCCAACCCA
>Ga0075436_100001013_pt1 | contig 18916 bp, 15 predicted proteins | sample RhiMethybrSRZTD5_FD_75303 | JGI IMG/M metagenome (GOLD analysis project Ga0075436, IMG submission 75303) | Populus rhizosphere microbial communities from Tennessee, USA - Rhizosphere MetaG P. TD hybrid SRZTD5 | ecosystem: Host-associated > Plants > Roots > Rhizosphere > Soil | place: USA...
GGTTGCCGTAGACGGACGGGTGGCGCGGCAGGAACGGGGCGCCGAAGCAGGTCGAGAACTCGGGCTCGACGCCGGTCAGGCCCTTCTCGGTGCCGGCGACCTTGGCGGTGTAGCCCGAGAGGAAGTGGTACATCGCCTGCGCGGGCGTAAGCTTGGCGATCGGCGGCATCACGCCGAAGGCATCGGCGGTGAGGAAGACCACGTTCTTCGGGGTGCCGGCACGGCCGGTGCGCGAGGCGTTGGGAATGAACTCGAGCGGATAGGCCGAACGGGTGTTCTCGGTCTTGGAGTCGTCGTCGAAATCGCAGACGCGCGTTTCCGGATCGAACACCACGTTCTCGAGGATGGAGCCGAACCGCAGCGTCGCCGCGTAGATCTCCGGCTCCGCTTCAGCGGAGAGCTTGATGCACTTGGCGTAGCAGCCGCCCTCGAAATTGAACACGCCCTGCGGGCCCCAGCCGTGCTCGTCGTCTCCGATCAGGGTGCGGTTGGGATCAGCCGACAGCGTGGTCTTGCCGGTGCCCGACAGGCCGAAGAACAGGGCGACGTCGCCGTCCTTGCCGACATTGGCCGAGCAGTGCATCGGCATCACGCTTTCGGCCGGGAGGTAGTAGTTGAGCGTGGTGAAGACCGACTTCTTCATCTCGCCCGCGTAGTAGGAGCCGCCGATCAGGATGATGCGCTTGCTGAAGTTGACCGCAATCACCGTCTCGGAGCGCACGCCGTGCCGTTTGGGATCGGCCTTGAACGACGGGAGCGAGAGGATCGTGAAGTCCGGGACGTAGTGTGCGAGCTCGGAGCGCTCCGGACGGATCAACAGCGTGCGGATGAAGAGCGAGTGCCAGGCGAGCTCGGTGAAGACGCGCGCCTTGATGCGATATTTCGGGTCGGCGCCGCCGTAGAGATCCTGGGCGTAGAGCTGCTTGCCCTTCGCGTGAGCGAGGAAGTCCTGGTAGAGCACGTCGAACTGCGCGGGCGTGAGCTTGCCGTTCTTCGCCCACCAGACCGTCTTCTCGGTCGATTCGTCGCAGACGACGAACTTGTCCTTAGGGCTGCGGCCGGTGTGGACGCCGGTCTCGGCGCACAGCGCGCCGCCTTCGACGATCTCCGCCTCGCGGTTGATGATCGCGTGCTCGTACAGCGGGGCCTCGAGCAGATTCCAATGCACCGCCGCTAGCCCCGTGAGGCCGAACTTGTCGGCGCCATGGGCGCTGTTCCTGAGACCTGTTTCCTGCACGATGACCTCCACATGCGTCCGGCATGCTCTGTGCCGGACCTCCCGGGACCGCCGCCCCGATCGCCATTATATCGCCCGTCCGAAGGGTGCGCGACCTATAGTCGGCCCCGGCAGGGCTGCCAAGGCTGGTCTGGCGATAGAGTTACCTTTGCAACGCCAATGTCCCCTCGACCGCTTGCGACACTCCAATGCGCTCGACCCGGTCCGGGTTTCCGCCGCAGCTGGACGGGTCGCCGCTTCGTGGCTCAGGCGGCGCGGGCGCGTCCCGCGAGCGTGACGAGCACCTGGCGCAGGTCGCCGGGCTCGGTGACACGCTGCGGGAAGGCGAGCCGGGCTGTGCGATCGCCGAGCGCGAGGTCGGCGCCGTCGGGATCGATGCCGGTCATCTTCCACGCACCCTCGGGCTCGCCGAGAAGCCTGGTCGCGTACAGGCGGCAGGCCTCGGCATGGTCCGCATTCATGTGCGCGACCGCCTCCGGCTCGGCGGCGATCAGCGCATCGGCCCCGGCCAGATCGGTGCGAACGTCATCCGCCGTGAGGTCGGCGGCGCGCGCGAAGCCGCCATTGAGATGCGCCGATGCGATGGTCATGCGCCAGAACGAGAAGTCGGCGAAGCCGGCATAGAGCTCCGACTTCGGATGGCGGCCGAGAAACCGCCGGCGCACACGCGCCTGGTCGGCGGCCTCGGGCGCGACCTGCACCATCTCGCCGAGCACGGTCAGCCGCGGATGGGCCAGCGGATCGCCCTTGCCGGCCTGCGCCAGCAGGACCGAGGCCCGGCCGTCGACCTCGATATTGGCCGTATGGGTAGACAATCGGGACACCAGGATGAGGGGCGAGCCGTCGACGTCGGTCGCGACATTGACCAGGGAGGCAAAGGGGTGGCCGGTATTCCGATCCAGGGTCGCCAGGGTTCCGGCGCGGATGGAACGCAACAGGCTCTTGGCCAGGGTTTTGGGGTCAAAATCCTGGGGCGGGGCGGCGTTTTCGGGGAGCCGGTCCGGCATTGCGCCGGGAAGGGTCGGTTCCGCACTGGTCATCGGGCGTCAACTCCGTTAAAGCCCTGGTCTCGGCCCCTGCAGCGGGGGCCCGGGTCACCAACCGGGCCATATGGCGTCGAGGCTGGACTAGGGCTAGATTTAGCCATGATTGAGGATTTGCCCGCTGCCCGTAAAGCGGAGCAAATCTCGTTGAAAGCCGCCTCCGAACCGCGGGCCGTGTCACATTTCGGCCTCGCTTGAGGGGCTTAGACACCGGATATAACCGCCACGGGAAGGGTCAATGCCGACAATCGCTCTGGTGGATGATGATCGCAATATCCTGACCTCGGTCTCGATCGCACTCGAGGCGGAAGGATATCGCATCATGACCTACACCGACGGCGCTTCGGCGCTGGACGGCTTCAAGACCTCGCCGCCCGATCTCGCCATACTGGACATCAAGATGCCCCGCATGGACGGGATGGAGATGCTCCGCCGGCTGCGCCAGAAGTCCGACGTGCCGGTGATCTTCCTCACCTCCAAGGATGAGGAGATCGACGAACTGTTCGGCCTGAAGATGGGCGCGGACGACTTCATCCGCAAACCGTTCTCGCAGCGACTGCTGGTCGAGCGGGTCAAGGCGGTCCTGCGTCGCGGCACGCCGAAGGACGCAGCGGTGCCGAAGGAAACGGACTCCGCCAAGGTCCTCGAGCGCGGCCTGCTGCGCATGGATCCGGAACGCCACACCTGCACCTGGAAGGGCGAGCCGGTGACGCTGACGGTGACCGAGTTCCTCATCCTGCAGGCGCTCGCGACCCGCCCGGGCGTGGTGAAAAGCCGCAATGCGCTGATGGATGCCGCCTATGACGATCAGGTCTACGTGGACGACCGCACGATCGACAGCCACATCAAACGCTTGCGCAAGAAATTCAAGCAGAGCGACGACGATTTCGATATGATCGAGACGCTCTACGGTGTCGGCTATCGCTTCAAGGAAATGTAGCGCGCCGGCGCGGGGCCGCCCCCAGCGCAAACGGTAGCCGGCCGCAATCGCCAAGCGGGGTGCAACGAACGAGACCGGGACATCACGGGTGCTCGATCGAACCACGCAAGCCCTGCAATCCGCCTCCGAAAGGTTTCGTGCGGCGGCGCTTTTGCGCCGTGCGCGGCAGAAGCTCAGCCGCCGCCGCGCCGCCGCGCTCCTGCGCGTCTGGGCGCGGCGTGCGGCGGATGCCGCGCAGCGGGCGGTGGGCGGCACGGGCGGGTTCTTCCGCGACGCCTGGCACGTGCTGCGCACGGAGGGCCCGCTCGGAGCGGCGCGCCATTCCTGGCAGTTCTTCGTCGCGCAGAGCTTCTCGAGCCTCACCCGCCGCATCGTCTTTCTCAACGTCTTCGGCCTGCTCGCCCTGGTGCTGAGCATCCTGCAGTTCAGCCAGCTGCGCGCCGGGCTGATCGAGGCGAGCGTGCGCAGCCTGCTGGTGCAGGGTGAGATGATCGCCGGCGCCATCGCGGGCGCTGCCACGGTCGAAGGCGATTCCAGCATCACGGTCGATCCCGGGCGTCTCCTCGATCTGCAGACCGGCGAAACCTATGGACCGGGCGACGACGCCGCCTTCGAATTCTCGATCAACCCGGAACGGGTCGGCCCGCTGCTGCGCCGTCTCGTGCTGCCGACCAATACGCGCGCGCGCATCTACGGCTCGGATGGGGCGCTGATCATCGACAGCCGCAACGTCGGCGGCCGCAGCGACGTGCTCGGTTCCGACCTCCCCTCGCCCCCGCCGCCGAGCACCGAGAAGCCAGGGCTCATCGAGCGCACCTTCATCGCGATCCGCACCTGGCTGAGCCGCGGCGAGCTGCAGCGCTACCACGAGCTCGGCTCCGAGAACGGCAAGGGCTACCCCGAGGTCGTCCAGGCGCTGGGCGGACAGAATGCGAGCGCGGTGCGCATCGACGACCGGGGCCGCGTGATCGTCTCGGTCGCCTTGCCGGTGCAGCGGTTCCGCGCGGTGCGCGGCGCGCTCCTTCTGTCGACCCAGGCCGGCGACATCGATCAGCGCGTCGAGGCCGAGCGGCGCAAGGTGGTCAAGATGTTCCTGATCGCGGCCGCCATCATGGTGCTGCTCTCGGTGCTGCTCGCCAGCACCATTGCGGGACCGGTGCGCCGGCTCTCGGAGGCCGCCGAGCTGGTCCGCCGGCGCACCACGGGCCGCGTCGACATCCCGGACTTCACCCGCCGGCGCGACGAGATCGGGCACCTGTCGGGCGCCCTGCGCGACATGACGAGCGCGCTCTACAGCCGGATCGCGGCGATCGAGAGCTTTGCGGCCGACGTGGCGCACGAGCTCAAGAATCCGCTGACCTCGCTGCGCTCGGCGGTGGAGACACTGCCGCTCGCACGAACGGACGAAAGCCGCACGCGCCTCCTCAAGGTGATCAGCCATGACGTGCGGCGCCTCGACCGGCTGATCTCCGACATTTCGGACGCGAGCCGGCTGGACGCCGAGATGCAGCGGCAGATCGCGACGCCGCTCGACCTGGCGCGTCTGCTCAAGGCCGTCGTGGGGGTGGCGAACGAGGTCAAGCAAGACGACGCCATCAAGGTCTTGCTCGCCTTCGAGGGCGCCGGCCCGACCGGCTTCGTGGTGCCGGGGCACGATTCCCGTCTCGGCCAGGTGATCAACAACCTGATCGATAATGCGCGCTCATTCTCCTCGCCGGGCGGCGGGGTCCGCGTCATCTGCCGGCGGCTCAAGGGCGAGATCGAGATCGTGGTCGACGACGACGGACCGGGCATCAATCCGGCCGCGATGGAGAAGATCTTCGAGCGCTTCTACACCGACCGGCCGCACCAGGGGTTCGGTCAGAACTCGGGCCTCGGCCTTTCGATCTCGCTGCAGATCGTCGAGGCGCATGGGGGCCGGCTGTGGGCCGAGAACCGGACCGCGCCGGCCGGCGGGAGCGAGCCGCCCAAGATCCTGGGCGCGCGCTTCACCGTCCGTCTGCCCGCGCTCTGATGGCCGCCGCGCCTCCTCCAAGCCCCACCGCTCACGCCTCCGCGGTTCTGGTCGGCGCCCGCGCGGTGCTCATTCGCGGCCCCTCGGGCTCCGGCAAGTCGCGGCTTGCGCTCGCGCTGATCGCGGCCGGCGAGGCCGGCGAGCTGCGCTTCGCACGGCTCGTTGCGGACGACCGCTGCCGGCTCGAGCCGCGGCACGGCCGCCTGCTGGTGCGCTCAGCGGCTGAGCTCGCCGGGCTCATCGAGGTGCGCGGGCTCGGCATCCGCCGCCTGCCATTCGAGCCGCTTGCGGTGGTGGGCCTCGTGGTGGACCTCGCCGCCGCCGACGGCGACCGGCTGCCGGAGGGCACGAGCCAGCATGTCACCCTGGAGGGCATCAAGGTCGCGCGGCTCGCGGTGGCGCCGGGAATCGAGCCTTTTCCGCTGGTGCTTGCAGCGCTGGCGACCGCGCCGGCAGGCCTCGAGACGGCGGCTGGCACGCGCGCGGATTAAGGAAAATTAAGCCTGTCCGACTAGCGTCCCGATTCCGAAATTCGCAGATCCTCGCGCTTCGACACTGCGCGAGAGCCAGTTGGGTACGCGTGTCCGACCCGGTTGCCGCAATGCAACACCTTACCTAAGTAGGGCGCAAAGGCCCTTGCGCTTTGGGCTTTGGGTGGTCATGACTATGGCCCTTTCGTGCGGCGCACCCTGACCTGCGCGCCCGCGGGGAGTTCCGATGATCGGCCTTGTTATCGTTACCCATGGGCGGCTCGCCGCTGAGTTCCGCGCCGCCCTGGAGCACGTGGTGGGCCCGCAGTCGCAGATCGAGGCAATCACCATCGGGCCCGACGACAACGGCGAGCAGTGCCGCAAGGACATCATCGATGCGGTGAAGCGGGTGGATACGGGCGACGGGGTCGCGATCCTCACCGACATGTTCGGCGGCACCCCCTCGAACCTCGCCATTTCGGTGATGAGCCGACCCAAGGTCGAAGTGCTCGCGGGCATCAATCTCCCGATGCTGGTGAAGCTCGCCAAGGTGCGGGACGAATGCCCGTTGCCCGAAGCAGTCGCCGCCGCCCAGGAATCGGGGCGCAAATACATCACCATCGCCAGCCGCGTGCTTGCCGGCAAATGAACGACGCCCGCGGGGATAATGGCCCCGACGCATCGGCGCCCAAGGCCGATGCAATCGTTCGCGTCATGCGCATCGTCAACGAGAAGGGGCTGCACGCGCGCGCCTCGGCCAAGTTCGTCCAGACGGTCGAGAAATTCGATGCTGACGTGCGGGTGAGCCGCGGCGGGGAAACCGTCGGGGGCACCTCGATCATGGGGCTGATGTCGCTGGCGGCCGCCCGCGGCACCGACATCACGGTCGAAGCCACCGGAGCGGATGCCCAGGCGGCAATCGATGCGATCGAGGCGCTGGTCGCGGGACGGTTCGGCGAGGACGAATAGCCCGCCACATAAAGAAATCTTTATATCTTGTTGCGGGACGGCCGGAGCCCTGCTATAGCCTCGCCCGACCCGGCGCCTGGCCGATGCGGCCCGCCTTCCCCTTTCCGATCCGAGGACCCTCAATGACCGCGCACGCGACCGCCAAGCACGCCGCCGCCAAGGACTACGTCGTCAAGGACATCGGGCTGGCCGACTGGGGCCGCAAGGAAATCGACATGGCCGAGACCGAGATGCCCGGCCTGATGGCGACGCGCGAGGAGTTCGGCGCCAAGCAGCCGCTGCGCGGCGCGCGCATCGCCGGCTCACTGCACATGACGATCCAGACCGCGGTGCTGATCGAGACGCTCACGGCGCTGGGCGCCGACGTGCGCTGGGCCTCGTGCAACATCTATTCGACCCAGGACCACGCGGCGGCCGCGGTCGCGGCCGCCGGCACGCCGGTGTTCGCCGTCAAGGGCGAGAGCCTCACCGAGTACTGGGACTACACCCACCGCATCTTCGAGTGGGCGGACGGCGGCGCGCCCAACATGATCCTGGACGACGGCGGCGACGCCACCCTGCTCTTGCATCTCGGCATGCAGGCGGAGAGCGATCCGTCGGTGCTCGGACATCCCGGCAACGAAGAGGAAGAGGTGCTGTTCGCCGCGATCAAGAAGCGGCTGAAGGACAAGCCGGGCTGGTACGGCAAGACCGCGAAGGCGATCCGCGGCGTCACCGAGGAGACCACCACCGGCGTGCATCGGCTCTACCAGATGGCCAAGGAAGGCCGGCTGATGTTTCCGGCCATCAACGTCAACGACAGCGTCACCAAGTCGAAGTTCGACAATCTGTATGGCTGCCGCGAATCCCTGGTCGACGGCATCCGCCGCGGCACCGACGTGATGATGGCCGGCAAGGTCGCGATGGTGGCGGGCTTCGGCGATGTCGGCAAAGGCTCGGCGGCGTCGCTGCGCCAGGCCGGCTGCCGCGTCATGGTGTCGGAGGTCGATCCGATCTGCGCCCTGCAGGCCGCGATGGAGGGCTACGAGGTCGTCACAATGGAGGACGCCGCGCCGCGCGCCGACATCTTCGTCACCGCGACCGGCAACGTCGACGTCATCACGCTCGACCACATGCGGAAGATGAAGCACCGCGCCGTCGTCTGCAACATCGGCCACTTCGACAGCGAGATCCAGGTCGCGGCGCTGAAGAACATGAAGTGGCACAACGTCAAGCCGCAGGTGGACGAGATCGAGTTCCCGGACGGCAAGCGCATCATCCTGCTCTCCGAGGGCCGGCTGGTGAACCTCGGCAATGCCATGGGGCATCCGAGCTTCGTGATGTCGTCGTCGTTCACCAACCAGACGCTGGCGCAGATCGAGCTGTGGACCAATCCGGGCAAGTACGACAAAAAGGTCTACGTGCTGCCCAAGCATCTCGACGAGAAGGTCGCGCGGCTGCATCTCGACAAGATCGGCGCCAGGCTCACGCGGCTCTCCGACAAGCAGTCGACCTATATCGGCGTGCCGGCCGAAGGGCCGTTCAAGTCGGATCACTACCGGTATTGATCCGCGCCTGGTGAAATCTTTGCGGAGGTGGTCATCGCCCGCGCAAGCGGGCGATGATGTCTTACGACATGAGTGAGCTTCACTCCCGCGGCGGGATGATCGCGATCACGAAGCGCTCCGGCGGATCGTCGCTGCCGAAATAGCGGCGCGTGATCGCAACCTCGCTGCGGCGACTGCCGGGACCTCGAGCGCGGCGGTTGAGCTCGCGCAGGCAGTCTTGCTCCTCGACCACCGGGCACACGAGCGCGATGCCGTCGCGCGCGACCTGCGCTTCGTCGATCCACGGCGTGAGCCGCGGATGGACGATCTCGAGCGGCGTGACGTCCCGCGGCAGATAGAACAGCACGCCATAGACCAGCTTGTCGTAGCTGCCGACGAACCGCAGGGGACGCGCGGTGGTCTCGGCCCAGCTTCTCTCCACCGCCCGCGCGAGCCCGCTGTAGTGCGTCGCATGGCTCGGCACGCCTTGCCGATGGATGATGACGGCGATCAGCGGCGAGAGGGCGAGCGCGATCAGCGGGAAGGCGAGCGCGAAGCCGACGATGCGCCGCGCCGCCGCGGGGGCGATGGCGACGCGCGGCGACGACAGCAGCACCACCGGCAGCAAGGTCATGCTGCCGATCGACCACAGCGAGATCACCTGCTCGCGCGCCGCAACCGCCAGCAATAGCGGCAGCAGAAACGGCAGCGCGAAGGCGAGGACGACCAGCCGCCGCTCCGGCGTAGACGGCCAGAGCACGTCGCGCAACACGGCCCCTGCGCCGCCGGTCTTCGCCATGCCGGGCCAGGCCGCGAGAAGCGCGAGCACCACCGGCAGCGCCACGTAGGCGGCCGCGCCCGCCACGTAACCGATGCCGGAGCGGATGTTCTCGGCCAAGCTGCCGGGGTGCATCTCCATCGCATAGGTGAAGGCGGCAAAGCCGTCGCCATAGAGCCAGGCCACATGCGGAGCGAGGGCGGCAGCCCCGACGAGGATCGTCACCCAGGGCGCGGCCGAGCGGAAATAGGCGCCGCGGCGCGGATCGGCGAGCGCCGCAAGCCCGAGCCCGGCGAGCAGCACGAGCGACCAGTATTTGCCCAGCATCGCGGCGGCCGCCGCAAGCCCGGCGAGCGCTGCTACGCCCGGCCGGCGCGTCTCGTAGGAGCGCAGGAAGAGCGCCGTCGCCGCGGCCCACAACGGCAGCATCACGGTGTTGGCGTTGAACTTCAGCGCGTGGAAATTATAGAACGGCACGAGCGTGAGCAGCGCGATCCCCACGACCCGCTTGTCGCCGTCGAGGTAGCGCCCGCAGATGCGCCACGCGATCCACAGCGCGAGCGTCGCGAGCACCATTGCGAACAGGTAGTAGGACCAGTCCGCAAGCGGGAACACCGCGAACCAGGCGCGCACCAGCCAGGCGCCGAACGGCGGATGCTTGGGGGTGCCCCACCCGATCTCGCGCGACCAGGCGACCATCTCGCCCATATCGAAATGAATGTCCTGGCTGCCCTTGGCGATGGCGCCGTAGAGCGCCCACACGCCGCAGTAACCGGCGAGCACCAGCGCGACCGTCATCTCGCGGCGGGCCGGATCGGCGAGCGCCGCCGTCAGGCGGTCGAGCGCCGCGCCGACGCCGCGACGGTGGGAAGAAGGCATCGAGGAGTCCGGGTTCCGCATGAAGAGTTCGCGCGTCCCGGAATATCATCTCTTTGTGCCAGGACGAAACAGCATGGCTCACGCGATGGAACGATCGATCGCAGCGATATCGCTCGCGCTGTGGACTGATGCGAGTTCCGTGCCGCATTCGTCTGGCGCGCGAATGCGCGATTCGCTACACGTATCGTGGCGACCGCGCGGCGGCGCCCGAAAAGCAACACGATTCGGCTTAACCCTTGAGACTGATTCCAGGGCTGTCGGTAACGCGCCTTTAGCCATTGTTGGTGGATACTGCGCGTCACAGGTCCCGGCAGACCAAGAGCAGACGCTGCCATGTGCCGTTGGATCGCCTATCGCGGTGAACAGATTCCCCTGGAGCATTACGTCACTGCTCCGGCGCACTCCCTCATCGAGCAGAGCATCCGCGCGCTCGAATCGACCGCCGCCACCAACGGCGACGGCTTCGGGCTCGGCTGGTACGGCGAGCATCCCGAGCCCGGCCTCTACCGGGAGGTCCGTCCGGCCTGGTCGGACGAGAACCTGCGCTATCTGTGCCGGCATATCCGCTCGCACCTTTTCTTCGCGCATGTGCGCGCCGCGACCGCGACGCCGACCACACGCCCGAACTGCCATCCGTTCGTGTGCAGCCGCTGGATGTTCATGCACAACGGCTCGGTCGGGAACTGGGCCCGGGTGCGCCGCAAGGTCGAGGCGCTGATCCCGGACGAGCTCTACCCCTCGCGCATCGGCACCACGGATTCGGAGGCAGTGTTTCTCGCCATCCTCGGCGCCGGGGCCGTGCGCGATCCCGTCGCCGCAACGCTGCGCACGCTTGCGGCGCTGGCCGAGATCGGCCGGCCGCACAAGGATCCGCTGCGCTTCACCTCGGCGCTCACCGACGGCCGCAATCTGTATGCCTTCCGCTTCGCCGCCAATGACGAGGCGAACACGCTCTACTATCGCGTCGCGAACGGCGACCTGCTCCTGGTCTCCGAGCCGCTCGACAACAAGCGCGAAGAGTGGATCCCGGTCCCGCCCAACCACATGCTGCTGGCGCGCGACGGGAAGGCGGTCGAGGTTGCGCCGATCGACCTCGCTGTGCGCGTCGCGGCGGAGTAAGCTGATCGCGTCATTCCGGGGCGCGGCGAAGCCGCGAACCCGGAATCCAGAACCGGACTGTGAGTCTCATCGCTTGGCTGGATTCCGGATAGCCGCGCATCCAAGTCGGCTTTAGCCGACTTGGACAATTATCGATTGCCGATCTCGGGTAAACCCGAGATCGGCGCGCGGCTTCCGGAATGACGGCGCGGATTCAACTCACGCCTGGCACACCGTGCGGAACCGCTCCATCACGACGCGCAGCACCTCGTCGCCTGGGCGCGACCACCAGTGGTCGGAGAAGATCTCGACCTCCTGCACGCCACGATAGCCGGCCGCCTCGATCATGCGCCGGATGGCGACAAAATCGATGATGCCGTCGCCCATCATGCCGCGATCGGTGAGGAGATGCCGGGTCGGCACCAGCCAGTCGCAGATGTGATGGCCGATGATGCGCGACCCGGCGCGGGCGATCTCGCGCGCCAGATTGGGGTCCCACCACACGTGGTAGGTGTCGATCGCGACCCCGAGGCCGTCCCCGAGCGCATCGCACAGGTCGTTCATCTCGGCGAGCGTGGAGATGCAGCCGCGGTCGGCCGCATACATGGGATGCATCGGCTCGAGTGCGAGCGGAACCTTTGCGGCGCACGCGTGTGGCAGCACCGCGGCGAGCCCGTCGGCGAACATCGCGCGCGCTCCGACCAGATCGCGCGATCCGGCCGGCAGTCCGCCGCCGATCACCACGATGCACTCGGCGCCGATGGCGGCCGCCTCGTCGATCATGCGCTTGTTGTCGTCGATCGCGGCCTGGCGCCCCGCCGCGTCGGCCGCCGGAAAGAGCCCGCCGCGGCAATAGCCGGTGACGCGCAGCCCACTGCCGCGAAAGAGGCGCGCCGCCTCCTTGGTCCCGATCTCGGCCACCATCTCGCGCCAGGGCGCGACGCCCGCAAAGCCATGGCGCGCAGCGGCGGCGACCGCATCGCGCAAGTCCCATTGCTTGCGCACGGTCGCGAGGTTGAGCGAAACGTCCGGCATGGGTGCGAGCCTCGCGATCGGCGTCAGCGGGGTGGCTGCGACTTTTTCTGCATCGCCTGCGCGGCCATGCGCACCGAGGCGTTGACGGCGCCGAAGCCCTCGTAGTTCCGCCGCTCGACGAACTCGAAAAAGAAGCGGTGCTCGAACGCGCGGGTGTAGGCGTGGAAGAACTCGCCGTCGCCGGCGCGGTCGTAGAGGATCGACAGCCGCCGCATGTCGGCGAGCTGCTTGGCCGGCAGGTCATGGACGGCGGCGAGGTTGTCGTAGTAGCTGCCCGGGATATCGAGCAGCGGCACGCCGTTCTGCCGCATGCGCTCGACGGTCGCGAACAGGTCGCCGGTCGCGATCGCTACGTGATGCACCCCGGCGCCGCGATAGTCGGCGACGAAGCGGGCGCTGGTCGTGTTCGGCGCCTGCGAGGCGTTGAGCGGCAGCCGGATCGAGCGCTCGCGGCTCTCCACCACGCGGCTCTGGATCAGGCCGTAGGGGTCGATCAGCTCGAAGGCCGGCTCGGCCCCGAAGCCGAACACCGCGCGATAGAACAGGAGCGTGCCGTCGAACTGGCTGCGCGGCATCACGAGGGCGACGTGATCGACCCGCGCGAGCCCGCAGTCGGCAGCCTTTGTCTCGGCCGGACCGGACGCCGCGGTGAAGTCCACGTCATAGATGCTGCCCGCCTCCCCGAAGCGGTCCACCAGGTAGAGCAGGCTGCCTTCGAGGCCGCGCACCGCGGGGATGACCAGCTCGTTCGGGCCGACACGTCCGCGAAAGATCTGCGCACGGTAGCGCAGGGCGCGCTCGACCGCGCGCTGGGCGTCGTCGACCCGGAACGCCAGGGCGCAGACCGAAGGCCCGTGCTGCTCGACGAAGGAGCGGGCAAAGGACTCCTTCTCGGAATTGAGGATGAAATGAACATCGCCCTGGCGATGCAGGGTGACGTCCTTCGACTTGTGCCGGCCGGCGCGCGCAAAGCCCATGGAATCGAACAGCGCGGCGAGGCGCGGCCGGGTCGCCTCGTCGGCCGCGAACTCCACGAACTCGAGGCCGCTGCACACCGGCGGCGCCGGCGGAGCGAGCGTGCCGGCGATGATGCTTCCGGCCGGCGCCGGCTGCGAGCCGGCCAGCAGCTCCTCCTCGAGCAGCACCAGCGAGCGCATGGCGTCGATGGCGATCGGACGCGGCGGCGCGGCGCGGAATTCGTCGTTGAACACCTCGATCGAGATCGGCCCCGCATAGCCCGATGCGATCACGTTGCGCACGAACCGGGTCACCGGCATGCCGCCCTGGCCGGGAAACAGGCGGAAATGCCGGCTCCACGACAGCGGATCGAGCTGGATCATCGGCGCATCGGCGATCTGCACGAAGAAGATGCGCTCGCTCGGGATTTTGGCGATCGGGGCGTCGTCGTCGCGGATGCACAGCGTATGGAAGCTGTCGAGCACGAGGCCGACCGCCGGATGGTTCGCCTGCTCCACGATCTTGAGCGCATGCCCGTAAGTGCTGACGTGCCGGCCCCAACCGAGCGCCTCGTAGCCGATGCGCAGGCCGCGCCGCGCCGCGCGCTCGCCGAGCGCATGCAGGTCGGCGGCGGCGAGCGCGTCGTCGTCGACCGCATCGGGGGCGATGCTGCTGCATACGAGCATGAGGTCGGTCTCGAGCTCGGCCATGAGGTCGAACTTGCGCTCGGCGCGATCGAGATTGCGCTGCAGTTTTTCGCGCGGGCCCGCCTCGAAGTCGCGGAACGGCTGAAAGAGCATGATGCGCAGGCCGCGGTCCTCGGCGATGCGCCTCACGGCGGCGGGCGTGCCGTCGAAGTAGAATAGGTCGTTCTCGAAGATCTCGACCCCGTCGAAGCCAGCCGCCGCGATCGCGGTCAGCTTGTCGACGAGCGTGCCGCCGAGCGACACGGTGGCGATGGAGCGGAACATCTTTCACCCGTCATTCCGGGGCGCGGGCGCAGCCCGCGAACCCGGAATCCATGCCAAGTGGTCACGGTGCTGCTGGATTCCGGGTTCGCGCCTTCGGCGCGCCCCGGAATGACGCTGAGAGTCACCGGTCATCATGTCCCCGCCAGAAAATCGAAATCGCAGCCCGTGTCAGCCTGGGTGACGCGCTCGGCATAGAGCCGGCGGTAGCCGCGCGCGGGCTTCTGTGGCGGCTTCCACTGGGCGCGGCGGCGCGCAAGCTCGGCCTCCTCGACCAGAAGATCGATCTTCCGTGCCGTGGCATCCATGCGGATGCGGTCGCCGTCGTGCACGAGCGCGAGCGGGCCGCCCGCCGAGGCTTCCGGCGTCACATGCAGCACCACGGTGCCGAAGGCCGTGCCGCTCATGCGCGCGTCGGAGATGCGCACCAGGTCCTTGATGCCTTTGCTGCCCAGCTTCTTCGGAATCGGCAGCGCGCCCGCTTCCGGCATGCCGGGGGCGCCGATCGGGCCGGCATTGCGCAGCACCATGCAATGCTGAGGCGTCACGGCGAGCGCCGGATCGTCGATGCGTTTGGCGAGATCCTCGAGCGAGTCGAAGACGATCGCCGGGCCTTCGAAGCGGAACAGCGCGGGCGTCGCCGCCGCGAGCTTGATGGCGGCGCCCTGCGGCGCCAGGCTGCCGGTGAGGATCGCGATCGCCTCCTTGGGCCAGATCGGACGATCGAGCGGACGGATGACCTCGCCGTCGGTGTAGGCGGGCCAGCGTGCGACGATCTCGCCCAGGGTCTCGCCGCCGACGGTCGGCGCCGACAGGTCGAGGTGATCGCGCAGGCGGCGCCACAGCGCCGGAATGCCGCCGCCGGCGTGGAAATCCTCCATGAAAAAATTCCCGGCCGGCTTGAGATTGAGCAGCACGGGCACGTCGCGGCCGATGCGGTCGAACTCCTGGAGATCGAACGTGAGCCCGGCGCGTCCCGCCATGGCGGCGAGGTGGACCAGCGCGTTGGTCGAGCCCGAGGTCGCCTGGAGCACGACCGCGGCATTGCGCAGCGCGGCCTTGGTCATGATCTGGCGCGGCGTCGGGCCGCCCGCGCGCGCCATCTCGACGGCGCGCCGGCCGGTCGCTTCGGCGAGGCGGATGCGATCGGAGGAGACCGCCGGGGCGGTCGAGGCGCCCGGGAGCGTGAAGCCGAGCGTCTCGGCGAGCGACGCCATGGTGGACGCCGTGCCCATCACCATGCAGGTGCCCGCTGTCGGCATGAGCTGGTCATGCGCGCGGCCGAGCTCGACCTCGTCGAGCTCCCCGGCGCGATAGGCGGCCCAGAGCCGCCGGCAGTCGGTGCAGGCGCCGAGCCGCGTGCCTTCGTAACGCCCGGCGAGCATGGACCCGACCGGCAGCACGATGGCCGGCATGTCGGCCGAGACCGCACCCATCAGCTCGGCGGGAATCGTCTTGTCGCAGCCGCCGATCAGCACCACCGAGTCGAGCGGCAGCGCGTTCACCATCTCCTCGACGTCCATCGACATCAGGTTTCGCAGCAGCATCGAGGTCGGATAGGAGAACGCCTCGTGCAGCGAGATGGTGGGGAAGACGAACGGCAGCCCGCCGGCGAGCCGGACGCCGCGCGCGATCGCGTCGGCGAGCTGAGGCGCGGTGCGATGGCACGGATTGAAGTCGGACGCGGTCGACAGCACGCCGATGATCGGCCGATCGAGCACGTCGTCGGTGAAGCCCGCGCCCTTGAGGAATCCGCGGCGCAGGAACAGCGCGAATTCCTCGTCGCCATACTGGGCCAGGCGCGAACGCAAGCCACGCTTCATCGACGGTTTCCCTCGATACCTGTGTCGTCATCGTCCGCGCAGGCGGACGAACCAGTAAACACGGAAGGCGCCGTGATGCACGTTCGCGCCACACGATGTTTCGGTGTGTACTGGATCACCCGCTTTCGCGGGCGATGACGGAAGGGGCTATTGCTCGTTCAGCATGCCCACTCTGTCAACTGGCAAAGAGAGGCTCGAACTGGTCGCCAAAAATGCGACCCGCCCGACGGGGTGACCGTGCGGGCGGGCCGATCGAAACGGCGCGGGGTGGATGGGGGCGCACGCGCCGTTCGACTGGGCTGAGGTCGTGAAGACCTCAGGATCAGGGGTGGTTAATCGCAGATCCGGGCGCGGCCGATGTAGTTGCCAGCGCGGTCGAACTGGCGGACCCAGTAGCAGCCGCCGTAGCCGTAGTAGGCGGGGCCGATGGCAAGGCCGAAGCCGTATGCGCCCCAGCCATGGTGATGATGATGGTAGGGCCAATAGGCCTGCGCCTGGCCGGTGCCGGCGAGCGAAACGGCGCCGAGGGTGAGGGCCGCAATGACGGCCGCTGCGATCTTGGTCTTCATGGGGGTCTCCTACCGTGCGTTAGGGTGTGGCCGTCTGGCCGGATGCCCATTGGTCGCAGCGGGTCGGAAATCGGTTCAATCCGCTCGGCCAGCTTTTTTGCGCGGCTAAAAGGACGGCAAAAAGCGCGGCCAAGCGCCCTGGCGGCGCCGGGGTAGCGGGCCCCGGTGGCAGCCCTTAGGATGCCCCGCTCACACGCGGAACACGCTCACGGGACCCGAGAGAAAATGCCCAAGAACAAAGTCATCATCACCTGCGCGATCACGGGCGCGATCCACACGCCGACCATGTCGCCGCATCTGCCGATCACTCCCGAGCAGATCGCCGACTCGGCGATCGGCGCCGCCGAGGCGGGCGCCGCCATCGTGCACCTGCATGCGCGCGATCCGAAGACCGGGCGTCCCGATCAGTCCCCCGAAGCTTTTCTGCGCTTCGTGCCGCGCATCAAGCAGCGCACGAACGCGATCATCAATCTCACCTCGGGCGGCTCGCCCACCATGCGGGTCGAGGAGCGGGTGATGCCGGCCGCGACGCTCAAGCCGGAGGTCGCGAGCCTCAACATGGGCTCGATGAATTTCGGGCTCTATCCGATGCTCGGCCGCTACAAGGAGTTCAAGCACGACTGGGAGCGGCCCTATCTCGAGGGCACCAAGGACCTGATCTTCCGCAACACGTTCAAGGATATCGAATTCGTCCTCAAGACCTGCCAGGACAACGACACGCGGTTCGAGTTCGAGTGCTACGACATCGGCCATCTCTACAGCCTGGCGCACTTCCTCGATCGCAAGATGGTGAAGCCGCCGCTGTTCGTGCAGTCGGTGTTCGGGATCCTGGGCGGGATCGGCACCCACCCGGAGGATGTGATCCACATGCGCCGCACCGCCGACCGCCTGCTCGGGCGCGACAATTATCGCTGGTCGGTGCTCGGCGCCGGGCGGGCGCAGATGCCGATCGCCGCGATGGCGGTCTCCATGGGGGGCAATGTGCGGGTCGGCCTCGAGGACTCGCTGTGGATCGGGCCCGGCAAGCTCGCTGAATCGAACGCCCAGCAGGTCACGAATGTCCGGCGGATCATCGAGGGCCTCGGCATGGAGGCAGCGACACCGGACGAGGCGCGCGAGATCCTCGGCCTCAAGGGCCCCGACAAGGTGAATTTCTGAGCGATACGAGTATTAAAGTCGTCATGGCCAGCCGTCATGCCCGGCCTTGTGCCGGGCATCCACGTCTTCGCCGTACCGCCCTAAAGACGTGGATGCCCGCGACAAGTTTACACTCGGGCCGGCCGAAGGCCGGACCCGGGTGCGCGGGCATGACGGAGTCACTTTCAGCTGACGTTCAGAACCGGAAGCGGAACTGCGGCCAGGGGCTGCGGCCGACATGACGGATGGTGCGGCCGGGGCTGACGAACGAATAGCTGGTGTTGTCCTGCGATCCGATCATCACGGCCTCGACCATCGGCTCGGCGATCGGGCCCGCGCCCGCCCATCGGACGAGGAAGTTCGCGGCCACGCCGCCACGGTCATCCTCGGCCGGGATGACGATCTCGAGCGTGCCGAAGGGTCGCAGCGCCAGCGGCTCATTCAGATAGCTCTGCACCAGGTTTCCCGAGGTCTCGTAATATTCGATGCTCTCGATCACCAGCGGCTTGGTGGCCGAAGTGTTGTCGATCCGCAGCGTCGTCGACAGCGCGAGCGGCTTGTGCGCCCCTCCAGACGCCCCATACACGCGCGAATAGGCGGGCACGTAGATGGTGGCCTTGGTGGTGAGCTCGCCCGGATCCGGCATGGCCGTGATCGAGTCCTTGAAGGGGGCCAGGAACTCAGGACTCCCGGTCGTCTGACTCCCGGTAGTCTGACTCCCGGTCGTCTGACTCCCAGCCCTCGGCGCGAGCGGCTCCTCGCCGCGCGCGATCGCGCAGGCGAGCGTCAGCATGATTGCCGCCAGTGAGAATCTCAGTGCAGAAGGCGCCCGTGGCATGGCCAGCCTCTTCGTGACCGCGGGCCGCGGAAGCGCTCTCCCGACTCGCGCGCCAGCCCGTTCGGCCTCAGTATGACATTGCTCCTCCCCCCCGCGTCAACTTGGCGCAGGGGATAGTTCCAGCCGGGAACCGGCGGTTCCCTGGCAAAAGCAGGTTCCCTGTTGAACTTGCATGGATTCTCCCGTTGCCTGGGGGCCCGGCGTCGCGGCGGCGCCGGGCTCCCGCTCACGCTTGGAACCTGCATGGCTTCGCTCGACACGGTCAGCATCGGCATCCTGTTCGGCGCCGTCCTGGTGCTGGCCGGCATCCTGTCGAGCCTGGTCGCGCTCCGGTTCGGGGCCCCTCTCCTTCTGGTGTTCCTCATCGTCGGGATGCTGGCCGGCGAGCAGGGCCCGGGCGGCATCGCATTCGATGACGTTCGCACGGCCTACATCGCCGGGTCGATCGCGCTCGCGCTGATCCTGTTCGACGGCGGCCTGCGCACGCGCTTCAGCACCTTCCGCAGCGTGCTCGCGCCATCGCTCGTGCTCGCCACGATCGGGGTGCTGCTCACCGCCGCCATCACGGCGCCGATCGCGCATCTGACGTTGAACCTCGGATGGACCGAATCGCTGCTGGTCGGCTCGGTCGTCGC
>Ga0075436_100001017_pt1 | contig 18889 bp, 14 predicted proteins | sample RhiMethybrSRZTD5_FD_75303 | JGI IMG/M metagenome (GOLD analysis project Ga0075436, IMG submission 75303) | Populus rhizosphere microbial communities from Tennessee, USA - Rhizosphere MetaG P. TD hybrid SRZTD5 | ecosystem: Host-associated > Plants > Roots > Rhizosphere > Soil | place: USA...
GGGCACGCTCAAGCGCCTCCGCGGCAATTTTCATTGAAAGCAGAAAGCCCACAATTCTGGAATTTGATTGACAGTAAAGCGCAGCTTTCGAAAGTGGCTACGGGATTCGGCTTTACGGAAGGTCCGGTTTGGGACGAACGAGGATTCTTGTACGTCAGCGATGAGGAACAAAACAAAATCTATAAAGTCACCATGGATGGCGCCAAGGAAGAGCTGATCGCCTTGGGCGATCCGGACGGAAATGCGTACGACCGCGAGCGGCGGCTAATCGATTGCGCCAGCGTTCTCCGCGCGATTATTGCGGTGACTCCAGATGGAAAATACACAATTCTTGCCGATAAATTCGAAGGAAAGAAATTTAACAGTCCGAATGACGTGATCACCGGGCCGGACGGGGCGATCTATTTTACGGATCCGACGCTCGATCTCGTAAAAGGCGAAACGCAGGAGATTCCTTTTCAAGGCGTGTACCGCCTGGACGAGAAAGGAAATGTCCGCCTGCTCACAAAGGAGCTAACACAGCCGAACGGACTCGCCTTCTCGCCTGACGGAAAACGTTTTTACGTCGACGACAGCGGACAGCGCAACATCCGGGCGTATGACGTCGGCCCCGATGGCTCGCTTTCGAATGGTCGAATTTTCGGCGCGGAGCCGGGCGGCAAACACGAAGGGGTTCCAGACGGCATGCGCGTGGACGAAGCGGGCAACCTTTATGTCACCGGACCGAAGGGAATCTGGATTTGGGATCGCGAAGGCCATCATCTCGGCACAATCGAAATGCCGGAGCAGCCAGCGAATTTGATTTGGGGCGATAACGATTATCGGACGCTGTACATCACGGCGACGACTTCCGTTTACAAACTGCGAACAAAAGTGCGCGGCTTTGTCCCGTATCTGGCGGAGCCTCAGCAAAAGGAAAAGCAAAGGGCCAGCCACTGATCGCAGTGCGCGCGAACGATGTAGTTACTGCTTGGGGTGCGTGCGAACCGCGATCAGCGACATCTGCTCCAAGTCCGGATATTGCTCTTCGTCATTCGGTTTTCGATCATGTGGCGCAATCTGCTGCACGTTCACTCGCGCGGGAGCAATTGCGGTGAAATACTTGCGGTAAACTTTTTCAAAGAGCGGCATGTCCGAAAGATCATCGAGATAGACTGTTGTGAAAACGACCTGATCGAATTTCATCTCCGCTTCTTCCAGATTGTCCAGTTGATTTCGCATCGTTTGACGCGCCTGGTGGGACGTCGTCGCGGCATAAACGCCGGAGTTGGGTCCGGGAATGAATCCGCTCTTCGCGGAACAATACAACGTGTCCCCGGCAAACACACAGGGACTCGCCGTCGGACTCGGCGGCATATTCTTCGGGCGAATCGCGTGACGCTGACTCAAATCGCGAACCGCGACGCCCGTGTAAGCAATGTGCGCGCCTTCGGGAAGGCTCGAAACTTGAATCGTCGCGCGGCCGGGAGTATTTCCGAATTCGAAGCGGCTCGCGTACTCCTTGTTCATCACGCCAGTGGGAATATCGTGAGTCAAGTAAGGATTCACGAAAACCATATTGGCCAGTTTTAAGCCAGCGCGCTCGACGACTTCACGCAGCTTATCGAGAGCCAGTTTGACCTGCGCGGCCGGGTCGTCTGGAACTTTCCCTGTCAAAGAATCCGCGCCCATCATCGCTGAAACGAACAATCGATCGTGGGTCAGAACTGCGCTGGAGTAGCCTGGCATTTGCTTATCGCCGGCGAAGACGATGGGTTTCTTATCCGCGGTATTTTCAACGGCAACAGCCGTGATCTCGAGTGGCGACTCTGGCACCTTCGCTACGCCGAGAACGGCGCGGGCCGGCGCCGCGTTGGAAAAATATTCCGCGAATACTTTGTTCACGTCGGCGGAAGCAGTTATGTTCTCCAGATAAATTTGAAGATAGACCACGTGGTCCATCGTGAGGGCCGCGGATTCGACAACGGCTTTTACGTTGTCCAGGGCTTGGCGAATTTGTCCGGCGGTGTCGGCGGGCAAGCTGCCATCCGGGCGACGCGGGCCTTGTCCGGAAACATAAAGATAACCGTCCGCAAGAACGCCAGCGGAACTTAGCGTATTCGCTGCAGTGGCTGCGTTCTTTGGAGACACGGGCTTAATTTGTGCGGTAACACTTGTGGCGCAAAACAAAAACAATACTGCGGCGAGCGGCTTCATGCTGCTTTTCCTTTGCGGGCTGCACTCAAGAGTTCGCGAAGTCTTTGGCCAACAATCATTTCTTCGCCCTGCTGGATCGTCATGGAAACGAGTTCGATGTGGTTGACGCGCTGCCGCTCTTTTCGAGTGGGCTTCGCTTTTTGAATTCCTTCGCGAACGGCGGGGACGAGGCTTGGATTGTCCGCGCCGAGAACTTCGATGACGGGATCGCTGGCGCGCAACTGATTCACGCAATCTTGAATCGTGTAGCCCCAGGCATCCTGGTCCCAGGATACTTTCAACGTGGGGTAGCGGTTTCCGTCGTCGGGGATATAGACGCTGGTAGTGACGCCGGGAACAGTTTCGACCAGCTTCGCGATGCGATCCACGCGTGCGTTCCATTCGTCGTAAAGCTTCTTCGGATCGATCTTCAGCCAGGTTTCCACGGCCGTCAGAGCGCCGATCACTTCTTCCTTGCCGACTTTCATCGCGCGGCAAACGGCTCCTTCCCAAGGCGCAGAATTGCGCATTGCGGCTTCGATCAAATCTTTTCTGCCCAGCAGTACGCCACTGCATTGCGGGCCTTGCAGACCTTTCCCGCCCGAAAAGGTATACAAATCAATTTTCATTTGCGCGTATAGCTTTAAATTTTCGGCCGGAGGAATTCCCGCGGCATCGTCGAGCAGCATCGGGATGTTGTGGGCTTTGGCGACGGCAAGTTGCTTCGCGAGTTTGTCGCCAAGATCGGTTGTGTAAATCATGGCGGTGTTGTCGTTGATAGCGTTCGCGATTTCTTCCGGAGATTCGACGAGGATCAACTTTGCGCCGGTGAGGCGAATCGCGCTGTCAAACGCGCTGCGGCCGCCGGCCATGATGACTTCGTGCCGCATGCCAGTGGTGTCCGGCAATTGCCAGATTTTTGCCGGGTCGGTGCCAGCCATACACGCCGCCGCCGATGCGGCCATCGAACCTGCCGCGCCCGAAGTGATCATTCCGGATTCGGCGCCGGTTAACTCCGCCAATTTACGGCCGGCGGCCTTTTGCAGCTCGACCATGTTGACAAAATAATGTGACGCTTCGGTTTGCGCGGCGCGGACTTCGGGAAATTGCAGAGAGCCGCTCAAATAAGTCCACGTACCGCGGCAATTGATGACTGTTTTCATTCCGAGCCGGGTGTAGACGTTTTCCTGAGTGGGCAGGCCGATCGCGGCGGCAGACTTTGCGTACAAATCCTGCGCGGCGATCTGCGCCAGCAGCGGCGAAGCCGCCAAATATTTCATAAAACTGCGCCGGTTCGATCCTTGCGAGCGAGACATGTATTCCTCCGTTTTCGCCATTGCTTTGAATCTACTTTGTGAAGATGAGCGTGCCGAAATGTTCCGGCACATGGTTGGGGTCGCGGTTGACGACGCAGGTCGGCTGCCAACACATGAAATGGCGCACAGGGTCTTCGCCGAGGCCGTCAATGCGATACAAATTGACGCGCCATTTTGTGCCGGGCTTGATGGGCTTCTCGCTGACCGATTTGAGGGGAACGCGGGCTGCGGCGTACCACACGTGATTTTTTTCGTCGATCCGGCCTTGACGCTGCCAGCCGGAATTCCAGTCAGCTGTGGATTTGTCTGTTCCCAAGTCAATGTCCAGATCAACCCAATCGCCGGTCGGAGCGACCTCAAATTCCTTGTACCGCTTGATGTTCGTCCAATCGTCGCCGAGAAAAAATTCGACCACGTCGCGGTCCCAGAGTTTCAACCGATCTTTGCTGTTGTCGGCGGGAAGCCAGAGATTCAGTTCGGTGTAGGGGGAAACGAAGAGAAGATAGAGATCGGTATCCGTCCAAAACGCGCGAACTTCCGTTTTGAGTTTGGGGTAGTCAAACTGCCGGGAACAGTCTTTGTCAATCCAAGTTGAGGCTGCGTGCTCCCACGTCTTCGACAGTGGATCGGTATTCAACTCCGGGGCCTTTAAGACATACGGAACAGAAAACTCCGCCGTGGGCATCGTCACTTCACACAGTTTTGCAGCCGCGTAGTCTTGCGCGGATCGCGCTGCGCGACGAGATCTTGCCGAACTGTGGCCGATAAAAACGGCTGCGACGCAAACGAGCGCAATTACGATTAACGAGATTTTTCGAGTGGATCGCATTTTCAAGGGCGGGGCGCGTTTTTCAGTTCTGGTGAGATTTCGAAAGCTCTTTCGAACTGTGCGCGCGATTCCGCCTCCTTTCCTTGTTGGTGAAGAGCAAGAGCGAGGTTGTAGTGCGCTTCCGCGTAAAGCGGTTTCAGACGGATCGCTTCGGTAAATTCCGCCTGCGCTTTCGGCAATTGCGATGTCTGGAGAAATACCAAGCCAAGGTTGTTGTGAGCTTCCGCGAAAGTTGGATCGCGCCGCACAAGTTCACGAAACACATTCGCCGCTCCACTGAAATCGCTTTTTTGGCTGAGAACGAGGCCAAGTTGTACGCGTGCGTCCACATATTTCGGATTCAGGCCGATCGCTTGATTCAATTCCGCCGCGCTTTCATCCAATTGGCCTAGCTGCGCCAGCGCGAGGCCCAGATTGTAGTGTGCTTCCGCGAAGTCCGGATCGGACGAGACGGCCTGCCGGAATTCAGTTAGACCCCGTTCGTGATCCGCCTGCCTCCAATAAAGCAAACCGAGGCTGGAGTGTGCCTGAGCATAGTCCGGTTGCAGCTCGATGGCTTTCGCAAAGGCCGTTCGCGCGCCAGAGATGTCTCCCTTGCGTTCGAGCGTCACGCCTTCGTAGTAATATCCCGTCGCGAGCGACGGACTTTCTTCCGTGGCTTTTTGAAAGCGCGCCAGCGCATCGTCGAGTTTCTGCTGCTTGAGCGCTTCGACGCCGTCGAGAATCAGTTTCTTCGACACCGCCAGATGCGCCCGGAATTCGTGCAGCGCGTTCAATTCCTCCAGCTCTTTCTTTCCGGCTTCGGTCTTTCCCTGCGCGCGCAACGCAATTCCCAGATTGTAGTGCGCATCTTCAAAGTCGGGCTTCAGTTCGATCGCTTTCTGGAAGGCTTCGATTGCTCCGGCGTTGTCTCCGCTGGCTTTAAGCTCCTTGCCGAGGTTGTATTGTGCTTCCGGATTTTTGGGGTCGGCGTCGCACGCCTTGTGAAACTCAGCCAGTGCGCCGGCATGGTCGCCTTGACGGCGCAACGTAACACCCATCATGAGGTGCGCTGCCGCAAAACCGGGATTCGCGAGCAGCACTTGGCGAAACTCAGTTGCCGCTCCAGACAAATTGCCAACCTGCCCTTCGATTAAGCCGAGCTCAAAATGCAATTCCTCGGTCGGCTTGATCTGCAGCGCGCGGCGCAATTCACGTTCCGCCGCGGAATAATCATTCTGCTGAGAATAGATGCGCGCCATCAGCCGATGCGCTGCGGCGTTTGCCGGATCGAATTGTACCGCCAGGCGCAGCTCTTTCATTGCCGCATCCGGCTCACGCATGTCATAGAGAGTCGAACCCAGGCCGTAGTGCGCTTCAGCCCATTTCGGCTTCAATTTCAGAGTCGATTCGAATTCCTCAACGGCCTGCGGAGCATCGCCTTTGTATTTGAGCGCCAAAGCTAGATTGTAGTGAGTCGCCGCGTCGTTGGGTTCAAGTTCCAGCACTTTGCGGTAGCTCACGATTGCTTGCTCCCAGGACTTGGTGCGGGAGAGTTCGATTCCTGTGCGGCGGTATTCGTCGGCCGTCTGCGCCGGCGTCGAGGCTGCCAGCGCGGCCAATCCGATACACGCTACGAGGACGCGCTGGAGTCGAGTGCCAATTCCATATCCGGTGGCAACGCGGTCTGTGCCCAATTGAAAGTTCATGCAAGCGCAAGCTTATCAGGCAAAGTCCGCGCGTGAGTATTCCCGGCCCGACCGAAGTTACGCTACCAGATAAACTTCGCGCTAAGTTGGCCGATGCGTGGATCGCGGGCGCTGCCGACGATTCCGAAGCTTCCGCCGCTGATGTCGCCGCTCGGATTCTGGAATTGCGGGTGGTTGAAGATGTTGAAGAATTCAGCGCGAATCTCGAAGGCCATCGATTCTCTGATGACGGTCCTCTTCGTAAGCCCGAAATCGGTATTGTTGAAGGCCGGGCCGTGGAAGAACCGGCGGTTGGCCGTTCCGAAAGTGCCAAGGGTGCAGTTATAGTTGAATGCGCCTCCGGACGGCGCCTGACACGTGCTTGTATCCTGCGCGGCCGAAGGTGGGATGAAGTAGCATCCCGTGCCGTCAGCGGTCGGGCAACCGGGAGTCACCTTACGTGGGTCGTAGGTCACCACTTTTCCAATAAGGTCCGGCATATCCGTGCCACTGCCGGTAAGGGAAAAATCTCCGCTGCTCTGGTTCAATTGGATGGGAAGCCCCGTGGACAAACGGGTGATACCCTGCACCTGCCAGCCTTGCGTCAGGCGTTTCGGTGCGCCCTTGAAGGCACGGTCGAACGGGATTCCCCAAACGTAGCTGGCTACGAAGTTGTGGGTTACGTCAGTGGACGACAATCCGCGGCTGATGCGCTGATTCGAAAAATTGACCAGGTCGCCAAAGGACGAGGAATCGTCCAGTGCTTTCGAGAACGTATAAGCCGCCAGGAACGTCATACTGCCGGCCTTGCGCTCCACGGAAATTTGGCCAGAGTGATAGATGGAATTGGCAATGGTTCGCGTGTAGGTGTTGCCAAAAGCATAGCATTCAGATCCGGCGCCAGGACAATAGTTCGGATTGAGGAGCATATTCCTCGTGCCGTAAACGCACCCAGGATTCGCCGTCGCAGTCAGGCATGATCCAGCCGCAGGGTTAAGCTGGAAGATATCGTCCTCATTACCAGGTCCGCAGCCGACGGAACCCGAAGCCGTGTCGAGGGCCCCTGCCGCGTTCAGTTGCATACAGAGTGCCGCGTTGCCCGGGTTTGCTTCTTCGGACGTGATGAGGCTGTGGCCCGCCGTGCCCACGTACGCCAGCGTAAGCACCGTGAACTTATCCAACTGACGTTGAATCGAGAAATTGAAGTGCTCCGCATAAGGGAGCCTATTGTGCGGGTCGTATCCCGGTGAAAAGGAGATCGGCTCGTATTTCGAGAAATCCAAGGTCTTATTCGAGGGACTGCCCGGAACGGGCACGGTGAAGGGGAAACGCTGTCCCTGTGGTGTCCCGTCCTGGCGATTTCGGAAGGGTTCGTCAAACATAACAGGGGCTGGGCTGGACCAGTAAAGGCCGAACGGGGCGTCCGCCACTTCGAAAAACAGGTTCAGGTCTTCGATGGATGTGTAGTAGATCCCGTAAGCTGCCCGAATACTTGTTTGGCCTGGACCTCCAAAGATTTTTCCCAGTATCCCATCGCTAAAGCCCGGCGAATACGCGAGTCCGACGCGCGGGCCGAAATTCTTGTATCTCGTCGGGGTAAGCGTCTTGGGGACGCCGGGGTCGCCAGGATAGACAAAGCCTAACGGAGACAACGGAAAGAGCACCGATTGCTCTCCGGGAATGATGGACTGGATCTTGCCCTGCGTGTCATACCACGGGGTGCTGTATTCCCAGCGCAGGCCGAGGTTCAGCGTGAGGTTCGGTTTTACCTTCCAGGAGTCCTGCCCGTAGACGCCGCCGTACTTCGTGCGGGAGTCCAGTATCTGTTTGGAAGCCTGCGTGTATCCATTCGGGCCACTATCGCCTTGCGGCGCGCCCAGAAGGAAGTCGGCGAAATCGTTGCCAGTCAGGCTGCCGCTAAACACAAATCCCCCGAAAACGTTTGCGAAATTACGTTCGTTGACTTGCAGGTAGCGGTATTCGCCTCCAACCTTCAACGTATGCCGGCCGAACACCTTCGAAAACGCATCAGTCGCCATGTAGGTATTGTTGGGCTGGAAGGTGTTCAATGACGGTACGCCAATATTGAAGTTTTTAAAGATGATCTGTGGCACGTACTGCTTATAGTCAGCCGGCGCAGCGGGGATAATTCCCAGGCCGTTAGCGTTGTTGAAGCCAAGGTCGGAGAGATTCGCGAAGCTGCCTTCCGGGGTGTCCTTGTGCGTGGCGGTGCGGAAGAAGGTCACGCGCGCCTCGTTCACTGCCATGGATCCGATATTTTTGGTGTTGCTCATGACGAACTCTTGCGCCCGCGTTGGTGTAAACGAAGGGAAGCCTGGCACACTCGCAGAGGGAAGCGCCAGCGACGCGCTCGAGTCATCAAAATGGTAATACCACGACCAGTTGCCGGTCTTCTGACTGACTAAATCCACCCGCTGTGCTGCCTTATTATCCGTTACTCTGTCTTTTCCACTGTTATTAGAGTAGTTGAGCGTATCCGTAGTCTTATCGGTCGCCGCCGGGATATACGGGAGGATCTTGGTCGACGGCACTGACCAAGCTGCCTGCGGGATCACGGCCAGCCCCGAGACCGGGTCAACCGGAAACACGCAGTTCGCCGTCGAGTTGCAACCTGGGAAGCTGTACTGCTCGCCGTTGTTGACGGTGTAACCCAACCGTTGCGTCAGAACCTGAGCCCAGCCGCAATCGGGGCACACCCCAGGACGGCTGCCATCGACAGTACCGGTCAAAAGTGTAGGGTCAAACATCCCCTGGCGCTGGAGATCGGTCGGCAAGGTGGCGGTGGTTTCGGCCCCACGCACTTGTCTCGTGCCCTGATAATCCGTGAACCAAAAAAGCTTGCTCTTCCAGAACGGCCCACCCACAGCGTAGCCGAACTGATTGCGCCGCAGTTCGGATTTAGAGCCGAAGAAGTAATTGGTCGCGTCCAGTTTGTCGTTCCGCCAGAACTCGAAAACATCACCATGAAGACCGTTCGTGCCGGACTTTGTGATCGCGTTCACGACCGCGCCGCTGAATTTCCCATATTCGGCGTCGAAACTGTTGGTGATGAGACGAAATTCTTCGATGGAATCAAGATTTGGTATCAAGCCGGCGCCCAAATTGCGCCCCTCGCTCACATCACCTCCATTGACCAGAAAAGCGTTCGCCGTTTCGCGCTGGCCATTGACGGAGATGTTGCCCGCGTTCAAGTCGCCCGATACCTGTCTATCGCCACCGATGGTCTGACCGCCCGAGGGCGCAACGCCCGCTTGCAAGCCCAGCAGATCGATATAACTGCGCCCATTCAGCGGCAGCGCCAGCATCTTTTTGGAGTCGATCACATCGCCTAACTGAGTATTTTCCGTTTGCACCTGCACGGCGTTCGCGGAAATCTCAACTTTTTCGTTCAAGTTGCCCACGTCGAGCACAACGTCGAACCGCAATTGGTCGTTGACCTTGACTTCGATGTTGGATTCTTCGAATGGCCGGAAACCGCTCGCCGTGACCGTCAACTTGTAAATTCCGACGGGAAGAACCAGGAAGCGGAAAGAACCGTCCGCGGCTGTTGCGGTCTCCTGGCTGAAATTGGTTTGCGCGTTAGACACGACTATCTTGGCGCCGGCGACTACTCCTTGCGACCGATCCTTCACCGCGCCAAGAATCGATCCCGTTACATCCGCGAATACTGCCGTCGCCGCCAACAGCGACACAACCGTAACTGCAAAAATCTGCTTATAAAAATTATTAAAGCGTCCCATGAGCACACCCCCGGTCTGCCGCGTACAGTGGCACGGCGATTTGCGGGAGTCAAGAACATGACTCTTCCCGTTCTCACTGGATGAAAACGGCTGCCACAACCGTGCCAAAGCGCGTCCCAAAACTGGACACAAGCTCTACTAGCTGAAGGATTTATATCGCGATGTCCGCGCAGGATTTTTGCAAATGCGACGATTCAAGAATTCTTCTGCAATGCGGATAAACCGACCGGCAAGAAAGCGGCGCTACCACTGAAGAATTTGGTGGACGTGACAGGGATCGAACCTGCGACCTCATGCTTGCAAAGCACGCGCTCTCCCAGCTGAGCTACACGCCCACATTCGCTGCTGCCTCTATTTTATTGTATTTTCGCGCGTTTCGAAAACTTTGATTGCGCCCACGTTTCCGCAGAGCGGTTCCAGCAAAGTTATTTGAGAATCCCCAGCGCCTTCTTCGGCAACCGGCCCACTTCATCTTTCGCAATTCCGAAATTATCCGCAATCAACGAGGCCGGATTTCCCGCCAGCCATTTCGAAATCGAAATCTCTTCGAACGCCGGGCTATTGAACAACGCGAAAAACTTCGTCGGCTCAGTCCCAATCTGCTCTACGTAGTGTCCAAACCCTTGCTGGATGAATCCTACTTGCCCTGGTCCGAATTCTTCCGTTCGCGATCTTCCGTGCGCGCCAAAAATCGTGACGCGCGCGCGGCCGCCGAGGTAGTACTGCCATTCGTCCGCATTAGGGTGCCAATGCATTTCCCGCAGTGCTCCCGGCTCCAGGTATTGCATCACCGAGGTTAGCGTCGTGTTGATGGGAAATTCCTTCATTGTCACGATGCGCTCCCATCCCCCCGGAAAAACAATCGGCGCCATTTTTCCCAATCGAAATTTGTGCGGATTCTGGCTCGTCTCCAAATCGTCCGCCAGATACGGCTCTGGTATTGTCGCCGGCACTTTGCCCGGCAAAATATACAACTCCTTCTTCGGCAGTGCAGCCACCGTTGCCGCTGAGAGTCCTAGGTTCCGCGTCACCACCGCGGGCGAGCTCTGCGCGATCCAATCCGTGATACTGAACGTGCCAAACTCCGAAAAATGCCCATCGTCGAAACCCAAAACGAAATGCGCTTCCTCTTTTCCGATGTTTTGCAGCGCGTGCCCGTGGCCCTTCGGGAAATACCAAATGTCTCCCGCCTCAAAAATATCCGTCGCCGGTTCTCCGTTCGGCGCTATCACGGTCGTCATCACCGTACCCTTCAACATCAGCGCCCATTCCGCGGCAATCGCGTGCCAGTGCAATTCGCGAATCCCGCCCGGTTTTAACCTCATCGAAACGCCCGCGATGTGCTGCGACGCTGGAAATTCGGCAATCGTCGCCTCTTTCGCCGATCCCGCTTCGCCTACCCATCCGCGCGTGGCCTCCAAATCAAACTTAAAATCCGCGATTGGCTCATGCTTCCCGGGGTCTTTGCCCGTCTGATACTGCTGTTGTTCCTGCGCGCGCAATTCCGGCGCGGAAAGCAGCGCCGTTCCCAATCCAGCCAGCGAAGCCGTCCCCAACAAATCCCTGCGCGTCAAATGATTCCTGTTCCGCCCGCCCAATTTCATATCCGCTCCTCGCACCATCCAAAATTTTCTTCGAAACACTTCTCTCACCCTGCGCATTCTACCCCGAAGGAATTGTTTCCCCAGTCGCTCATTGGCGTATCATCGAATCAGCTACTGCCCTCCCTCGTTTCGTGAGGTGTCTCATGATCTCCCGTCTTCTACTTATCGCCGGAGTTTCCGCCGCCTGTTCCGCGTGCGTTTTCTCCCAGGATGCGGCGCCAAAGCCGCAGAGCCACATGCGCCGCGCCGTCGAACAGCACGGCGGCTTTATGCAAGGCGGCATGCATCACGCCATCGCTCCAGGTGTCGTTCTCGGTCAAAAAGTTGACGCTACCGCCCACACCATCACGCTTCGCGTCGGCCCCATGAATCTTCCCGCCCACACGTCGCACATGAAAATGCCTCAGCCCGCGGATTTGATCTGGACCATTCCCATCACTGGTTGGCTGCTCTCTTATCACCCGCATCTCGTCGACGCGTCCGGCAACGCGGTCCCCGGCGTGGTGCTTCATCACGTCGCATTCTGGAACGAAAACCGCTCCGACTTTCTCTGCCCCAATAAAGAGGAACACATCTTCGGCGCCGGCGGCGAACTCACCGATTGGGCGCCAATTCCCGGCTACGGCTATCGCGTGCAAAAAGACGATCGCATCCGAGTGGAAACGATGATTCACAATCCCACCGCCACGTCTTACGACAAAGCGTTCCTGCAAATTGAAATTGCCTATCTCGATGATGCTTCGCCCGCTCCTGTCAAAAACGCCTATCCCGCATGGATGGACGTCGCCTCCTGCGGCAATTCCGCCTACGACCTGCCGCCCGGCCCGAGCGAAAAATCAGGAAGCGTCGGCGTGAAATATGACGGAATACTCATCGGAGTCGGCGGCCACATGCACGACTACGGAAAGCAAATTGTTTTGGAAGACGCCACAAAGAAGAAATCTCTCGCCACGCTGCAGGCAAAATCCGACGATCAGGGCCATCTGCTCAGCATGCCCGTTGTTACCTTCTCTTCCACGGGTGGCGAGTCGCTCGCCGCCGGCGATCAATTGAAAATCACGGCAAACTATGACAACCCAACCGGCAAACTCCTTCGCGACGGCGCGATGGGAATTGTCGTCGGCTATTTCGTCCCGAAAAACGACGCCGCCTTAGCGCCGTTGCGCCACGCCGCAAAATCGCCCACGCATCACGCGCACGATATGCACGACATGAAAGACATGCCCAACATGTCTCACGATCATTAGTTGATAGCTTCTGGGGATACTTTATCGCCGGGCCCGGCGCGCCGGACGCCCGCCCAGCGGGAGTAATTTCAAGTACTTTGACTTCCGTATATTTTCTTAAGCGATTTGGCCCCGGGCTTCACAAACGTCAGCCGCCAGAAATTCTCACAGGGTGAAATAAATTCCACGCCCACGTATTTGTGGCCGTTGCGGTGCCGCCGCGTCGAAACAATCCGCGCTTGCGCCGACTGCCGCGTATGCTCGTTCATCAGCACGATCGTCTGATCCACAATCACCTCTTCTTCCATGTTGATCAGGCAGCCGAATTCGCTCACGACGGTCGTCGTCGTGCTCAAGATAAATTTTTCCCCGGTCGCGGTTTCGCCGTCTATCCGAATGGGTACGCCCAGCGTCACCCGGCTAGACCGCCTCTTTTCTCCGCGACGATAGCTTGGAATGGCCACGTTCTTTCCAGATAACCCTTGTTACGATTACAGATGGCCCGCATCCGGAAACCGCTCCGAATGCAATTTCATTTCCCTTAACCGGGAACCAAAGGCTGCATCACGCACCTTTATCACTTTGGGTCCAATAAGCCTACCCCAAGCCTTGCCCGCGGCGAAAACGTTTTCTCTTCGTCTCCGCAGGTCCCACTTTTCCACAACCCGTCTAGCCTTGCTATAAAAAAATAACCTTGCGAATCGGCCACCCAAAACGTAGAGTCTGCCTCATTAACCGGCTCGCCAAGTATTTCCGTCGAAGGAGTCCTCCATGTCCAAGCCAAAACGCGAAGACCAAATCAATCGTCGGGATTTCATGAACGGAATGTTGCTCGCCGCGGGTACCGCCGCCGTCGGATCATCCTTCCCTATGCGCGCATTTGCCACGGGTACCACGTTTCCTTGCGATGGCCCAATCGGCAGCGATCCTCGCGTTCTGCGCGGCGGTAATTTGCCTTCCGTTTTCAACGTCGCTCACTGGCTGCGCGACGGCCGCCTCACCTTCAAGTCAAACTCCGTCCTCATTTCCTCTTCGCCCTGCGATTCTTTTCAAGGCAGCCAGCCCATTCTCATCGACAATGGAAACTACGAAGTGATTATCGTCGGCAGCGGAATGTCCGGTTGCTCTGCCGCGTTTTATCTGACCCGCCAACGGCCCGGCACGAAAATACTCCTCCTCGACGGCCAGCGTACTCCCGGTGGCAACGCCAATCGCGATGACGCAGCTCCCATTCCCGACGTCGCTTCCACCGCCACTGCCTACGCCGTTCAACCTTACGCGCCATTTCTCAACGACATTTACGACACCACCGGTATTCTTTGGCAGAACTACATTGTCCCCTCCCCGTTCTACAGCTACTTCTTCGATGGCCAAACCCCTTTTGTAAATCCCGGAACGCAAAGCTGGAACATCGACACCTACGGCGCCGGCCTCAATTCCGTTCCCTATCCCACAAATATCGTCAACGACCTGAAAACGGCTCGCCAGGATCTTATGAACTGGTACCACAAGCCCGGCGCGCCCACCGATCCTGCCGATAACAGCGACCCCAAATACGACTATTTATCGCCGATGACGTTCGACTCGTACCTCACGCAAACCAAGGGCTTCCATCCCGCCGTCTCTGATTTCTACACTCGTTACGCGGTGGATGCCCTGGACGGAACCACGGCGCAAACTTCCGCCTATACATCCATCAGTTTTCTTGGTGCGGAGTATTTCCCTGAATTTGCCTACCCTGGCGGCAACTCTGGGATGCTCCGCCACGTCATCAAGTGGCTTATCCCCGGCGCAATCACGGGCACCTCCGACGCGGACCTTCTCGCCAATCCTTTCAATCTCTCCGCTATGGACGATCCCAATAACAATGTCCGCATCCGCCAGGGCGCGCTCGTTCTACGCGGCGACACTTCGTCCACGAATGCGACGGTCATTTATTTCCTCAACGGCCAGTTTTATCGCGCCACCGCCAAAGCCGTTATTTTTGCCGGTCAGTCCCATACGGCGCGAACCGCCTGCGCGCAACTCTTCAGCGCTTTGCAAGCCGACGCCATGGATCAGGTCACGCTCAGTCCCGTGCTTACCGCGAACGTAACCATACGCAGCGCCGCGCCCGTCGTTGACCTCGGCTACGACAGCTATTACTGGGGCAGCCAATTCTGGGCGGACTTCGTCGTCGCCGACTGGGTTGGCCCGAACCGCCTCAACCCCAATCGCCAGACTGTTCTCACGTTTTACGGCGGCAATACCGCATCGGTCGAGGACCAGCCCAACGAACGAATCAAGCTCCTCACGACACCCTTTTCCACTTACGAAGATTCACTTCGGTCCGATTTAAACCGCGTTCTCGCCGGCCGCAATTTCGATTTCGACCGTGACGTCACCGCCGTCTATCTCTACCGCTGGGGCCACAGTATGGTCTATCCCAAGCCTGGATGGCCGTTCAGCGCTCCCATCAACAAAAACGGACAAGTCATCCGCGTGCCGTCCGCCCGTTTTTTCGCGCGCCAGCAAGTCGGCCGCATTTCGTTCGGTGCTCAAGACGTCGAATCCAGCCCCGCCAACGAAAGCGCTATCGGCGCGGGAGTCCGCACCAGCGGCGAAGTCTTGCCCCTTCTCTAGCCATATTTTGCAAAATTCATCGAGGGCACGTGGCAACGTGCCCTCGTCTTCGCCCTCACTGCGCCATTCGCGAAATGATTCTCAGTCTTCGTAATATTTCCGTACGCTCAACCATGTGACGGGCTGATCCTGGAAGTTCACTCCGATAGTGTAGCGGCCGTCTGGCAGCCTCTGGCAGTAGACCACCTGTCCGCAAGCTGAATGTCCGTTCGACAACGTAATCCATAAAGGGTCGCCAGGTTGCCAGGCATGTTTGGAGAATATGCGGGCGCCACGTTCGCTGATGTTATCCGTGTAAGTCCTTTCCTCCCCATCGACGCCCGCAGACGCATAAGGTGCGAGGCGCACGGCCACGATGATCGGCAGCCGTCTTTCCATTCTGCCGTTCAGCTGCGGGTCCAAAGGCATTTTGCTCAGACCTCGATTTGGCAAACCTGATGCGTTGTGGCGCTCCGATTTGGCTAGGAAACGTGCACCCTGATCTCGAGCTGGGCGGGATCTGGCGTGGTCGTGATTCTTCTGTCTGCTCCGGCGATTAACCTCTTGATCAGTCTCCTGAAAACGTCGCCACCAAATTCGCGTCTCCAATTGGATACCATGCGTCCGCCCCATCGGCAATCGAGCCAAAACCTTAGTACTTTAGTTTTGTTTGCCCGGGTTGCTGTCATACGTTGCCCGATTACAGCCTCCACCTGAAGAAGCTTTCGGGTTATCTCCCGCTTCCTCGCCCTTCTTCCGTGGATAGAATCGAAACTACCCATCCGATGCATGGTGAAAGATAACCACGGGAAACAATGGGTAGGGGAATGTGGATGATGCATTTTGGTGCTGTGGAATGTGCTGATGCAATGCAGAAACACTTGGGCGCGGGTTCCATACGTTGCGTGCAGACACTGGCGCCATGTCAGGGGATACCGAAGGCGGCGCATGCAACTTGCCCACCGCTCACGGAAAGAGTTCAGCAATCATGTCAGGAATCGTGCGGTATGATCGAACTGCTATTCGACAGCTTTTCGCAGCCGGCCCGGCCAGGCATGCGCTCGTCGGGAATGAGCATCCGGCAGATGCTCTACCGGGTTGACTCCTATCAGATCGATCTCCAATTGGAAGCGCATCCGGAACGTAATCTCCTCGTCGTCACTGGCCAATTGTTGGACGTTAGCCAGCCGGAGGTCGCTGCTCGGAGCGTGCAAGTCACGCTCTCCGATGGCAAAGAAAGCGCTGTCAACACGATGACAAATGAATTTGGCGAATTTCGCGGAGAGGTCAAAAACTCCGGCGATTTGGACCTTTCCTTCCTTGTTCGCGGCGGAAAACCATTCGTCATTTTCCTCCGCAGCGCCCTCGGAATTCAGCCCTCCTCCCACTGATACGACTCATCCGCGCGTGCACCAAAATCTTCTTAGAAAACGTTCATAGAAACCTGCCACGGGTGCCGCGCCCTTCGGTTTCAAGGGTGCGGGTTTTGACTTTCTCTGCGTCTTGGTTTCACTACATCAATCGGCAACGCTAGCCTACAGCGTATGCACAAGGTGTCTGAAGGAGAGGCCGCTAGGAACACGGGAGTTCAGCGAGATTCACGTAGAGCTTCGAGCCACTGCACAAAGGTGCCACTGGAGTTCGAATCGACCTCTAGAGCCTGAAGGCCCATTCCCAGTTTCGGCTTTAACACGCGAACCACGGCGAGCATCGTTACATCTTGGTTTTTGTGCTTCAGTGTCAGCCGCACACGCGTTCCGATCTCCAGCGACTCCCGCGTACAGACAAAGCACCCATCGAGTGAAATATCCGAAGTCATGCCGGAAAGGCGAGCGCCAGATTTCAAATCGACAATCTCGGCATGGGCTGCAAAGGAATAGCGAGGGGCATACCGGTGGTCACGCGCGTCGGCCTTTGTGGCGGGCGGATCGCTCAGCTCTTTTCGTTTGCGCGAGAGCTGACTCTCGATCCGCGCCAGAGCTACGGGAAAGTCAATTGGTTTCGTCAGATAATCGTTGGCACCTAGATTCAGGGCCCTGAGAATGTCTTCCCTCTGGTTCCTGGCAGTCACCATGATAATGGGCAGCTGGCTAGGCGAATAATCTCTGCGCAACATCTTCAGGGCATCGAAGCCGCTGACCTCCGGCATCTCGATATCCAGGAGCACTAAATCCAATCCATTTTCTTTGACGTGCTGCATGAGCTGCCGCGCGTTTTCTGCGACATGAACCAGATAGCCGCTGCGGGACAGCCGGCGCGCAAGCATGTCCCGGTTCATTTCATTGTCATCTACGACCAGCAGACGGCTCTGCTGCGGACTCATGAAAGTTTCCTCGCGATCAGACTCAACGGCTTTGCGCTATCACCGGTTGAAGCAAGCTGTCGGTGACCGAGCCGGGATTTTGACCTCTACGCGCCGCCTTCAACGAACAAAAAATCTCACCGTTCGAGTGGCTCGTCGCGCAGCTTCCCGTCGAAACTTTCGCAGTAGCCGTTTTCGCCGGACATCCCGGAAAGTGTCGTTTGACTTTCGCAACCACCGGCGTTATAACGCCGATGGTAAACCAAAACCGGGCCTTCAGTGTTCTTGTTGGACGATAGAACTCCTGCGAGGCACCATGCCTTTTGCGCAACCCGCCAGGGAACTTCGCGCGCTCTGCCACGAGCATCATGTGAATATGCGCCTGTCTCAGATTGCCCTGATGGTCGAGGGGGATCTCAGAATAATCCTCGCCTATGCTTGTCCACACCCCGATTGCTTCGTCTGTTACGCCGCTTCGCACGGATATTTCATAGCCACGAAACACGGACCGATGGAGCGGGACGGTACGCCACGCGTCACTTGCCCGCGTGACGGGCAACCCATGTATCTCGCTGGGACTAATCCGAAGGTAAGCAGTTTTCGACTGTGGAGATGCCCGAAATGCGATGCGACGCGCACGAACGGCGACAACCTCGGAGGCGGGATACGGGAATAGAAGCCCCAGGCTGACTTGTTGCTGGGTTTCTTTTGCATGAACTATGAATGAGGATGCATGACTGCAACGTCTGCAACACGGCCCCCACTTACGGACGACGAGAGCATCAAAGAGGAGATTCGCATCAGTCTAGCCGAATCCGCGAGCGCCTTTAAGCGGGGTGACATTGAAGGAATCCTTCGCGCGTATGCGCCCGACGCAGTCGTCTTGCCGCCGAACAGCCCCGCGATACGAGGCATTCTGGCCATCCGCCAACTTTGGACGACCCTCCTCACAGCAGGGTATCGCAACGCGACGCTCGAGTTCGATCGAATCCAGAACTGGGGAGACGTCGCGGTCGTCATGGGGCGGTATACGGTTGAAATCTCCTCTATTCCTTGCGCCCAGGCGGTAGATCACGGCAGCTACGTGGGCCATTGGCGCCGCATGGAGGATGGCCAATTTCGCATTACTCTAAGTGTTTGGTCTAGCGATCGCTGGCGCCACACCACCCCTGCCTCCTAGCCGACACCGGGGCCGCAAACCGTCAGAAGCACTCGGGACGAAGCTAAGCTGGATGCCTTCGGAGTTCCGTTCGGCTGGTACATTCTCAGTACATATCCTAAACTGTGCCGAGGATGTCAACAGAGCTTATCTGTTCATTCTAAAGGCACTTCAACTCCCTGTGGATTCAACACTTACAAGACCCCTCTTTTTAACTCCTCTGGAATCAACACTTACAAAAACCAGGGG
>Ga0075436_100001018_pt1 | contig 18888 bp, 20 predicted proteins | sample RhiMethybrSRZTD5_FD_75303 | JGI IMG/M metagenome (GOLD analysis project Ga0075436, IMG submission 75303) | Populus rhizosphere microbial communities from Tennessee, USA - Rhizosphere MetaG P. TD hybrid SRZTD5 | ecosystem: Host-associated > Plants > Roots > Rhizosphere > Soil | place: USA...
AAACGGGCCAATCGGTCCGGGAAGCAAAAGGAGAAAGGGAAATGGGCTCAAAGAAGATTCTTCTTGTGGATGATTCCAGTACGGCACGGCTGGTTACTCGCCTGATCTTCAGCCAGAAGTCCAATTACGTGCTGCTGAGCGCGGTGGACGGCAAGGACGCGGTGGAGCGCGCCCACGCCGAGAAACCGGATTTGATTCTTATGGACGTCATGATGCCTCGGATGACCGGACTCGAGGCGTGCCGCGCGCTCAAGCAGGACAAGGCGACGAGCAAGATTCCGATCATCCTGCTTACAACGCGCGGAGAAGAGCAATTCGTTCAAGAAGGTTACGAAAGCGGTTGCAGCGATTATCTGACCAAGCCTGTCAACGATACGGAGCTTCTGGATCTACTGAAGGCTTATCTCGGCGAATGAAGCTTGCATCCCAGGAATGCAAACCTTGAGGAAAGGCGAGGGAAGAAAATGACCGGCACGGATGAACAAAAGCCGCGGCCAGACGCCCAGGATCAGGAAGGTTCGGCGCATGGAACTCGTGGGCTGACTTTCGATGCGTTGCGCGTTCGAGCTCAACAGCTCTCGCTCCGCGAGCAATTGGAGCGCCAGCATTTTCTCTTCGCGCGGCTTAATGCAGCGAGCGCGCGCCTTCTTCAAGCAGTTGAGCAAGGCGACGTCTACGAGGCCGTGGGAGAAATCATCGGGAACCTCATCGGGTCCGAAGAAGTGGCGATTTTCCAGCATCATTCCGCGGATCAAACTTTTTCATTGGTCTGGTCAGTAGGAGTCGAGAAAGAAACGTTGCATCAGTTCAGCTTGGGAGCCGGTTTGATCGGGCGGGCCGCGCATGAAGCCACGAGCCAATTCCGCAATCGCGGGCCGGAGACTCCTCTTCTGCCCCATGAAGCGAGTCTGACCGCCTGCATTCCTCTAAAGCTGGACCGAGAGGTCATCGGCATGATCGCGATTCTCGCCCTGTTGCCCCAGAAAAATGGCCTGGAATGGGCGGATTTCGAGCTGCTGAAGTTTCTGGAAAAGTATGGAGCCGTGGCCGCCCAGCTTCAAAACCTGCAAAAAAGCTCGGTGAAGCCATGAGACTGCCGGTTCTAAAGGAACAATTGCCGGCCCCTTCGAGCTCCTCCTGCTCCAGCAAAGTCGAGTTGGAAGGTCCCAATTCCCACTTCCTCCACGCCGGGCAAGTTCACGTTTCACAAAACGCCCAATCGATCGTGATGATCCTCGGCTCATGCGCTGCGGTTTGTATTTGGGATCCCGTGAACGCGATCGGCGGGGCAACCCATTTTTTGCTTCCCGTTTGGGACGGGCGGGGTGTCGCATCGCCGCGCTATGGCAACGTCGCGATTAGCGCTCTGATGCAGAAATTGACGGAGGCGGGAGCGCATAAGCAACAATTTCGCGCCAAAGTGTTCGGCGGCGGCTGCCTGTTCGATTCCATGCGAGGGCAAAACTCCATCAGGGAACATCTGGGCAAGCGCAATGTGCAGATGGCTCAGGAGATTTTGTCCAAGGAACACATTCTCGTCATCTCTGTCGAGGCGGGCATTGATAAGGGACAAAGGGTTGTTTTTCATCCGAATTCGGGAGCATCGTCAGTCACGATTTTGTAGGGGCAAATGAAAATCAATCGAGAAATGGTTCTGCAATCCTTTCGCGAAGAAGCCGATGAGCTTCTGACGCAAATGGAGCAGTCTCTTCTGGCGCTGGAAGGCCAGCCAGAGAACCGGGAGCTCATTTCCTCCATCTTCCGCGTCGCGCACACGCTCAAGGGAAACGCGTCATTGCTGGAATTCAAGGCCGTCGCGCATGCGTTTCACAGCCTCGAAGACCTCCTTGATTCGATGCGCCAGGGCGCAATTACCATCACGTCGGAGATCATCAACCTGCTCTTGCAGTCCGTCGACGTTCTCCGCCAAATAACCGGGCGCATGCTTGCCGGCGAAGACTCATTATTGCCCACACATGAAGCCTTTTTCGCGCGTATCGCGCAGGCAGCCGCAGCGTCAAAGCCTTCGGAACCTGTTGCTTCCCCGGATATGATCCCGGCCCCAGTAAATACAAGCGCCCAGAAGCCGGCCGCGAACCTCCGTGTGGACCTGGGCAAATTGGACCGCATGCTGAACCTGACTGTGGAGTTCGCCATTGCTCAGGGACGAATGCGTCGCATGCTCCAGGAAAAATGTTCCGCCGCCGGCACGGGCCACGAAGTCCTGGAAACTCACCAAGGTCTGGAGTCGCTTTTTCTCGAGCTGCAAGAGTTAGTGATGAAGATTCGAATGGTGCCTGTGGGTCCCACATTCCACCGGTTTGCGCGGAGCGTACGGGACATGGCTCGAAAGAACGGAAAACTAGCGCGCATGCTCATCGTGGGTGAGGACGTGGAAGTGGATACCACCATCCTTGAGCACATCCACGATCCCCTAATGCACATGATCCGAAACTCGATTGACCATGGGCTGGAGACTCCCGAAGTCCGCCGGGCTGCGGGCAAAGATCCCAGCGGAAAAATCGTGCTGGAGGCATTCCACGATTCCGGAAACATCGTCGTAAGGATTTCCGACGACGGCGCGGGACTGGATCACCCAGCCATTTTGCAACAAGCCCGCAACCGCGGAATCATCGCCGAAGGAAGCCACCTCTCGGAATCAGATATTCATAACTTGGTTTTTCAGCCGGGCTTTTCGACCTCGGAAAAAGTGTCCGAACTTTCCGGCCGCGGAGTCGGCCTGGACGTTGTGCGCCGCAACGTGAATGCCCTCAGCGGCACCGTTCATGTGGAGAGCCGCAAAGGCCAGGGCACAACCTTCACGATTCGTCTTCCGCTAACGCTCGCGATTATTGACGGATTTGCCGTGAGCGTGGATGCGGAAACCTATGTTGTTCCACTCAATGCGGTGAAAGAGTGTCTCGAGCTTCCAGCAGAGAAACACTGTTCGGAGGGGGCCGGGGTCTTGAATTTACGGGGTGAGGCCCTGCCCTACATTCGTCTGCGCGATTTGTTCGGGGTCGGAGGGCAGCCGCCGGAGCGCGAAAGAATTCTTGTTGTTGAACATCAAGGCGGACGGGCCGGTCTTGCTGCCGATGAACTTCTGGGAGAACAGCAAGCGGTGATCAAACCGCTCGGCCGGCTCTTTCAGGGAATCTCCGGCGTGTCAGGTTCGACCATTCTTGGCACAGGACGCGTCGCCCTGATTCTCGATGTGCCGGCGATTTGCCGGGAGGCAGTATTGCGTGGCAGCGAAACGGTTTTGCAGTAAGGGTCATTGATTCCAATTCGAAACGCGGACTCGCGCCGCGCTTAGCTTTAGCTCAAAGGAGAGCTGTTATGTTGAAGAACATGTCCATCGGAATGCGGTTAGCGATCGGCTTCGGCCTGATCGTACTACTCCTGGTCGCTGTTGCTCTTAGCGGCTACTGGGGGCTCGAAGGAATTGCTGCGGAAACTCTCAAGGTCTTAAACGGCGACGCCAGGCTCGTGACCCTTGCCGCCCGCGTTAAGGCCACAACGCTGGAATTAAGGCGGTTCGAGAAAGACATCGAACTGAACATGGACGACCAGCAAGTCAGGAACGATTACGTCACGAAATGGAGAGAGCAACGCCAGAAGTTGCGCGATGTTCTTGCGGAGATCGAGAAATTTCAGCTCTCGTCCGATGACCGGCTCGCAGTGAAATCGATGACCGAGGACCTGGATGTCTACGAAGGGGGCTTCACAAAGGTTCTCAACTTGATCGAACAAGGGAAGCTGCGCACGCCGCAGGAAGCCAACCAGACGATCACTCAATACAAAGATTCCATTCATCGCCTGGAGTCTGCTGCCGGCGACCTTACGAACCGGCATTCCGAGGTGCTGGTCCCCTTGGTGGAACAAATCGCCAAAACGACCACGACAACAATCGTAATTTTCTCCTTCACCGCCATCTTCGTCAGCATCATCATCACGTTGGTCATTTCGCGCGGGATCACCAAACCCATTCAGGACGTGGTCAGCGTTGTCGAGACGATCAGCTCCGGTGATTTGACCAAGTCCGTCATCGTCGACCGCAACGACGAAATTGGCCGCCTGTTTGGCGCTATGGCAAGAATGACCGGCAAACTCAACGAAATGATCGGCGAGGTACGTATGGGAGCGGCTTCCGTCAGCACCGCGGCGACGCAAGTGGCTTCATCCGCAAGCTCCGTTTCTCAAGGTACCAGTGAACAAGCCGCTGCGGTGGAGCAAGTAACCAGCAGCATGGAGGAGATGAACGCTTCCATCACACAGAACGCAGAGAACAGCCGCAAAATGGAGCAGATGGCGCGCAAGGGAGCGCAAGACGCGACGCAGAGCGGACAAGCAGTTCTCGAAGCCGTTTCCGCGATGAAGTCCATCGCCGAGAAGATCGCCGTCATCGAAGAAATTGCCTACCAAACCAACATGCTCGCTCTGAACGCTGCCATCGAAGCTGCTCGCGCCGGGGAACACGGCCGTGGGTTCGCGGTGGTCGCCGGAGAAGTGCGCAATCTTGCCGAGCGCTGCCGCACCGCGGCTCAGGAAATCGGCGGGCTGGCCGCATCCAACGTGCAAATTGCGGAACGGTCGGGTGGTTTGCTCAACGAGCTGGTTCCCGCCATTCAAAAGACCGCCGATTTGGTCCAAGAAGTCGCAGCTACTTCCGGAGAGCAAGCCGCTGGTGTTAGCCAGATTAACCGCGCCATTGGCCAAGTGGGTTTGGTCACTCAGCGGAACGCTGCGGGCGCCGAGGAGCTCTCGAGCACCGCGGAAGAGCTGGCCTCACAAGCAGAAACGTTGCAAGACATGATTAGCTTCTTCCGCGTGAGCGCGCTTGGCGATCATCGCTCCGGCAAAAAACAGAAGACGGTTAAGCCTCATTTCACAAAGCATGAGGACGACAGGTTGGGCTCCTCTCAAATCACGGCCAAGACCAACGGCGAACATGTCGAATCGTTCGCTCGCATCTAATGTCCGGAGGAACTCATGGAAATCAAAGAACAAGAGGCGGCCGTGCAACAGCAATATCTGACGTTTTTTCTTGCAGACGAGGAGTACGCCGTCAACATTCAGAAGGTGAAGGAGATCATCGAATATTCCTCCGTCACCAAAGTTCCGAAGGTGCCGCGTTGGATTCGCGGTGTCATCAATCTTCGTGGCAATGTCGTCCCGGTCGTGGATCTGGCAGTGCGCTTTGGTCTCGACGAGCGGCCTATCACGAAGACCACTTGTATCGTCATCGTGGAAGTTCAGCAGGAATCGGAGAACACAGTGATGGGTTTGATTGCAGACGCTGTGAACCAAGTCATCGAGCTGAATTCTGAGGACATTGAGCAGCCTCCCGCTTTCGGGACGCGCGTGCGGCTGGAGTACCTCGCTGGCATGGGCAAACTGGGAAAGAAGTTTGCCCTCATCCTAAACATTGACCGTGTTTTGAGCGCAGCGGAGCTTCTCACTGTTGCAGCTTTACCGAATGAACTTGCGGACGTTCCCAAAGACGAAGCCCAAGAGGCCGCGGAGCGTCCAGGGGCGTAATGACTTCCGGCCAAAACACAACAGCACCTGTTTTTGAGTTGCCGGCTCCGATTCCCGAGCTCACCAACGAAGAATTCCAGCTTTTCCAGGGGCTTGTCGACAGAGAGTCGGGAATCCACCTCGGCGCCAAAAACCGCGCAATGCTCGTAAGCCGGTTGTGGAGGCGGCTGCGGTCATTAGAGCTGAATACGTTTTCCGCCTATTACCGCTTGGTACGGGCAAATCCGGCGGAGATGGTGCGCATGCTCGATTGCGTTTGCACGAATGAAACGCACTTTTTCCGCGAGTCTGCATCTTTTGATTGCCTTCGCCAGCACGTTTTCCCGGAATGGATCGCTGCCGCTGATTCCGACCGGCGCCCGCAGACTTTGCGTGCATGGAGCGCGGCATGCTCGACGGGTGAAGAGCCGTATTCTCTCGCCATGATGCTGCTCGCCGGATTCCCGGCAGAGGCAGGCTGGAAAACGGAAGTTCTCGGCACGGATCTCTCCACAAGAGTGCTGGCCAAAGCATCGAAAGGAATTTGGCCGAGCAGCAAACTGTCAGGAGTGCCCGTGGAGTACCAGCGACAATTTCTCCTGAAAGGTTTTGGCCCCGACACGGGAAAAATCAAAGCCACAGATGAACTTCGCAAAGTGGTGCGTTTCCAAAGACTGAATCTCATCGAGCAGCAATACGACGTCTTTGGGCCTTTCGACCTGATCTTTTGCCGCAACGTCATCATTTACTTCGAGTGGGAAACGAAACTCAAAGTCATCGACCGGCTGGGGCGGTACCTGGCTCCCAACGGATATCTGTTCCTCGGCCACGCGGAAAGCTTGCACGGCATGACGGATCAACTGGAATCGGTCAAACCAAAAATCTTTCGTTCTCCGCATGGCGGAGCGGGCCGCGGCGCCCTGTGCATCTTGCAACGACGGGATCGCAAGTCCCGCTCTGCGAACGAATGATTCGTCGCCCTTTGCCGTGATAGAAACTTGGACCAGTAAATAGGACTTCCCGTGAACCCTTCGTGGATCGAGAACGATTCTGCAGGTAACACCGAGCGGCCGGCCGCGCCTCTTACTCCACTGAAAGTCCTCGTCGTCGATGATTCAGCAACCGTGCGGCAGGTCCTTGCCGCCGTGCTCCCTGAAAAGCACGGCTTTCGCGTAACCGTGGCCGCCGATCCTCTCATCGCCATGGAGAAAATGAAAAAATCCATGCCCGATGTGGTTCTTCTTGATTTGGAGATGCCGCGCATGGATGGCATGACCTTCTTGCGAAAGCTGATGGGCGAGAACCCTCTTCCCGTGGTCATTTGCTCGGGCTTGACGGGCCCCCACACCGACGCGGCAATTCGCGCCCTCGAAAACGGCGCTGTCGACATCATTACGAAGCCGAAAATTGGTGTTCGCGGATTTCTGGAGGAATCCGCTGTCCTTTTGGAAGATACCGTGCGCGCAGCGGCAGCAGCTCGCGTCCGAAAATCGCGGCGACGCCAAGATTCTCTGCCTCGCGTAAACCGTCCAGAGGGCGTGCCATCTTCTTGGGGCGCAACCAAACAAAAAGAAAAGATTATTGCTGTTGGCGCATCCACGGGCGGGACCGAGGCGCTCCTTCATTTGTTCGAACGAATGCCTCAAGACTGTCCAGGTATCGTGGCCGTGCAGCACATGCCTGAGGGCTTCACCGCGGCTTTCGCGCGGCGCTTGAACGACAATTGCGCCATCGAAGTTCGCGAAGCGGCCGATGGCGACCAGCTTGTTCCCGGCCGCGCTTACATCGCTCCTGGAAATCGCCACACTTATGTTCGCCGCATGGGGCCCACGTATTTTCTTGAAGTTCGTGACGGCGCCCTGGTCTCCCGTCATCGGCCCAGCGTCAACGTGCTATTCCGTTCCGCAGCCCAAGCCGCTGGACCGGACGCCGTTGGGGTTCTGTTGACGGGGATGGGTGACGACGGAGCGGACGGTCTTCTGGAAATGAAGCGCGCTAGCGCTTTCACCATCGCTCAGGACGAAGCCACCTGTGTTGTTTTTGGCATGCCTCGCGAAGCCATCCTTCTTGGAGCGGCCGAAGAAGTTCTCCCCTTGCATCGGATTCCGCAAGCCATGCTGCGCTACTCTGACCAGCAGAAGCGATAGCTTCTCAGGCAACTCATCCTCCGCGCGAAAACGTGTGGACTTCTTGCAACCGGTTGCAGGAAAATCTCCGCCATGTTTCCTAAAACACTTTGCCTTATCGGCATCTCGTTCTTTCTGCTTTTGAACGCTTCTCCCTTGACCGCCCAATCGGCTTCGAACGCCGCCGCGTCAGCCGCATCCCCTCGTCCGCCCTATTTGGATCCGAGTCTTCACGTGGACCAGCGCGTCAACGATCTCGTTTCTCGCATGACGCTCGAAGAAAAAGCTTCTCAAATGCAGGACGTCGCCCGTGCCATCCCGCGCCTTGGTATTCCTGCCTACAATTGGTGGAATGAAGGTTTGCACGGCGTTGCTCGCTCCGGTCATGCCACCGTTTTTCCGCAAGCCATTGGCCTCGCCGCCTCCTGGGACACCGACCTCATTCATCGCGTGGCCGACGTCATCTCCACCGAAGCTCGTGCCAAGTACAACGACGCTATCCAGCATGGAAATACCGGCCGCTATTACGGCCTCACCTTCTGGTCGCCCAACATCAACATCTTTCGCGATCCGCGCTGGGGGCGCGGCCAGGAAACTTACGGCGAAGATCCTTTTCTCACCAGCCGCATTGGCGTTGCTTTTGTCACAGGCCTGCAAGGCGACGATCCCAAATACCTGAAAGTCGTTTCCACTCCCAAGCACTTTGCTGTTCACAGCGGTCCGGAGACCTTGCGCCATCGCGAGGATGTGCCAGTTTCTCCGCGCGACTTTGCCGACACGTATACTCCGGCGTTTCGCGCCACGGTCACGGAAGGTCACGCTGACTCCATCATGTGCGCCTACAACTCGGTCCACGGCGAACCCGCTTGCGCCAATCATCTTCTCTTTGACACTTTGCGCAACAAATGGGGCTTCAAAGGCTATGTCGTGTCGGACTGCTGGGCCATCAGCGACATTCACCAGGGTCACGGCTTCGTTCTGACACTCGAGCAAGCCGCTGCCTTGTCCGTGAAGGCGGGGACCGATTTGAGTTGCGGCCCCGAATACGCTTCCCTTCCCTTCGCGGTCGAAAACCGCCTGCTCGCTCCAGCCGATGTGGACCTCGCGGTGAAGCATCTCTTTGAAGCGCGTTTCCGCCTCGGCATGTTCGATCCGCCAGAGTCCGTGCCCTGGTCAAAACTCACGATCGCCGATAACGATACCCCCGCTCATCGCCAGCTCGCCCTCGAGGCCGCGCACAAATCCATCGTCCTGTTGAAGAACGAGCGCAACACGCTCCCACTGAAATCTTCCGTCAAAACCATCGCTGTCGTCGGCCCCAATGCGGACTCCTTGCCAGTTCTGCTTGGGAACTACGCCGGCACGCCCTCTGTTTACACCACCATTCTTGAGGGAATTCGGAAGCGCTTTCGCAATGCCAAGATCATCACAGCCACGGGAACACCACTCACCGAAACCAGCGGCGTCATCCTTGTTGGCGGTTACCTTCATACCGGCGGCGCAAATTCGCAGCCCGGCCTCAACGCCGAATATTTCGGCAACACGAATTTGTCCGGCGACCCGGTCGTGAAACGCAAAGATCCCAACATCAATTTCGAATGGAACAACGTTTCGCCCGCTCCCGGCGTTCCCGCACAAAATTACTCCGCGCGCTGGTCCGGTGAACTCGTCCCTCCTGTGGATGGCGACTACCGCCTCGGCATGGATACCGACGGCGGCTCCCGCCTCTTCCTCGACGGCAAGAAAATCATCGATGACTGGGCTCCGCACGGCGAGCGCACCATGACCACGCTGGTTCATCTCCAAGCAGGCCACGCGTACCCTATCCGCATGGAATACTTCCATTACGGCTGGGAATCCGCCGCGCGTCTTCTTTGGTTGCCGCCCAACCTGGTCCAGGAGGCTGTGGATGCCGCACGCAAAGCTGATGTTGTTGTCGCCGTCGTCGGCCTGACCGCTCAGCTGGAAGGCGAAGAATCCGAAAACAGCGATCCTGGCTTTTTTGGAGGCGACCGCCTCGACCTGGATCTCCCCCGTCCGCAAGAGCAGCTTCTCGAGTCTCTCGCTACTGCCGGAAAGCCGCTCATCGTGGTTCTCACCAGCGGGAGCGCCGTTGCCCTCAACTGGGCGCAGGAGCACGCAGCCGCAATCCTCGAAGCCTGGTATCCCGGCGAGGAAGGCGGCGCGGCCGTAGCGGACGTTCTTTCGGGTGATTACAATCCCGCCGGCCGATTGCCTGTCACCTTTTACAAATCCGTCGCCCAGCTTCCTCCCTTTGGCAGCTATAGCATGAACGGCCGAACCTATCGCTACTTCACCGAGCAACCACTCTATCCTTTCGGCTACGGCTTGAGCTTTTCTTCTTTCAACTACTCCGAGGCGAAGATTACTCCGGATCAAGTTGCCGCAGGCACAGCCGTCACGGCTTCCGTGCGCGTCATGAATTCCAGTTCGGTTCCCGGCGATGAGGTTGTCGAGCTTTATCTTTCGCATCCCGGAATTGACGGCGCGCCGATACGCGCCCTCGCGGGATTTCAGCGTGTCCATCTCACCGGCTCCGCTTCGCAAACCGTCACGTTCACCCTTAACGACCGCGACCTGAGCACGGTTGACGACAACGGCATTAGGCGGGTCGTGCCCGGGCCCGTCGAAGTTTGGATTGGAGGGGGGCAACCTGTTTCGGGCCCTGGCCAGCCTGCGACCAAAGGAGTGTTGGCAAAATTCAACATCACTTCCGGAACCACTCTCGACGATTAGGACCCTTTTGTGCGTTACCGGGGGCGCACTTGCTGGGCCCTCTCCGTCAGCGCGATGAAGGCGCAGGCGCCCTCCACTTTGCGCCGAATTAGATTCCTTTAGTACTCTAGACCCCGGGGGCAAAGACTTTGTTGAATCAACCCGAGTTGCAGCAACCCGTTCCGCCGTCCAAATCCATTTTCAAAAAGCCCTCTTTCTACTCGAAGCTTGTCTTCACGATTGCCGCCCTCATCGTTTTCTGGATTTTCTTCTCCCGCTGGTGGCAGAACCGCTCGATCGAATATCGCTCTAGAGAAGCGGCGGCCGAAAAGCAGCGCGAGCAGGATCGCGCCACTCTCGAACAAATGGGCGGCAAGGAACTGGCGATCCAAACCTTTTACGCCATGCCCGGCGAGATTCGCCGCGGTCAGTCGGTTCAGCTCTGCTACGGCGTGGCCAACGCCAAATCCGTCAAGCTCGAGCCGCAATCCAATCCCGTCTGGCCTTCTTACTCCCGTTGCGTTGACGACACGCCTACAAAGACAACCACGTACACTCTCACCATCGCCGACGCGGCCGGTAACACCAAGTCCCAATCCCTCACCGTCCAAGTCCGCTAACTTCACTTTCCCCGCCGGAGCCTGTTCCGAAAAAAACGCGCCTTTACTTTGTAACACAAAGTACTTGACAATCGTTGCTCCCTGTCTTACACTCCATACTATGGTCACTACTCCGGGTCCTCTTCGCTCCCCGCGAAGGGAGCCCATCCCCATTGACGCTCGCGCCGCCGACCATCTTCGCTATATCCGCGAAACTATGGCCAGCGCCGCGGAGTTTACTGCTGTGCCCGGCTGGGGGGGCGTGGCCATGGGCATTACCGCGATGGTGGCGGCCTTCGTCGCTTCTCGCCAGGCCACTCCGCGCGCCTGGCTCGCCGTTTGGCTCGTCGAAGCCTTCGTCGCTGTGGCCATTGCCGCACCTGCGGCTGCCACCAAAGCGCATCGCGCCAATTCCCGGCTCTTCTCCGGACCAGGCCGCAAGTTTCTTTTAAGTTTTGCCCCGCCCATCGTGGTCGGTGGTCTTCTGACTTACATTCTTTTTCAAGCGGGCATGTTTACCGCCCTCCCCGGAGTGTGGCTCTTGCTCTATGGAACCGCTATCGTTACCGGCGGTGCCTTTTCCGCGCGCCTTGTCCCCGTCATGGGTTTGTGCTTGATGTCGCTTGGTGTAATCGCCCTCTTCGCGCCCGCAGCATGGGGAGACGTTTTCATGGCCGCCGGTTTTGGCATTGTGCATGTCGGGTTCGGTTGGTGGATCGCCCGGCATTACGGAGGTTAAGGAGATCGTATGGCAAAGTCATCCGCAGCGCGTCAGGAACGTGTGCAACGCTCGCGCGACCGTGAAGCTATTCTGGAATCTGTGCGCAATCCCGCGCGCGAAGCGGCGCCCGCGGATCTGGATCGCCTCATCCACGAGCATGTTCGCCTCGGTATCGTCAGTGCCCTCGCGGTGAATCGCGCGCTCACGTTCAATGAGCTAAAAGCTCTGCTGAAAGCGTCCGATGGCAATTTGAGCGTGCATGCACGCAAGCTCGAAGAAGCCGAGTATATTGTTTGCGCCAAATCTTTTGACGGTCGCACGCCCAAAACGGAATATCGCCTGACAGCTGCGGGACGAAAGGCTCTCGAGCGCTACCTGAACCATATGGAAGCGCTGATTCGCGCTACCCGCGAGGGCTAACGGCAAAAATTTTTTCTGTCATTACTTTGTAATATAAAGTAGTTTGCATAACAGCGGCAAGGAGCCGCTGCGCTTTTTCAAGTGGCTGGTAGGAACCGTTTCCTCGCGGCGGAGACTGGATTAACCCATGGAGTTACCAAACGCTATGGAAAATAAACTCTCATTCCCTGTCCCTTCGCCCGTTGTATCGATGCCTTCTTCCCGGCCTCCAGCCGAGGATTCCGCTCGCGGCGAGGAGTTCGCTAGCTCCCCGAGCCAAGGCTTGCACGTCGCCATCATTTCCGATGGCAACGGCCGGTGGGCCACTTCGCGCGGACTCCCTCGTTCTGCTGGGCACCGCGCTGGAGTTGAAGCCGCGCGCCGCGTCATCGAGGCCGCGCCGCGCCTTGGCATCCACACGCTGACGCTCTTCGCGCTCTCCTCAGCGAACTGGAAACGGCCTGCCGCCGAGGTCAACGCCATCCTGCGCTTGCTCCACGAATATCTGCTCACAGAAACGACGCACTGCGTGGAAGAAGGAGTGCGCCTCAGCATCATCGGCCGCCGCGATCGCGTCCCGGCCGCGCTAAGACAGGCCATCGCCGATTCCGAAGCCGCCACCGCCCGCGGAACGCGTCTGCATCTCCGGTTGGCCATCGATTACTCCGCCCGGGAAGCGATCTTTCATGCCGCTTGCCGCTTCTACAAGGTCACGGAACTTTCGCCGGAATCCTTCAGCCGTGTGCTCGCGGAAGTGCATCGCGGCGGCTCCACCGAAGTGGATCTGCTGATTCGTACGGGAGGCGAGCAGCGCCTGTCCGATTTTCTGCTGTGGGAGTGCGCCTTCGCCGAATTTGTCTTCGTCCGTAAAGCCTGGCCGGACTTTGCCGTGGCCGACCTCGAAGACGCACTCGAAGAATTTGGCCAGCGCGAACGCACCCGTGGGGCACTTCCTGATGCGCTCGCAGGCTAGGTCGTCGCGATTTGCAAGAAAAGGAGGCACTGAATATGAAGGCTTTTCCTCGCTTCTCCGATGATGTTTCCGCTGTGATGGGACTCGTCTTGTTGGCAACCCCAACGTACTTCGTGACGATGTCCGCCTTGCGGCACGATGCTCCGGGCCTGCACTTTCTTGGCAATCCCATTCTCATCCTTGCAACTCTGGCTCTGGCCGTGTCTGTGAACGCTGTATCTGTTCTTTCCGTGAAGCTCGAGCCAGCGAAACCTCCCGTGTTGAGAATTGCTCTCTCGCTCCGTGCATGGAACCTCGCGGAAATTGTGTTTGCACTGATTCTTCTTGGCGTGTTGAGCGCCTATTTGTTTGCGGAGAATTTCACGCCACGGTAGACGTGGATTAAAGGCAATCCCGCAGAAGGAGAAACAAAAATGTCCGCCTTCATGCCGCACTTCGCTCCGATTGTCGTGCTGCTTTTCCTAGGTGCCATGTTCGTTATGGGAATCAGCCTGCTCGTTTTGTTTTATGGCGCCGTGCGCCGCTCCGCCTTTTTTGCAAAGCTCGGCGGCGGCGCCGCGATCACCATTGCCGCGGGCTACTTCCTTCTGCTTGCCGGCGTCTCGCTCGCCAGCAGTGAGCAAACTCTGCCGCCCGACGCCTGGAAATATTTTTGTGAGATTGACTGCCATCTCGCCTATTCGCTGGTCAGCGCACAAACCGCCGCCGCGCTGGGCCCCGAGCTGCAGCAAACCACCGCGCACGGAAAATTCGTCACCTTGCGTGTGAAGACCTGGTTTGACGAGCGCACCATTTCCGCACAGCGCGGCAGCGGCCCGCTCACGCCAAACCGTCGCAGAACCTTCGTGGTGGACGACACGGGGCGGAGCTATGAACCTTCTCCTGAAGGGCAGTTCGCTCTCTCGCGCAGCGGGAACCGTTCCGTCGCGATGGTGCAATCTCTGCGCCCAGGCGAGTCCTACATTACGGATCTCGTCTTCGATGTTCCCAAGAACGCGCGTGGTCTCCGGCTGTTGCTTATCGAAGATGATCCGGAAACGCGCTTCGTCATCGGCCACGAGAACAGCCTCTTGCACAAAAAAATCTATTTCGACGTGGAAGCGCTGGCACTGAGAAATGAAAGAGGAACGGAAGCAATAGGTTCTAAGTTGTAAGTTGTAACTTCCCGAGCAAGAAACATTTTACTTTAGCCGCACTCTTTCTTCTTCCCGAACCGCAGGCTGATCGCGACCGCAAGCGTCGCCGCGACACATTTGGATTCTTGCTCCCACTTTCCTTTTCCTGTCTCTCGCCGTACAGTAGCGCCGCTGACAAACGCAAGGGAGAAGCCGATGAAATACTTTGTTTCCGCTCTTTCAGGGTTTTTATTCGTGCTGACTCTGGTTTTGATGCAGAGCGTCGCGGAAGCTCAGGACTTAACGCATTGGCAGACGAACCTGACCCAGCCACAGTCCTATGTCCTCAAGCGTGTCTCAAGCGCCGACGCTACGGGAGGCAACGCCGATTTTCGCTCCATCGAGCCCGGCGCAACGCTCACGGTTCTCGATGCAGGCGGCCCCGCCGTGCTCACGCACATCTGGTTCACGGTCTACGATCCCGAGCCGTACCATCTGAAAAGACTGGTCCTGCGCATGTACTGGGATGGCGAGTCTTCCCCAAGCGTTGAATCGCCGCTCGGCGATTTTTTCGGCCTCGGTCTCGGGGACTACCATATTTGGGAATCCGAACTTCTTTCTGTGGCAAATGACCGCGCGTTGAATTCGTTTTTCCCCATGCCTTTCCAAAAACATGCGCGCATCACAGTCACCAACGAAGGCAAGCAAAAAGCTCCGTCCTTCTACTACAATCTCGATTACCGCGCCTACTCGAAGCCGCTTGCCGCGGACACGCTCTATTTTCACGCGCAATTCCGCCAGGCTCAGCCCAACGCGGGCTGGACCAATAAATGGGAATCGAACGGGGATCCTGCGGTTGAGGACAAAAAGAATCTGACGGGCGAAGGCAATTACCTTTGGTTGGCGGCCATCGGACGAGGGCACTTCGTCGGCGTCACCATGTCCGTGTTGCAAAATCAGGACGGCTGGTGGGGCGAAGGCGACGACATGTTTCTTATTGATGGCGAGGCGCGGCCTTCCATCACAGGAACCGGCTCAGAGGATTACTTTCTCGGTGCGTGGGATTTCGGCCAAAGCGGGTTTTCTCATCGCCTTCACGGAGCGCCGGTGAAAGGCGAAGAGCGCGCCGGCAGCCGTTCTTCCGTGTACCGCTTTCATCTCGATTCACCCATTCCGTTTACAAAGTCCATTCGCGCCACTATCGAGCATGGCCACGCCAATCATCGCTCGGACAACTACTATTCGGTGGCCTATTGGTATCAGACCGAGCCGCACGGAGAACTCCCTCTTCTCCCTCCTGTGGATCAGCGCATCCCCAAACTTCAGCCCGTCGGCGGTCCCGGCAATGCCGGCGCAGCGGCGCACTAAAGGCTGTCTCAGCCGGTAAGGAGAACTCGCCCCACTTCGCCTTTTTTATCGCAGGATTTTTGCAGCCAGGACAGCAACGGCCGGAGAAGAGCTCTCCGGCCGTTGCAGCTTTCGTCGTGACACAATTCAGCGCTTGCGAACTTTCTTGGCTTCGAGCACGGGCGGATTCGCCTTGAAGAGCAAGCCTCGCACGGACACGGTGTTGGTGTCCGCCAGGCTGCTGACTCCCGCAACGTTGTCGAAGTCCGTCGCGCTCGACGTATCCACTTCAATGGTCGTGATCCCCGCTCCGGTAAAGAGTGACGGCAGATTGCCAACCATGAAGTTTGGCGGAGTGGGCGCGCCGCTAACATTGGCGGTGAATTGCGTCATCCGCAACCGCACACGGTCCGCCGTAACGGAAACGGGTGGGCCTGGATTCGCGGGAGCGGTTAGCCGCACCTCGACCGCTTGGCCTGTGAGAAGCTGCGAAGTGTCCGTCGCGCTTTGGAAGGCGTTGACTAGGGCGCTCGGTACATTCAAGTCTTCCATCCGCACCTGGAAGCTCGGATTGCTGAGAGTCACGACAACGGGGTTGCCCACGTTCACGTTGTTCACGGAGCGCAGCTCGTCAAGGACCACCATTTCAAAGTGTGTGGCATCGTCAATCTTGAACACCACGCCTTCTAGTTCGTCGTCTTCTGCATTGTCCTCAAACGAGATTTCCCTCGCGAGGAAGATTCCTCCGGGCATCATCATGGCGTCCACTTCCACGACCATGTTGTTCGCCAAGCAGGAAAAACTGTTTGCCGTGCAGTTTCCGAACTCGAACTGTGTGTTGGTGTCGGTGGTGATGGAGAAGTCGCCGTTCATGGTGTGCAGGGTGAAGGTCATTTTGGTGGTGTCAAGGTTTTGTACTGTGCCCTTCAACTCGTTCACATCGTCAAACTCGCCTTCCATCTCCCTGGCTAATTGCTTGACCGTGACCGCACCCGACTGGCTGAAATCCACGCCCATCGCCGCGCTGACGATGGTGTTCACGTCGAGGTCCAGCTTGATTCCCATGGCGGTTTGTTCGTTGTCTCCGCCCATGTCCTCGGCCATCATGCCAGACGAACTCGGATTCCCCTGGATCACAAGTCCTGGAGAAGGGAAATTCACCATGGACGTGAGCGTTCCAGAAGGTTTGATCTCACACACCGCCCCGGGAGCGCATCCCGCCAGAGTCATGGTCGTGCCGTTCTTGAACGTCAACTCCGGATTCGCAAACGTGAGATTGAGGCTGGTGTACGTTCCTGGGGCCACGCTGGCAGTACTAAGAAATGCCGACTCCGTTTCGAGTTGCTCCACTTCGATGCGCACGGGGCCCCGTCCGGCCAACAAATCCGTGCCACCCGGATTCAGGGTCGCGCCGGTTACGCTGACTTCAAACGAGAGCACTGTCACGCCTGCGGGAGGCGTGTCCGTGACCGTAACGGACAACATGGACGCACCCGGCCGCAAGGGATTGTTCATGGAACCACCACAGCTGAAGATAAAAAAGACGCAGGCAAACAAAAGGCAAAGAGCTGAAAGAACCGACCTGTTCATTAGACACACTCCTGTGCATGTAGTCTCTAGGCCGTTCGTCTCTCTCTCGAATCCCTGAAGAACACCCGAGGACAATTTGGACTGGTTGCTGTTTCAGATTCTCTTTGGCCGCAAAAGGGTTGCTTCGTTTGTTGTTGGGAATTGGTCATTTTTTGTTCGAGTCTTGCCTCTCCTGGAGGACGGGTTCCTTTTGTGATTGTTGTCACATGACAAGCCTCCCTGTTGCCGCTTTTGCTAGACTGGGCTGGCCATGAGCGTCATTGACGAAGTTCTAATAGCGAACGAGATTTATGCGCGCACGCACGAATTGCGCCCGCTGACTCCGCGCCCGCAGCGCAGACTCGCAATTCTGACGTGCATGGACACGCGGCTGTCCATTCGAACGATGGGCCTGAAGACCGGCGACGCCCACATCATCCGCAACGCCGGGGGCATAGTAACGGACGACACGCTGCGCTCCCTGGTCATCTCACACCATTTGCTCGGCACCGAAGAATTCATGATCATCAATCACACGGATTGCGGACTGATGCACGCCACCGAGCAGGAGCTGCGCACGCGCATTCAGAATCGCACGGGCACCGCGGCCGTCGCTCCGGCATTTTTTTACGCTTTCCAGAACATTGACGAAAACGTGCGCCACCAATTGCAAAAGCTGCGCACACATCCATGGATTCCCAAGGAAGTTTCAGTTCGCGGCTTCGTATATGACGTGGTCACTGGGCTCTTGCGGGAGATCAAGGATTTCTGAGGCAAGGTGGCCCAGCGCCTGCCTCCTGTCAGCCAGCTACCTCAGGGCAAGCTCTCGCTTGCCGGACAAAATCGCCTCGTGTACGCTCAATCCATGCTCGAAGAAAAGGACTTTCAAAGAAAAGCCGATGCGGCATTTGACAACCTCAAGAAGCGGTTGCTAACTCTTGGCGATGCGCATGGCTTCGACGTCGAAGGCGAATCCGGCAAGTTGGAAGTGATCTTCGAAGAGCCTGAGGAAGCCAAGTTCGTGATTTCGCCCAACACGCCGGTGCGCGAAATCTGGATCTCAGCGCTTTCAACGAGTTTCAAGCTGGGTTGGAACGAAGCGCGCAATTCCTTTGTTCAAGAAAAAACAGGCGAAGATCTTTACGCCGTCATGAGTCGCGTAGTTTCGCAGCAACTTGGGGAAGAGGTGAAAGTTTGAAGTCCGCAACCGCACTGTCTTTCGCAGCCACCCTGACCGCGTGCATCGCGGCAATAACTGTCTTATTCGCGCCCGCATTGAATTCGCAAGTGCCTTCCGGCAAGGATGTCGTGAAACCGGAGGTTTTTGCCTCGATGGAACCTGCCGGGCGAGGTGGCTCGTTTCAAATTGCGGTCGTGATGAACATCCGCCCCGGCTTCCACGTGAATGCCCGGGAAAAGTCGGAAGAGTATCTCATCGCCACGGACCTCAAAGCCCAACTGCCGCCGGGATTCACAAGCGGCGATGTGCTTTATCCCAAGGGACAACTCGAAACGTTCACGTTTTCCAAAAAGCCGCTCAATGTTTATCAAGGAAAAGTGATTCTTCGCCTGCCCGTAAACGCGCTCGCGACGGCTCCGCTTGGCGAGCAGCACATCCCGCTGAAATTACGCTATCAAGCGTGCAGCACCGAACTCTGCCTGCCTCCGACAACGATTCCGCTCGATGCCACTATTAATATTGCCGACGCTTCCGCCGCCAAACCTGCGCACCAAGAACTTTTTTCTTCCAAGCGATAGTCAGTCGCCGCAAAGCGACAGCGGC
>Ga0075436_100001019_pt1 | contig 18888 bp, 26 predicted proteins | sample RhiMethybrSRZTD5_FD_75303 | JGI IMG/M metagenome (GOLD analysis project Ga0075436, IMG submission 75303) | Populus rhizosphere microbial communities from Tennessee, USA - Rhizosphere MetaG P. TD hybrid SRZTD5 | ecosystem: Host-associated > Plants > Roots > Rhizosphere > Soil | place: USA...
CGCTGGCCGCCTTGCCCATGTTCTGCAGGTCACCGAGCGCCTGCGCGAAGGAGGAGTCCGCGGCGACGCCGAAGGCCGCCGCCACCTCGCTGGCGATCCCGATCAGGTCCGAGATTCCCTTGAACGCGTGGGCGATCCGCTTCAGGTGCTCCTCGTGCTCCTTTTCCTGCTCGAGCAGCCGCTCATCCTCCTGCCGCGCGATCTCCTCGGCGACGCGCCGGCTCGCCCAGAGGCCGTTACCCATCTGGACGCCGGTGTTCATCCGCTCCTGCGCCTCCTGAGCCTTGAGGATCACCTGGTAGAAGTCGTCGGCGCTGTCGTCGAGCGGCGTGCCGTTCAGCTCCTGATAAAGCGCGCGGATCTCCTGCAGCTTGGGCGGGACCTTCTCGAGCCCGCCCTTCACCAGCGCCTCGATCTTCTTGTTGGCCTCCTCGAGCAGCACCGGGTTCTCGCGCAGGATCGCCGTCGTGTGCTCGTCGCCCAGGGCGGCCGCCAGCTTCGCCGCCTTCTCCTCCAGGTCCTGGCCCGTGAGCTGCCGGCGCAGCTCCTCGACCTCCTGCGCCCACTTCGACAGGTCACCGGCCGAGCCCTTCGCGTGCTCGCCGACGTGCTCCAGCTCGAGGCTCGCCCCGGCGATCTTCTCCTTGGCGCCCTGGAGCGTGGAGTTGACCTTCTCGAGGCTCTCGTGGAACTTCGAGTTGGCGGCGATCGTGTCGTTGGCGCTCGCCTTCATCCCGACCAGGGCGCTGTTCACGTAGTCGAGCCCCGTCTTGGTGGAGGCGATCGTCTTGCTGAGATCGTTGCCGAACAGCTTCGAGACGAGCCCGCCGCCGGGAATCGAGGCCGCCAACTCGGCCAGCTTCAGGTTCGCCGTGAGGATGGCCTGCGCGAAGAGAAGGACGCCCGCCATCGCCGCGTCGAAGCCGATGCGCAGGAAGTCGAGCACGTCCCGCGCCGCGCCGACGCCGCTCACCAGGAGCTGGATGCCAGAGACGGCGAGAACGATCCCCTGCGTGGTCCAGGCGGCGATCTGCGCCCGATTGTCGATGAACCAGTGGGAGAGCTGACCCATCAGGTTCGTCAGGATCTCGATGGCCGCGTGGAGCCCTCCGCTCGAGGCGACTCCGGCCGCAAAGTTGTTCCAGACGCCCTGTCCGGTATCCTTCAGCAGCTTGAACTCGTTGTTGAGCTTGGCGCCAGCCGCCACGGCCTTCTCGTCGATGATGATCCCCAGCTCCCGAGCCCTCGCGATCACGGCCGCGATGTTGCTGGAGAACAAGGGAAGCATCTCCGTCCCGGTCTTGCCCAGCGTCTTGAAGGCGGCGATCCCGCGCAGCGTCGGGTTCTCGATGCTGGCGATCTTCTCGCCCAACTTCAGGAAGGCATCGGCGGGATTCTGCGCGATCAGCGCGCGCGTCTCGAGGCCGAGCGCCCGGAACGCCTCCGGGGTCTCCCCCAGCTTCTTCTTCATCTTGTCGATCGCGCCCGTGATCGAGTCCAGGGATGTGTCCGTCGGCCGTCCGGCGGCGGCCAGCTCCTGCAGCATCGTCGTGTTGGTGCCGATCTTGGTCCCGAGGATCTCGAGCTTGTCGCTCATCTCCGCGAAGTGCTCGACGCTCTCCACCGCCAGCTTGGGGACCTCGAGCAGGGTCTCCTTGAATTTCTCCATGGCCTCGTGGGCCAGCTCGATCCCCGCGCCGATCCCGATCCCCTCCTTGAAGGCCTCGCTCATCCCGTGGGCGGCGTGGGACGCCTCCTGGGTGGCGTGGGCGATCTGGGAGAGCTGGAACGACACGTCCTGCAGGACTCCGCCGCCGGCCTGGCTGATCACGAGGCGGACGGAGACGTCCGCCACCTAACGCCCCTTCTTATCGGGATACAGCCGCTCGAGCATCTGCTCGGAGTGTACAGCGTTACTGACCCGGATCAAGAGCGCCCGTCGGACCTCGGGCGGGTCCCCCTCCAGGCTGGCGGCATAGTAGGGGTCGAACAGCGGCCGCAGGTGGGGCTGCACCATGAAGAACGCGAGCGTGGCCGCGTCGACGTTGTCGGGGTCCAGCTCGACGCGGGGACATGGGCGGCCCCACTGTTCCCGGATCGCGGCCAGGTGGTACTCCGGCACGCAGGGCCCCTCTTCCACGTGCTCGCCCTCCTCGACCCCACGCCCGAGCGAGGCCGACAACCGCCTGGCGTCGGCCTCGCTCTCTGCGTCCGTCCCGCCGAGCATCACGCACGCCCGGCACCGGTCCTCAGTGACTGCCCCGAAGTCGAGGCGGAAGGACAGCCACGCGATCAGTTTGACTCGAGGTCCTGCGCCTTGTCCTGCGCCCGGCGCGCCTCCTTGTCGACCCACGCGAGCACGGACGAACCGACGTAGGGGTGCTCCTCGAGATAATGCTCCTTGAGCGCGTCGTTTTTCCACTGCTTGTCCAGGGACACCGCCTGACCGGCCGTGACCACGCGACCCAGCAGCTTGGAGTAGACCTCCGCGGCCTCGGCGTCGCCCACCAGGTGCTCGAAGTTCTCCGAGTCGGTCAGGGCATACGCGGCCCGCGCGCGCGCGTATGCCTTCGTCTTCTCCGTGTCGACGACGATGACGCCGTCGCGCATCTTGACCTTGGTCTGGTCGTGCTTCACTCGGAACTGGCGCTCGACGGACGCCGGGATCCGACGCACCCTGAGTCGGACCATCTTGCCCAGGTCCTTGTCCTCCTGGTAGTCCATCCAGTCGCCGTCGTCGTTCTCCGCATTCCCGAACTCCCTCGTGACCGCCATTCGCGTCCCCTCCTGGTTCTATGCGTGAGCGGCCTGCCGCGCGCCGGGGCGGGGGCGGCCGCGACCTCCCCCGCCCGGTCCGGTCCGACGCCTAGGCCAGCGCGTCCGTGCTCTTCTGGTTGACCATCTCCATGGTGACGGCCTCCTGGTAGGTGGCCGGGAAGCCCGTCGGCACGGCCGTCCTGCGGTGCGCCTCGAAGGACAGGTTGACCGGGATGCGGCCCGGCCCGCCCACGTTCGCGTCCCCGCCGCTGAACTGCACGTCCGGGAAGTACAGCGTGATGGAGAAGTTGGTCGTGCCGTTCGCGATCGGCCCGGTGAAGGTGACGGTCATCTTCTTGCGGGCCTTCGAGAGCATGGCGGAGAGCAGCGCGTCGTTGCCGCCGGTCCCGTCGAAGTACTTCGAGAAGGCGATCTTGCCCGTGACCATGGTGAAGCCGTCCTGGATGGGCTCGTCGATCAGGTAGCCGTAACGGGTGGTGACGTCGTCCGTCGGGTAGCTGTTGTCCAGCGAGACCTCGAACTCCGAGAGGTAGACCAGGTCCGCGTTGGCGAGCGCGCCACCGTCGTGGGCGTTGATCTTGACCACCATCTGGGAGAACAGGGCGAAGTCCCGGTTGGAGGGCATCGTGATGTTGGCGACGGTGGCGTTGGTGTTCGTGCCGGCGCCCGTGTTGATGTTGAGCCCCTGCGGGATCATGGGGAACTTCGCGCGCAGGCGCGTCCCGTTCTTGATGCTCAGGTTGAAGCCGCCGACCTTCGCGGTCGTATACTCCCAGACGCCGACCTGCTTGTTGAAGACCAGCGTCCCGTGCAGCCCCTCCTTGTCGTCGTTGATCTTGAAGACGTGCTTGTACGCGTTGTCGCTCGCGACCTGCGAGGGCGCGCCGGCCGTCCCCATCGCCATCGCGAAGAACCGTTCGATCCCCTCGTAGCGCACATCCATCTCGACGTCGCCCGAGTGGAACTCGTTGCCCTTGTCCCCGAACAGCTTCGACGCTCGCCCGGTGAGCGAGACGTCGGGGATGAACTGCGAGTCGGGCGTGAGCCCCTCGGTGACGTACTCGAATCCGTCGTTGGCCCCGGCCGCGACGGGCGTGCCCCACGTCGTCGACTTCTTGAACCCACCGATCGCGCGGAAGCCCTTGCCGTAAGCCATGGCCTACTCCCTCCTTCGGCGCGCCGGCACATCGGCCTCGGGCGCCCTGTCGACCGTCTCGATCACGGGCCCGCCGTCCGGGATCTTGACCAGCCCGGACGCGAGCATCTTCTCGGCCCACTCGGGCTCGACCTCATTGACGCCGCGCTCGAGCTGGATGCCCGAGGGCGGATGATACGTGCCCTGCCCGGCCGAAGCCGGGTCCACCGCGGGCCCTGGATATTCGACCTTCACGGCGTCCTCCCTCGGAGAGCGAACGGGTAGTTGTCGGGACCCCAGGCGAACGGGGGCCCCAGCTCCGCGAGAGCGTCGCCCTCCGCGACCGTCTCGAGGCCGCCGGCTTCGAAGTGCGCGCGCCAGGCCGCCGGGTCCATGCAGAGGTAATGATTGCGCGGACCGGCCGAAATGCCAAGCCGGAAGTGGGGCGGCGTGGACGGCACCGTCGCCAGGATCATGTGCCGCGCGACCCGCCCCAGCTCGGCGAGCACGCGCGGCTGGAGCTCAAGGGGCAGGTGCTCCACGATGTCGAGCGCCACGACGACCTCGAAGGCGCCGTCCACGAACGGCAGCGCGCAGGCGTCGGCGACAGCGCCGGCCCGCGTCCGGAAGTCCTCCCCGAGGTCCACCCCGACGGCGCGCAGCCCCCGGTCCCTCAGCTCCTCGACCAGGATCCCCCGGCCGCAGCCGAGGTCCAGCACGCGCCAGTCCGGCGGCAGGTCCTGGCCCCGGAGCAGCAGCTTGCGCAGCGCCAGGCAGACGCCGACGGCGCTCCTGCGCCAGCGGTCCCTGTTGTCCCAGTGGCCGGGGCCGCCGTAGCCGCTCTCGAATCCTACGTCCTCGCCGAGGTTGTAGCGGGGGCCGTACCTGGTGCGCAGGTCGGCCCTCAGCTCCTCGGGGGTCAATTGGGCTGCCCCGCCGGCCCACCAGGCGCCTCGCTGGCGTGAGCGCCGGCCGGATGCCAGGGATGGATGCCCGCGGGGCCGTTCTGCGCGTCCCTGGGGGCGCCCAGCGCCTCGGTGGGCTCGGCGCCCGGGAATGTTCCACGTGGAACGTCCTGCCCGGCGGCCGCCTCGATCGCCCGGAGCAGCCCCTCCGCCGAGGCGCCCCAGGTCATCGAGCGGGCCCGGTGGACGCCCATGAGCCGGCGTGCCTCCAGGTCCGGGGAGCCGAACCCGGCCCGCGCGGTCCGCAGGCTGTCGGCCAGGTCGGCGATGCTGGCGACCTCGAGCCGGTAGGCCGCGTCCCCGTATCGGATCGAGACGACGTCCCGCGTCGGCACGACGATCCCGTGGGAGTCGTCGAGGAAGTCCGCGTGGCCGCCGGTCAGCGGCGAGACGACCAGGCACCCCGCTGCCATCGCCTCGAGCGCCGGCAGGCCGAAGCCCTCGCCGTAGGACGTCGAGACGAACACGTCCGCCGAGGCGTAGAGCGCCAGCATGTCCGCCGGCTCCAGGTCGCGCCCGTCCACGAGCACGTGGTCCTGGCCGTTCATCCCCCGCACGATCCTGTCGGCCGGGTCCGTGGCGATGGTCTTCACGTAGAGCTGGGGCGGGTCCACCGCGCCCTCGAAGGCGCGCGCCCACGCCGGCGCCAGCCGGTCCCAGCCCTTGCGCTCGATCGGCGAGCCGACCCACAGGAATCGTCGCCTCGGCCCCGTCCCGGCCGCCATCGCGATGGTGCGCCGCGAGTAGTCTGTCGAGAGGAAGGACTCATGCACGCCGAGCGGGACCACCTGCGCCTCGAGCCCGTGCGCGCGCCAGACCTCGGCGCAGTACGTCGACGGGACCACGAGGCGATCCGCCCTCGAGATCGGGTCGAGCAGGGCAGGGGGTATGACCGGCGCCTCCCACATAGTGAACAGCACGTTGATCTTGCCCGGGACGGGCGCGAACCAGTGGGGCGGACAGAAGTGAAGGTGCGCCCTCGGGTCCGACCCCGCGGCGCCCGCGTCCCTCAGCGCCGGCCCCACGCGGCGCCTGAGCGCGTCGTAGAGATTGAAGGCGGCCGAGAGGTAGCCGCGGGCGATCCCGAGCCCTGCCGGGAAGCGGTAGTGGCGCCACGCCAGCTTCACCTGTCGTCCCTCCTGGCGCGCGCGACCCGCAGCCGCTCCGTCGCCACGCGCGCGCGGGCCCTGAACGATGCGCCCAGGGCGGCGAACGCGTCGTTGTCCCCGGCGACCTGCGCCACCTGGAGCGCGTCGGCGTGCAGGGCGCCCACCTCAGCCTCGAGTCGCTCCAGCCTCTGCTCGAGGGCGGCGACCCGCTCGCGGAGCGCGACGACCTCCGCCCACGCCTTTGACTCCTTGGCCAGGCTCTCCATCGCGCTCACGGCAGGTTCCTGTCGTAGCTGAACTCGACCACCACGCGCATGAACACCAGGGCCCAGCCGTCCAGGTAGGTCCGCTCCGGGCCCAGCTCGGAGGTCGGGATCATCACGTTCTCGGCCAGGCCCCCGAGGGAGACGTCCTGCCGGAGCGCGCGCTTGGCGTCCCGCAGGATGCGGTGCTGGACCGTGTTCCGGAGCGGGATGGAGGAGTCGGGATCGAACGGGTCCTCCACTCCCTGGTCTATCCTGACCAGGCCGGCGATGTCCACCGACATGTCCTCGCGCACGATGAAGCTGGGCTCTTCCACGGCCTCCATGTCGTCCGGCACCATCACGAAGTAGGCCGCGTACTGGCGCGCGATGACCTTGTCCGAGAACTCGAAATAGCGGGCCACCTTCTCCGGCGTGTACCAGTAGGTGGCGCCACCGTCGGCGACGATCCCCGCCAGCTTGGCCTGCAGCGCCACCATGATCTGCTCGGCGATGGACTCGGCCATCTCAGCGCCCCTCGAGCAGGCGCTCGCCCAGGGCCGCGACCTCGCTGGCGACCCGCGGGCCGGCCCACCTCGCCGCGGCCTGCACCTCGGGCTCGAGCGCGACCGTCCTGGTGATCGGGCTGCCGGGGTGGCGGACGGCCCTCGCGAACACGAGGCGGCCGCCGACCTGGAATACGAGGCGCCCGGCGACTGATCCGCCGCGCGGCTTGATGGCGTGCGGCTTCGTGTGCCCGCCGCCCTCGATCAGCGCCGCCATCCCGATCGCCTGCAGCCCGCCCACGTACGCGTCGGCCGAGGCGTCGTAGGTGGGCTTGATGTTCTTGATGATCAGGGGCGGGATGCCGGTGCCGCGGGTCTTGGTCAGCCAGATGCGGCGGCCGGCGCCGCGCCAGCGATAGCGGGTCATCGCCCCGCGGCGCGCCATCTTCAGCGCCTCCGAGAGGACGGGGTTGATCGCCCGGCCGCGCTCGCGCGCCATGGTCCTGAGCCGCTCCGCCGCCGTCTCCGCGTCGATCACTCGTCCCTCTCCCCAGTGCTGCTCGGGAACTCGCGCCGGAACGGGCGCAGCATCCGGAGCATCCTGTCGTTCAGGTCCGGCAGCGCCACGCGCGAGAAGTTGCCCGCCGCGTCGGTCTGGCTCAGGATGTCGAACTGCTGCCGCTTGAAGGCGCTGTAGGCGATCGCGGCCTGCAGCAGGCAGACGTCCTTCAGGTCCTGCGGCACCGAGGCGGTGTCCGCATAGCCCGCCTGGTAGGTCACGCGCACCGCCCGGAAGCCGCGCAGCCACGCCCACGGGCTCGGCCCCCTAACGCGGAGCAGCCGCGCGCGCTTCTTCTGGAGGATGTAGTCCGTGTTCACCGTGAGCAGCGTCCCTGCCGCGGCGTAGCTTCGAAAGAGGTCCTCGCGGATCTCGGTGATCGAGATGACCGGCCAGTCGATCAGCAGCAGCTCGGTGTCGTAGGCGCGGAAGGTGTGGAACTCGACGAGGTCCGAGGTCCTCTTGACGATCTGCCTCTTGAGGTGGGTCTCCACCTGGAGCGAGACCCCGTTGCAGATGTCCTTGATGGCGTCGTCGGCGCCGGTCCCGCTCTTCACGTCGAGCTTGCGCTTCAGCTCGATGTCTGTGATCAGCGCGTAGTTGGAGAGCGTGACCGGCACCGGGTCCTACCCCTGGATGGCGCCGCGCGCGCGCTTCGCGGCCGAGGCGGCGGCCCGCTCGCTGGCCGGCCTCTTGCCGACGGCTGAGGCGCTTGTGCCGACCTCGGGCGCGATGGTCTGGTTGACGACGTCCGGCGGCATGACCGTGCCCGGCGCCGGCGTGGCGAAGCCCTGCTTGTAGGCGTTCACCGCCGCCGTGAAGGACATCTCGACGACGACGCCGGTCTCTCGGCCCATCGTCCGGATCATCTTCATGGTCCTGCCTTTCGTGTCTCGCTGGTTCATTCGTCCTGCGCTCCTCTCTCTCCCGCCGCCCCGCGCCGCGCGGAGCGGGCGCCCGTCAGCGGATGTAGACGTAGCAGACGCCCTGCTTCGACGCGCCCGCGTTCGTCACATGGATCGTGAGCTTGTCGTTTGCCACGACCCCGAGGGACGTCGCGAGCACCTGCTCGACGACCGTCCCCGATCGGTTCTGTCCCGCGCCCATCAGCACGTCGGTCGTGTCGTCGTCGTTGACGACGATGTCGTAGAGATTCGTGGGCGCCGTCCCGCCGCCGGACGGGACGGTGACCAGGCGCTCGAGCGCGCCGTCATAGGTGAACGTAGTGGCGCCGTCCGCCGCGCCAGCGCCGTCCGACGTCCACGAGAAGGTGACCTTCTTCACGGAGCCGGCGCGCTCTTCGGTCACGACGACCGTGCCGGCCGCGAGCGCGAACGCCGCGGCCCCGAGCGTCAGGGCCGCGGTCATGGTTGCCGTCAGGAGCTTGGGCATCGGCCTAGGGTTCCTTCGCCCAGGTGCCGACGACGGACTCGATCGCCCATTCCGCGCCGGTGCAGACCAGCGTGATCTGGTCGTAGACCCGGTCCGTCGCGCCGGTGTTGATGATCCCCTTGCCGGCGACGGCCGTCAGGCCGTTCCCCTGGATGACGTCGGTCCCGTTGGGGCTGATCTTCAGGCCGGTGCCCGCCGAGGGCGTCCCGCACATGAAGGTGTACCAGACCCCCTTCAGCGCGGCCACGGCCGCCGGCAGCGTGAAGACGGCGTCGACGGCCCCGATGAAGAGCTGGCCGCTCATGGCCCTGGTCAGGGCGCCCCCCGCGTGGGGGTTCGTCGTCGGCTGCTGGGATCCCTGCGTGGTGACCACCAGGTTGTCGCCGTCGATGTCCTGGATGTTGTTTGCGCCCGCGTAGAACCGGAGGACGTTCCCGATCCAGCGAGAGCTGAGGTTCGCCATCGGCCGACCGCCTTTCCCCTCCCTATCCCGGCCGCGTCATTGCGGCCTCGGGTTCAGACCCCGCGCGCCCGGGAAGTCAAGGGCGCGCGGGGCGTCCGTCGGCAGATCCTAGTTGGCCTTCGCGTCGACGTCGAGCGGCTTGAAGCGCGGCCGGATGTAGACGCACGCCTCGGTGATGTTCGCCGCGTTGCTCGCGCCCGTGACGGCGCGCACGCAGTCGAAGCCGCCCGCGATGTCGAACGCGTCGATGTCGAGCTGGAAGATGACGATCTTCTGCTTGACGGCGGCGCTCGTGGTGAAGTTGGCCGCGGCCGCCTGCTTGGTGAGCGGGGAGGCCGTGCCGGCGTCCTGGTTGACGTAGATCGGGCAGGCCGGGATGGCCTTGCCGCCGGCGCCCGCGACGTTCGTACACTGCTCGGGCGCGATCGCGATGGTGGCGGCGTTGCCCTGGTCGATGTGGACCACCAGGAACGCGGCCTCGGCGTTCTTCAGGCTGACCGCCTCCCCGTTGCGCCCCGCCGCGTCCGCGGCCGGCTTCAGCGTCTGCACGGGGATCATGTCCTGCGGGATGAACATTGACTCTTCTCCTTGCTCTTCCGGGGGCCCGGCCTCACCGGACCCCCGGCTCACTCAAGAAAGGGCCCTGCGCCCTACGGCCTCGACGCCAGCAGGACGAACGGCGACAGGGTGTTCGTGCCGTTCTTCGGCGTGAGCGGCGCATTCCAGACCGGCTGACCGTCGATCCGGTACAGGAAGCGGAACACCTGCTCGTCGTTCAGGAAGCGGACGTGCATCGACACGGCGCTCTGGATCGCGCCCTTGTCGATGGTCAGGTACTGCGAGAGGTCCACGAGCTGAATGTCGCCCACGGTGCCGACCGTCGAGCAGTACTCCACGGGGATCACGGGCCGCCCGAACAGCGTGGCGTACGGCTGTCCGGAGACGCCCCCCGCGGGCAGGTAGACCGGCACGCCGCCGGTCCCGATCTTGAGCACCATCTGGTAGAGCTGGGGCTCGCAGTCCTGGTTGATGAGCCACACGGCGTTCTGCCGCGAGCGCGCCCACATGCGCGACCACATCTTGAGCACGTTCTCGAAGACGATCGTGCCCGTGGGCTGGCCCGACTCGGCCGACACCGTGACCACCGCGCCGCTGTTCAGGTAGCCGAGCGGCTGACCGGCGCCGCTGCCGTTGACGATCGCGTCCTCGCACCGGAACATCAGCTCCTCGGGCAGCGCCTCGTTGACGATGCTCTCGAGGGCGGCCGCGTCGGCGAGCACCTCGTCGGTGCCGTAGACGAGACCGGTGATCTTGTGCAGCTGCAGCTCCATCTGGCGGAACTTCGGCTGGGAGGCGGTGAACGCCGCGGCCTCCGCCGTCCAGTAGGACAGCACGCCGCCCCAACGGGAACCGTCCACGCGCGAGGTCTCGTCGATGGCGTTGATCTTCAGGCCGTTCGAGCCCCCGCTGATGGGGACCCGGCGGACCCGGCTCATGATCTGGCCGGTCTCATACGTCTTCCGCAGGATCTCCGCGCTGAAGTCCTTGGTGACGAGGAACCCGCCGTCGGCCTGGATCAGCTCACCGAGCCCGGTCGCGGCCGCGCGCTTCGGGTCCGGGGCCTGCCAGACCAGCCGCGGGTCGACGTGCTGGTTGGGCATCGTCGCCCCGGCGACCGCCTGCAGGAACTCTCCGAAGCTGGAGAACCCGCCCTTGCCGTCTCCCGCCCCGGCCGCGAGCGCGGCCCTCTGGGACGCCGTGTGATCCGCCGGGCCGCGCGTCGGCTCGACGGTGCGCTCCAGCTCGAGCTGGTGCTCCTCGGCGGCGATCTCCTCCGTGATCGCCATCAGCTCTCCCCTGATGGCCTCCTGCCGCGCCTTCTCCGCGTCGCTGCGGAGGCGCTTGCCGGCCGCCGCCGCGTCGAGGATGGTGCGGTTCTCCCTGACCAGGTCGGCTCGCTGGTCGCGAAGTACCTTGATTCGCATCTTGGCTTGCCACTCCTTCCCTTGGCGGGGGCGGCCCGTTGGACCGCAGTCCCGCGAGCATCTCGGGTGCTGCTGGCCCTCCGGTCACGCCGGTCTAGGGACGCGGCGACTATCGGGAGGTCCGATCAGCCGGGCCGCGACCGCCTAGGGGCTCGCCGCGGTCCGTCTCTCTGGTAGGAAGGATCCGACAAGGGACGGCGGATGTCAAGCGGGCGCGGCTAGCTGTTCTCCAGCTCGAGGTGGTCCGCCTCGGCGTACAGCCGTTCCAGCTCCTCGGTGACGGCCCTCTCCGCCTCGTTGGGCGTCGCGGCCATCAGCTCCTCCGTCGCCGTGATGACGGCGGCGACCTTCTCCTCCGGGCCCTCCGCGAGGATTCTGGTGATCACCGACCGCGCGGGCTCGTCGATCTTCACCAGGCTCCCGCTCGCGGACGCGGTGGTGGTCGGTCTCTCGGCCTCGGCCGCGGCGGCGGGCTCGACAAAGTCGACGCGGTCGTTGAGCCCCGGCGCGACGTCGAACGCCTGCGCACCGCCCCCGAGCCGGTAGCGCTTCATCATGCGCGCCACCGCCTCGTCCAGCGTCTCGACGCGGTCAACCATCCCCTCGGAGCGGGCCCGATCGGCCGGCAGCACGCGCCCCTGGCCGTAGCCCGAGCGCACCTTGGACGGCGCAACTCCGCGGCCGCGGGCCACGGCCTTGACGAAGGCGTCGTAGTAGTCGTCAACGGACGCCTGGATGGCGGCTCGCGCCTCGTCGGACAGCGGCTCGTACGGGTTCGCCTCCGTCTTGAAGCGGCCCGCCGAGATCAGGGTCACCTTCACGCCCTCGACGTCGAGCGCCTTCGAGAGGTCCTCGTGCGCGGAGAAGACTCCAATGGAGCCCACCTCGCCACCCGGGGTAACGGAGACCTCGCTCGCCGAGGCGCCGAGCCAGTAGGCGGCCGAGGCCATGAGGCTGTTCGCCACCGCGACCACGGGCTTTTGGTCCCGTGCCGCGAAGATTTCGTCCGCCAGCTCGCGCACGCCGTAGACGCCGCCGCCGGGCGAGTCGACGTTGAGCACGATCGCCTTGACGGCCGGATCCTTGACCGCGCGTCGGAACAGCTTCGCGATCTGCTCCGTGGACGCGCCGCCCCCGCCGGAGAGGTCGTCCATCATCGCCATGCGCTGGGAGATCACGCCGAAGACGTTCAGCACCGCGATGGCGCTCGAGGCCGGCGATGCGCCCATCGTGGACGTGGCCTCGGCCTCTGGATTGCGCCTGGGAGCCACGCTGTCGTCGTAGTCCTTCCAGGCGACGGGGCGCCCGTCCTCGATCGTGACCAGATATGCGGCCGGCGGGCGCGGCGCATCCGGGTCCCGTCCGATCGCGATGCGGAGCTGCTCCTCGGTCAGCCGCACGTTCTCGGCACGGCGCGCGACGATCTGCCGGCCCACCGAGACCAGCTCGGGCAGGATCGCCCATGGCTGCCGGTAGAAGAACTCGACGACGCGAGCGAGCCGCATCTAGACCTCCGCGCCCTCGAGCGCGAGAGCGACGAGGCTCTCCGCCACCGGGCTCTTTACTCCCCAAGTGTCCACCACGGCCACCCCCTCGCGCAACACCGAGGCGAGCTGGGCGTCGCACCAGGCGGCGGCGCGCGCCTCGTCGAGCATCAGGGCCCCCTGGACGAAGCGCCGGTGAGATCCATAGAAGGCCCGCACCCAGCCCTCCCACCGCTCCGGCTTCGCGGCCAGGTCGAGCGCGTGCTGCCGGACCTGCTCGGCCTCGCGGCGCAGGACCCGCTCCGCTGCTGCGACGGCGATCATGGTGGCGCGCACCTCGGAGCCGGAGACCATCTCCGATGGCCGCAGCGCGTCGGCGCCGTCCTCCTGGTCGTCCGGCGGCGGCTCCATCAGGCGCTTCCGGCGCAGCGGCTTCCCGGGCTCGGGCACGCCGAGGGGCTGGGGACCGTTCGGGGCGGCGCCGGGCGAATTCTGGTGGTACTCGTCCCCGCCCTCGCGCGGGTTCATGTTCTCTTTCTCGCGCACCTCGTTGGGCGACAGCCAGCCGTTGGTGACGCCGATCTGATAGGCCGTGTAGCGCGTCGAGATGTCGCCGCGCGTCAGCCCGTCGAGCACGAACTCCGGGAAGAACAGCGCCTTGTCTGGCCCGTAGAACAGGTCCCGGAACAGCGTCTTCTCCCAGCGCACCAGCCAGGGGCGGAGCGAGTAGGTCACGAACGCCAGCATGAACTGCTCGATCCCCGAGCCCCACGAGGTCGACTTCTCGGTCTCGTTGAGCAGCACCAGCGGCACGCGGAACCAGCGCGCGATCTCCGCGACCTGGAACTTTCGCGCCTCGATGAACTGCATGTCCTCCATGTTCAGGCCGATCGCCTGCCACTCGAGGCCGTCCTCCAGGATCGCCACCTGGTGGGCGTTCGCCACTCCGGCGTGCATCCGCTGCCAGTCCTTTTTCAGCCTATCGCGGGCCGGGTCCTCGAGCGTCCCCTTGACCTTCAGCACGCCGCCCGGTCGCCCGTTCTGCGAGAAGAACTTCGCTCCGTACGCCTCCGCGGCCGAGGCGAGGGCGATCGACTCGCGCATCAGGCTCACCGGCGAGATGCCCACCACGCCGTCGGACGAGAGGCCGCGCAGGTGGAGAATCTGGTCCTGCGTGTACACCGTCTTCTCCCCGTCCTTCTGGGTGTAGACGTAGCGGAGCCTGCGCTTGTCCGGCCTGTCCCCCATTCCGGCCGGGATGGTCTGGACCTCCATGCGGTCGGGGTTCAGCGGGACGATGCTGTCGACTGCGCCGTTGGGGCCGTCCACGAGCTGCGAGTAGGCGTTGCCGCGCAGCAGCAGGTGCCCGGTGGACATCTCGATCCACTCCGTCGAGGTCTGCCACTCGTTGGGCGCGTCGTGGAGCAGCGGCCAGAGTCGATGGCCCTGCGCCTTCTCGCGGCCGCCGTTGGGGAGCCGTCGGTAGACGTTGAGCGGCAGCGTCGCGATGGTCTCGGCGATGATCTTGACGCAGGCGAAGACGACGGGCACGGAGAGGGCGTTCTCCGGCGTGACGCGCATCCCACTGTTCGACATCCGCCCGGCGTCGTCGACGTACCAGAAGTCAGAGTCGGCGGGAGGGCCCGGGACGAGAGAGCTGGCACCCTTGCGCGGAGCGAACAGGTCCGTTAGGATGCCCATCCGTTATCCCTCCCCGCGCTTGGTCGGCGGCCGCCTCTTCTCGCGGATCGCGGGCAGGACCGCCACCGCGACCAGGACCGCGCCGACCAGGACCGCGCCGGCCACTATCATCGCCCAGCCGGGCCCCCATTCCAAGCCCGCCCCCCCAGAGAGCAGCCCGAGCCCCAGGACAAAGAGCACGTCGCGGGTGTCCACCGGGAACTCGCGAGCGGGTGGCCCGCTCGGCCTGTCCCTCGGGTCCGGCCGCCGGGGCGCGGCGTCCTCGTCAAAGGCGATCGGCTCAGTAGACGCCATCGAGCCCCCTGGTGTTGTAGATCGACGAGTGCGGTCCGGCGTTCTTCGTCATCGTCATCGCGCGCTGGGCCATCACCAGCGCCACGATCCCGTCGACCTTCTCTGACGACCGCTTCTTGTCGACCTTCATGTTGTCCGCCGGGTCGAGCCTTATCGCGGCGTTGCTCGCCATCCAGTCCAGGACGGGATTGTGCCCGTGGCGCAGCGCGCCGGAGGCGAAGAGTCGCTGCACTTCCTTGGTCGGTCCTGACATGCTGGCGAATCCCTGCCCGCAATCTACCATGTTCGCCCCGTCCTCCGTGAGCTGATTCGCGAGCTGGGTGGCGTTCCAGGGGTCGAAGTCGATCTCCGCTATCTGGTAGCGCCGCCCCAGGAGCTTCACGTCCTCGCGGATGACGTCGTAGTCGGTCACGTTCCCCTCGGTCGCCTTTATCAGGCCGACGCGCGCCCACTCGTCGTAGGGCACGCGATCCGTGCGCGACCTCCGCTCGATCCCCTCGCGCGGGCACCAGAACCACATCAGCACGTCCACGTCACCGCCGTCCGGGAAGATGAGCGCCAGGGCGCTGAGGTCGCTCACCGCGCCGAGGTCCAGCCCGCCGAAGCAGCGCCGGCCCACGAGCATCGCCGGGTCCCGCCGCGGGCGGCACGAGTTCCAGAGCTCAACGGGGATCCACTTCGCGACGTTCTGCGTCCAGACGTTCAGGTGGAGGCGGAGGAAGCGCGCCCGCTCTGCCGGGATCTCGAGGGCGCGACGCGCCTTCCGCCGCAGGTCGTCGACCTTGACGCTGAGCCCAAGGTTTGGGTTCGCCTTCGCCCAAGCGACCTCGTCATCCCACCTGTCGCCGGGATCTATCGTGGCGATGTAGCCGAACCAGGTGTTGTCCTGCAGCGCGCCCTCGAGCACCTTGATCGAGTACTCATGATGCTCCCAGCAGACGGTGTTGCGCTCGCTGCCCGCCGTGGTGATCTCGAGGTTCAGCGGCTGGCGCCGCGCTGACGTGGCCGTCTCCATCACGTCGACGATCGCGCGCGTCTTGTGCTTGTGCAGCTCGTCCAGGACGAACGCGTGGGCATTCAGGCCGTCCATCCCGTCCGCGTCGGCGCCGAGCGGCTCCAGCTTCGAGTTGGTCCGCGGATCATTGATGTTCGACACGAGGGCCTGGAGCCGGCGGCGCAGGGCCGGCGACGCGAGGATCATCCGCTTGGCCTCGCCCCACACGATCTTGGCCTGGTCCCGCTTCGTCGCCGCGCAGTAGACCTCGGCTCCCGGCTCCCCGTCGAAGAACGCGAGCCGGATGGCGGCACCGCCGGAGAGCGTGCTCTTGCCGTTCTTGCGCGGGATCTCGAGGTAGGCCGTGCTGAAGCGCCGCGTCCCGTCCCTGCGCTTCCAGCCCCAGATGCTCCCGATGATGAACGCCTGCCATGGCTCGAGGCGCAGCGGCTTCCCGGCCCACTCCCCCTTGCTCTGGCTCAGCAGCCCGAAGAACTCGATGGCGCGCCGCGCCTCGACCTCATCGAACCAGCAGCCGTCAAACCGGCGCGCCCGCGCGAGGCGCAGGTCCGATATGTGCCGCTCGCACGCCAGGCGGACCAGTCGGCCGGCGACCACGCGTCCCGCCACCACGGCGCGGGCGTAGGCGTGGACCGGGTGGACCTCAGGCCTTCTTCTTGGCACCGCTGCGCTGCCACTTGTCGAACTCGTCGCCCGCGCCGTCCCCGGTCCCGCCCATCCCGGCGTTGATCCTGGTGCGCGAGGACGCGGACAGGCCGAGGTCCCCGATGAGCGACTGCAGCCGCGCGGACAGCTTCAGCGAGGCCGTGAAGTAGGGGCTGAACTGGGGATAGGTCGAGCCCTTCGGGACGAACACGGAGCGCCCGCTCTCGCGAAGCATCCGCTGGTGGCGCAGCAGCTCGGACCAGGTCCAGCAGTATTCGTGAAAGAGGCCGAGGTCCAGCTTCGTCAGCAGCCCGATGGCCAGCATCTCCGTCGCGAGCGTCCGCCATTCCTTGGCCGCGATCTCGTCGAGGTCGGCCGGCGGCGGCGGGATCTGCTCCAGCGACGCCGGCTCGGGCTCGTCCTTGGGCAGCGGCCTCTTGCCGGGATTGCCGCGCAGGATCCGGAGCTTGGTCGGGGTGGGCTTTCGACCCCTGACGCTCACCGACGCCTCCGCAGCCCCAGCCAGGTCGCGACGAGCACGACCAGCACGAGGGCGCCCAGCTTCGCCGCGCGCTCCGGCCTCACGGGTCGCTCCGGCGTCGCCCCCTCACATAGAGGGCGATCGTGGTCTCGCTGGACCCCTTCTCCGTCACGCTGGTGGCGAGCACGTCCTCCGGAGGGATGCCCAGGTGCTCGGCGACGATCCGCCACGCGATCTCGTGGCCGCGCAGGACGTACTCCGCCGTGGGGATCTTGCCGACGACCCGGACGTAGCCATGGGAGGCGCTCACGCCCCTGATGGTACCTCCGCGGCCCCCGCCTCCGCGAATGCCGCCAGGCTGGCGGCCGTGCCGTCGAGCGCCTCGAGCTGTTCGCTCCCGTGAGGCGGCTGGAGTTTGACGCTCGCGTGGAGCATCCCCGCGATGAAGACGTTGACGAGCAGTGTCTCGGCGAAGCGCGGCTCATCGCGCAGCGAGTCGGCCAGGCCGCGGCACTTCAGCAGGATGCGCTCCGCATCGCCCTCGAGCAGGGCCGGCCCCTCCGGACCCGATCGGAGCAGGCGCGGCGCCAGCTTGCAGCTCGTCCTCCGGTGGCCCGGGTCCCCGCAGTTGCCGCAGTGGCGCGTCATGCTGAGCGGCGTCGGCGCCGGGGCCGGCCTGGCCCGCTTCGCCTGACACCTGCGTCGGTCGTGACCCCTCTCCCCGCATCGCCCGCAGTGCCTCGGCCCGCGGCGCCGTCTTCCCAGCGATTCTGTCATCGGATCTCCCCCTCGCACTCGCAGGGCCACGGGCCCGGCGGGCAGTGGCAGCGGATGATTCTTATCGTCACCGGGCCGGAGACGCGCACGGTCTGTATGACCTCCAGGACATCTTTGGCCAATGCGTCTCCCGGCGCGAAGGCGGTCCTGGCCAGAGGCACGCCGAGACGCCGCGCCATGCTCTCCACCTGTCGCCGCGTTGCTCCCGTCCTGACCTGCCTGCGCCCGTCGTTGTTGTGGTGCCGGCGGCGGCGGCGCCTCATCGGCCGGAGCCCTCCGCGCGGGCCCCCTCCTCGGTCACCTGGTAGTTTGGGTGCCCGTCGAAGAGCAGCGCCCCGCAGTCATCGCAGGAGACGTCACACGCTGGCGCGAACCCAGTGCCGTCCCTGACGCGCCTGCGCTCCTTCGGATGTGGACAGCCCTCGACGTCGCGCCAGGGCCAGCGAGCGCTCCGCAGGAAGCGCGTCCAGCGATCCACCCGAAAGGCCGCGCCACATCCGTCGCACCACACGGCGGAGCCGGCGGGCACGCGGATCTCCTGGACGCCGCGCATGAGACGGTGCTGGTTCGTGGCCGAGATGAAGACTGTCGTGCCGCCATCGCACTCGCAGGTCCGACGATAGCTGCTCATTCGGCCCTCCCAGATCGCGCTGGCGGCCGGCCTGTCGTCGCTCATGAAATGAGCCTCGGATGCCTCGCCGCCCCCATCCGGATCCGTGCGAGGTCGGCGGAGTCCATCAGCTCTGACTGGCCCTGCAGCTCGCGGTCGAGGATCCGTTCTATGGCATCGCTCCTGGAGAAGCCCCAGAAGCCGCTGTTGACCATGCGGTCGAGGATCGCGACCTGGACATCGTTGAGCGAGCAGCGGACGCGATTGCGGCGCAGGTAGTAGCCACCTTGCTTCTTGGCGCTCATCGACTCCATCCGCGCAGGCTCTCCGCCGCCTTGGCCGCGTCCAGGAAATCGGCACAGGGCCAGTCGTCGAGCGTGCAGCAGGCGCAGAACTGGCTGTTCGGAATCCCTGGCGTCCTGCTGCCCCCGGGCCTGTGCCTCCTCACGACCGCCAGCAGGGCGCTCAGGAGCGCGGGGTGTTCCCTGTCGGATCCGAGCGCGTCATAGCTGCATCCGACGTGGCGTGGTCCGATCCTGCCGATGTAGCCGCATTTCTCGCATACGAACAGCGGCGGTTCCGCCCTCGCCAGAGCCGCCTCAAGATGCCGTACGACCTCGCCATAGTCCGCAGCCTCACCGTCGCCGACGATTTCCGTCATCTCGACCTCCCTCCGCGGCCGCGACGGCCCCCCCGCCTCCGCCGCCGCCCCCCCCCGTCAAAATTTCGCGGCCGCGCGAGGAAGGC